>Ga0182018_10000889_pt1 | contig 36828 bp, 28 predicted proteins | sample 812P2MmetaG_FD_120490 | JGI IMG/M metagenome (GOLD analysis project Ga0182018, IMG submission 120490) | Permafrost microbial communities from Stordalen Mire, Sweden - 812P2M metaG | ecosystem: Environmental > Terrestrial > Soil > Wetlands > Permafrost | place: Sweden: Stordalen | collected...
AAAAACTCGCCGCGATTGCCGGTAAACTGGCCAACCACGGGAGGCAAGCCAAGAGTCCCGTTATCCACGTCGACCAGATAGATACTCCACTGATGCGATGTGGGGTTGTAGAGGCGGAGCGTCTGCGCCTTAATGCGGAGCTTCTTGTCGGTGCTGGTGACATCGAACTCTTCGAAGTTCGCATTGCTGTCGAGGAGTTTCTTGTGGTTCGAGAAACCATCGTACTCGATCCAGAGGTTGGAGTTGTTGAGGCGGTCCGGGAGACGGCGGACATGAGCCTTCCAGTTGCCGATTAGGAAGTCGAAGTCGTGAGAACCGTCATGTTGGGGAAGATTTGCTGGATTCGCGGTGGTTTGAGCGCGAAACGGAGCCGGGAGTATTGCCATGAGCGGGAGTATTGCCATGAGAAGGAGTAGCGGCAGGTATACGAGCTGGCTGCTTTTCATAACTGTTCATCCCATCGACATGCCTTCGACATGATGGTCACCGCACCATGCAACAGTACGCTTCGCTTTCTCTCGAAGGTACAAGCCGGCCTCTGCGCCGTATGCAAGCAGCGTATCACCCGGAACACGGGTTGGCGTCTTCATTATCGCGTCCCCCGCGTGCTGGGCGGCTCGCACCGCGTCGAGAACCGGGCCTTCCTTCATCGAGAGTGCCACGACCCGGATTCATCGCCAGCCTCTTTCCGTCTCGAAACCGCGTCTTCCCGAAAGAGGCGTTCGCAGGGCCTGAGCCGTATGACGGGAAACAGTTACGTCCGGTTCTGAGAGGGCTGGGCCCCGGCAATGGGGGCTGGCTACTCGATGATGTAGAAAACACGATTGCATTCAAAGCCCCACTCATTGGCAATGACTGCGGTCGCGATGTTTTCGCAGCGCCTTCGCTCTTATCGAGGGCCCATCGCAGGGCTCAAGCCAGCAGGGAAAACTGATTGCCGGGGGGCGTGCCGTCGGAGTCTTCAGTGGAGTCGGCGAATCTTCTCAATTCGGGATATTTCTGCAGCAGCGTCGGCGGGGCGGATACTCGCTTGCCGGTCACCATGGCCTTCAACTCCAGGGCGTTAACGCCGGCCTTGCTTTCGAAGTGGTTGTTGGTGATGACGTAGGTTGTCTGTGCTTTTTCGGCGACGTTATCGATTCGTTCCTTCCAGTGTTCCAGTTCCCGCTCATTGTACAAATAGTTGTAGCGGTCATTGCGATTGTCCGAATCGAACCACTGATCATAATTGCGTCCGTGCAGGCGCACATACGCAATCGGCGCGGTCACATGTTCTGTCGGCGCGAGCGACCGTCCTTGCAGGGGCTGATCGAGATTGCAGAAGCCAACATTCTTATGCGCGAACGCCGCCAGCGTCTCTGCATTGTCCCAACTGGAGTCGCGCACTTCCACTACTCGAGGATATTCGATGAACTGACGCAGCAAGCGGTCGAGATATTCCCGGTTCAGCGAAGTGTTCTTAAACGACACCGGAAACTGGATGAGCAGCGCCCCCAGCCTCCCCTCGGTCGCAAGAACGTCGAGACCCTCGCGAGTGCGAGCTTCGTCTTCGTCGGTCGGGCGGATGCTGGCGGCCGACGTGGGTTCCATCATTGCATTGGGCGAGTGCGTGAAGGCGCGATAAAGCTTGGCTGTAAACAAAAAGTCGGGATTGACCGCCGCAACCCTGCGGCACCAGAGCTTGGCCAGTTGCGCCTTGATGGGGCCGTAAAACGACGTGTTAATTTCGGTGGTATCGAAGAAGCGCGCCAGGTATTCCAGCGGATGCATCCTGCGATGCTGCATTCCCGAAGGATAAAAAATTCCTTCCCAGTCTTTGTAAGACCATCCCGCCGTGCCGAAGCGGATCCGGTTCGGGCGGGTCTGAGGCAAGCGAACTTGGGCGCCGGATCCCATGGGTAGAACCGCAGACGGAGGGGGCAGCCCCAGAGTAGCACAAGGCGGATGGAGCAGAAGAGTCTAGTGCTTGAACGCCAAAAGCAGTTCGACGAAATACCCATGGGGGGACCGGCCCATATGCGCTAACTTAAGGAACAGGTTTTAGTGTTCGTGGACCTATGCTTGGTGAATGTATATCGCCGAAGAAAACTGGAAGGTGCTCGCGTCGTTGTTTCCGGCAGGATGGCAGCAAATCGCGTGGCAGTCAGGTGCGGTCGAGCGATTGCGCGGGTTTCCGTCGCCTGCCGTGCTGTTGCGTACGCTAATGCTCATGTGGCGACTGCGCGATTCAACAGGCTCATCGGCGCTTGCAGCGCAGAGCTAAGGAAGAAGCAAATGATCACTAGGCCGGGAACACTCGAATTGGCTAAGTATGTGATCGTGTTTACGACCCGCTCCACCGGTTCGACGGCGGACGTTCTGAGATCTTACTGTACGCGTTGGCAAATCGAGTTGGTGTTTAAGCGGCTGAAGAGCCTTGCCCAACTGGGGCACCTCCCCCAGCATGACGTCCGCAGTTCCCGCGCTTGGCTTTATGGGAAACTGTTTGTCGCGCTCCTCGCACAAAAATTGATCCGCATCGAGCGCGATATTTCCCCCTCGGGCTACCCGCTCTCGGCGCAGGGGACCATGCAGTCCGTCGCGTGAATTCACCTTCGCGCTTCACCAAATCCAACAAGCTATCGAACCGCACCTCTCCCTGCAACAAACCCTCTATTCATGGAATCAGATTGCACAGGCTGTTGCGGAAAAGTCGCGCAAGCGGCTCCTTCAATTGGCGAAATGGCATGTCATATGAACACAGTTACAAGCCCAATCGTTACGGAACGCGCTGCTTGTCGAAAACCGATTTCATGCCGAGTCATGGAGCCGCCCTCGCCCGTAAGTCCAAGTTTGCTCGTCATCCCCCCTCGCAATCGGCCACAAGTCTCCAGCTCCTTCTTCCGGTTCCTCCTAATACAAGCCACTCGATTCAAACGAGAAAAGGTTCCAGCATTCGCCGCCTTTCTCGATTTGAACGGGACGGATCGCGTCACCTGTAAATATCGAAATAGCACGCTCCCAAAAATGATAAGCCGAAGCGTTCGACGACATCACGCGAACTTCCCACCGCCCCGGGAACTGCTTCCATACCTTGTGCGCTATTTGCGTCCCAATTCCTTGCCTCCGGTATCCGCGAATCACAAAGAACTCTGCCATATCCCAAACCGTTTCATCCCCAGAAATCTCCGACCCTCGCTTGACGAAGGCAAAGCCTGCCAATTTACCGTCGACGCTGACAAGAAACGGATGTCGCTCAGGCTCACTCCAGTAGAGGTGGAGGCTCTTGTAGCCGAACCTGCCATCCGATCCCAGATCTATATTGCGGAACTCGCTGAAATCGTGTCCGTACAACTCAAGCAGGTTTGCCAGGATCGGCCTCTGCTCCAATGTCGCGGGGATGACTTGAAGATGATCGCCGGCTGGATTCTTTTCGTCCTTCGTCATAGTTAGGATTTTGGGTCCCGACTGGCACGAATTCGCCCCTGGGCGAGATCTGACTATCTGCACGATAGCACCTCTTAGGATCCACTCTATGAGTGCAACAGCGATTTTTCACCCGCCAGCGGGGAGGCTGTACCCTAGGGCAAAGGCTACGGAGTACTTCGAATTGGGTACCGAGACCACACGTCATGAGGTTCCAAAATTCCTCTCATGACGCCGGAGCTGACCGATTGCTGAAAGTGGCGATGGCAGGTTCGTTACGACGGGTAACGATCGGGAACGTCGGCACAAGAGCACCGCCCGCAGTCCCTGAAGCATTTAAGACGGTGTGTCGATCCCAATCGTCAACTAGACAGAAGCTGGTAAGCGGCCCGGCATACTTTGTTAACGACGCAGCCCCTGTCAGGCGGACCTCCCCGCCAGTTGACCAAGTTCACTAGCGGTCGAATCTTCGACTTCAACTGGACCGATGGTGGAAAACAGCTGCTTCTATCCCGTGGCGAGGTCGCCAGCGATGTCGTGCTCCTAAGCAATCTCCGCTGAGCTTCGGGACTGAACAAATTGGATGTGCCAGGCATCCCCAGAATAGAAACATTCCCAAGGGAGCCAGCGCCAGTGCCCAGGGGAGGTCTGCGCAAAGTAAGTGAGGTCGTTTCCGGAATTTGGGACGTGTCCGATCTTCTCGTTCATCGTCGTCGAAACGTCGCCAGCCTGGAAGAGCGGCGCCTCTCCCGTCACCTTTATCGCGGTGCTTCCGGTCGCAATTTCCAGAGTCACGTTCACTGTGCCAGGAGGGCGGAGCACCACACTTATACTTCGGCTCAGTTTGCGAAATCCGTCATGGGTGATGGTCAAGATGTATCTGCTCGGCTTCAAAAAGAACGGAATTTTGGTTTAACCTGCACAGTCTTTATGAAATCCGGATTGCGGAGCGAAAACTCGGCAGGTCCATCAAGACACTGCCAACCCTAAAACACCAGCACGCTTCCGCATAAATCTCCCTACCGCGGCGGAGTTCCCTGCGCCGACAATGCCTGATTAAGCTGGCTTGCCAACGCATCCGCCTGCTCGTTCGAGATTTCGAGCTGACCGTCCAGCAGAAGGATCAAATTCCCCACGCCGGTATCCTGGAATCTGGCGCTTTGGATTGCCGCGGAATTCCGTACCGCGGGCGGCAGTGTAATTTTAAAATCTTCGCTGATTTGCGCCGCAGTCAGCACGGACCGGGCGACCGCATCCCGCAAATCCTCGCCCAGAGATCCGGAGCGCAGCGCCTCGCCCATCATGCCGGTAGCATCGATGCGGCCGAACGATGTTACCATCGTCAATGTATTCGGCTTTTCCACCACCGCCCGCAACTTAACCTCAACCCTGCCATCTTCTTCCGCCAGCTCGTTCGAGGTTTGCTGGCCAAACATCCGCGAGCAGGTCCAGCGCTCAAAGTGCATGCGCACCAGGAGCAGGCTTGCTGGCGTCGAAGGCATGAGCGTGGCCTGCTGAATCGCGATCCGCTGGCCGCAGTTCTCCGACCTATCGAGCTGAGCCCGCAGCAGTTCCGTAATATTCTGTTGCAGCTCCGACAGATCTGCGGTCAGCTCAAGTTTGAAGGTTCGCTGGCTGCCCTGGGCCGCAATCTGCTCCAGCCGACCCGAAACCGGAACTCCGATCGTCTGATTTGCAATGCTGACCGGGTGATCCACCGGCGGAAGCGTGAAGGCCAGATCCTGACCATTGGCCAGCGTAATACTCATTTCCCTGCCAAGCGCGAGTTGTTGGTTGGAAAATTCCGCTAAAGCCTTGCCCAGACTCTCGGCATGCGCCGCGACTTCAGGGCCGGCGGCCTTCGCCTCCATACTCTGGTCCACCCTCTTCTCTTCTTGTTCCAGATCCGAGTCCGCTTTGCCCAGTCTTTTGGCGATATCTTTCAGTCCTGACTTCTGCCCCGCGGAAAGTCCCTGCTGGAATTTTTTGTTCCCATTCCGCACATTCTCCAGTGCCTGGTCTAAAGCCTTCCGGTCCGCGGATTCCGCCGCTCCGTTTTCCTTCTGCAGCTTTTCCTGAAACTCTTTCAGTACGGCTTTGGCCGCCTCCGTACTTTTTACCAACGCCTGAAACTCCACCGTCTGTTGGCTGGTGGCCTGCACCGCCATGGCCTCGTGAAAGTCCTTTAGACTGTCGTCTTCTTTGACTCCGCTGGGCCGATTGGAGCCGGAAACACTACCGTTGATTCCCCCACTACCACTACCGCCTCCGCCGTGCCGCTGCGCCGCCGCCGCCCGCGGATTGGCCAGCAGGACAGCCCCCAGAATCAGCGCGCCCGTCGCCGAGAAAACCCCACTTCGAATCATGACGTAAATCTCCGAATTATTCGTGTAGGTATTGTAGCGAAACGGCCAGTGTGGAAGGAAGCCAGAACCGCGCGTCAATCGGGCCAAAACTGGCGCCTGACCAAACTGGCGACGTGCTTCAGCTTGGCTCATGGGGAAGAAAAAAGCCACACCTTTTACAGTTCTTTGCAAAATGCATCCTGGCTAAAGAAGGAAGTGAAGGAAGGAAGCCACGTCGAAAACAACAATCCGCGAACCATCCGCTTGCCCCTCACGCCAGCGACACGACGACCCAGTACGTGCCCGAGGGATATGTAGGAGTCCGCCCGAAGCAGGCGCCAATGGAAAAGCTGCGGAGGCGGCCTCCTGCAACAGCCCGGTCCGCTCCGCCAGGCAAGGTTTCCGGATGCAAGGTCGTGTATGTCAGTACGCTGAGGCTTTCGGCAAGCTTGGTACTGGACGGCAGGACGAGCTTGTCGGCTTGCGCCATGGAGCAGGCAGCGTCGTCGGCGAATAGCCAGTCGCGTCGCTGCAATTGAGGCTGGCCCGCCTGGCGACGGATTTGGGTTACTGCCGCAGCCACGTGCGCCTTCACTTCCGCGGCAGAATATTTGGGAAGAGCGCTTCCGAAGTCCTGCACAATGTAGAGTTGCTCTCCGTTACGAGCCACGCCCAACCCGACCACGTTATAGACCGAGTTGAGCAGATTCGCCCGATGCCGAGGGGAATGCATTAAATGTTCATGCCCATGCTGGGCGTCATAGTCGAGCGCAACGTTTTCCCCTTCCTCCTCCAACTGGAGTTGGGTTGTCGCCGCCAGGCGTTGCGGCAGGGAGGGCTCGCCGTCCAATTGATGCGAAAGCCGCTGCGCTCGCGCCATGGCCTGGGCGTGAATGCGGGCCGCTTGCGAGAGTCCTGCATCCATCGTGAGTGGAGGTGCCCCGGCCTGCTGACGCGACTGATTGGCGAATGCCAGGAGCTGCTGTTCAGTCTGAACATCAAACGATGTATCGGAAGCCTTAGCAGCGGCGGGCTTCAGAGTGGCCTTCTGGGCCGGTTGTCCTGCGCTTCCCGATCCTGCTGCTGAAGACGCCATCAGACGCGTCGCGGGTTGCACCGTCGCGACGCTGGTGCTCAGCAGGAACCCCAATAACATTCTGGCGGCTCTATGCATTCATCTGGCCTATCCAACGAGATCGAACGCCGGTTCGGCTCCACCCGTTCGGTGCGAGCATCGTTCCGGCGCAAATTCCGTTGCTGGTGCTAGGCTAGGGGCTGGAATTGAGGGCGGGAAGTTACCTGTGTCTATGGAACTAGGGACCAGTGGGGTCATTGGCCTGTTGTTTGGCGGCCTGCTTGCGTGGCTGGCGCTGCGTTCGCGTACGGCTGCGCTGCAGGCTCGTTTATCGTTGACGGACAAGGAATTAGCCGCCGTAAAGGCCGATCTGGCGCGGCTCTTGCAGGAGCAACGCAACTTGGTGGAGAGCCGCGCCCGCTTGGAATCCGCTCTGGAAGCGGAACGAAAGACCAGCAACGAGAAGATCGAATTGCTGACCAAAACCGGGGACCGCGCCGCCACGGACTTGCAAAACGCGTTCAAGGCGCTCGCCGCCGACGCACTGAAAAGCAACAATTCTTCGTTCCTCGAGATCGCCCAGGAAACCCTGAAGCGGTTTCAGACCGAGGCCAAAGGCGATCTCGATGCCCGCCAGAAAGCGGTCGTCGATCTGGTCACTCCCGTGCGCGAATCGCTGAGCAAAGTCGACGCGCAGATTCAGCAGATGGAAGTTGCCCGCGGCGAGGCCTACGGCGACCTCAAAGCCCAGGTTCAATCTCTCATCACCACACAAAAACAATTGCAGTCGGAAACCGGCAATCTGGTGCGCGCCCTGCGCACCCCGAATGTGCGCGGACGCTGGGGCGAAATCCAACTGCGGCGAGTCGTCGAAATTGCCGGCATGCTTTCCTATTGCGACTTCGCTGAACAGGAGACCGTGACCGGCGAAAGCGGTCGCCTACGCCCCGATCTCGTCGTGAAGTTGCCCGGCGGCAAGCACGTGGTGGTCGATGCCAAGACGCCTCTGCAAGCCTTCCTCGACGCCTTCGAAACGACCGATGACGAAACCCGACGCGCCTGCCTCGCCAATCATGCCCGGCAGGTCCGCGATCACATGAAGACGCTGAGCGGCAAGAATTATTGGGAACAATTCGAGGCCACGCCGGAGTTCGTAGTCATGTTCCTCCCCGGCGAGACATTTTTCAGCGCCGCCCTCGAGCAGGATCCTGGCCTCATCGAACAAGGCGTTCTGCAGCGCGTGATTCCGGCCTCGCCCACAACATTAATCGCGCTGCTGAAGGCCGTCGCCTACGGGTGGAACCAGGAGAAGCTCGCCCGGAACGCTCAGCAGATCAGCGCCCTCGGCAAAGAACTTCACGACCGCCTGCGCAAGCTCGCCGGACACATCACCGGCGTGGGCACGAACCTCGACCGCGCCGTCGAAGCCTACAACCAGACCATAGGCTCGCTGGAAAACCGCGTCCTGGTTTCGGCGCGCAAATTCGCGGAGTTGGGAGCATCAGTGGCGGAGGACATTCCAGAACTCGAGCCGATCGAGACTACATCCCGAGCGTTGTCTTTCGAGTGGGACGACGAAGACGCCCTTCCGGAACCGGCCAAGCAGCACGAGCGCAAAGCCGAGTAAACTTTCACTCGCCGTCGAAGACTGCAATTTCCAATTCAAGTCGGAGTGGCTCATGCACTGTTTCCTGAAACGCGTTTCAAATCGTATCCTCTGCCTCGCGCTGGCGGCCTGCTGGTTCGCAACGGCTTGTCCCGGACAGGCCATTTCTCCGGTCATCCTCCCTCCGGTCATTATCATCGACCACGGCCCGAATGCTCCGCAGCAGCTCTCCAAACCCTACGTCATCCTGGTCTCGCTCGATGGCTTCCGCTACGATTATGCCAAGCGCTATCACGCGGATCATCTGCTGGCGCTCGCCGCCCAGGGCGCCAGCGCGCCGCAAGGAATGCTTCCCTGCTATCCTTCCATCACATTCCCCAACCACTACTCGATCGTGACCGGCCTCTACCCAGAACACCACGGCATTGTGGCTAACAGTTTTTATGATCCGGCGCGAAAACAGACCTACAGCTATCACGACAGCCAATCGGTGGGCGACGGCAGCTGGTACGGCGGTACACCACTCTGGGTGCTGGCCGAGCAACAAGGCATGCGGTCCGCTTCGTTCTTCTGGGTCGGTTCGGAGGCCGACATTCAAGGCATACGCCCTACGTATTACCTGAAGTTTGATGGACGCTTCCCCAATCCAAAGCGGGTCGAACAAGTCCTGGCTTGGCTCCGTCTGCCACCGGAACAGCGTCCGCACATGATCACCCTATACTTCTCCGACACCGATACTGCCGGACACCGCTACGGTCCCGACAGTTCACAGGTCGCCGACGCTGTCCACGAACTCGATGGCGAGATCGGCAGATTGATGGACGGCATCAAGCAATCCGATCTCCCGGTGGATCTAATCGTTCTGGCCGACCACGGAATGGCAGAGGTGAAAGGAGCGCCGATCCATCTTGATCAGTATGGCTTCAATCCATCCGGATTTGGTGCAATTGTGGGTTTAGGTTTGTATCCCAAATCCGATGACGATGCGCAGAAAGCTTATGAAGCAATGCGTGGAAAGAGCGACAAGTTTGCGGTCTATCGCCGGGCGCAGGTGCCCGCCTATCTGCACTTTGACAGCAATCCGCGCGAAGGCGATCCGGTTGTCGTACCGAATGGTCCTTATTTCGTCAACCTGGCCGCAGATCTCACTGCTCCCGGACATCTTCCTGTGGGGGAGCATGGATACGACGCTACGCGCGTGCCGGAGATGAAAGCCATATTCTTTGCGGCCGGCCCGGACATTCGGCATGGAGTTGCATTGCAGCCCTTCGAGAACGTGAACGTCTATCCGCTCATCGCCAGGATTCTCGGTCTTGATCTCACGAACCTGAAGACCGGTCCGGTCGATGGAAAACTCGACGTGCTTGAGAGAATTCTTCAAATAAACTGAACCCTCCTCGGGATCACTAAGCTTTCGACGACAACCTGAATCCTATTTTCTCGCTGCGCGCAAATGCGCCCCAGGCAACCGTTTCCACTTTCAGGCATCTGAGCAGAACCGGAATACCGAATCCCACAGAAACATCCAGAAATACGTAGTTACTCTCCTAAAATGCATCTATAATTTGGGAACTAATATTATCTGCGGGACTTAGCTGTCTCAGAATAGGAGTTCAATGTGGCAGCGAAGTTGCTCATTGACCAGCAATGGGACGTCTCTCCGACGCCTCCTAAGGGTCCGGGGCCAGTACCGAAAACCATGAATCGGGAAAGTCAAGCTCGGTTTGTCGCCGTCCTGTTGTTTCTGCTGACGGTGGTTGCGGTGGTCTTTGCCGGATTCAATTTCCAGAAAGAGCGAGACTCTGCCGTTCCTGACGATGGTGTCTGGTGGGTAGAGCACAACGGCCGGCTGGTAGCCGACCGCGTCGATCCCGCCGGACCCGGAGCCAAGGCCGGTATCAAACCTGAAGATCAGTTATTTTCTGTCAATGGCCAGGAAATTGAAAGCACTCCCGGCTTGGTCCGCCAGCTTTACAACACGGGCGTCTGGTCCAGGGCTACCTACTCGCTGATCCGCCAATCGGTCACGCTGGATTCCAACGTCATTCTGGTTCCCGCCGATCGCTCGCTCAATAATTCGCTCCGCCTCATTGCCTTGATTTACCTGGGCATCGGCATCTACGTTTTGCTACGTCGCTGGACCGCGCCCGGCTCCACGCACTTCTATGTTTTCTGCCTGGTTTCGTTTATCGCGTACTCCTTCAAGTACACCGGCAAGCTGAACGACTTTGATTGGATCATTTACTGGAGCAACATCGTTGCCTGGGTCTTGCAGCCCGCCCTGTTCCTTCACTTTGTTCTGACGTTTCCCGAGAAGCGCCAATTCGTCCGCCAGCGTCCGTGGCTGCTGGCCCTGGCTTATTTACCCGGCGCCGCGCTGCTGGGAAGGCACATCATGGCCTTGCGCCTGGCGCAAGCCAGCGGCTATCTGCGCTGGGATATGGACCGCCAGGAAATGGCCTATGGCGCGGTGTTATTCGTCGCCGCGGCCGCGGTCTTGTGGTCCAGTTACCGCCTCGCCAGCACCACGATCCTGCGCCAGCAATTGAAGTGGGTGACGCGCGGAACCATTCTCGCCATCGTTCCTTACACACTGATCTACGTCATTCCATTCCTGATGGGTTCGCTGCCCGGCACGTGGATGAAGGTATCCGTACTGTTGCTGGGATTGCTTCCGCTCACCTTCGGCTATGCCATCTTCCGCTATCGCCTGATGGACGTTGACCTCATCTTCAAGCGTGGCGTGGTTTACACCCTGGCGGCCGCAGCGGTTGTGGGAATGTATTTTGCGTTGGTCGCGGGCGTGGCCACGCTGGTCCAGATGCGGCAGCCCGGTAAAGGTCCCGTCGGATTAATCCTGGCTGTGGTGGTTACCGCGCTGCTGTTTGATCCGGTACGCAAGTGGATTCAGGATCGCGTCGACCAGGCCTTCTACCGTACCGTATATGACTATCGGCGGACCTTAATCGAATTTGGCCGTGAGCTGGGTTCTGAAATGGATTTGAACGCGCTGCTCTCTGCCGTCCTCGATCGCCTGTCGCGCACCCTGGCCGTCGACCGCATCGCGATTTTTCTGCGGGCCGGTGAGGACCCAGAGCAGTTCATCCTCTCCAAATCCATTGGCATGAATCCAGTGGGCAAGCTCGATCTGACTTTCCTCAGCGCGCCCCGCCCCGAACCCGCCGGACACATGTTCTTCGAGAACACGCACCAGGTGCCGCGCGAGACCGCGGGATCGCAGGAGGCAATCGCTCGCCTCGATCTGAACTACTACATCCCTTGCCGCGCCCAGCAGAAAAACGTGGCCGTCCTCGGGTTGGGAAAAACCACCAAGGGCGACTACCTCTCGAGCGAAGACATGGAGTTGCTCGAAACCCTCGGCGGCTATCTCGGCATCGCCATCCAGAACGGCCGCCTGTACGCGTCTCTACAGCAGAAGGTAGCGGAGTACGAGCGCCTCAAGGATTTCAACGAAAACATCGTCGAGTCCATCAACGTGGGTATCATGGCGCTCGACATGGAAGACCGCATCGAGAGCTGGAACGCGCAGATGGAAGTCATGTACGCCCTACCGCGCTGGCAGGCCCTTACCCAAACCGTGCAGAAAATATTTCCCCCGGAATTCGTCGACGAGTTCTACCGCGTACGGCAAAACGCCGGCATTAACAATCTGTATAAGTTCCGCCTGCAGACTCCCGCGGGCGAGACGCGCACCGTCAACGTGGCCATTGCGCCGTTGGTCACGCGCACCTTCCATGTCATCGGACGTCTCGTCATCATGGACGACATCACCGAACGCGTGGAACTCGAGGGCCAGCTTTCGCAAGCCGACAAGCTCTCCTCCATCGGACTGCTGGCGGCCGGCGTGGCGCACGAGGTGAATACGCCTCTCGCCGTGATTTCCTCTTACACTCAAATGCTGTCCAAGCAATTGCAGGGCGACCCCCAGAAGTCAGGATTGCTGGAGAAGATCACGCGGCAAACCTTCCGGGCTTCTGAAATTGTCAACAACCTGTTGAACTTCTCTCGGACCAGCGGGACCGAGTTCGCCGACGTCGACATCAACAAGGTCATCACCGACACGCTCGCGCTTCTCGAGCACCAGTTCAAGATCGCCAAGATTCAGGTGCACTCCGAACTGACCTCGGGAATTTCCGCCATCCAGGGAAATCCCGGAAGACTGCAGCAGGTTTTTCTGAACCTGTTCCTCAATGCCAAGGAAGCCATGCCGGGCGGCGGCCTGCTGAATGTCGCCACCACCAACGGCGACATGGTCAGCGTGCGAGTTTCCGATACCGGCGCGGGCATCGCACCCGAACATATCCAGCGCATTTACGATCCCTTTTTTACCACCAAGACCGCCGCCAAAGAGGGTCAAAAGCGCGGAACCGGGTTGGGACTTTCCGTCACCTACGGCATCATCCAGGAACATGCCGGTAAAATTCGCGTAGAAAGCGATCCGGCCTCCGGGACCACTTTTGCCTTGGATTTTCCCTTGAGCAGGAAGGCAGTTCATGTCTGAAGCAGCAGTCATCGCCAGCGGCACGCTGAACGGCAATCCGTCGCCCACCGGTTCTGTGCTCATCATCGACGATGAGGCCGAGATTCGCGAATCTTTGCAGACGCTGCTCGAAATGGAGGGCTTCGAAGTCGAGAGCGCAATCAGCGGTGAAGATGGCCTCTCGCAAATGGCGGATCGCCCCTTTGATTTGGTGCTGCTCGATCTTACTCTGCCCGGCCGCGACGGGATGGATATCCTTTCGGAAATTCGCTCCCACGACTCGCGCCTGCCCGTCATCATGATTACCGCCTACGGCACAGTGGAAAACGCCGTGCGCGCCATGCAATCAGGCGCGGCGAATTTTGTACAGAAGCCCTGGGACAATGAGAAGCTTCTCGCCGATGTGCGCGCCGCAGTCGGTTGGCGCCGCGCGGAAGAAGAAAATGTCCAGCTCAAGCGAGCGCTTAAGCAACGCTACAATTTCGAAAATATCGTGGGCAAAAGCGAGACCATGCTCAAGATTTTCGACCTAGTCGCGCAGGTCGCCAACAGCCGCTCCACCGTGCTCCTGCAAGGCGAAAGCGGTACCGGCAAAGAAGTAATCGCGAAAGCCATCCACCTGAATTCTCCGCGTCGTGACAAACCTTTCGTTCCAGTCAACACCGGCTCCATGCCCACCGACCTTCTGGAGTCCACACTGTTCGGCCACGTCAAGGGAGCATTCACCAGCGCCATCGCTTCCAAAAAGGGCCTGTTCGAAGTGGCCGACAAAGGCACGCTCTTCCTCGACGAAATCGCCACCATGGGGCTGGAGACTCAAGCCAAGATTCTGCGCGTGTTGCAGGACCGTCGCTTCATGCATCTGGGCGGAATTTCGGAACTCCAGGTGGATGTGCGCATCATTGCCGCCACCAACATCGACCTGCGCCACATGGTACGCGAAGGCCGCTTCCGCGAAGATCTCTTCTATCGCCTCAACGTCATCACCGTCGAACTTCCGCCGCTGCGCCAGCGCAAGGAAGATATCCCACTGTTCGTGGAATTTTTTCTAAAGAAATATGCCGAAGAAAATAGTCGACCCGTGCTCCGCATCACTCCGGAAGCGCTGCGTCCCCTCATGGCCTACTCCTGGCCGGGCAACGTCCGCGAACTTGAAAATGTAATTGAACGCGCCGTCGTGCTCTCGTCCGGCCCCGAGATCAGCATGGACCTGCTGCCCGATTCCATGATGGGACGCGGCTCCTCGCTCACCCTGCACGACCCCCCGTCCGACGCATCGCTATTCGAAATCGTCGAAGACGTGGAGCGCCGCGTCATCACCGACATGCTCGAACGCTGCAACTGGAACCAGACCGAAGCCGCCGAGCGTTTTCACGTCCCACTCTCCACTCTGAATCAGAAAATCCGCCGCCTTAATATTGAAATAAAAAAGAAGGGCCGGGGATAGAAGTAGTTCTCAGTTCTCAGTTCTCAGTTCTCAGTTCTCAGTTCTCAGTTCTCAGTTCTCAGTTCTCAGTTCTCAGTCACACCGCATCCGGCCCCGACCATTCTGTTGTCATCCCGAGCAACGCGAGCGATCTTGGGTTCCGCTGGTCGCGGACAGCTGATCGCTGCCATCCGACTCTGTTATAGTTCCCGAATCGCATGGAACTGACCTCGCCCACGGAGTTCGCGAAGCAGAAAGTCCTGGCGGTTCAGGATTACACCGTGATGACGGCGCAGTCCGTCGCCAACCTGTTTCGCAAGCCGGTCTATTTGGCGGACATGATCCAGCAAGCTGACCTGATCGGGGTGGGCTCGCTGCCGATCGTCGTGCTCAGCGGTTTTTTCACTGGAGCCGTGCTGGCAGTACAGAGCGCAAACACCCTGCAGCGCTTCGGTTCCATCACTCTGATCGGGCAACTGGTGTCGCTCTCCATGGTGCGCGAACTGGGTCCCGTTCTCACCGGCCTGATGGTGGCCGGGCGAAACGCGTCAGGAATGGCCAGCGAACTCGGTTCGATGGTGGTAACCGAACAGATCGACGCCATGCGTGCCCTGGGCACCGACCCCATGAAAAAGCTGGTTGCTCCCCGGGTCGTGGCCACGGTTTTCATGCTGTTCTTCCTGACCATCCTGTCCGATTTTGTGGGTCTCGCCGGCGGATTAGTCGTGTCCAAACTTCTTCTCAACCTCGACGCCCGCCAGTACTGGAGCAATGCCTGGCAATCGCTGGTGTTTCAGGATGTCTTCATGGGATTGGTAAAGCCGGTCCTGTTCGGCTTCATCATCGCCACGGTGGGCTGCTTCTATGGCATGACCGCCCGCGGAGGCACTCAGGGGGTAGGCCGCGCCACCACGCAAGCGGTCGTGGCCGCCTCGGTTCTGATCGTCGTGGTCGACCTGTTTGTCACTCAATTCCTGATGAATGTGTTGTCCTTCAAATAGCCGCATGTCCGCACCCACCTTGCCTCTCGACTCAACTTCCACCACAACTCCGGAAGCGCCTGCCCACGCCATTGAGTTCCAGGATGTGCACATTGAATTCGAGGAAAATGAGGTGTTGCGTGGCGTTTCCTTTTGTCTGCCTTTCGGCGAAACCAAAGCATTGTTCGGCGTCGCCGGATCCGGCAAGAGTACGATCCTCAAACTTGCTCTGGGCCTGTTCAAACCCGACTCTGGACGAATTCTGGTGCTGGGCAACGACGTGACCCAGACTCCTGAGGAAGACCTGTTCGCTCTGCGCGCCAAGATCGGAATGGTGTTTCAGGAAAGCGCTCTGTTCGACTCACTCACGGTCCGAGAGAACGTGGCCTACCGGCTGATCGAGGAACGTGGCGTTGCTGACTCCATCATTGAACAGCGCGTGCTTGAGGCGCTCCGCTTTGTCGAGTTGGAACATACCATCGACAAATTTCCTTCCGAGCTTTCTGGAGGCATGCGCCGCCGCGTGGCCATCGCGCGGGCTATTATCACGCAGCCTGAAGTGCTTCTGTATGACTCGCCAACCGGCGGCCTCGATCCCGTCACTTCCAACACTATCATCGAGCTGATCATGAAGCAGCGCGACGTCTACCACACCAGTTCTCTGCTGGTGAGCCATCGCCTGCAGGACGCTTTCGTAATGGCCACGCACCAGTTCGATAAGCAGACCAACCAGATGCACGCGCTTCCGCGCGGCCAATATTGCGATGTTCCCATGAGTTTTCTGATTCTCCGCGATGGCAAAGTCATATTCGACGGCGACCTTCGCCAATTAGCCCGTAGCAAAGACGAGTACATCCAGGAATATATTTCCTAGTGGCGTAAGGAAAGTGATGACTGAGCGCCGACCGGACGACGGGAATCCATATTTCAGAAACCACAGGCAGGACCACTCGCTGGCGATGAACCCGGCAGCCGATCTAGCCCTCCCGCAGTGCTAGAAGCGGGTCGACTTTCGCGGCCGTCCGCGCCGGCACGTAGCAGGCAAGCAGGGTGAGCCCCGCCAGCAGCAATGGTGCGCCGACGAGCAAGCGCAAATCATTGGTACCGACTTTGAACGCATCGGCAAACTGGCTGGTCAGCGCCGAAAGTATCTTTGACATCGCGAACGCGCCCAAAAGTCCAAGAAGGGTTCCGGCAGCTATCAGTGCGACGCTTTCGCGCAGCACCAGCCGCAGCACCTGTCCCTTCCGCGCGCCCAGCGCCATGCGAATTCCAATCTCTCTGCGGCGTTGCGCAACCGCGTAGGCCGTGACCCCAGCGAGCCCAATTGCCGACAGGATCAGGCCGAACAGGCCAATTCCCCCGTAGGTGCGCAGAGCGGACAGCGTAACGTACCGGCTGAGCTCCAGGTACTCGCTCAACGTTTGGACATCGATGAGGGTCAGATTCGGATCGATGGAAGCGATTACGCTTCGAGTGCCGCTCAGCGCATTTCTTCCCGGCTCGGAACGCACAATAATGGAGATGCCGCCGGCTGGAGGCCGTAGGAAATCACGCCTGGTCAGCGGTACGTAGACAATGCGTTGGCGGATCCCGCTTCCATCTTTCAGATCGGGGACGACGCCGACCACTTCATAGGATTGTTCGCCATCCCAAACCCGCTTGCCGATCACATTGCCGTTTCCGAAAAATCCGCGGGCCGCACGTTCGTTCAGTACGGCGGGCAAAGTCGTCGGTCCGTCTGCCGGGTTCCGCTGATTCAAGCTCGGTGGAATCAGACTTCGCTGCTCCAGAATCTGTTGATCCAGCTCCGCGAACTCGCGCCCAGCCAGCATGGGCTCGTTCAACACGGCAAAATAGCCCGCGCCCACAGTTTCCTCAACCGCCGATATCTGCACGCGAGCGCCCCCCCGCGAATCTTCCGCAGTCAGCTGGATCGCTGCATCTTCATCTGCAATCGAAAAGGGCGGCTGAGCGGCCAGAGCGAAGCTGCGCACCGTGCCCGAGGCCCTGAGCCGCTCTGGAAGTTTCTCGAACAGCGCTTGCGCTTTCTCGGACGTGTAGCCGTCGCGCACCGGATCGATCGATAGAAGAACCATGGTCTTGGGATCGAATTTAGTTTCGACGTCGTTTGCCTGAATAATTCCAAGCACCAGAAACCCTGTAATCAGCAGCAAGGTGACCGATCCGGTGACTTGGGCTAGTACCGCCAGGTTACGCAAGCCAAAACGTTGGTGACCGGCCAACGGAAGCGCCGAGCCCTGTTTAAGTGCCGGGGCCACATTGGTTTTGGTGGCTTGCAGGGCTGGCGCCAGGCTGAATCCGACGCCGCACACAATGGCGGCGACGAACGCGAAGATGGCCGCGTGCCAATCCAGAGCGATGTCGGGTGCGAGCGGAGCCCCCGCGGGCTGCGGTAATCTCGAGTTCAACACCGAGAGCCCATAGGCGAGCGCGAAGCCCGCTACGCCGCCCAACAGTGAGAGCAAAATGCTTTCGCTGATCATCTGCCGGATGAGCCGAAAGCGGCTGGCACCTACTCCCAGGCGAATCGCCAACTCCTTGCGGCGATTGGCGCCCCGCACCAGCAACATGGTTGCCAGGTTCAGGCACGCGATGGTCATAATCAGCCCCATCAACACAGCGAAGAATCCCTCTACTGCAAGTCGCAAATTTCGGGGAATCGGCGCCCTGGTGCCGGCTGGCACTAAGACCACCCGTTTGGCTTTGTCGGCCTGCGCCGGCGCCGCGGGATCCTGTTCGTCCAGACGGCGAGTGATTCCGTCGAGCCCGGCTTCCGCGGAATCGATGGTAACGCCGGGCGCCAGACACATCATCGCCAGGAATTCTTTGGCATTGCGCTGATGCAGCACATCGTTGGCTAGCTCAGGAGCGAGCCTGGCCGGCACCGTGACCGGGACGAACAGCTCAGATGGATTCAGGGAAACAGCGCCATCGAAATTTCTGGGTGTGACTCCCACGATGGTCGCGCTTTGCCCATTCAGCCGGAGTATCTGCCCCACTGCGTCGGGGGAGGAGTTGAGGCGACTGCGCCAGAAACGATCGCTGATCACGACCACGGGCGCGCCGCCGGGCTTGTCAAGTTCAGGGCTGAGAACTCGTCCAAGTTGGGGTTGGACTCCGAGCACGGAAAAAAAATCGGGAGAGACGAGTTGACCGAAGACGCGCTCCGGTTTCGCATCCCGGTGGCCTGGCCGGCCGACGTTGAACGGGACGCCGTTCTGCAATGCGGCCACTCCAGTAAACATATTCTTTTGATCCCGATACTGCTCGATGTAGTCATACGAAACCGGCTTCACGGCTATTACCAACCGGCTGGCGTTCGCGGCCGCCGGCAGCTCTCGAGTCAGCAACGCCCAGCGTGAGCTATACACGTTGGTCGTCAGTCCAATTCCGAGTCCCATCGAAACGACGCCGACCAGCGCGAATCCTGGCGACTTGATCAGCGCCCGCGTCGCATACCGCATATCCTGGCGCATCTCGCTCAAGTATTCGATGGGCAAACGAATCGCGACGTCCCCGAGCAGGCGGATCAGCCCGAAGGCTCCATGCCGTTTGGCGATGTCCTGTACGACGTCCTCTCCGAGTTGCATGACCTCATCGCCAAAAGCCAATTTGAATTCGTGAGGGAAGGCCCGGGACAACCGCCGGTAAACACGCCACGCCAGATTCATTCGGTCACCATCCTGCGCTTTACCTGAATGGTGTGAACCAATTCCTGCAGACGCTCACACTCCGCGTCGAGCACCCTTCGACCGAGCTTCGTCAGCCGGTAATAGCGCCGGCGCGCGTCGTCCAGTTCCGGCGCGGGCCGCTCGTCCGATTCCTCGATGAGTTCCGCCTCGATCAGCCGCTTAATCGATCCATACAGCGTGGCGGGCCACAACCGGACTTTTCCGCTCGTGCGCTGCAGGACTTCATTCATGATTCCGTAGCCGTGCTGCTCTCCCCCGGCAAGCGAGAGCATGACGTGAAACCACTGTGTCTTGAGCGGAAGAAACGCATGAGGATCAACATCAGTCATATCTACTATGTATATATATCAATATCGATATCGTCAAGATAGTAATTGCGTCCGGTTCCCCAGCCGGCATCGCGAATCTGGCGGGGCACGGGTTTGGCGGTTATCGCTGCCCAGATACGGCGAACGATGATGATGCGCGCTTGCTCGATCGGCGATTTCTTTTTTGCATCTCGGACAGGACTGTCCGGTGTCGCCTGCATCGACTCTGCATGCATCGAAATAGAAAATAGAAAATGATGAGAAAATTCGGACCTGTTGCCGCAGGTCGAGGCGAGGTTCGGAATGCTAAGGCTGGGGAGCGAGGGTACCAGGCCGGAAACCCGGGCGCAGGTTTTTCTTTAAGTCTTCAGCGATTTGCTTGCCGTGGAAGCGCCCATTTTCAATAAAAATTTCGTTCGTCCTCGATCCGGCCACGATCACTCCCGCCACATAAATTCCCGGAACATTGCTTTCCAGAGAAACCGGATCGCACACGGGACGGCACTGCTCGTCCGCCAATTCAATGCCCATACTGCGCAGAAAATCGTAGTCAGGATGGTAGCCGATCAGGGCGAGCACGAAGTCGTTCCTCAGGCGTAGGGGGCCCTCTGGCGTATTGATCAACACCTGGTCGATGCCGATTTCCTGCACGGAACTGTTGAAATAAGCCTCGATCTCCCCGTTCTTGATGCGGTTTTCAATGTCGGGCTTGATCCAGTACTTCACGTGATTATGCATTTGGGCGTCGCGATGCACCAAGGTCACGCGGGCGCCGTGCCGCCATAAATCCAGAGAGGCGATGGCGGCGGAATTCTTGCCACCGATCACCAGCACGTCGCTGTCGTAATAAGGATGAGGCTCGCCGTAATAGTGAGAAACCTTCGGCAGATCTTCCCCCGGAATACACAGCCGATTCGCCAGATCGTAATAGCCCGTCGAAACAATGACCTTTTTCGTGCGGTAATCATGCGGCCGCCCGGCGCGGTCGGTCGCCGTGATGGCGAAGTTTCCGTCTTTGCCCATCACAGTTTTCACCCACTCGTACTGGCGCAGATCGAGGTCGTAATGTTCGGAAACTTTGCGGTAATACTCGAGCGCCTCTTCACGCGTGGGCTTCTGCTGCGCGGTCGTAAACGGAATATCGCCAATTTCAAGCAACTCCGGCGTGGTGAAGAAAGACATGTTCGCGGGATAGTGGAACAGCGAATTCACCAGACATCCCTTGTCGAGAATAATGACCTTGAGCCCAATCTTCTGCGCTTCGATGGCACAGGCCAATCCCGTTGGTCCGGCCCCGATTACCAGAACATCGGTGCGCATCTCGGGGTCAGGCTTAGCCTTCGCTTTGGGGAGAGTCACGAGTTCTTCACCAACAAGGGAGTGAGGCATGGGATTGACCCCAGAGCCGGTCGAGGCACCGAGGGTTCGAGCGCAATTCGGAAACGGTGATTCTAGCATGGAGGAATTGCCGGTACCGCCGGCGTTGCGCTTCGTTTGCGCTTCGTGGTTGACCCTACGGCAGGCAAGCTGCCACTTGCTATAATTTACGGTTGGCCTCATCCCTCAAGCACTCCTCAGGAACCTGCCATGACCGTTTCTGCTGAACCTGCGGCCCGCATCGAATCCGACAGCATGGGAAAGATCGAAGTCCCGGCGAATGTTTATTGGGGCGCGCAGACGCAGCGTTCGCTGCAGCACTTCAACATTGGACGCGACACCATGCCGCCGGAGTTGATTCGAGCTTTCGGAATTCTCAAAAAAGCCTGCGCCCTGGTGAATCAGGATCTGGGCAAACTTCCTGGCGACAAAGCAAAGCTGATCGTACAAGCCGCCGACGAGGTGATCACCGGCAAACTGAGCGACCAATTCCCCTTGCGCATCTGGCAGACGGGCAGCGGCACCCAGACCAACATGAACGTGAACGAGGTCATCTCCAACCGCGCCATCGAAATCGCGGGCGGCGAGATGGGATCGAAGAAGCCGATTCATCCCAATGATGACGTCAACATGTCGCAGTCGTCGAATGACACGTTTCCCGCGGCGATGCACATTGCGGCCGCCGAGCGGGTAAAGAATGCGCTGATCCCGGCAATCAAAACCGTGCGCGACGCGATCGCCGCCAAGGCTAAGCAATTCGATCGCGTGGTGAAGATTGGCCGCACTCACCTGCAGGACGCTGTTCCTCTGACCGTGGGACAGGAGTTCGGCGGCTGGGCCAGCCTGCTCGAGCGTGACATCCATCGACTGGAGCAGGTGCTGGAAGGACTTTACGATCTGGCCATCGGCGGCAGCGCTGTCGGCACGGGACTGAACACGCATCCGCAATTTGCCGAGCGGGCGGCGAAGAAAATTGCGGAACTCACCCGACTTCCTTTTCGCTCCCATGGCAACAAGTTCGCGGCGCTTTCCGCGCACGATGAAATCGTCTTCGCTCAGGGCGCGATGGAAACGTTGGCCGCGTCGCTGATGAAGATTTCCAACGACATTCGCTGGCTGGCTTCCGGACCGCGTTGCGGGCTGGGTGAACTTTCGATTCCCGAGAACGAACCGGGATCGTCCATCATGCCGGGCAAAGTGAACCCGACGCAGTGCGAGGCCATGACCATGGTTTGCGTGCAGGTGCACGGCGCCACGGCCGCCGTGGGATTCGCCGGATCGCAGGGCAACTTCGAACTCAACGTGTTCAAGCCGGTGATTATCTATAATTTCCTGCACTCCGTCACTCTCATCGCCGACGCTTGTCACGGCTACGTCGAGTACATGCTCAATGGCATTGAAGTCGACCGTGCCAAACTCGACTGGTATGTGAAGAACTCGCTGATGCTGGTCACCGCGCTGGCGCCGCGGTTGGGATATGACAAGGCGGCGCAGATCGCGCACACGGCGCACGTCGAGCACAGCAGCCTGCGCGAGGCAGCGCTGAAGCTGGGCTATCTGACGGGTGAAGAATTTGATCAGTTGGTCAAGCCGGAGAAGATGACGCACCCCTAGAATCGCTGTCCTAGCGCAATGTCCGCGGCGGCATCCCGCAGGCCCGCGTTCTCACGGGTGAGGAATGACGTCCCTTCATTCGAGGAAAACATGGTATTACCAAACTGGTTCAAGCCGGGCCAACCTCGGACTTCCGCACCGACTCCGCCGAGACCGCCTCTGTTCCCGAAGAAGTAAGTTCCACGTTCTTTGGCGTGGTGGTGATGATGATCACGCTCACCAGCACCAGCACTGTCCCCACAACCGTACGCGGACCGATCGCTTCTCCGCCCAGGAAGTATCCCACGAGAACCGCGATTACTGGATTCACATACGCGTACGTACCCACCTTGGTCGGCGATTCGTGATGAATGAGCCAGACGTAGGCAGTGAAGCCGATAATCGACCCCGCCATGATCAAGTAGGCCAATGCGAGCCATGCCCCACGAGAAACTGCCTGTACATGGAAGCCACGGAATTCTCCCAGCAATGCCGCGAGCAGCGTGAGCAGCACGCCTCCGGAGAACATCTGCGCGCCTGAACTCATGGCTTTGTCCGCGGGCAACGGCATCCTTCGAGTCAGAGAAGCCGCCACCGACCAACTGATGGCCGCGATGATTAAGGCGCAGGCGCCGGCGGTATCCACGGGAGCCTGGCCCAGTTGCATGGAATGCCCAACCAGCACGGCAACGCCCGCGAGCCCCGTTAGAAGCGCCAGACCAAGCCGCAGGGTGAGGCGTTGAGTGCGAAGAAAAATGATTTCTGCGATCGCCATAAATGCCGGGATCGTCGCCATCATGACCGCTGCGATCCCGGAGGGCACTCGGCGCTCGGCCCAGAAGAGCAAGCCGTAGTCGAGAACGAAAATCAGAATCGCGAGAACAGAGGCCGCGCCCCACTCGCGCGCAGTCGGAGCGGGTGCGCCCCGCACGCGCATCCACCCGTAGAGCACAATTCCGGCAACCAGAAAACGCATGCCCGCGAGAAGAAACGGTGGAACCTCGCGCACCCCGACGCGAATCGCCAGGAAAGTCGAGCCCCACACGAAATAAATAATGGCGAAGGCGAGTAGAACCTTCCAGGCACGAGGTTGGGAAACGGCATGCATGCTGGTCCTCTTGAGTTAGACCACTTGCGCTAGACCACCAGGGATCTGGACGGCGGGTGTTGGATCCAGGTCGAAGGTATTAGGTTTCTCGGTTTTAACCTAAGACCTAACACCTCACTCAAGACCCGATTAGATCATCGGCGGCCCGCTGCACGCGCGGATTCCTGCATAAAAAGATTTTATGGGGCTATAACCGCGAATACATCTGGGGGCGGGGAAGGCCTGCGGAATGGGGCGGCTTACTTCTTCAACAAGCTGGTATGGCTGGCAACGCACTGCCACTTGCCAAGGTCCTGGACCCAGGTATCGGTGAAACGGCCCAGGTGATCATACGGCTTGCCCTGGTAGCTACCTTGCGTGTGATAAATACCCGTCACCACGGCGGTGTTGCCAAAGAAATTCATCTTGACGTCTTGAATGTTGAGGGAGGAGGGTTTGAAACGAGGGTCTTTAATATCGGCAAGAAATTTCTGTTTATTCGTGAGTTCGCCGTCCCACTCGGTATTCACAAACCGACTGGAGACCAGAGCCTCAAGGGCAGCCGCATCGCGGTTGACCTGGGCCTCATTCCACATGTGCTCCAACACCCGCAGCTGGCTCTCGCGTGAGTCGACCTGCTGGGCGGCCAGTGCGACCGAGCCCACGGCCAGCAGAAGACAGCAACAGACGGTACGAATCATTTCTTGCCCGCTCGCCGACATCCCCACGTGGGGCGAACGTTGCAAAACAGTAGCAGTCGGTAATCGGTCAGAGCTACAAGAATGAACGGATTGCCGTTACCAACGTCATCGACCTGGGGTGTCGGACATTGGGTGTCGGACCTCGGAGGTTGGGCGTGAGCAGACGGAGCTTCAAAGGTCCGAGGGCCGAGTCCGAGGACCATCTCAGAACGCCCAGCGAAGCAAGGTCGCGCCCACAGTAAACCCAGCGCCCACCGACGCCAGCATGACCAGGCTTCCCTTCTTCAGCTTGCCTTGCTCAAGCGCCGTATTCATGGCCAACGGGATCGTTCCCGCCGTGGTATTTCCGTAGCGATCGATATTGACAATCACCGACTCGGGGCGCAGACCCAGGCGATCGGCGGTAGCATTAATGATGCGCAGATTGGCCTGATGCGGAATGAAGGCGTCGATGTCGGTGCCCTTCAGCCCGTTGCGTTCCAGCAATTTCTGGCACAGCTCGGTCTGCTTGCGGACCGCGAACTTAAAGACTTGCTGGCCATCCTGACGGACGTAATGCATTCTCTTTTCGATCGTTTCTTTGCTCGTCGGATTCAGGCTGCCGCCGCCGGGCATGTAGAGAAACTGACCACCGGAGCCGTCGACTTCATGAATGAAGTCGATCAGCCCGACGGAGTCATCTTCGGCGGGTTCCAGAATCGCCGCACCGGCACCGTCCCCGAAGATGACGCAGGTGGCGCGATCGGCGTAGTCGATAATCGACGACATCACATCCGCGCCGATGACCAGTATCCGCTTGTGAGCGCCGCTGGCGATGAATTGTGCCGCTACCTGCACCGAATAAAGAAAGGCCGAGCAGGCGGCGGAGAGATCGAACCCCCACGCCCCCTTGGCGCCCAGCTTGTTTTGCACCACGCAGGCAGTAGAGGGAAAAAACATGTCCGGGGTAACCGTGCCCACAATGATGGCGTCGAGGTCGGTGGCAGCCAGACCACGCTGGGCCAGGGCTATCTGAGCAGCTTTCACGGCAAGGTCGCTGGTGGGAACGCCCTTGTCCGCAATGTGGCGCTCGCGGATGCCGACCCGGGCCATGATCCACTCGTTGTTGGTGTCGACCATCTTTTCAAGGTCGGCATTGGTGAGCAGGCGAGGCGGCACATAGGTACCCAGAGCGCTGATTTTGGCGCGGATCGGTTTCGTCAACAATAGCTCCTGAATAAGGCTCCAGTAATTCTGAAGGATTGGAGGAAGAATGTCTAACGGCAAACCACTGCCCCTCGGAGGTTCCACGTGAGGGCCCGATTCGACCAACTCGACTGTCAATGACGATTGATCCCGAGTGATGAGTCTGTTTCAGGTCTGAGGCACGATTCCGCCTCTAAAACGCCCACCGCAGAAGCGTTGCCCCCGACGTGAAGCCGGCGCCTACGGTCGCAATCAGCAGGCGATCTCCTTTTTTCAGTCTTCGCTCATCTAGCGCGGTCTGCATGGCGATGGGGATGGTGCCTGCCGTGGTATTGCCAAAGCGATCAATGTTGATGATGACTTTCTCGAGCGGCATCCCCAGACGATCCGCAGTCGCCGTGATAATGCGCCGGTTCGCCTGATGCGCAATGAAGCAGTCGATATCTTTGCCCGTGAGTTTATTTTTCTCGAGAATGCGTTCGGTCATCTCCGCCATCTTCTTCACCGCATATCTGAAAACATTCTTGCCATCCTGATGGATGTAGTGCATCTTCCGATCCACCGTTTCGTGCGTAGCCGGGTTCAGACTCCCCCCTCCCGGCATGCAGAGAAACTGTCCCCCCATGCCTTCAATCTGTGCCACATGATCGAGGACGCCAATCTCGTCATCCTCCGACGGTTCAAGCAAAACTGCGCCTGCGCCATCGCCAAAAATGATGCATACCGCGCGATCGGTGTAGTCCGTCATCGACGAATTTACGTCCGACCCAATGACCAGCACCTTCTGGTATTGCCCCGACTCGACGAACTTTACTCCCGTGTTTAAGGCGTACAGAAATCCGGAGCAACCGGCGGAAATGTCGAAGCCCCACGTATTCTCAATGCCCAACTTATGCTGCACCAGACAGGCCGTCGATGGATACATCATGTCAGGAGTAACCGTGCCCACTACGATCAGGTCAACCTGCTGCAAATCGAAAGGATGGGACGCGAGCAAATTCTTCACTGCCTCTACTGCCAGATCGCTGGCGGCCACGCCCTTGTCGGCGAGATGACGCTCGCGGACCCCGACGCGTTCCATAATCCATTCATTGGTCGTGTCGACCATTTTTTCCAGGTCGGTATTGGTGAGAACGCGAGGCGGCAGATAGGTGCCCAGAGCGCTGATTTTGGCGCGGATCGGCTTGGTCAATGAGAGCTCCTGAATATGAGACTGAGTATTCTCAAGGATCGCCAGCGGAATGTCTAACCATACTCACGTGGCGGCCGCCGCCTCGGCTGTCCGAGCCGGGCGAAGCTGGGGGAATGAATTTAAAAGGTATAGTCCGGCGGCTTGATTTCTTTAGCGCGTGTATACCTGGCACCGAGCACGGTGGTGCGCGGTATGAACCAACATGTTCCTAAGCCGATCAAGTCCAGACCGACCCGCTTCTCGACGCAGGAGAGGCGAACGTGTGACCGAAGCGTCGGTGGCCCTTCAAGCGGCGGCGCGACCGCCTTCGTGGTGTATCCACTCGCGGATGAAATCAGGGCAGGAGACAATACTGAAGTCGCGATCTTCGCCGTTCACAAGATATAAGAGCGCCGCGCGATCCAATTCTTCCAAATGCGAAAGACTCAGCACCGCCCAGAGGTGACAATCGGCTGCGGAACGAACCAGTTGATCCAGATAGGACAGATGTCCCTGAAATAATTTTCCAGAGACGCGGATGGTGACGTGGGGGACTAGCTTGGGGGAAACACCCAGATTGTTCATTTTCTCCTCGCGGGCCGGGATGACTATGCCGGGCCTCCTTCTTCTTGATGCGCGGGAAAGCGCTTCTTGCGAAAAGAGTCGTAAAAATGTGTAAATCCTTGTAATCAGAAGGTCAGGATCCACGCGACGGCAAGAAAATAAGCCAGGCACCGGGGACTCACTGCACACGCAAGAGCTCGTTACCGTTGCTTCCTTCCGGACCTGGCGGGGTTGGCGAGAGTACGTCGCGTGAGACCGATGCCTGACCTGAATCATTCTAGCATTCTGAGATCGTCGCGCCGGCAGTGCAGCCGTCCTCAGTTTACCGCCGCCGCCGTGTAGCGCCGACGGCCCGTCGGCTGTCGTGAGGCCATCTTGGCATCCCACCGTAACCTTTAACCTTTTTTCGAACCCGGCCGGCCTTCTGCCACCTAGGACAGGTGACTTTTGGTGCAAGAATTAGCCGTCAAACCCTTCCTTTCTGTTCCCAATTGTCGAACAATGGGGATCGAAGCGTTGCAGTCTGAGGTAGAAATCTGAATTAAGGATGGCCTCGAACTCCTTCGCTGCAGCGCAAATGTCGTCCCACTCCCCACTAGCTGGCGTAATCCCCATGTCGCGGGCCATCGACCATTACTTCCAACTGGCCCTGTATCTCCTTGTCTGCACTGGTTTTGGGACACTCGCGAGCACCGGTGGTCTCGACCTGCCGTCGATTATTCTGGTGGCAGTCGCACTGGCAATCCGCGGCTATCTGCTGGCGAAGCGCCGTCCGTTTGCGATTTCCGAGCGCTGGACCACGCCACTGTCGGTTGCTTACTTCGTCTTTTTCGCGGCCGATTACTTTGTTTTTTCGCGGGCGTTCTTGCCGGCCACGGTGCATCTGGCGTTGTTCGGTGTGGTGGTCAGGATGTTCTCGCTGCGCCGCGAGCGCGACCACGTCACGCTTGCCGTCCTCGCCTTCTTGATGGTGCTGGCAGCGGCCGTGTTGACGGTCGACAGCATTTTCCTGTTCGCCTTCGCGGCTTTCATGATGATGGCGGTGGGCACGTTTGTGTTGATGGAAATGCGGCGTTCCGGACATGCGGCGAACATTCAGGCAAGCCATTCCAGCGATCCCCACGAACACCGGCGCCTTGCCTTCTCTCTGGCGCGGGTCGCGCCCGCATTGATGCTGATGATTCTGATCAGCGGGGGGGCCGTGTTTTTCGTAATGCCACGAATGTCGGCAGGATACATGGGCGGCTATTCGTTCGGAAGCGACCTTTCGTCCGGATTCAGCGATCGCGTTCAATTAGGGCAGATTGGGCAGATCCAACAATCGAATGCGGTCGTGATGCACATCCAGATCGATGGCGATACGGTCGGCCGTTACGACTTGCACTGGCGCGGCGTGGCCCTGTCGAAGTTCGACGGCACCACGTGGTCGAATCCGCGGGAACAGTTCATTCTGCCGCGGCAACCGGACAATAGTTTTCGCATACCAGGCAGCAATCCGCCGCTGCGGTCCTACGTCACCACCAATGCGGTGCGCGAACATATGATCCACTACCGCATCCTGATGGAGCCGATCGGGACGAACGTTTTTTTCCTGGCGCCCTGGGCCCGGCGCGTCACCGGCGATTATCGGACCCTGGCCGTTGATTCCCTCGGGGCGGTCTACAACTTCGACATCGAGCACGGCATCAGCCGCTACGAGGCGGAATCGGATATAGCGGCGCCGGCGCCGGCCGAGTTGCGCACCGCGGGACGGAACTATCCAACCCAGATCCAGGCGGTTTATCTGCATTTGCCCGCCGTCGATCCGCGGGTTCCCCGCCTGGCGGCTCAGATCACAGGTTCGGCCAGCAACGATTTCGACAAAGCCGCCGCCGTCGAAAATTATCTCCGGACGCGCTTTGGCTACACTCTGCAGTTGCCGCAGACCAAGGCGAAAGATCCGATCGCAAGTTTTCTGTTCGAGCGCAAGCAAGGCCACTGCGAGTATTTCGCCTCCGCCATGGCGGTGATGTTGCGCACGCTGGGAATTCCCTCGCGCGTAGTCAACGGATTCCGCAGCGACGAATTTAACGACCTCACCGGAAACTACGTGGTACGCGCCAAAGATGCGCATTCCTGGGTGGAGGCTTACTTCCCGGGCTACGGCTGGCAGATCTTCGATCCGACTCCGGCAGGTAGCAGTGGGAGCCCACAGGGGTGGGGCCGCATTGCACTCTACATCGACGCGATGTCTTCGTTCTGGCGCGATTGGGTGGTCAGTTACGACACTTCTCATCAGTACGTGCTGGGCCAGTCTGCCGTCGGCCGCAGTCGCGTCGCCTGGGAAGGCGCCCGCAATTGGGCACAGATTCACTATGCGTCGATGCTGATGTGGGCGCGGCACAGTCAGGATCGGGTGGAACACTCTCCTGGACGGTGGGCCATCTTCGGGATCGCTATCACCATTGCTTTTGGCTTTTTGGGGAACCTGGGACGAATCGCGCGCCTGCTGCACGAAAGCTGGTTGCAGGCGCATCCCGAGCGATCTCCGGAGCAGGCGGCGGCCATGTGGTATGCGCGGATGGCTCGCGCCCTGGCCCGGCGCGGCGTGGAGAAGCTTGCGGCACAGACCGCGCAGGAGTTCGCAAAAAAGATTGCCGACACCCGGCTGCGCGAGCCGGTCGCACGCTTTACCGAAGTCTATGAGTCCGCGCGCTTTGGAAATTCCCCCGAAGATGCACTGCGCTTGCCCCAACTCTATGAAGAGGTCGCGTCCGCCACGCGCAGTCGCTGAGCATCTCTGTCTCCCCTTCCGGGAAAGCCTGCCCGGAGCGAGGTCGAGGAGGATCTCGCGCGAAGTCCGGCAATCGGTCTGGAGATGCTAAAATAGTAAAGATTGCATGCCGGTAGAAGAGCTCAGCGTTCGCCGTTCGCCGGATCTCAACCTTGATTCCAAGCTGGATCTCAAGATTGGTCTCACGGAAGAGAAATTACCGGAGAGTCCGCAGCCCGAACGCCCTCTGAAGGTAGGCTTCGTCAGCCTGGGCTGCCCCAAGAACCTGGTGGACAGCGAGGTGATGATGGGCCTGCTGGCGCGTGCGGGAGCGGAATTGACCCGTCGTGCCGAAGACGCCGACGTGATCGTGGTCAATACCTGTTCGTTCATCGAAAGTGCGCAGCAGGAATCGGTCAACACGATCCTCGAAATGGCCGCGCACAAAAACGGTGGTAAGGCAAAGAAACTGGTTGTGGCGGGATGCCTGGTCGAGCGCTTCCGCGACCAGATTCGGCTGGACATCCCTGAAGTCGACGCAGTTGTGGGTACCGGCGAGTTAGAAAAGATTCTCGCGGCAACCGGTCTGGCTCCCGCGCCGCTCGCAGGGGCAGGCCGGAGCAATTCCCCGTTCGTGGTATTGCCTTCGCGGCCGGAAGGCGATGCGCGCGCGGCGCAGGGACGCTTCTCCCGCGAATCATGGTACGGCGAATCTTCGCTTCACCAATCATGGAAGGGCGCGATCGGCGACCTTCCTAACTATCTTTACGACGACACCACCCCGCGCGTTCTGGCCACGCCGCGGCACATGGCATATATTAAAATCGCGGAAGGCTGCGACCACCCTTGCACGTTCTGTATTATTCCCCAGTTACGCGGACAATTCCGTTCCCGCCGCTTCGAGTCGGTAGTCGCCGAAGCCGAACGCCTGGCACAAAGCGGCGTCCGCGAAATTACTCTGATCGGCCAGGACACCACCTGCTACGGCGAAGACTTCGGCCTGAAAGATGGCCTTGCGCTGTTGCTGGAGAAACTCGCCGCCATCGAAGATCTGCGCTGGGTACGTTTTCTTTACGCCTATCCCAACAAGATCACGGGCAAGCTCCTGGACGCGATCGCGCGCCACGAAAAGATCTGTTCCTACATGGATGTGCCCCTGCAGCACGCCTCGGCATCCGTGCTGAAGCGTATGAAACGTGGAGGCGGAGCCGACATTTTCCTGCGTTCGATGGAAAAAATGCGCCGTACCGTGCCCGACCTGACTCTGCGTACATCGTTCGTCGTTGGCTTTCCCGGAGAGACCGAGAAAGAATTCGAGGAGCTCTGCGACTTCGTCCGCGAGGCGCAGTTCGACTGGATGGGAGCATTCGCCTATTCCGATCAGGAGGGTGCCGGCGCCTATGCTCTGGAGAAGAAGCTTTCCCCGCGGGAGATCGAGCGGCGACGCAAACACCTGATGGGAATCCAGCGTCAAATCAGCAAGAAGAAAAAGCAGGCGTTGCTTGGTCGGGAGTTCGATCTATTGCTCGAAGGCGAGTCGGAAGAAACAGAGTTGCTGCTCGAGGGCCGCACTCCCATGCACGCTCCCGAGATCGACGGCAAAGTCTTCGTCAACGATTTTCCCGAGGATACCGAACCCGAGCCCGGTCAGTTTTATCGCTGCCAGATCACGGAAGCGCACGATTACGATCTGGTGGCCAGGATTTTGTAGCGATCTTCCCGCTGCGATTCGGACTCGTCGATTCGAATGTCTAGAAATACGAACCGTATGCCGCGCAAGCCTGCCGTCAAACTCCGCTGCCCCATCTGCCAGACGTCAGTAAAAAGCACCCACCCGGACTTCCCTTTCTGCAGCGACCGCTGCCGCCTCATCGATTTAGGCAAATGGGCGAGTGGCGCCTATGTGATCTCCGCTCCAGTCACGGACACCGAGGAGGCGATCAGAGATCGCAATCCGGAAGACCAAGAAGACGAATCGTGAAGCGCCAGCCCGCGAGCGCCGCTTCCAACCGTAGCGCCGGCGTTCCGCCGGCTGTCGCGGGAGCCTGCCCTGAGCTCGCCGAGGGGGGGGCCCGCTCGCGCGCCCCTCTTTGGGCAACGCTCCTCGCAACTTGCTTCGGAATCGGCCGCCTGCGGCCCGGGCCCGGCACCTGGGCATCAGCAGCCACCGTCGTGATTTGGGCCGCTGCCGCCCCTCTGCTGGCACCCTCCTTGCGGACTCCAGTGGCCGTCGCCCTGGCCGTTCTGGTCACGCTAATTGGCATCCCCGCCGCCACTCGCGTAGCCCGGGCCTCGGCCGCGAAAGATCCTCAATTCGTCGTCATCGATGAGGTCGCCGGGCAGATAGTGGCGCTGATCGCCGTCCCTCTCGCGTGGAAAACGTTGTTGGCGGGTTTTATTCTTTTTAGAATCTTCGATATCATCAAGCCGCCCCCGGTGCGACAACTGGAGAGACTTCCCGAGGGCACCGGAATCGTCCTCGATGATGTTGCAGCCGGAATTTTCGCTTTTCTTGGGATGCATCTCTTGTTGCATTTTGGGCTACTAACGTAGTAGCGAATCGCGAGTACCGAATACCGAGCATTCTTCATGGGATTTTCCGACCGCATCCTCGGCAAGAAAACGGTCAATGGCGGACCGCGAATTGATACCGTCGCGCCCTCGCTGGCGCTGCCCGGAGGCGAACTCCGGATCACGGGCGCAGGTCTTCGACCCCAGGAACTACACCGCCCGAAAGTGAAATTCGGTGAGTTCGAAGGATCGATCGTCGTCAGCTCCGACGGTTTTCTGCTGGCCCGCGTTCCCGAAGGCGCCATCTCCGGTCCGGTCGTGGTGGCGACCAATGGCCACGTCAGCAATCCCCATACGGTCAATGTGGCCGTGCCCATCGCCGACAATCTTCATCCCGTGACCAGCCCGGCACTGGATCCCGAAGGCAACCTCTACGCCACAGTTTCCGGTTCGCGCGGACAGAAAGTTCCGGTCGCAATCTACAAGATCGACACCAACTACGTGGTCAAGCCATTCGTCTCCGAAATGATGAATGCCACGGCGATCGCATTCGATCGCGAGGGCTTGATGTATGTCTCTTCGCGCTACGATGGCGCCGTCTATCGCGTCGCTCCGAACGGGACCATGACGACGTACGCGGAAGGCATGGGCGTGGCCACGGGCATCGCATTTGATCGCGAGCAGAGTCTCTACGTCGGCGACCGCAACGGCACCATCTTCAAGATTGCCCGCGATCAGCAGGTCTTTGTCTTCGCCACGCTCGAGGTCAGCGTTTCGGCTTACCATCTGGCGTTCAGTCCGGAAGGTGACCTGTTCGTGACGGGCCCTACGGACCGCGTTTACAAAATCAATCCCAACGGAACGGTGAGCACTTTCTACAAAGGTCTGGGAAGGCCGCAGGGTCTGGCCTTTGACGTGAATGGCAATCTGTACGTCGCCGCATCGCTGTCGGGCACGCGCGGGATCGTGAAGATTGCGCCCGACGGTCTGGCCAATCTCGAAGTCGCCGGCCAGGGGTTGGTAGGCCTGGCATTCGCACCAGGACGCTCCGTAATTCTTGCCACGACCAGCAGCGTGCACCATCTTTCCTGCAATATTCAGGGCTTACCGTTGCCGCCGGAATAATCTGCCTCTTCCCCCAACACTGTCATTGTCATTTGAAGTAATTTCCCTTGTCATTTCGACCGAAGTGAGGAATCAGCTTTTCGTCCGCGCCACGAAGGTCGCCCAGTTCCCTCTCACCCCGATCCGCTTTTCATTTAAACTTTGAACGAGTGAATGCCGAAATCATTGCGGTGGGTTCCGAGATGCTCACGCCCTTCCGCATGGACACCAACTCGCTCTATCTCACCGAACAACTCAACCTGTTGGGCGTCGACGTAATTTTCAAAAGCATTGTGGGCGACGATTTGCGGCGGCTGATAGCCGCGGCGCAGCACGGCCTGTTTCGTTCTGACATTCTGATTTTCAGCGGCGGCCTCGGCCCCACGGAAGACGATCTTACGCGAGAGGCAGTGGCTGAAGCTCTGGGCTTGAGTGTGCATCGCGATCCGGAAATCCTCACTCGCCTGGAACAGCGCTTCGCCGAGCGAGGCTGGAACATGTCCGCCAACAACGCCAAGCAGGCCGACGTTCTGGACGGGGCCACCGTGCTTCCCAATCCGAATGGCACCGCTCCCGGACAGTGGTTGAGTGGACAATTCGACGGCCGCGAGCACATCATCGTACTGCTGCCCGGGCCGCCGCACGAACTCAAAGCTCTGTTTGACAGCGAGGTACGCGAGCGCCTGCGCGCTAAAGTTCCTCCCGCGTCTTTGGCCATTCGCACTCTGAAAATTGCCATGCTGGGCGAATCGACGGTCGACGCGCGCGTCGCGCCCATTTACAAGCGTTACCCAGACGTTGAAACCACGATTCTCGCCGGCGCGGGAGAAATCGAGCTCCACTTCAAGACCCGCGCCGCCACGCTGGACGCCGCGCAGCGCCGCGTCGATGAAGTGGCGGGAGTGGTCGAAGACGAATTGGATGACGCGGTCTTCTCGCGCAACGGCGAATCGCTGGAGCAGATCGTCGGCTACTGGCTCCAGATGCGAAACGCCACCGTGGCCGTAGCCGAATCCTGTACCGGCGGTCTGCTGGCGGAGCGCCTCACGTCAATCAGCGGCAGCTCGCGTTATTTTCTGGGCGGCGCGGTGGTTTATTCCAACGCCTTGAAAACGGAACTGGCTGGCGTCCCCGCGGAAATGATCGACCGGCATGGCGCGGTCAGTCGCGAGGTAGCCGCCGCCCTGGCCGAGGGAATCCGCTACCGCTGTGAGTCAACGTTGGGGGTAGGCATTACCGGGGTAGCCGGCCCCAATGGAGGCACCCCAGAAAAGCCAGTGGGCCTGGTGTTTCATGCGGTGGCCAGCGACCGCGGAACTGAACTCGTACAGCGAAGCTTCCCCGGCGACCGTAAGCGCATCCGCCGCTTCGCGTCCACGATGGCGCTCGATATGTTGAGAAAGAGACTGATGTGAAGGAAAGCTTCTAGCTTCTAGCTTTTGAGATACGGCCCGATTGTCGTTTTCCGGCTGAGTCAAGAAAGTTGTGGGAAAGCGCGTCTTCGTGGGTTTCGAGGTTTAAGCTTCAGGTTAGAAGCTAGTAGCTAGTAGCTGTTTTATGCGCCTCTTCATCGCACTCGACATTGATGACGCTATCGGCGAGCGCATTGCCCGCTTCGTGACCGGCGTCACCGGATTCGCACCTGAAGTCCGCTGGTCACGACCGGAGTCGCTGCACGTGACGCTGAAGTTTATTGGCGAGCAACTGGAGCCAGCCGTCGAGCCCATCAAAGCTGCATTGAGCACTATTGAGGCGAGCCCAGCGGAAATTCACTTCCGCGGATACGGCTTCTTTCCCACAGCAAAATCGCCTCGCGTCTTCTGGGTTGGCATCGAAGCCGATCCGCAATTGGCAGCGCTGGCGAGGGAAATCGACGAAAGAATGGCGCCGCTGGGAATACCCAAAGAGGATCGCGCCTTCAGTCCGCATCTGACGCTGGCGCGCGGCGCGGGCCGTTCCGGTTCGCCGCGACGCCATAAAGCAGACGTCCCCAATCGTACCTTCCAGCGGCTGCAGGAAAAACTCGCTGCCCTGCCCAGCCCTGAGTTTGGTACCATGACGGCCCGCGATTTCTTTCTGTACCAGAGCCAGCAATCGCCGAAGGGATCAAAGTACACAAAGTTAGCGCGGTTTGATTTAAAGTAGCGGCGGCCGCCCGCCGACTGTCGTGCCGGTGCCGCGGCCGGCTAACAATAGTCGGCAGCAGTCGGCAACGATTAATCTATGCCGAGATTTCTCCTCATCGCCGCCGCAAGCTACCTGCTGGGATCCATTCCCTTCGGCTTTCTTCTCGTCCGCACTTTTCGCGGCGAAGACGTGCGCCGTAGCGGTAGCGGCAACATCGGCGCCACTAACGTAGCTCGCAAGTCTCCCGCACTCGGCGTGCTGACCCTGCTGCTGGACGCGCTGAAAGGATGGACCGCCGTCGCGGTCGGCATCATCCTCTGCCCGACGCCTTTTGAGCGCGTCTCGCTCTCCCACATTCCGTGGCGCGCGATCCTGCCGGCGTCGTCGTCCGACTTCGTCTTGTGCGCCGGCTGGGCCGCGTTATTTGCCGTGGCTGGCCACATATTTCCAATCTGGCTCAACTTTCGCGGCGGCAAAGGAGTCGCCACCGGGCTAGGCGCATTCCTCATGATTGCTCCCAAGGCCGTGCTCGTGTCCGCAGCTATTTTTCTGGTCCTTGTGCTTGTCTTCCGTTATGTTTCTCTGGGATCAATCGCCGCGGTCGCCGCCTTTCCCAACCTGGCGTTGGTTTTGAAGGAGTATGGCAACGCTCCCGTTGCCCTCGTGCTTATGGCAATGGCATCGGTGCTCATCGTGGTCAAGCATTACGCCAACATCCGACGTCTGCTGGCCGGCACCGAAAGCCGCTTTGGATCGAAGCAGGCATGAGCGAAATCGCCATCATCGGTGGGGGAGCGTGGGGCACGGGCATCGCCATCGTGCTCGGGCGCAAAGGCACGCACCGCGTACGTTTGTGGGCGCATGAGGCCGACGTTTGCGAATCGATCATGCAGGCGCGGATCAACGAGAAATTTCTTCCCGGGCGCCGCATCCCGGATTCTGTCAGCGCGAGCAACGATTTGGCCGCAACTCTTCAGGGCGTGCAGATCGTCGTCAGCGTCATGCCTTCTCAACATTGCCGCGTCTTGTTCGACCGCATGCGCCCGCTGATCCAGCCGCAAACCTTGATCGTCAGCGCAACCAAGGGTCTGGAAGAAGATTCGCTGCAGCGCATGACCGAAGTGATCATCCAGGCGCTGACCAGCGGGGACGGATCTGCTCCGGTGGTGGGAGCACTCAGCGGTCCCTCCTTCGCGCAGGAAGTTGCGCGCGGCGACCCTACGGCGATCACGATTGCCTCCAAGGATGCCGCGCTCCTGCGCACGGTGCAGCAGGAATTCAGCGATTCAAGTTT
>Ga0182018_10000891_pt1 | contig 36782 bp, 29 predicted proteins | sample 812P2MmetaG_FD_120490 | JGI IMG/M metagenome (GOLD analysis project Ga0182018, IMG submission 120490) | Permafrost microbial communities from Stordalen Mire, Sweden - 812P2M metaG | ecosystem: Environmental > Terrestrial > Soil > Wetlands > Permafrost | place: Sweden: Stordalen | collected...
CCTCCAGACGTCTCTCTTTTCAATCGCAGACAGCCCAAACCGTTTCCCTGACTTCATATAAACGCCACCTTTCCAGAGCAGACTTACATAGATGGTGTTGCATCGACCTATTGAGATCACCCGACTAATCAGGAGTTGACTGCCTTCGATGGCATAATCTCCACAACAATGGCCAAGGTAATTTGGGTCGGCACAATTGAAATCAGCTATCTCGACAACGAAGATTCCGACAAGCGGAAGAACGCATTCACAGTGGTCACGACGTGGGCCAGCAGCGCGGAAGAGTTCCGTCGGAAATGCGAGCTAATGCTTGAGAGCCACGGCTGGAAGTTGCTGGGCATCGACAGAACAAACCCCGCTCCAGAGAACTACGACTACAACGAGGAGGTCGCTGACCGACTGGAAGGAACCAGAGTCAATCCAAATGCCATTATTTATAGTACGTTCTACACGTACCCAGTGATGTGAACCTTGCCCGATTCACGGGCTACCCGGAAGGTGGTACTAGGTCGAACTTTACCGGTTATCCGACTAATCAGGAGCTACCGGCTTAGGGACTCGCGAAACTGCTTGGGATGCTCCGGCAATCGTTCGGAGATCTGACCGTGAACTGTTACGGCCTTCCGATTCCCGAGCCAAAGAGCGGAATTTGTGCCTCGACCAGCGTACCGGGTTCGGCGCGTGACATCGTCAGCTCGCCCCCGAACTGGCGCACCCGTTCGCGCATGCCGGTTACGCCGACACCGAGGCTTGACGAAGTATGCCTGCCCGCGAGTTCTCGGCGCAAACCAATGCCGTAGTCTCGAACGCGAACCAGTACGAATTCGGACTGTTTTTCGATTTCCACACGGGCGCTTTCGCTATTCGCATGCCGACATACATTTGTGAGGGATTCCTGAATTATCCGGAAGATCGTGGTCTCGATATCTCGGGGAAGCCGAGGAAACAATTGTGGCGTAAAGGTAAGTGAAATATCAACATTACTTCTTTTCGCTATCCCATCTATATACCAGTGCAATGCCGCCCGTAGTCCGGTTTCATCGAGCAATGGTGGATGCAAGAGGTAGGACAGATTTCGCACCGTAGAAGCCGCAGTGTCCGTCAGTCGGCTGACTTCTTCGACGCCGCTGAGATTGGCCAGTTCCATCTTGATGACGGTCAGTTGCTGGCCCAGATCATCGTGCAGCTCGCGGGCGATTCGTCGGCGTTCTTCGTCCTGAACTTGTAACAGCTGCGCCGACAGCTTTTGTAGTTCCAAGGTTCGCAGCTCGATCAGTCTCCGAGTTTCATCCAGTTGCGATACGCGATCGCGTAACTCCCGGTTCAGAGTCTGGACCCGCTCGTCTGCCTCTCTTCGGGTCGTCAGATCCTGGGTCACTTTTGCGAAACCTGAAAGTTTGCCATCGGCGCCCCGTAACGCGGAGATGATCACCGATGCCCAGAACTTGGTGCCGTCTTTTCTGACGCGCCATCCTTCATCGGCGAAGCGTCCTTCTTTTTCTGCAAGGGTAAGTTCTCGTTGGGGCCAGCCGCTCTGCACGGCTTCATCTGGATAGAACTTCGAGAAATGCTTGCCGACAATTTCTTCCCGGGTATAGCCCTTCATAGCCTGAGCGCCGGGATTCCAGGTGAGTACTTTGCCCTCGGGGTCGAGCACAAAAATCGCGTAATCTCGTATGCCTTCCACGAGCAGACGGAAAAGTTCGGCGTTCCGGGAGAGATCGCCAACGCGGGAGCGGTCAATCGGAACCGGCAAAGCGCGAGAAGCTTCTACCACGTGTATTCTCCGAAGTCCGAATGATTTAGGGGTCAAGCATACAATTGGGTTCGACTTGCGCAATACAGGAATCGCTGTAGGGCCTGCCTAAACTATCCAGCCGTTCGCCTTGCCGTCCGAACCGAACCCACACACCTCAAGTCCTGATTAGCGCGGCAACCGGACAAGTGGAGTACTAGAAAAGGGCGTATCCGGTAATCCGACTAATACGGAGTGAGCATCGAGAGAAGAAGCCCTGGCCAGTTAAATGTGGCGGCACAGTTCGGATCTTCGCCGGACTTCGGGCCGCGAACCACCAAACCCACCTGCCGTTATCAACAGCGGCCTGGCGCGGCGGGGCCTTACTGCGCGTTCTTACTATGTTCAACAGTTAATACGATTTTCCCTCGCGCATGTCGCTGTTCGAGATAACGGAGAGCTTCAGCCGCGTCGCTTAACGCGTAGCATCTATCGATGACGGGTACAACTTTCCCGGCTTCAAGAAGTGCTTTCAGAAAAACCAGATCCTTCTGGTTTATTTTCGCGATGAAGAAGCGCGTTTTCTTGCTCCCAAACCGGGACAGTAACGGCGCCAGCAATATAGTCCGGAAAATTCGAGCCAAATCACCTCCGACTACGACGTAAATTCCGTCCTGACTCAGCGCACGCCTGTAATCGAAAAGCGAATGGTGGGCATTCGCGCCTAAAATCAGATCGTAATGCTGCCCACTCTTTGTGAAATCTTCCCGCGTGTAGTCAATCAAATGGTCTGCGCCAAGCGACCGCGCCGTGTCCACATTCCTGGTGCTGCACACGGCAGTGACTTCGGTGCCGAATGATTTGGCAATCTGGACTGCAAACGTACCCACACCGCCAGACGCGCCATCAACCAAAACCTTCTGGCCTTGCTGGATATGCCCCTCATCACGAAGTCCCTGAAGGACAGTGATTGCCGCCACGGGAACGGCTGCTGCCTCCTCGAACGATATGTTGGCGGGCTTCAGAGCCAACTTATCTTCGGTAGCACACGCATACTCGGCGAAGGCTCCGCGGGACACGCCAAACACTTCGTCGCCTGGTTTGAACTGGGTTACGTTTCTGCCCGCCGCTTCGACCTGGCCGGCCACATCGACGCCTAGTCGCTGGTCCTTTGGCACACGCAGCCCCGGGATAAGGCGGATTAACGGCGCACCTCTCATCGTGAACAAGTCCAGTGGATTTACTGATGCCGCGCGAAGCTTTATCAGGACCTCACTATCCTTGGGGATAGGTTTTTCCACCTCCGTGAACTGCAGCCCATCCGGTGGTCCGTATTTTGTGCGTACGATCGCTTTCATAAGGTGCTCTTCGAGCGAACCTGGCGGGCAGTATAGGACAGACTCTCTGGTTAAGCCCTGATTAACGCGCTAACAGGACAAGTGGCTATCAGCCGGGCATTTGTGCGGTCGAAATGCCGTGTCGCGGCGCGACGCCGTAGGACGCAGCGAAGGCCTTAACGGTAACCATCGAAACCGTGGAACAACACTACGCGCCTTTCGTGCCCGAGCATCAGGAGCGCGTGAGTCGCATCTTGGAACTTAGTCCTGAAGTCGAAGACGCGGGCAGAAATTGGGCAGGAAGCGGCCGAAAAAAGAACATTCGCAATAAAATCGGCGGGTGAGTCTGTAAGCCGGATTCTGTCCGCCGCGTGACCGGCATCCCGATTTGCATCAAGATGCTTAAGGCGCACGCAACGCGGCGACCATTCCTCTAGGTCCCGGATCGCTCCGGGACTCAAGCAGCCTACCCGAGGGTCGCAGCGCATCGCTCTTGCGAGCAAAACGCATACGGGCTGGGCCAGCCCTCCCCTCCTATTTGGCCTTGCTCCACGCGGGGTTTTCCGTGCCCCGGATGTCGCCACCCGGGCGGTGGGCTCTTACCCCACCTTTTCACCCTTGCCAAATGCGCTCGACCGAAACAGGCGGGCTTCCGGTTTTTCCGAAAGCCTGCCGCCGAGGTGCAAGCATCACCGGCGGTTTATTTTCTGTGGCACTTTCCGTAGCCGCGCCGCTCGAATGCGCTTTCGCTCATCCCAGGACGCAACCCCCTGGCGTTACCAGGCGCGTTGCCCTGCCGTGGCCGGCTCTTGCGAGTTCACCACGGCTGGAGTCCGGACTTTCCTCCCGTTCGTCCCGCTTGCGCGGGGCAAACCGGCGATCACCCGACTCACCCGCCACCCAAATTATACGATGACCAGCGGATGGCTACAATCGCTTCGACGGATCGCGATTCTTCCCCCTTTCGCCTATACTCGGGTCGCCCGGCCGTAGCATTTCTGTTCGGTCGGTTCACGAAGGTGCGACGCGATGAAACCCGAGCAGCGAATTATCGGACTTGTCCTTCTTCTCGGAGGAATGGCGTATTTTTTCTGGCTCTACCCGCCAAATCCATGGACCTGGATGCAAACCTTGGGCGTCAGCATGATGGTGGTGGGTTTTCCGCTCTGGCTCGCGGCGCACATCCAACTCGGGTCATCGTTTGCAGTCGCGGCGCAGGCGCGCGCGCTGGTAACGCGCGGTTTGTACGCAAGAATTCGGAATCCCATCTATGTGTTTGGCTCCATCGGTATTGCCGGAGCGTTTCTTCTTCTGGGCCGGCCTTATCTCTTGTTGATTTTCGTCGCGTTGATCCCGTTGCAAGTCGTGAGAACGCGAAAGGAAGCACGGGCGCTGGAAGAGAAGTTCGCCGAGGAATACCGAAACTATCGCCGGGGAACTTCGCTATAGCCGAACCACGTCCTGTGCCCTACTTGGACGAGACGAGCTTCTCGAATTGCGCTTCATCAAGGATGGGGACCTTCAGGGATTTAGCCTTCTCAAATTTTGATCCGGGGTCCGCACCGACCACCACGTAGTTGGTTTTCTTGCTCACCGACGAGCCGGCCTTCCCGCCATGCGCGGCGACGAGCGCCTCGGCTTCCTCGCGCGATCGCTTCACCAGCGTTCCGGTGAAGACAAACGTCATGCCCGCGAACTTTGCGCTTTTGGGCGCGGCGCGCTCGTCCTTCATGTTTACGCCGGCGGCCCGCAGGCGGTCCATCAGCTTGCCATTCGCGGATTCGGAAAAGAATTCGCGCACGCCCTCGGCGATCTTCGGGCCGACCTCGGTCACACCCGTCAGCTCCTCTTCGCTCGCCGCCGCGAGCTTGTCCATCGAGCCGAAATGCGCCGCGAGAAGTTGCGCGGTGCGCTCGCCAACGAAGGGGATGCCGATGCCATAGATCAACCGCGCGAGGCTGTTCTTCTTGCTTGCGGCAATCTCGTCGAGCAGGTTCTGCGCGGACTTTTCAGCCATGCGCTCAAGTCCCGCGAGCGTCTCGAGGTTGAGCTTGTAGAGATCGGCGAAATCCTTGACGAGATCCTTCTGAATGAGCTGATCGACAATTTTGTCTCCGAGGCCGTCAATGTTCATGGCGTGGCGGCCGGCAAAATGGAGGATTGCTTCCCGGCGGCGCGCGGGGCACGACACATTCACGCAGCGGTAGGCCACTTCTTCGTCGGTATGATAAACGCGCATGCCGCAGACCGGGCACTTCTTCGGCATCTCGAATTCTTTTTCTTCGGTGCCGTGCTTCACGACTTTCAGGACATGCGGAATCACCTCGCCGGCGCGTTCGACCAGAACGGTGTCTCCGGCGTGAACGTTGAGTCTGCGAACTTCATCGAGATTGTGAAGCGTGGACTTCGTCACCGTCACTCCGCCGATCTGGACCGGCTCGAAAACCGCAAAAGGAGTCAGCACGCCGGTGCGTCCGACACTGATCGCGATTTCCTTTAGCAGCGTCGTCTCCTGATGCGCGGGATATTTGTAGGCAATTGCCCAGCGAGGCGCCTTCGACGTGAATCCCAGCTCATTTTGCAGCGCGATTTCGTTAACCTTCACGACGATGCCGTCAATTTCATACGCGAGCTTTTCGCGCCGCGTGTCCCAGCTTTCGATATACCGTTCGACTTCCGCGAGAGAATGGCAGAGCTTCCAATCGTCGCTGGCTTTGAACTGCAGCACCGCGAGCGCTTCCAAAACTTCCGACAGGCGCTTCTTCGCGGCGCGGCCGTCCAACAGAATGTAATAGGCGAAAAAATCGAGCCGCCGTGAAGCAGTGATCTTCGGATCGAGCACGCGCACACCGCCCGCAGCCGCGTTGCGCGGGCTCGCGAAGATCTTGCCACCCGTTTCGCTCTGCTGCAGGTTCAGCTGCTCAAAAGACTTGTGCGTCATGATGACTTCGCCGCGTACTTCGAAGTCGCCGCTCAGGTCGGCCTTTTTCAGCAGCGCGGGCGCGATCGTCAGCGGAATCGAGCGAATCGTCTTCACATTGGGCGTCACGTCCTCGCCCGTGGTGCCGTCGCCGCGCGTCACGCCGCGAACGAGCGTTCCCTTCTCGTACGTGAGCGAGAGGCTCAGGCCGTCAAATTTGTGCTCCGCGACGTAGTCCACCTTCTCGCGCCCGGTCAGCTCGCGCACACGCCGGTCGAATTCGCCGAGCGCCTCGAACGAAAATGCGTTGTCGAGGCTGCCCATCGGGATTTTGTGACGCACTTGCTGGAATCCGTCGCGCGGCACGCCGCCAACGCGCTGCGTCGGCGAATCGGAAGTTATCAACTCGGGGTGCGCGGCTTCCAGCGCCTTGAGCTGGTTCATCAGCCGATCGAAGGCGGCGTCGGAGATTTCGGGGTCGTCGGCGACGTAATAAAGATATTCATGCCGGCGAATTTTCTCGCGCAGCGCCTCGATCTCTTTTGCGGCCTTGCTGCTTCTGGGCATGGAAACCTCTGCGGGACGCGGTCCGTCAAAGCTCGGCGGTATTATACAATGCGCGCTTGCCCCGAATCTTCGGGACAAACCGATGCCGCATGAGATCAAAGACGCGCTGATAATCTATAACCCCACGAGCGGCCGCAAACGCCAACGCCGCTTTGCGGAGATCGAGCACGCCGCGCGCATCTTGAAGGATGCGGGCATCATTGCGGAACTCGCGCCCACCACCGCGCCCGGCGCCGCAAGCAAAATCGCGCGACACGCCGTTGATCAGCGCCGCGGCATGGTGATCGCCTGCGGCGGCGACGGCACGATCAACGAAATCGTCAACGGGCTGGCGGGCAGCCATGTGCCCATGGCGCTCCTGCCGGCGGGCACCGCGAACATCCTAGCCAAAGAGTTGGGTATTCCGTGGGACATTCCCCGCGCGGCGCGGCTGATCCCCGGCGCGGACATCCGGCGAATCGCGCTGGGCATGGCTATGCCCACGAACGGAAATCACTCCTCCGCCATCTCGCGCGAGGGACGCTATTTTCTTTCGGTCGCAGGCGCCGGGCCCGATGGCGCGATCGTCAACTGCGTGCACCAAGGGCTGAAGAAAAGTGCCGGAGTGTTCGCGTACTGGGTCGAGGGCTTTCGTCAGCTTTTCAGCTACGGCTTTCCGAAGATGCACATTCATTCATCCGGACAAAAGCGCCAGGCCACGATCATCGTCGTCGGAAGGGCCTCGCACTATGGCGGCCCATTCAAAATCACGACGGAAGCCAGCCTTTTCGAGGATTCGTTTGAGTTCCTGACGAATTCAAAGAGCAGCCGACTCGGTTACCTCGCGTGCCTGCCGGCAATGTGGATGGGCACGCTGCGCAAGATGGACGGGATCGAAACCTGGAAGTCCACCGAGGTAATTTGCGAATCCGCCGACGGCGAACCGGTGTACGCTCAGGTGGATGGCGAGCCGGTCGGACCTCTGCCCATGGCGTTCCGGATCGTGCCCGACGCGCTTTCGATTGTGACGCCGGCAGCGCAATAGATCGAAATTTTCCCTGCAATACAAAATCGTGGAACCGTTCACACATGCGTTTACATCGCTCGCGCTCGCGCGCGCCGGAGGGAGGCGCTTGCCGCGGTTCGGCACGGCGATGTTGGTTGTGTCCGGCCTCGCGCCCGATCTCGACTATGCGAGCTATTTCGGCGGCGCGGGTGCGTTCATGCGATTTCATCGCACGGTGCTGCACTCCATCACTGGCTCTGCGGTGATGGCATGCGCCGTTGCCGGCGCTTTCTGCATTCTGGACCGCAGCATGCCGCCTAAGAAGAAGCAGTCGCAAACGACCGCGCCACTCGCGTTCGCCGCGGCATTCGCTGTATGCGCCGTCGGCGCGGCCGGTCATATGCTTCTCGATCTCGCGAGCGGAGTGGGAGTGCAATTACTCTGGCCCTTTCGCGCGCACTGGACCGCATGGAACCTGATCAACGATCTTGATCTGTGGACTCTGCTTGTGCTTATCGTGGGGTTACTACTGCCGTTGCTGTTCACGCTCGTGAATGAAGAGGTCGGCGTGACGAAGAAGGGGCCAGGTGGCAGCCGTGCGGCAATCGTCACGTTGGCGCTGCTCGCGGCCTATTTTGGCGCGCGCGCCAACCTGCACAGCCGGGCGATCGATCTGCTCCTTTCGCGTGAGTACCATGGCAGAATCGCGCTGTCGGCTGCGGCGTTTCCTGCACCGTCGGCGCCTTTTTCCTGGCGCGGCATCGCCGAGACGGACAACACGATGGAACAGGTGGACGTTCCGCTGGGCCCGGGCGATGAATTCGATTCCGACCGCAGCGTCACGCTCTTCAAACCCGAAGACTCTCCCGCGCTCGCCGCGGGAGAAAGATCGGCGGCAGCGCGGAAATTCATGCTGTACGCAAAGGTTCCGTTCGCTAGAGTTCAGCCGCTCGAGGCTGGTTATCGGGTGGAAGTGCGCGACCTGCGTTTCGCGGATGGCGACGACGAACCGGCAAACATATTTGTGCGCGTGGATTTCAACAGCGGCATGCAGATCACCCACCAAGGGTTTTTCTTCGCCTCGTCGCCGAACGACTGATTCCGCCAGACCATATTTTGTTTCGCAAGATGCCGCGCGGTTAGGACCTGCTCCCTTCGTGCAGGGAAATGGGTGCTGACATCCCTTCGGCCCATTGCCGAAGCGGTTCGAGGCGCGTATGTTGCAACCTGTCGCGATAAAACAAGTTGTACGTATCGAATGGAATCAAGCGCCCGTCGGGATGCACGATGTGAATGCACGTCTTCTTCACCGAGCGCACGTCGAACGAATATGCATCTATAAACTGGACGATGAGCACGCGAAAAATATTTTTGTAGGTCAGGTTCGGCGACGCCGCGATCCGCGGCAGGCAGCAGAGCAGGTCGCGCAGACTCTGCGCGCCGGATTCAGGCGAGTGGTTCGTCGCAAAAAGCTTGAAGACGCCGTCGCGAACGGTTTGATCCTGCTCGTAGAGAATTGTGTTGCGCCCTCCGTTGATCAGTACCTCCGGATCAATCATGCCAGTCAACGGAACGGCCTTGCCGTCCAGTTTCAGCGCGTACGCCATCGCGAGACTGTCCGGATGGCACGGCACGGGAATTACGTCTTCCGGGCGAAATACGGATGTCTGCTCTAGAATCCGGCGACGCACTTCGGTCAAAGTCAGGCGATCGGTTGCCGGATCAAAGTGTTCGAGTCGCCCGGCGGCCTGAATAGGCTGAAACGTGACGCCTCGCACACAATCCTGCGTGAGGGCGAAATCAATGATGCGGCCCACCTCGCCGTCGTTGAGGCCCTTCTTGAGCGTCACGACGAGCGTCGTTGAAATTCCCAGGCGGTTCAATCGCTCGAGAGCCTGCTCGCGCACCCGTCGCAAATCGGCGCCGCGCAGCTCCATCAGGGCATCTCGCTCGAATGAATCGAACTGCAGATATATCTCTCCGTCCGGCAACGTATCGGCAAGCCGCTTTGCAAAGTGCTCTTCCTGCGCGATCCGGACGCCGTTGGTATTGACCATCAAGTGCCGGATGGGGCGCGCCTTGGCCAGCTCCAAAATCTCAAAGAAGCCGGGATGTAGCGTGGGCTCTCCTCCGGAAATCTGGACCACGTCCGGCTCGCCTTCGTTCCGCACCACGGCATCGAGCATTCGCTCAATCTGTGCCAGCGAGCGAAATTGCTGCCTGTCGGGGCCGCTTTCCGCATAGCAAACGGGGCAAGTGAGATTGCAATAGTCGCAAATCTCGATCAGCGAGAGGCAGGAATGCTGCTGGTGATCGGAGCACAAGCCACAGTCGTAGGGACACCCCCACTTGACCGGCGTGTTGAACGCGAGCGGCATTTCCGGCGGTTTGATGAAGACTTCGCGGCAGCGGCGATAATAATCAATATCATCCGCCATCAGGATTTTCTCGTGCCCGTGCCGCGGGCAATGCTTCAAAAGGAAAACGTTGCCGCCTTCGAATACGATTTTGCCTTCGACTTTGCGATAGCACTCCGAGCAGATCGAGACCACCACGTCGAAGAAAAGATAGGGCCGCACCCGATCCGTCATCGAAAACCCCCGATCCCGCGCGGACGCGCAAACTTAACAACTTCAACGCCGGAAAAACGGCAAGAAGTTCATTTCCAGAAAACGGACGAGAACCAAATACGCCACGACCCCCGCGAAACTTCCGGCGATCAAAGTCATGTCGTCGCCCTCCGGCGGGGCCAGTTGGCCTGCGCGCCACGCATAGCCGGCCACGACCGCGTGGCCAATCAAAAATAGAGACGGCCACCCGAAGAGCCCCGTACGTGCGGCGAGCATACCCGAAGCGTGTGCGAAGGGCAGAAAACCCTCGACGACCAGCACGCAGCTTGCCGCGAACGCGATCGCAATCCCGAGCCGGTCGAGTCCTCGGCGTGTCCTTGCCAGCGCGATGCCGTAAGGCACTTGCGAAAAGACATACGAAACCACCATGAGCATCAAAATGTGCCAGGAGTTCGGCCTCGCAACAAAAGCGAGGACGGTCGTCGCAACGTTGGCCGCCGGAAGCAGCATGAAAATCACGAGAACCATCTGGAACTGGCGGAGAACCCTCTGCTCGGGAGCTTCCTCGAATGTCCGACCGGCCGCCCCAGACACCGGCGCTCCAAACGGTATAAGCGAGGGCGGAGCCGGCGGCCTGAAGGCATTTACGACGGCGCGGGCGATGCCGATTAGCATCAACACGAAACCGGCGAGCGCGATCCCCAGGCCCGCGAAGAAACCGATCGCAAAGATCGCCGCCAGGCTCTGATATTTGTTGGCGCCACCGCCAAAGTTGAGCCCGTTCAGAAACGCGGCGCACGAGGACAGTCCGATCACAATTCCACTTACCAGGATGATCAAACCCTGCCACCATCTCGGAAATGTCTGTTTTGTTCCGCCGGGCATCATTTCCTTTCTTCTCGAGCGCGAACGAATAATGTCCTCGACGAGCTAGCTCAATCGCGCGCCGGTGGCTGCGACGTTCTTTGCCGCCGTAGCGTCCGACTGGGTTTCCATCGTGCGCCGTTCACGAATCCATCTCCAGATATCGCCGCCGTAGTAGGCAAGCATCCCCAGACACGCCCACTGGATGGCCGAAAATCCCGCCATGCGAACCTCGGGCTTCCAAAAATCAATCGCGAGCCGCCAGCTCATGTACATCACCATGAAGAACTTGAAAATGTCGCCATTGCGATGTGGACGCTTCATCATCCGCAGCAGGAAAAGAAACAGCACAAACGCAAAGGCGGATTCGTAAAGCTGCGTAGGGTGCCGCGGAATGCCATCGCCGAAATCAACTCCCCACGACAGGGAGGTCGGTTTGCCGTACGTGTTATCTGGCAGCCCGCCGAGAAAACATCCGATCCGGCCAATAGCGAGGCCCAACGCTATTGGAGCGGCGAACAAATCTCCAGTCGAACTCTCTTCGCCGATTCGCCTCTTTACCCATTCGACCGCAAACAGCCCTCCGATCAGCCCTCCTACAATCGTCTTCCCGGACATCAAATAGACCGCGTCGTGCCAATGCGCGGAAGTGAGCCTCGGATCCTCGAACCAGAAAAGCACCCGGCTTCCGATCGCGGCCCCGGCGACACCGGCCGTGATGACCGACCATCGCGTCGCGTCCGAGACCGCGTCGCCCAGCTTTTTTCGGAGCCTGCGGAAGGCCAAAAATCCAATGGTGTAGCCCAAGGTTTCTAGGAGCAGGTGAGCCTGGATTGAAAATCGGCCCAAGTGAACGTAAAGAGGAAAGTGGATGTTATTCCCCTTGCTATCCCGCATGCACGGGTGGCGAGATCATAGCCGAGGCAATATCCCGGCGCAATCGCTGGAGAGGGATCTCTTCACTTGGCGGTGTGTGAGTCGTGGTGCAGCAAACGGCCTGCCGCGTACAACACCAGCAAAACGCCGAGCATGGAAAGGCCGAAGGAGGTCCTGTGCGCCATCAGGAAAGGCAGCGCGGCGTTTCCGTAGCGCACCGCTAGAATTCCTTCCAGAAAATATCGCAGCCCGCGGCCGCATAGCAGCGCGAGAACAAACGTTTTCAGGGGCACCTGAAACACACCTTCGGCAAGCACGAATATCTTGAACGGAAATGGAGGCGGCAAGATGCCCGGAATGAAGACGCTCAGGAAGGCGTTGCCCTGCACCCAGCGCTTCACTGTTTTCGCGCGCTTGCCCGCGCGGCGATGGAAGAACGCCTCGCCTCCTTTTTTTGCGAGCAGATAAATCCAGATGCATCCGGCAAGCGAGCCGAGCGCGGCCATGGCGCAGTAGTAGGGCATCCGCGCCGGCCGCTGAATGGAGAGTTCGATTACCAGGGCGTCGGCGATGAACGGAAGCGTCAGGATCGAGGAATCAAGGAAGGTCGCGACAAACAATCCGCCGCCGCCCATCTGAGCGACAAGCGCGGCCAGCCAAAGAGGCAGTTTCACTTGTTGCATGTCGCGGCGAATCCTCGATGAAACCGGCCGATTGTAGCAGAGTTTGTTCCGCGGGCCTGGAACGTGCGCGCCGCGAAATTGCTCAATCTCATCCGGTCGGATAGAATTCGTGCTTGAGCAATTCTCCCCAGAGAGTGCCACTCCTCGCCGGCCTCAACGAACGCCAGAGCGAAGCCGTGCTCGCGACCGAAGGGCCGCTGCTCGTCCTTGCGGGCGCCGGAACCGGCAAGACGCGCGTGATCACCTATCGCGTCGCGCATCTGATCGAGCAGGGAGTGCCGCCGAGTTCGATACTCGCCGTTACGTTCACGAACAAGGCCGCGGGCGTGATGAAGGAGCGCATCAGCGAACTTCTGCGCGCTAGCGGCCGCGCCGCGTTCGACATTTGGGTCTCCACGTTTCATTCCTTTTGCGCCCGCCTGCTGCGGCGTGAATCGCAGCATCTCGGCCTCCCGCGCGATTTCGCAATCTACGACGACGACGATCAGACCGCGGCCGTGAAGCGCGCCCTCGTGCAGCTTGGCTTGTCCACGGAAGATTACCCGCCGCGCAGCGTTCGCTCGCAGATCAGCCACGCGAAAAACCACGGCATCACTCCGGACGAGATGGAATCCCAGGCTGCACAGATGCGCGATCCAGGACGACAGGACGCCGCCAAGGCGTTTCGCGCCTATAACGAAATCCTACGGAAGGCCGCGGCGCTCGATTTCGACGATTTGCTCCTGCGCGCCGTGGAGTTGATGCGCGATCATGCCGATGTGCGCGCGCGATGGAGCGCGCAATTCCAATATTTGATGGTGGACGAATTCCAGGATACGAATCGCGCGCAGGAGGAGCTGGTGCGCCTGTTGGCGGGCGCGCGGAAGAATGTGTGCGTGGTCGGAGACGAGGATCAATCCATTTACGGATGGCGCGGCGCGCGCGCGGGCAATCTGAAGCGCTTCACCGAGGATTTCCCCGGCGCGAAGATCATCCGCCTAGAGGAAAACTACCGCTCCACGCAGACGATTCTCGACGCCGCTGCTGCCGTGGTGAAGAATAATTCGGACCGGCTCGGCAAGAATCTCCAGGCGACGCTTGGCCCGGGCGACCGGCTGCGATTCTTCGAAGCGCCGGATTCGGTGGCCGAAGCTGAATTCATATGCGAGGAGCTTGCCTCCGTCGTGCGCAACGACTCCGACGCCCGCGTCGCCGTTCTCTATCGCACCGGCGCTCAATCCCGCTCGTTTGAGGAAGTCTTGCGGCGATTGGGCATCCGCTACCGCGTGGTCGGCGGATTCAGTTTTTACGAACGCGCCGAGGTTCGCAACGCGCTTGCCTACGTGCGGCTGATATTCCATCCCGAGGATGACGTCGCGCTGCTGCGTGTCCTGAACGTGCCGCCGCGCGGCATCGGCGCCACCACGGTTGCCGGTCTCGAAGCACGGGCGAGAGAAACCGGCAAGTCGCTCTGGGAAACGATTCGCGCGGGCGAATTCTCGGCGGGCAAGAAAATTGCCGGCGCGCTGAATTATTTCCGCGAATTGATCGAAATGCTGCAAGAGGAGTGCCACGAAATGCAGCCCGCCGCGTTGATCGAGCGCGTGCTTGACCTCACCGGCTTCCTCAACTGGGTCGAGCAACAGGACAATATCGAGCACACCTCGCGCTCCGAAAACCTGCGCGAGCTTTCCAATGCCATGGCGGAGGCAACCGAGCAGGGACAGACGCTGGAAGACGTGCTCGATCACGCCGCGCTCGTCAGCGACGCCGATCAATACCAGGAAGACGTTGCCGTTTCGCTGATGACTCTGCACAGCGCGAAGGGTCTCGAGTTCGACGCGGTGTTTCTGGCCGGGCTCGAGGAAGGGGTGCTGCCTCACGGGCGCTCGCTCGATACCCCGGGCGAAGTCGAGGAAGAACGGCGGCTTTTTTACGTCGGCATGACGCGCGCGAAGCAGAGGCTGGTGCTCTCTCGCGCAATCTATCGCCGCACCTACGGCGAAGACCGCCTGCGCGCTTCCCTGCCCTCTCGTTTCCTTTCCGAGATTCCGCGCGACCTGATCGAAGCCGCCGCGGGTTCGCAGTCCGAGCCGGGCGAAACCCGCCGCTATGAAGCCGATCCAGAATTCTCGCAGGGTTATTCCCCTCGCGGCGCGCGCACGCCCTACGGACGTCCAGCGCCAAAGCCGCGCGCTTCGAAAGACCCTCTCATCGGCACGCGAGTCCGACACTCGAAATTCGGCATCGGCACGATTATCGAAGTCGAAGGCGACGGCGAGGACCGCCGGCTGACAGTCAGCTTTCAGGATTTCGGCCCCAAGAAACTGCTCGAACGCTATGCGAACTTGCAGCTTGCCTGAGCTCGCGGAAAATCCGCGCTTGCCCGCACGGACAGGTTGCGCGGAAGGGTCTGCCAAGGTAGAGTTTTTCTTCGGTCGCACCGGGAAGGTGGCGATTGGACCCACAGCTGTTCCGGACGAAGAATATCGATCAGCTCATTTCCGACGCCGACAGACCCGAGATGCGTCTGAAGAAGTCGCTCGGCTGGCTCAGCCTGACTTCGCTCGGCATCGGCGCGGTGATCGGATCCGGAATCTTCACGATTGTCGGAACAGCGATTGCCGGCGAGAAGATGCAGTTCAGCTCCGTTTTCAACTCCACCGTAATTGAATACATAATTTACCGGTCCGCGTCCTTTGGCAGGCCCGGCGCCGGACCCGCGATCGCGCTCTCGTTCGCTCTGGTGGGCGTGGTGTGCTGCTTCGCCGCTCTCTGCTACGCGGAGCTGGCGGCAATGATTCCCATCGCGGGCAGCGCCTACACGTACACCTACGCGACCATGGGCGAACTCATTGCCTGGATTATCGGCTGGGATTTGATCCTGGAATACGCCGTTTCGAATATGGCCGTGAGCGTGGGATTCTCCGCGCACATGGTGGACCTGTTCGATTGGTTCGGCTGGCACCCGGATTTGCGCTGGATCACTCCTGCCTATCTGCCTTCGGGCCTCACCGATCTGCAGGGAAATACTCTCTACAATCCCGGCTGGCACTTCGGATTCAATTGGCCCGCGTTCGTCATCGTTATGCTGCTCACGGTGGTTCTGGTGCGTGGAATCAAGGAATCCGCGCGCACGAACAACGTGATGGTGCTGATGAAAATTCTCGCCATTCTCATCTTCATCGGATTCGCGGCGCGCTACATTCATCCCGCTAACTGGCATCCCTACGCGCCAAATGGCTGGCCGGGCATCCTCACCGGCGGCTCGATTATTTTCTTCACCTATATCGGCTTCGACTCGGTTTCCACCGCCGCTGAGGAGTGCAAGAACCCCAAGCGCGACCTGCCGATTGGAATCATCTCCACCCTGGTGATCTGCACGGTGCTCTACATCGGCGTCGTTGTAGTTCTCACCGGAATCGTGCCGTGGCAAACATTGGTTGACGATGCCGCGCCCGTTGTCAATACGATGAAGCGGCTACACTTTGGCAATATCCGCCTTGTCGTCCTGATCGGTGCCCTGATGGGCATGATCTCTTCGCTGCTGGTATTTCAGCTCGGCCAGGCCCGCGTGTGGTTCGCCATGTCGCGCGATGGTTTGCTGCCTAGGGTTTTCAGCCGCATTCATCCGCGCTTCCGGACGCCGGACTTTTCCACCTGGGTCGCGGGATTCGTCGTCGGCATTCCCGCCGGGCTGCTCGACATCGGCACGCTCGCCGACCTTTCGAATATTGGGACTCTCTTTGCCTTCGCGCTCGTTGCCGGCGGCGTCCTGATTCTGCGTTATCGCCAACCGAACCGCCCCCGGCCTTTCCGCGCGCCCGGAGGGCTGATCGCCCCGATCGTGACGATTCTCTCGTGCGTGTTGCTGATGGCGGGACTCACAGTGACGAACTGGATCCGCTTCTTTGTCTGGCTGGTGATCGGACTGTGCGTGTATTACTTCTACAGCCGCAAACATAGCCAGCTTTCGAACGCGAATCTCGACGCAGCCGCGAAGGGAGGTCCCCGCTGATGCGCCGGTTCACGCGCCAATTGACGCAGCGAGGGCTTCGCGCGGCGCCCGCGCTCCTGTTAACGATTCTTTTTCTGGCGCTGCCTTCCTCGTTTGGCTGGGGTGAAAACGCCGAACGCATGATCGTTGACAAGGCCGTGGACACGCTGCCGGACGAGATGCAGCCGTTCTTTCAGGCCAATCGCACATTTCTGATTCAACATGTCACCGATCCTCTGCAGGAGGAGGCGAAGATTCCCGCCGAGCAGCCGAAGGGCTTCATCGCGCTGGATCACTACGGGCCGTTTCCGTTCACGGCGCTGCCTCGTACGTATACGGCCGCAGTCGCGAAATACGGGCGCCGGTCAATTGATGCGCACGGCGTGCTTCCCTGGCAGATCGGGCTCTACAGCAAGAAATTGACCGACGCGTTTCGCGCTCGCAACTGGGACGATGCCCGGCTCTCCGCCGCTCTGCTCGCTCACTTTGTCGCGGCCGCGCACGATCCTTTCAAATCCACCTTGAATAGCGATGGAGTCCTCTCGAATCAACTCGGCGTCAATGACCGGTTCGGCGCGGGACTGGTGGACCGCTACCAGCGGTTTTTCTACATGAAGCCTAACGAAGCAGCATTCATCCGCGATCCCACCGATCACGCATTTGAGATATCGCTCGACTCGCACTCTTGGCTTGAAAGCATTCTTCTCGCGGACCGTCGCGCTCACGAGGGGCTCTCGGGCTACAACAGCGAATATTACGACCGCTTCTACGCCCAGGCAGGAGCGGTTTTGGTCCGCCAGCTCTCGGATGCTTCCACCGACTTGGGATCCTACTGGATGACTGCGTGGATCAACGCCGGCCGCCCACAGTTGCCGGGCAATTAAATTAACGTGGCGACGCAAACGACGCGGCAACCAACAGTCCTCGACGCACTCCCCAAGGCCGAATTGCATCTGCACCTGGAAGGCTCGATCCGCCCCGAAACCGCGGTGGAGTTGGCCGAACGCCATGATGTAAAGCTCACAGCGGAGGAAGTAGCCGCGCGCTACAACTACTCGAGCTTCGCGGGATTCATCGAGGCCTTCAAGTGGGTCACCTCATTTCTGCGCGATCCGGAAGATTACGCCCTTATCACCAGAAAACTCGCGGAAGAATTGGTACGGCAAAACGTCGTTTACGCTGAAATCACGATTTCCGCCGGCGTGATGCTCCGGCGCATGCAGAATGTGGAGGCGAATTTCACAGCTATCCGCGAAGCCTCCGAAGGCGTCCTTTTCAGGCGCCTTCGCACCGGCTGGATTGTGGATGCCGCGCGGCAGTTCGGCCCCGATGCCGCCATGGAGGTGGCGCGCTGCGCCGCCAAGCTGCATCGCTCGGGCGTCATCGCTTTCGGGATGGGCGGCGATGAACTCGCGTTTCCCGCTGTGAACTTCCGCCCGGCTTTCGATTTGGCGCGCAGCGAAGGATTGCGCATCGTTTGCCACGCAGGCGAAATCGGCGGGCCCGAATCGGTCCGCGAAGCGGTCGAGATACTCGGCGCCGAGCGCGTGGGCCATGGAATCGCCGTAATGAACGATCCGGCGCTCGCTGGATCGCTTGCGACGCGGCACGTCGTGCTCGAAAATTGCATGTCCAGCAATCTGTGCACGGGCGCTCTCGCGAAGCAGACCGGTAAGGCGAACGCTTCCCTCGCGGACCATCCTCTCGCGAAGCTGATCGCCCAGGGTTTGCTTGTGACCCTTTCCACCGACGATCCCGCGATGTTTCACACGGATCTCTTGACCGAATATTCACACGCCGCGTCGCTCGGCCTGTCCAGGGAACAGCTCCTGCAGCTTGCCGAGCAGAGCTTCAGCGCGTCATTTCTGCCGCCTATCGAGAAGCGCCAATTGCTCGAGGACTTTCGCGCGGCCGCAAAATCGGCGGGCCTGCTATAATCGCTCGCGACACACGGGAAGAAAAATGAAAGCACACGTCTGGGTCATGCTGAAGTCCACCGTCCTCGATCCGCAGGGGCAAACCATTCAACGGGCGCTTTCGTCCCTCGGCCATGCGAAGGTGCAGGGTGTTCGCCAGGGAAAGTTCTTTGTTCTGGAGCTCGATGGCCTCAGCCGCGCCGAAGCGCAGAGCGAGGTGGAACGCATCGCGAAAGACGTCCTCACGAATCCCGTCATCGAAGAATTCCGCTTCGAAGTCCTCGACTAATTCGCACCGTTTCCGCGCGGGAACCGGTTGCGGACTTCTCACGCCTTCTGGTATAGATGCGACGCACTGTTTCGCTCCGAGGGGGGAACTTATGCGCAAAAGCTTCTTCGCCGTCGCTGTGATGTCTGTGGCGTCGTTGATTGCAGGCAGCCTTACGATGCACTCGCGCGCAGCGGAAGCGGCCAGTCCTGCCAAAGACGCTTGCGACCGCGCGTGCTTGAGCGGCTTCGTGGACCAATATCTCGCGGCGCTGCTGATACACGATCCCTCGGGACTGCCCGTGGCCGCGGATGCAAAATTGACCGAGAACACCAAACCAACTCCCCTTGGCGAAGGCGTCTGGAAGACGATCAAGTACATCAAGTTTCGCGGCGAGACCGTCTCCGATCCCAGCACGCAGCAAGTCACCTACTGGGGAGCAGTGGAAGAAGACCATGTCTCCCTGCTGATGCTTCGCCTCAAGATCGTCGGCGGCAAGATTGCGGAAGCGGAGACAATCGTCGCCCACGGCTCAGCGCCTGATGCGCCGCGCACCGGTTTCGAAGTGATGCCTGACCTGCAGCTTCTCGCGGCGATCAAACCATTCCTGGAGAACTCGGTCTCAAAGCCCGCATCCCGCGCCCAACTCATCGCCGCGGCGAACGCCTATTTCGACGGCATCGAGCATCAGCCAGGCCACGTTCCCTTCGCGCCCGGGTGCAATCGCATTGAAAACGGCCAGTTGACCACCAACAATCCCACTAACTCCGAAGGCTTGCCTCCGCTCGGATGCCAGGAGCAATTTCAGGCAAAGCTTTTCACCTACGTCCCGCACGTTAACTACCGGCGCTTCCCCGTTGTTGACCAGGCGCGCGGGCTCGTCGTCGCCCAGGTGGTCTTCGACATCCCCGGCAGCAAGACGTGGATCAGAGACGGCAAGGAGGTCCCGGCTCCCCCGGCAGTTGCCAACCCTCGCAATAACATTCTTAACGAGCTATTCAAAGTGGATCACGGCCAGATCCAGCTCATACAGGCCTTCATGCTGCCCAATGAGCCTTACGGAACTCCGACCGGCTGGAACTAAGCGACGAGTTCTGTAACTGTACCGGTCGCGCACACACCTGCGCGATACCATCATTTTCCCCGTTATTTACTGGCGAAAGTACTAGCGCACGACCGGATGGCCGCCGGACGATTGTGCTAGCATAGTTATGCTGCTGCTGGCGGACCCCTCCGCCGGGGCAAACCTGGAGAATTTCATCATGTGCGGAATTGTCGGTTATATCGGGGCCAAGCGCGTTGTTCCATTGATCCTCGACGGCCTGCGGCGGCTCGAGTACCGCGGCTATGATTCGGCCGGGATCGCAGTGGTCTGCGACAACGGCAAGCTCGATATTCGCCGCGCCCCCGGCAAGCTGCGAAATCTCGAGGAATCCATCCGCGTCACTCCGCTGGACGGCGTGTACGGCATCGGACACACCCGCTGGGCGACGCACGGACGCCCGACCGAGGAAAATGCCCATCCGCACCGCGACTGCAACGGTGAAATCGTCGTAGTGCACAACGGTATCATTGAGAATTATATCGAGCTCAAAAAGAATCTTGTCGCCGAAGGTCACAAATTCGTCACCGAAACCGACACGGAAATCATCGCCCATCTGATCGAGAAATTCTCCAAGGATGCTCCTCTGGAGGAGGCCGTCCTTCGGGCCGTCAAGGCCATGACCGGCGCTTACGCGCTCGTGGCCCTTTCGACCAAGGATCCCAACAAAATTGTCGCCGCTCGTCTGGGACCCCCGATAGTAATCGGTCTCGGAGAGAAGGAATTCTTTGTCGCCAGCGACATTCCGGCGATCCTCGCGCACACGCGCAGCGTTTTCTTCCTCGGCGACGGCGAAATGGCCGTTCTCACGCCGCAGGGAGTCAAACTATTCGACTTCGAAAGCCGCCCCATCAGCCGCCCAGCCCAGCACATCACCTGGGACCCGATCATGGCAGAGAAGGGCGGTTTCAAGCATTTCATGCAGAAGGAAATTTTCGAGCAGCCGCGCGCGGTCCGCGACACGCTGCTCGGCAGGATTTCGCAGGAAACGGGCAAGGTGTTTCTCGACGAGATGGACATTACCGAGGAAGAGTTCCGCAACTTCCACGATGTGAAAATCGTCGCCTGCGGCACGAGCTGGCACGCAGGGCTCGCCGGAAAATTTATGATTGAACGGCTGGCGCACGTGCCCGTCGAAGTGGACTACGGCAGCGAATTCCGCTATCGCGACCCTATCCTCGACAAGCACAGCCTGATCATCGCCATCAGCCAGTCCGGTGAGACGGCGGACACGCTCGCGGCCGAGCGCGAAGCGCGCCAGAAAGGCGCGAAAGTCCTTTCCATTTGCAACGTGGTCGGCTCGATGCTGACCCGCGAATCCAGCGGTACGATCTACACGCACGCGGGCCCGGAAATCGGCGTTGCCTCCACCAAAGCCTTTACCGGGCAGTTGACCGCGCTCTTGCTCACCGCGCTTCATCTCGGCCAGGTGCGTGGAAAGCTCGGCGCCGCTCAATCCAAGACTCTGATGCAGGAGCTTACGCGCATCCCGCACAAGATCGAGGCGATCTTGCGGCGCGATGCGGCCATCGAAGAGCTCGCTCGGCAATTCTTCCGTTACACGGATTTTCTGTATCTCGGCCGCGGAATCCACTACCCCATCGCCCTCGAAGGCGCGCTCAAGCTGAAGGAAATCTCGTACATCCACGCCGAGGGTTATCCCGCCGGTGAAATGAAGCACGGTCCGAACGCGCTGATCGACGAAAATTTGCCGGTGGTGATGATCGCCACGCGCGACGAATCCGATCCTGCCTCGATGATGCGGTACGAGAAAACCGTTTCAAACCTCCAGGAAGTAAAGGCGCGTGACGGCATCGTAATCGCCGTCGTCACCGAAGGCGACCAACTGGCGCGCGCGGCCGCCGATCACGTCATCGAAATTCCCATGGCCCCGGAATTGATCGCGCCAATTCTCGAAATCGTTCCGCTGCAAATGCTGGCGTACCACATCGCCGTCCGGCGCGGCTGCGACGTGGACCAGCCGCGCAACCTCGCTAAATCCGTCACCGTCGAATAGCCTACTCAATAGGCCGTCGCGCATATAAAATGCTGCTCATGCAGGCCCGATCCCCCGAATGGCGCCCTCTCGCCCGCCTCGCGACTCTCGTGCTCGCTGGCTCGCTCCTGATTGCGCCCGCATTCGCGCAAGCTCCTGATGCGGAAGGAAACGGCAAGCTCGAATCCATCAAAATCACGGGTTCGACGAAGTATCGTTCCGAGCAGGTCGCCTCCCAGACTGGGCTTTCTCCCGGAACCACGATCACGAAGGGCGACCTGCAGCGCGGCGCCGATCGCCTGGCGCAACTCGGCCTCTTTGCCAGCGTGCAATACCGCTTCGCCAGCGAAGACACGGGCGTGCGCGCCGAATACCAGGTGACGGACGCGCCGACGGTGCCGGTAAGGTTCGACAATTTCCCCTGGTTCGCCGACGACGAGCTGAGCGCCGCGTTGAAAAAAGATGTCCCTCTCTTCGACGGCACTGCCCCCGAGCACGGCTCCCTGCTCCACGAAATGTCGAACGCACTCGAATTGCTGCTCCAGACTCGCGGCGTAAACTCCAGCGTCTCAAGCGCCCTCACCACAGCTCCTGCCACCGACGCGCGCATCATGCAGTTTCACGCAGAGCATGCGGGCGTGAATATCGCGAGCGTCGAGTTCAGCGACCCGCTCGCGCAGGGCGACCGCGGCGTCCAACAGCGCCTTGGAGACGTCGTCGGGCAGCAGTTTTCCCGCACGCTCGTTGAACTCTTCGAATTCGAGCAGGTTCGCCCGGTTTACCTCTCACACGCTTTCCTTCGCGTCCGATTTGGCGCGCCTGTCCCGCGAATCACCGGCAGCGGCGCCAGTGCGCGAGTCACCGTCGTGGCGCCCATCGAGCCAGGCCCCGCGTTCGCGTGGAACGGAGTCGTCTGGACCGGCAACGCCTCAATCTCTTCGGCGGTCCTCAACGGGATCATCGCGCTGAAGCCCGGCGACCCAGCTGATGGAATGAAGCTCGAGGCCATGTGGGAAGGCGTGCGCGAGGAATACACGCGGCGCGGATATCTCGATGTGAACCTCTCTGCCGTGGCGCAATTTGATGACAACACCAAGCGCGTCACGTACTCCGTTTCCATTACCGAGGGCCCACTATTCCACATGGGCAAGCTTATCCTCACGGGACTTTCGATCGAGGGCGAGCGCCGCATCCGCGCGGCCTGGGGAATTGCCGAAGGCGCGGCGTTCAACAATGAGATCTACGAAGAGTTCGCCAGAACCGGAATCAAACAGGCCTTCACGGGTCTCCCGTTCCACTACGAAAATGTCGGGCGGTTCCTGCAGGAAGACCCTAAGAACGGAACGGTAGACGTATTGCTGGATTTTCAATAGAGGCGTGCTCCACCGTAGGATTTAGGTCTTCTCCGTGGTCTCCGTGCTTCTCGGTGTCCTCCGTGGTGAGTCGTAAGCTTTTCTCTGGGTTCGCCTTCTCCACACCTTCAAATGACGCCGCTTGCCTCAGCAGGGGAACTTTCCTTCGCATTACCTCGTATGACTATGATAGGAAGTGTCCGGGCGATCGAAGCAGCTTCCTACGCGAGTAACCATGGCTCAATCGAGAAAACGAATCACGCAAGCGACGCTGATGACCGCAACCCTTCTGGCGGCCGCATTCCTGCCAGGGTGCGGCCCGCAATCGAGCGCCGTCGGGACCGCCGACCGCACGTTCACCGTCAGTGGCCCTGTGCGGCTCGAGCTGGAAACCGGAAGCGGCAGTTCCCGCGTCACGGTTGGCTCGCCCGGCGAGGTTCGTATCCATGCTCAGTTCCGCGTGCACGCGTGGCCCTGGGAAAACCCGGACCGTACGCTGAAGGATATTGCTGCCAATCCGCCCTTCTCTCAGGACGACAACCTGATTCGAATCGGCCATTCCGGCTGGGATATGAACAACGTTTCCGCCGACTACTCTGTCACCGTCCCGCCGGACACGCAGATGCGCGGTGTGATTGGTTCCGGGGATCTCGACGTGAACGGAATCGCCGGCCCCGCCAGCTTCACGGTCGGGTCCGGAAATATTTCGGCCGCGGCCATCATGAATGACATTCGCACGACCGTCGGCAGCGGAAACGTAACTTTCACCGATACCCAGGGCCGCATTGAAGTAACCGCCGGCTCCGGCAACGTGGTGGTTCGCGGCGCAAAAGAAGATGTCCGCGCTCGCGCCGGCTCCGGCGATATTCGCATCGAACAGCCCGGCGCAAATGTCGAGGCCCAGGCGGGTAGCGGCAATATTGAATTGCGGGGCGCGATGGCGGACATTCGCGTGCGTACGGGTTCTGGCGACATCACCGTGGATGGCAATCCGGCTCCCTCGAGTTACTGGGATATCCACGCCGGGTCCGGGGACGTGCGACTGCGGATTCCTTCCAACGCGAGCTTCATGCTTTACGCCCGCAGTAGCTCGGGCGATATCAACGTCACGGCTCCTTCCGTCACCGAAGGAACACCCGGGAAGCACGATTTTCAGGCGCGCATCGGGGACGGCAAAGCCCGCGTTGAGATCGAAACCTCCTCGGGCAACATTTCCCTGCACTAGGATGGGCTGCAGCAGAAAATTTGCGCTTTAGGGAGTCGGAGCCTCAGCTCCGGCATGAACCTCCAAGCTGGATGGGCCTTTACACCTGAGGACATTCCGCGCGGCTCCTCCCGCATCCCGCCCATTCGCAGAAGGCCGCCGAATCCCCGCCGCCCTGGCAAGATTCCCGCGATAGAATGGATTTCCGATGCGCCCGACCTGCCTCGCGCTGTGCGCAAGTGTTCTTATGGCGTCGAGCCTCGCCGCCGCGGCCCAGGAATCGAATCCCACGCCACAGCCTCCGAAAAAATCATCGGACGCCGCCGCGAAGAAAGCTCCCGACCCCGAGGCGGAATTACAAAAAGCCCTCGCGAACGCGGGAGACAACAGCGCCGCGATGATCAAGAATCTGAAGGAGTATCTCCAGGAATTTCCCGATCCTCCACGAAAAACGGCCGTTTACCGCGCGCTGGTGGAAGCCTGCGAGCAGACTCACGACACCGCCTGCGCCCTGGATTACGCCGAACGCCTGATCGTCGCTCGCCCGGACGACTCGCAGATGATGTTGGTGGCCGTCAATCTCCTGGAGCAGCGCGGCGACGACGCCAGCCTCACGCGCGCCTCCGGCTACGTCACGCGCATTCTCGATCGTGTGGAAAAAGCCCCGCCGGAAGAACGCCCCGCGCGCGAATCCATCGCCGAATGGCAGGACGGTCAGGCCCAGCTTCGTACCGCGCTTTATTACGTCCGCGGCCAGGTGGAAATCTCCCAGCGCAACTACGAAGCCGCGGTCAAGGACCTGCGGATGAGCGATTCCATTCATCCGAATGCCCTCGCCGCAAAGACGCTTGGCGAAGTGGCCGAGACGCGCGGCGATTCCGCTACGGCGATTGGAGAATATATTCAGGCCTTCACGCTGCCGGAAAGCGGCCCGGCGGGAACGGTGAATCGCCGAGACGTTCTCCTGGAACTCAGAAACGCCTGGCGGGAAGTTCATGGCAGCGAACTGGGTTTGGGCGATGCGATCCTCGCGGCATACGGCCGCGCCGCCCTGCCTCCGCCCGAGGGAGCGTCAGCTTCAACGACCCCAGCGGCAGCCCGAAACAAAGACGCCAAGGACGTTTTCTCATTCGTCGTGCGGCGCCTTGACGGAACCCCTCTCGCGCTCGATTCGCTGAGGGGAAAAATCGCGGTGCTGAGTTTCTGGGCCACCTGGTGCGCGCCATGCCGCGAGCTTGAGCCCATGTTTAACAGCGTGGCGCGAACGTACGCCGGGAATTCCAATGTGGCCTTCTTCGCCGTCAGCGCGGACGACGATGAACCTCAGGTCCCGGCATTCGTCGCCCGCGAGAAGTGGGATGTTCCGGTTATCTTTTCGGACGGCCTCGATGCATTCGCGAAGGCAGAAACTTTACCCACTGTGGTGGTCCTGGGACGCTCCGGCGAAATTGTTTATCGCACCGGAGGTCTCCCGCGCGACGCATTTTCCGATTCCCTGACGGCCGCGATTCAGGCCGCGCTCGCCACCGCGCACTAATCTTACGTAGCCCGAGTTTTCAGGCCTGCCGCTTCGCGCGCCGCCAGAACCGTGTTCACGTGAATGCTCACCGTATCCGCCACGCGGCGCGCGTAGCCGCCAGCCAACGCAATCGCCAACGGTGTCCCATTTCGCCGGGCGTAATCAAAGACCAGCGCATCGCGCCGCGCCAGTCCATCCATCGTGAGCGCCAGCCCTCCCAATTGATCCTCGCGGTACGGATCGGCCCCCGCAACATAGAAGAGAAGCTGCGGCGCAAAATCGCGAACGGCATTCTGCAGATGCTTTTCCAGAAGGGCGAGGTACTCGTCGTCGCCGGTCCCGTCCGCCAGATTGATATCCACGGTTGAGGGCGGCTTCGGGTGCGGGTAGTTGTATTCCTGATGGATCGAAAGCGTGAAAACCGTCGCGTCTCCGCCGAAAATCGCAGCCGTGCCGTTCCCCTGGTGCACGTCCGTATCAACCACCATCGCTCGCCCGATCGCGCCTTCAAACTGAAGCCTGCGAATCGCGATCGCAACATCATGGATCACGCAGAATCCTTCGCCGTGATCGGGACAGGCATGATGGAATCCGCCGCCGATATTTGCCGCCCAACCGTCCGCGAGAGCGCGCCGCCCGGCCAGAATGGAACCGCCTGCGGCAAGCCAGCAGGCTCTGATCAGCTCCTTCGAGTAAGGGACTTCGAGCCGGGCCTCCTCCTCGCGGCTCAGCGAGCCGGTCTTCAATTTGTGCACGTAATCCCGCGAATGGACGCGCCGCACATCCTCATCGGATGCGGGCTCCGGCGCCAGAAAATCGCCGGGCGTGGCAGTTCCGTCCGCCAGCAGCCGGTCGTGGATCATTCGGTATTTCTGCGACGGAAACACATGCGCGCCGAGATTCAGATCGTAGCCTTCGTCGTAGATGAGCTTGAAGGGCAGCAAGATTTTCCGAGCCTACCGCGAAGTTTTTGCGAACGCAAATCCGCGCTTGTGTTGCCGCTGCCCTGGTTCGGGCTTTGGGTATTCATGGTCTTCGGTCGCTTAGGGGGTCGGAGCTTTAGCTCCGACATAACGGTCTCAAGATGAGCGGGGCTTTAGCCCCTGAAGCCAATCCGGAAATCGAATTTGCCAGCGTGATACGATTTGGGCGCCATGAAAACCATCTTGCTGCTTCTTTGCTCGAATATATTCATGACCATCGCCTGGTATGGCCATCTGAAATATCGCAAGGCCCCGCTGTTCGCTGCCATCGTCGTCAGTTGGCTGATCGCATTCGCCGAATACTGTTTTCAAGTTCCCGCGAATCGCATCGGCTACGGCGAGTTCACGGCGTTCCAGCTAAAAGTGATTCAGGAGGTAATCACGCTCTGCGTATACGTCGTCTTTGCGTGGCTGTACCTCGGCGAGAACGTTAAATGGAACCACGCGGTTTCCTTTCTGTTTCTCATCGGCGCGGTCACATTTGCCTTCTGGGGAAAACTCTAGCGGCGCCCAAGTTTCGCTGACGTTCCCTCGGAGGGAAAATAGTAAGCCCACTCTACTCACGCGCCGCCGCGTCGCACTGTCATTCTGAGCGTAGTTGACGGACACTTTCTGTCATCCCGCTCTTGCGGGATGTCCGGTCACGCAGTCGAAGAATCCCTCCCCGGCGTTGCAAACCAGGCAAGTCAACCAACCGGGACCGCTCGTGCATCAGCGTGATGGCCGCCAGGCGCATCGCCGTGATAATCTCTCTCAGATGCGTCGCACGAACTCCATTCTTGTAATCGTCGCTCTCCTTGCGATTCCGCTCGCGCCAATCGCCTGGGGCATGGCCTGCGAGGCATCGTCCGCGCCAATGATGTGCTGCCTGCCGCACGCAACTCATTCGCAGCAGGGCAAGCCCATGATGTGCCACTGCCCCATGAAATCCGGAAAACATCTGCCCGATGTTGGATTAATCGCCCCAATCCCTCCGGCGACTCCTGCCGCGTTCACAAGAATCAACGCCCCGGAAGACGCTCGCCGCACCTTCGTCGCGTTCTCGCAATCCACCGCATCGGGATTTCTTCCCGCTCCGTTTGAACCTCCGCGAGCCTAGCTTCATTCCGCTGCATTAATAAATTTAATCTGGAATGGAGCACTCTGATGCGGAAGTTTGTATGGCTTCTGCTCGCCGCGGCGCTGCTCGTGTATGCACAGCCGGCCCGAGCGACAGTTTTCGGAAGTGTGCGAGGAATCGTTCACGACCCCCAGCACCGGCCCGTGGCCGGCGCCAGCGTGCTGCTGAAATCAGCAACCTCGGAGTGGTCGCAGGAAACGCAGACGGACCAGGACGGCGAGTTCGCCTTTGCGGCTGTGCCTCTCGGGGACTACATCGTTACCGCGAAAGCCGCCGGGTTTAGTCCGCTGCAGCAGAGCTTTACGCTGGCTTCCGATACTTCCTCAATTCTGCATCTCCAACTCGCGGTCGCCGCGCTGAGCGAGAAAGTCGTCGTCGCGGCTCCCGAGGAAGCAGCAAGCCTCGATACCGTCACTCCGACCACGCTCATCGACCGGGCAGACATCGCGCAGACTCCTGGCGCCGATTCCACCAACAGCCTCGCGATGATCACCGATTACACGCCCGGCGCTTACTTGACCCACGACATGCTCCACATGCGCGGCGGCCACCAAACCACCTGGCTCATTGATGGCGTGCCGATCCCGAACACGAACATCGCGACCAACCTGGCTCCCCAAGTTGACCCCAAGGACGTGGACTACGTGGAAATCCTGCGCGGCAGCTACAGCGCCGAATATGGCGATCGCACCTACGGGGAATTCAATGTCCTCCCCAGGTCGGGATTTGAGCGCAGCAACGACGCCGAGCTCGTCACAACTCTCGGAAGCTATTACCAGACGAACGACCAAATCAATTTCGGCAGCCATACGCGGAAGTTCGCCTACTATGCGAGCCTCAATGCCAACCGCAGCAACCTGGGACTGGAAACGCCGATCTCCCAAATTCACCACGACGCGGAAAACGGCTTCGGCGGGTTCACGTCCCTCATCTACAACCTTGGCCAGAAGGATCAACTTCGGCTCGATGCCCAACTACGCCGGGACTATTATCAAATCCCCTACGATCCCAACCCCAACGACTTCGAAAACCAGCAATTCAACACCGCCGGTCTGCGCGACAGCCAAACGGAAACGGACGGGTTTCTGATTTTCTCCTGGGTTCACACATTCAACCCCACCACGATTCTCACTGTCTCTCCCTTCTATCATTACAACAACGCGAGCTACGACAGTCCGCCAACTGACACGCCGCTCGCCACCACCGATCATCGCACCGCTGATTATGGTGGCGGCCAGGCTGTCCTTGGCTTCCATCTGCCGAAGAATGACGTGCAAGCAGGAATCTACGCTTGGGCAGCGAATGACAACGAACTCTTTGGCTTGATCTTCCACGATGGAAGCAGCACCCCCCCGATTAGCGAGACGGACAACGTTCCCGGTTCGGAAGAGGCCATATATCTCAGCGATAAATTCAGCGTCACGTCCTGGCTCACTCTGATTGGGGGAGTTCGAGCGACGCATTTCTCATCCGCCGTCACCGAGAACTTCACGTACCCGCGCATCGGAGGCACGCTCCGCATTCCGCATCTGAACTGGGTGTTCCGCGCCTTCTGGGGCCGCTTTTATCAGCCGCCGCCGCTGGTCACCCTCTCGGGCCCGCTTCTCAGCTTTCTGGAAGGCATCTCGACTCCCGGTAACCCGACTTCGTTCGAGCCCCTGCACGGCGAACGCGATGAGGAGCATCAGTTCGGCGTCACCATCCCGATTCGCGGCTGGTCGGTTGACATCGACAATTTCGAAACTCGCGGCGTAAATTTCCTCGACCACAACAATATCGGAGAGTCCGACATCTTCATCCCCGTCACGCTGGCGGAATCGCGCATCCGCGGAACGGAGGTGACGCTTCGCTCCCCGCGGCTCTGGAATCGAGGTCAAGCGCATCTGGCCTACTCGAATCAAATGGCGCAGGGTGAGGGCGCGTTCACAGGCGGCTTGATCGTCGGGCTGCCGCCGTCACCTGGATTCTCAGCGCTCGATCACGACCAGCGCAACACACTCAACGTCGGCTTTAATGCCACCCTTCCCTGGCATGCGTTCGCCGCGACGAACATCTACTACGGCTCGGGCTTCTCGAACGGTTCTGCGGGCATTCCAGGGTCCCCGTTTGTAGATCCCTACCTTCCGGGCCATGCTTCGATCGATCTCTCTGCTGGAAAAGAGTTTCGCGAGAAGTATTCCGTTTCAGTTACTGCGCTCAATGTCGCCAATCGCCACCTGCTGATCGACAGTAGCCTCACGTTCGGCGGTTTCCATTACGATGATCCCCGCGAGATTTACGTGGAGTTCCGCTACCGGTTTCATTACTGATGCACGGCCGTTCGGTGCGAGCGTACAATAAGGAGGTTCGAAGGGAGAGAAGATGCTGGCAATTGAGCGCAATCCCGGTCGTGAGCGTCTCCGGCGAACTCAAATTCAAACTGTTTTCGTGATTTTCCTCGCGGCCATCGCGCTGCTCCCGGCTGCCTGCGGCAAGAAACAGGAGCCGCCGCCGGCGGCGCGCCGCTATCATCTCGTCGGCAAAGTCCTCTCGATAGACAAAGACCAGGCATCCGTGATGGTGGATGGCAAAGAAATCGTCGGTTTCATGGGCGCGATGGCGATGCCCTATCCGGTGCGCGATCCCAAATCCCTCGCCACTCTCGGCCCCGGCGACGAAATCACCGCCGACGTAGTGGTCACCGACGACGGTTCCTACCTCGAAAATATCGTCGTGACCAAGAAGGGCGACGGCAAGGGGCCCACGGGAACCTCGAATCCGCCGAAGGTCGGCGACAAAGTCCCTGATTTCGCCATGGTCAATCAGGACGGAAAGCGAATCCATTTCCGCGATTTTCAGGGAGACGTTCTGCTCGTCACGTTCATCTATACGCGCTGCCCGTTTCCCGATTACTGCCCGCTCGTCTCTAAAAATTTCTCGAAGATTTATGCGTCCCTTCGGAAGGATCCGTCGCTCGGTCCCAAAATCCGCCTGCTGAGCGTTAGCTTCGATCCCGATCACGACACTCCCGCGGTGCTTCGCCAGTACGCGGAGACGTTTCGCGCGACGACCGGCGGCGATCCTTTTGCTCGCTGGCAATTCGCCGCCGTACCGCCCAAGGAGCTCGTCAGCGTCGCAAACTTTTTCGGTTTATATTACGAGACACAGGGCGACCAGATCGTCCATTCCATGAGCACCACCGTCATCTCTCCCGAAGGAACCGTCTACAAGTGGTATCAGGACAACGACTGGAAGCCCGCCGATCTAATCGAGGACGCCGCGCAAGCGCTGCAGCAAGGCAACCAACGGAATGCCGGCCCGCACCCCTCCACCAGCATCCCTACGGCCTGAATTTCAAATACCTAGTTCTTGCGATCGAGGATGAAATCGGGGACGGCGAGCAGCGCCCGGCGGTACTCGGTTTCCGGCAGCTCTTCAAGACACGCTTTCGCGCGGCTCACGTACTCGCGCGCGAGATTGGAAGCGCGCGTTAGCGCGCCGGTTTCTTTCACCAGCTTCGTAATCTGTTCCGGCCGCACGCTCAGAAACCCGCGCTCCTCCAGAACTTTCGCGACCAGTCGACGGCCCTCCGCCGGCGAATGCCCGTTGGAATTGCCTTCCGCTTCCAGAGCAAAGATCAGCGGCAGTGTGACTTTGCCTTCCTTCAGATCGCTCAACACCGGCTTCCCGAGCTGTTCGGGCGACGCCGTGAAATCCAGCAAATCGTCCACCAGCTGAAACGCGAGGCCCGCGTTGCGCCCGTATCCCGCCAGCGCTTCCTCCATATCTTTCGGCTGCTTGCCGAGCACGGCGCCCAGCCGCGCGCATCCGCTGAAAAGGCACGCCGTCTTTCGGTACGCGAGTTCCGTTGCGTCCGCCTCGGTCAAATCCATCCGCCCCAGCCGCGTCAGCTGCAGCAGCTCGCCCTCGACCATGTTCTGCGTCAGCCCGATCAGGATGTCGAGGATCGCAAAATTCCGCTCGTGCAGCGCCATCTCAAACGACTGCATGTAGAGCCAGTCGCCCGCGAGCACGCTCATGTGATTTCCCCAGCGCGCGTTCGTGCTCGGGCGTCCGCGCCGCGTCTGTGCTCCGTCAATCACGTCGTCGTGGACCAGCGTCGCGCTGTGGATCATCTCCACCACCGCGCCCATCCGCACCGCGCTCGGCCCGCGATAGCCCGCCGCGCCCGCCGTCAGCAGCAGCAGCGCAGGCCGCAGCCGCTTCCCGCCGCCCTCGCGCAGATAGCTCGCGATCTCTGCGACCGGTTCAATCGCCGCGCTGTTTTGCGCCGCAATTTCCTGCTCGACCAGCGCGAGATCGTCGCGGACCAGATCGAAAATTCCTTTGGCGGTTTGTACGGCGAAGGCCATCTTGATGGTTTTGGTCGCCCTTTACCGGGAGTTTACAGAGCCTGTCCCGGCGCTTCCCGTGCGTCCAGCCTGAAAAACCGGCGAAAATTTGCCGCAGTCGTCGCCCCGACTTCTTCCGGCGCTAAGTCTCTCACATTCCCCAACGCCTGCGCCACCTCAACCACAAATGCGGGCTCGTTGCGCTTGCCGCGGCGTCCCTGGGGAGGCAAAAACGGCGAATCCGTCTCCGTGAGCAACTTGTCGAGTGGAATTTCGCGCGCCACGTCGCGCAGGTGCTGCATTTTCGGGTACGTCACGTTGCCCGCGAACGATATCAGGAATCCCATGTCCAGCCCGCGCCGCGCCTCGGCGATCGTCGCCGTGAAGCAATGAAAAATTCCGCCGAGCCCCGTCGGCCCCCAATCCTGCTCCAGGATTGCGAGACAATCGTCCCACGCGTCGCGGCAATGAATCACGATCGGGAGCTTCGCGGCTCGCGCCTGCCCGAGTTGGCGGCGAAAGACGCGCTGCTGCACGTCGCGCGGTGAATGATCGTAATAATAATCGAGGCCCATCTCGCCCCAGGCGATCACCCGCGGATTGCGCGCGAGTTCGTCGAGCCGCGCGAAATGCTCCTCCGTCGCCACGTTGGCATCGTGCGGGTGAATCCCCACCGTCGCGTAGATCCAGTCGTGCTGTTCCGCGAAACCTATTGCAGCGTCCATGCGCTCCGTTGGCGCGCTGCCGCTTCCGATCGCGAGCAGTGTCCTGACGCCGGCCGCTCGCGCGCGCTCGAGCATCGCCGCCCGATCCTCGTCGAACTGCGTCATCTCTAAATGCGCGTGTGAGTCAATAATGTCCATTGCGAATGTCTCGTTATAGCCCAGCTCTTCCGGAGCTGAAGCGTTCCGGCGCCGCCGGGACTTGGTGGCACTGAGCGCAACCAGATGTCTCCCGAGTGCAGACGACGGAAGGCGGCGCCTTAGGGGGTCGGAGCTTTAGCTCCGACATAAAAGCCGCGCGCGCAGCGCGTACCTCTGCGCCGTCTCTCTCGCAGCAAGCCTTCGCCTCGTCCCCTGCCCCGGACGCGGCCCCGCGCGCCCCAGCGGACCTACGCCCGGCCCGGATTCGCCTTCCGCAAAACAAAAATCATTTCACTGGCGGTGTGGTCGAGCGGCGTCTTCTCAAACGAGCCGTACTCCTCGACCGGTTCCAATCCAGCCAGCAGAAACAACGCTCGCAGATGAGGATACGTGTAGTAGGACATCTTCAGGGGCTCGATTTCTTCCCGCACGAGTTTGTCGCCCTCGTATGTCCTGAACAAGAAAGTGGCGCTGAAATTCTGGTGAACCTTGTCGAAGGATTCCTTCCGGAGATAGCGCCGCACCGTCTTCGGCGGCTTCGAATCAACAGGCCATTCCAGCTCCAAAATCTCCTGCCCGATTCCCTCTGGAATCATGTCGAACTTCGGAAAGAACACGTCGAACGCGAGCCTGCCTTTCTCCTGCAAATGAGCCGCAGCCGTCGCAAGCGCGCTCACTTGATCGGGCACCGTGAACATGTGTTGCATGGGCCGAAATGGAATGATCACCAGCGGATATTTCTTCTCCAAGTGGAAATCGCGCATGTCGCCCTGATGCAACTTCACTTTGTCGCCTACGCCGGGCGGCTCGCGCTGGAGACGCGCTTCCAAAACCCGCAGCATGGCCGGAGAATTGTCCACGCCTTCAATCTGGATGCCTTCGCGCGCGATATTCAGCAGGACGCGGCCGGTTCCGCAGGCGATTTCCAGCACGGGCCCGCCCGACCGTTTCGCCAGATCCGCATAGAACGACGCATCCGCCAGGCCCTGCTTCACCGAATATGCAGCATCGTAGTGCTTGGCCGAGATGTCGTACGAGTCGGATGGCCCGCCCACGTCATTTCACCTTCGAGCCCACCGGAATGTCCTCGGCGAACGTGCACAGCACCGGCTTGCCATCCGCGCCGGCCGACGCCGCCAGCAGCATTCCGTTCGATTCCAGCCCGCGCATCTTTCTCGGCGCAAGATTTGTGACCACCACCACCTTGCGTCCCACCAATTCTTCCGGCGTGTATCCCAGCGCAATCCCCGCCAGAACTTGACGAACCTCATCGCCGATGTCCACCATCAACTTCAGCAGCTTGTCCGCGCCCTGAATGCGCTCCGCCGATTTCACCACGCCGACGCGCAGTTCGACTTTTGCGAAATCGTCAATCGTGATTTTGGCGCTCGCGGCCGCTGGCGCCACCCCAGGTGCGGCAGCAGGTGCAGCGGCCGCCGCCGAGGTTGCTGGGAGACCGCTTGTGCTCGTTGCCGATGTAGCCGTCGTGTCCGCTGCAGGCGCACTTCCTGGATTCCTTATTTCGTTTTCCATCGCTTCGATCCTTTCTGAAACCTCTTTAATGTCCGCTCGCGGAAATAGCGCTTCTGCTTTTCCCAGTCGTAGGCCGGACTCAAGCATTCCCCAACCCAGAGAATCAATTCGCTGCTCCGACACTGATCCGGACTGGCCCAGCCGCTCCCAGAGTTGTTGACTCGATTGCGGGACGAATGGATGCGCCAGAATTGCAACAAACCGCAGCGCCTGACCCGCGGTCCAAAGCACCGCGCCCAGTTTTTTTCTGTCCTCGGGATCGCTCGATTCCGCCAGCTTCCACGGCTTCAACTCCGCGATGTACTGGTCAACTGTGCCGACGAGCTGCCAGATCGCCTGTACGGCTCCCGAGAAATTGTAACTAGCCATGTGCTGCTCGACCGATTGGCGAGCCGCGGAAGCAACCTGCTGCACCTCGATCTTCTGGTGAGACAAGTCCGGGATGGCCGGCACATCGCCATCGAAATATTTCTCGATCATGGTCAACGTCCGGCTCGCCAGATTCCCCAGCCCATTAGCCAAATCCGCGTTGTACCGCGTGATCAGCGCTTCGCGCGAAAAATTGCCGTCCTGCCCGAAGACAACCTCGCGCAACAGGTAATACCGCAGCGCATCATTCCCAAGCACCTTCACGATCGGCTCGGGATACGCGACGTTGCCTTTCGACTTGCTCATCTTTTCCTGCTCGAAGAGCAGCCACCCATGCGCGAAAATCTGCTTCGGCAGCGGCAGCTCCGCCGCCATCAGGAACGCCGGCCAATAGACCGCGTGAAACCGGATAATTTCCTTGCCGATCATGTGCAGATCGGCCGGCCAGAACTTCGCGAATTGTTCCTGCTCTTTCTTGTTTTCGCTCGCATACCCGATCCCGCTCATGTAGCTCGTCAGCGCGTCGTACCACACATAAAAGACGTGCTCGGGATCGCCCGGCCACGGAATGCCCCACTTGATCGTCTTCCGGCTGATCGAAACATCCTTCAGCCCGCTCTTTACGAAGCTGATTACCTCGTTTCGCCTGAAATCCGGCTGAACGAATTCTGGATGTTTCTCATAGAGATCGAGCAATTTGTCCCCGTACGCCGAAAGCCGGAAAAAATAGTTCTCCTCGGAAATCAGCTCCGCTGGACGCCCGCACGTGGGGCAATTCGCCTCCTCCGGCGTGTCGCTCACGTACAAATTATCGTAAATGCAGTACCGTCCCTCATATTTCGCCTTGTAAATGGAGCGCTTTTCGGGCGGCAGCTTCTCATCGCGTTCCATTGTGCGCCGCACTAGCGTCTCGACGGCGCGCGCGTGCTCGTTCGACGTCGTCCGAATGAAATCCGTGTTCGTGATTCCCAGCAGCTTCCACAAATCGCGAAAAATTACTTCGTTCTTGTCCACAAGCTGCTGTGGCGTGATTCCTTGCTTTTCCGCCGCGCGCTCGATGTTCACGCCGTGCTCGTCCGTGCCCGTCAGGTACGCCACGTCGAATCCGCACATGCGCTTGTACCGGGCGATCACGTCGCACACGATCGTCGTGTACGCCGACCCCACATGCGGCCGCGAATTCGCGTAGTAAATCGGCGTCGTCAGATAGAACTTGGCCTTGTCGTTCGGCGCGGTCGGCTGGCTCATGAAATGTTTGTATTTCTGCTGCGGAACTGCAAGAAAACGATACTAGTCTGGCGTGCCGAGCCTGTCAAATGACCTGAATTCGCCGCAGTAGATCAGTTCGGACGACTGAATTGTTGTCTCCTTGCCTGGGTAATCGTTTGGGGTAGACTGGGCTCGATGAAGGCAGCCTTACTGGCGCTTTTCTTCTCTGCGACTTGTTTGTACGCACAGACCCCCAAGTCTGCCGCGAACCCGTTGCAATCGCTTGCGTTTCTACAGGGCACATGGGCCGCTAAAGCTCAGGGGAGTACGGGTGCTGCTGCGAATGGCTCTTACGCCTTTCGGCTCGAACTTGGCGACCACGTTCTGGCTCGTCACAGCTACACGGCCGACTGCAAAGGGCCGGCGGATTTCGACTGCGAGCACGGTGATGTGTTGTATGTTTATGTCGATTCTCCGGGACAGGCTTTGAAAGCGATCTACTTC
>Ga0182018_10000892_pt1 | contig 36779 bp, 35 predicted proteins | sample 812P2MmetaG_FD_120490 | JGI IMG/M metagenome (GOLD analysis project Ga0182018, IMG submission 120490) | Permafrost microbial communities from Stordalen Mire, Sweden - 812P2M metaG | ecosystem: Environmental > Terrestrial > Soil > Wetlands > Permafrost | place: Sweden: Stordalen | collected...
CCGTGATCTCGAGTTCGAGCCGGTTCGCCGGCAGACCGGATAAGCGCAATGCATCGACGACGGCGCCGACCAGATCGCTGCTTTTGAATTGCACCGCCGACAGATTGACCGCGACCTTCATCTGGTCCGGCCAGCCGGCGGCGGCGGCACAGGCCTGCCGCAACACCCATGCCCCGATTGGAATGATCATGCCGGTTTCCTCGGCCAGCGGGATGAAACGGTCGGGCGGTACCAGGCCTTTCGCCGGATGCCGCCAGCGCAACAACGCCTCGCAGCCGGTGGCTCGCCGCGTCCGCACATCGATCAACGGTTGATAGAACAGTTCCAGTTGGCCGGTGAGCGGGGCCTGACGGAGGTCCATTTCCAGGACGCGGCGCGCCTGCATCGCCGCGTCCATCTCGGCCTGGAACAACCGGTAGACACCGCGTCCGTCCACCTTGGCCCGATACAGCGCGAGGTCGGCGCATTTCAGCAGGTGATCGGCATCCAGCCCGTCCTGTGGTGCGAAGGCGATGCCGATGCTGACCCCGATGACGACCTGATGACCGTCGATCTCGAACGGCGCTCGCATCAACTCGATCAATCCGCTCGCCAACGCGGTAGCGTCGAGCGGCGAATCAATCGCGCTTTGCACAACGGCGAATTCGTCGCCGCCAAGACGGGCAACCGTATCCGTCTCACGCAGACTCTCTCGCAATCGCCGCGCGACTTCCCGCAGCAGCCCGTCGCCGATCGGATGTCCGAGCGTGTCGTTCACCGCCTTGAACTGATCGAGACCGAGGCACAGCAGCGCCAGTTGGCTCCCCCGGCGTGAAAACGCGAGGGCGCGCTCGAGCTTCTCGTGGAACAGCACGCGGTTCGGCAGATCCGTCAGCGCGTCGTGGTGCGCCATATGAGAGATCTTCGCTTCCACCGCTCGTCGCTCGGTGATGTCCAGATAGGTCGTGAGCCAACCATTCTCCATCGGCTGATGCGTGATCATCAGCGTGCGGCCATCCGTCAGGTTCCATGCGAATGTCCCCCGCGACCGTGCGTCCAGCAACTCGCACCGCTGTTTGCGTATCTTTTCCATGTCGTCCGGACTGACGGTTCCCGCGGCGAGGACCATCCTGACCACATCGGCATAGGGAGTGCCGGGGGCCACTGTCTCGTCCGCCAGCCCGAACAATTCGCTGAATCGGCGGTTGGCCACCACGACGACGCCCTGGTCGAACATGCAAAGCCCCTGCTGCATGTTGTTCAGTGCCGTGTCGAACCGCAGCTCGTGTTGCCGCAGTTCGCGCGCGGCGCTCGTGCGGTCCTCGGCGATGACGAGATCGGCCACCGCCCGTGCTCGCGCGGTTTCCGCGACCCGCAGCCGTTCCTGACCGCGAACGTGACGCACGGCGAGCAGGATTGTTCCGGCGATCATCAGTTCCATCAGAACGGCGGCGGCGATGACGGCACCGATCTTATCCCGCCACGACCGGAGAATCGACTCCAACGTGTCGCTGACGGTGATGATCAGAGGAAAGTGCGCCATCCTGTGTGGCACGATCAGCCGGTCCTTGTCATCCAGGACACTGGTCAGGCGTAGCACACCATTGTCAGGCGTGTTGAGCAGGGTGCCGAAGTTCATCGCCGCGGAGGACGCCATGCCGGCCTGGGGGTCAATGCGCGGATAACGTGCCAGCAGTACGCCATCACGCCGGAACAGCGCGAACGATCCCCCTCCCGTCAGCGGCAACTGGGCGTAAAACTGCTCAAAATGCTCGACCTTGATGGTGGCGACCACGAAACCGATCAGCTGACCGTCCGTGGCTTCGAAGCGCCGGCTGAGATGAATGATCCATTGGCCGTCGAATTTGCTGAGCGACGGCTCACCGACAAAGCTTCGCTGTACGAGGGCGCCGCGGATGAAGTCACGCTCGGCGTCATTCAGCGATGGCCGCGGCCAGTCACGGGTGGAGTTCAGCAGTTCTCCAGTCCGGCCGATCAACGACAACCCGGCCACATAAGAAGTACCGGCGATTCGGTCATTGAGGTTCTGGTGCACCTCCCGCGAAGTCATGAGCCGCGCCAGGCTCTCGGGCGAGTCTATGCCGATGTCTCGCATATGATCGATCAGGTTGAGCTGTATCACGTCGATGGACTGCAGCAACCGATCTTCCTGATCGGAGAGCATCAGCGCGTCGTTGCGCATTTCACGCAGCGCGTCATCGATGGTGGCCTGCCGCGACGTGATCGTGAACCAGGTCACGATCGTGGCCAGGGCGAGCCCGATAAGCAGGCCACAGGCCACCAGCGATTTCCCGGCACGAGGATGGCCTGGGCGCGACGTGAGCTTATCGAACAACGACAGCATGAGACACCTACTGTTCGGTGCCCATGTTCTGACGGCAATGCTTTAAACAAACGTTAACGCCACCAACTGAAACGCGACCGGCCACCGCGCGGCACCCATTTCCGGGCTTTGCCGCATCCCCCCGGTGGAACAACCGCCGCCGAACCTGCCACAATGCGCCGGAAGCCATTCGGGGGAGCCGCTCCATGTTGATTTGCCAGTTGACCGACCTGCACGTTTGCGCGGCCGGGGCGGCCTGCAATCGCGTCTCGGAAACCAATGTTTTCGCCGCGCGCGCCTTCCGGGCGGTGGCGGCGATGAAGCCGGTGCCGGACGTCGTCGTGATCACCGGCGACCTGACCGAGAGTGGGCTGCCGGCGGAATACGCCAATCTGGCGGCGATGATTCGGCGCGATCTGCCGATGCCGGTGTATGTCATTCCCGGCAATCACGACCGGCGCGACAATTTCCGCCGCGATCTCGCGCATCTGCCCGGCGTGACGGCGGATCCGGTCTATGTCCAGTACGCGATCGACGACCATGCGGTTCGGCTGGTGATGCTGGATACCGTGGTGTTCGGCTCCGCGCACGGCGAACTGCGGGAAGACCAACTGGCGTGGCTCGATCGCACCCTGGCGGCGGCGGCGGACAAACCGACGATCGTCGGCATGCATCATCCGCCGTTCCAGTGCGGCATCGCTCACATGGACCGGATCGCCCTGCGCGACACTGACGCGTTTGCCGCCGTGATCGCGCGGCATCGCCAGGTGAGGCGGATCATCTGCGGCCACCATCACCGGCCGATCTTCACTCAGGTCGCGCACACGATCGCTTCGATTTCGCCGTCGGTCGCGCATCAGGTGGAGCTGTGCTTCGATCCCGCCGACAAGGGCGCGCTGAATTTCGAGCCACCGGCGTTTCATTTGCATCGCTGGACCGAGGCGGATGGGCTGGTCACGCACATGGCGTATGTCGAGACTTATCCGGGTCCCTATCCCTTCATCTCGGCCCCCGAATATCCCGGGCGGTCGTGACCAGCACCCAGAATTATTGAAGCGCAACGCGACTACACTGTCATTGCGAGGAGCAACGCGACCTGCCTGCGCGAAGCCGCTTCGGCGAAGGCAGGCGAAGCAATCTCCCTGTCCGCACTTATGGAGATTGCTTCGCCCGCCCGGTCAAGCCGGGGGGCATGCTTCGCTCGCAATGACAGGGGTGGCCGCCGCGACTCGCGCTTCAACGATTCTGGGTACCAGGTGATCGTGGGGCGATTTGAAGGTCTGATGACGGCCCGCGGCGGTGATCATCGAAATTGCTATCATGCGATCCGGATCGCGCCTTGTGCGAACAACTGACCTGATCCGGTGACAATACCACCAAGCCCTTGCAAATCGGCGATCGTGGTGCCACCGCCGTGTCCGGCCGGATCGAAGCTGATGAGCGCGTCGGAGCCTTGATCGGTAACCGTCAGATAGCGACTCAGCGCGGCCATGCCGCCGTTCAGATTGACGTTCGCCTCGCTCAACAGCGAGCGGAGATCCAGGACATCCGTGTCAGGATCAAAGCCCGAGATCTGATCCACGCCGTTGAAGTGGGGTACAAGCGAATCGCCGGTAGCGCCCGCGAGGAACTGGATCGTGTGGTTACCCGGCCCAGGATCGATTGAGATATTGGACGCCGAGACAACGATCGGAATGGCGAGCGATCGCGTATCGGCACTCCCGGCCAATTCCGACGACGCACCGGTGGCCGTACCGGCGATATAGGCCGTTGTGGCATTCTCACCCGCCGTCACTGACGGGTCGTTCAGCGACGCTCCGTCCACGCCACTCAATACGCTACGGGCGGCGGCCAGGAACGAGGCCGACGTCGACCCGGTACCGTTCAGTCCCGCCGCGCTCGTTCTGGTCGTGAAATCAGATGCGACCGTGATCTTATTTTGCAATTCAGTCGCGTCGGTCCCCGTGGCGCCATTCGCGATCGCCAGGATCGCCGCGCCGAGACCCACTGCTCCGCCGGTGATCTGACCGAGCCAATAAGCGGCGCCGGCCGGGTCAGCGGCGTGATCGAACAAATTTTCATACGCCGCGGCGATGAACGTCGTCAGGCCCGCCTGGGCGGTTGGCGTTGTCAGATTGCCGCCGGCACTCGCCAAAAACGGATGGAGTGCGATTGATTCCGCCTGCGGTGTAAACGCGTTGGCGATATTCGTGAGTGCCGTGCTCGCGCTTTCTCCGTTGGCCTGCGCCTGGGTGTTTTGTCCCTCCCAGAAGCTGAATCCCGGACCGTCGGCGGCGCGGTTGAAGTAGCCGATGTAGATCATTTCGAGTTGCTGAGCGACGTCAAGACCGCCAAGTAGTCCGGCGTTGGGTGTGGCCGCCACGGTGGCAACGATGAGCTGACTAACCGGTGACCACGTTTCAGTCGTGTCGTCGTATGCGCCCACGAAGATCGTCTCGCTCCCCGGCGAGGGGCCGCCGACATATTGAAAACTGCTCAACTGAGTGTCGAGAACATGAATCCATTGACCGTCCGGTTCAATGACTCCGCCGATGGTGAAATGGCCAGTGCCGGTGCCCTGATCCCAGAATTCGTAATAGGGGATGATGTCGCCGCCCGGGGCCGATACCGACGTTATGAAAGACAGAACCGGAATTGCCGTGTTCTCGGCAACGGTTACATTTTGCACGTTCACCGCGGCCGGTACGCCGGACGGCGTCGGGGTCGGGGTTATGCTCGGGGTCGGAAGCGAAGGGGTTGATGTGACGTCGAAACCGATGGCGCCGATCTCGGTCAGATCTAACGGAGTCAAAACAGTACTGCTCGAGTTGGGAGAGCTCAGGGGATCGCCGTTGAGATTGGAAAACAGAGTGTCGTCGAAGCTTACATCGTAGTTGGCCAGATCAGTGTCGCCGCCATCTGTCGAGAAGTAGGAAGGTACCGAGGACGTAAAGCCCGGGATCAGTAAGTGGCTGCCTGGGCTGGTGTATTCAAAGAGGCTCAGCGTCCCGTTGCCATCGGCTAATAGTCCCAACGCATGGCTCAATTCGACTATCGCCGCGTCGATCAGACCATTACCCGCGAAAGTCGTCGGAAACCCGACAGAGCCGTCGAGAGCCGGGTCGGTGGGCGATATCACCCCCAATACCTTGGCCTGGGCACCTGAGATGTAAAAATCGGTTTGGCCGTTCAGTGAGACCGTGTCCGGCAGCGAATTGACCGCTTCGGCGTCTGCCGGCGATGTTTCGTCGTTCGCCAACGCCGCCCGGAGAAGCGAATAGGACACAGGAATGGGGCCTAGCGGAGCAATTCCGCCCAGACTAACGGTCGTCAATGGTTCGTATTGAGTCCCGCCGAGGTCAAATTCGCCGTAGCCGACCTCGACATTGACAGTGATCGGGTCGTCAATTGCCGCTTCCAATACGTTGGCGGCGGCCTGCACTCCATTCCTGAAGCTTTGCGGCGCGGCTAAGGCGTTCGGGTCCCATTCGAGGTTGATTGTCAGCATCGCGGATCCGCCTTTTTGAACGATCCGCGTCATTCCTGGCGCACCGCTGGTACAACTTAAGCGGCCGACTTGTGCAAACAAGTGCCGGACAATGCTATTCCGGCGGCCGCCCCGACAATCCGCTCAACCGGTTAGGCGACGCGCGAGAATAACCGCTTCAGTTTGGCATTCCCCTGGTCGTCATCCCCTTTCCCTCAGTCGTCATCCCCGGACTTGATCCGGGGATCAATCGCCGCACCGTGCTGACAGAGATCCCCGGGCTCGACCCCGGGGATGACGTTAGAAGGACGTTCCACTCGACGCGATTATCATTGGGTGTCGCCGGACAACATCGACCAGGTGCCCGGGTCAGGTCAAACCCCACGCGAGTTGATCATTGACGGTGACACCGAGAGTCCCCTGGCGAGCGAATTAAGCCGCGCAATTGTCCCCGTCGCGGCCGTGAAGTCGCCGTTTTCGGTCAATCACGATCTGACGTTCAGACTGACACATGGCCGATAAGGTTGCCGCGGCGGCTCAAGCGGGTCCATGGTCACGCGGCAAACCTGTGAGGGAGCGGCCCGATGCGGCCAGTCATGATTGTCACGGGCGGCAGCCAGGGGATCGGCGCCGCCGTCGCCCGCCTCGCCGGGTCGCGTGGTTACGCGGTCGCACTGACGTATCAAAGCAACCGGGCACTGGCCGATGGCGTGGTGGCCGAGATCAACGCCGCCGGCGGTAACGCGATCGCTGTCCAGGCCGAGATGGCTGACGAGGCCTCGATCCTGGCGTTATTTCGGGTTGTTGATGAAACGTTGGGACCGGTCACGGTGCTGGTGAACAACGCCGGCGGGCCGGGGCCGACGTGCAAGCTGGACGACATCACCGGCGAGATTCTCGATCAGGTGCTGGCGGTAAACGTCCGCGCCCCATTCCTGCTGATCCGCGAGGCCGCCGCGCGCATGGCGACCGATCGCGGTGGCTCCGGCGGCTCGATCGTCAACGTATCGTCGCGCGCGGCGGAGATCGGCGGCGCCGGCGAGTGGGTGCATTACGCCGCCTCCAAGGGCGCGCTGGACAGTCTGACCATCGGCGCGGCACGCGAACTGGCGGCGCGCGGGATCAGGGTGAACGCGGTTTCTCCAGGCCTGATCGAGACCGATCTGCACGCTCGCGCCGGCCTGCCGGACCGGCTGACAAGGTTGGTCGGCGGTGTGCCGATGGGGCGCACCGGCAGCGCCGAGGAAGTCGCCGAGGCGGTGCTGTTTCTCGCATCCGGCGCGGCGTCGTATATCACCGGGGTGATCGTCCCCATTTCAGGAGGCCGCTGATGACGTTTAAAACCGCTCTGATCGTTGGTACTGGGCCGGGGCTGAGCGCCTCGCTGGCCCGGTTGTTCACCAAACACGGGCTGCAGGTGGCGATGGCCTCGCGCAACCCCGAAAAGCTGGCGAAACTGGCCGAGGAAACCGCCGGCGTCACCTTCGCCTGCGACGCCACCGAGCCCGAGGAAGTCGCCGGCCTGTTCGATGCCGTGGTGGCGACGATCGGCGTGCCGGACATCGTCGTTTACAACGCCTCGGCGCGGGCGAGGGGACCCGTCACCAACCTGGTCCCCGAGGAGGTGGCGCACGCGATCGCCGTCAGTGCGTACGGCGGGTTCCTGGTGGCGCAGCAGGCGGCTCGGTTGATGGCGGCGCGCGGCTCAGGGGCGATTTTGCTGACCGGTGCCTCGGCGAGCGTGAAGGGGTATCCGAATTCTTCGGCGTTCGCGATGGGCAAGTTCGCTCTACGCGGCCTGGCGCAGAGTATGGCGCGGGAACTTTCCCCAATGGGCGTGCATATCGCGCACTTTGTGATCGACGGCGGGATCCGGAGTGCGACACGGACGGTGCCGGGGAACGCGCCGGATTCGCTGTTGGATCCGGACGACATCGCGGAAACGTATTGGTACGTGGCCAATCAGCCTCGGAGCGCGTGGACGTGGGAGGTGGAGTTGCGGCCCTGGGTGGAGAAGTTCTGAAGGGGGACGGCTATTCGGGCTGGTGCTTCTTCAGCCAGTGACCCATCGCGAACAATACTGACGCGTCTTTTGGATTTCCGTCTGCCTGTAGCTGTTCGAAGAACGGTGCGACGAATTCCCGCAGCGGCCGGTTCGCTCGACGTGCGGCGAGGATGACGGGTAATGTGCGGTCCGTGAGCATGAGGACACCGTATTCTTCGGCGGTCAGGCCCAGGTATTCCACGAGAGAGCGTGTCTCCTCGTCACCTGATTCGTGCCAGGCCCCGACGAAATCGTCGATGTCACCCGCGACCGCGTGCCCGGAGTCGTAAAGGGCGAAAAATGTATCCCGCTTTTGGGCCACGTCAGACACGAATGGTTCTCCCTTGAGCGCGAGTTTACGATTTTCGCCAGTGACCGGGTCAATCACACCACGATGCCGGCCGCGTTTGTCGAACACCTCGATTTCACCGTGCAGTCCGTCCCAGGTCAGGATGCGGCCGTCGGCGTCGCGCCACCGCCGCTCGCCGTAGATATAGCCGAGGGGCTCGCATCGGTCCAGGAAACTCGGTTTCGGTATTGGGACGCGTCCCATCATGCCTCCCGTTGGGTGCTGAGAGCGCCCGACGGGAGGCATGATGCGAGAGCCGGATTAAGGAAGCGTTGAAGGCGCCCGGCGCTGATCAGTGCAACCCAAACAGCGCCGCCGCCGCGAGCGCCAGATATGGCCCCCACATATGGCGATCGCCCAGGAACCTCGCGACCGCGGCGGCGACGGTGTAAAGCACGGCGGGCAACGGGACGTGACGGGCGAGTTCCATCGTCATCAGTCCCATCACCTTGAAATCTTCCGGGCTCAGGGCCAACGTTTCAGTTCCGGGAAGAGAGGTCGTGGCGCCGGCCGATGAGCAAGGCCGCATCGACGGCCAGCCGCTGGAGAGCAAGCCGCGCGTGATCCTGGAACCTCTGCGCCCGGACAGCGACGGCCCGATTGAGGTCTCGGTCCGCGTGGCGCGGGAGGGCTTCAAGGTGACGCCTCGAGGGCAGGAAGATGTGACCGGCACGCAAAAGGCGGTGCTCGACGCGCTGTTCGCCGATGCGTTTCCGAGGGACAAGAAGAACCGGCTGAAAGTCGCCAGTGAAACGGTGCGCTCGCGCGCCGTGAAGGCGAGCGAATGAAGCAGCGGCGTGCGCGTGACGAACCAGGCAAAACCCTGACCCGGGACCATCTGCGCCGCATCGCCGCCGTGGCGCATGCGCGCGATCTGGAGTTTGTCGAACTCGTTGGCCTGGCGGAACTGGACCCGGCCGCCGCCTTCCGCGGCGCGATCATCCGCGGCGCCGATCTGCGGGGGCAAGACCTTTCCGGCTTCGATCTGACCGGGGCGCGGTTGATCGATTGCCGCACCACCGGCCTCGACCTGTCCCGCGCCCAGGGAGTGACCGAGGCAACCCTGGCCGGGTCCGAGCACGACGACACTGTCCGCCTGCCGCCCGCTTTTCGAAATGCCTTCTGGGCCACCGACGTTCCTCCCTCCTGGGCCGAGGACTGGGGACGCGACAAATACGGGCCATGGGTGTCGTTTTGTGTCCCGGGCACCGACGTGCGACAGCGGATGCGATGGATTCCGCCGGGGAAGTTCATGATGGGATCGTCGGAGGATGAGAAGGGAGATTTCGGATACGATGCCCCGTTGCATCTTGTAACGATTATCGGGGGCTTCTGGATGTTCGAGACGCCGTGCCGGGAGGAATTGTGGAGAGCCGTGATGCGACAGATGCCTCGACGTTCGCGTGGACCCGCGTTTCCAATGACCGGTCTGTCCTGGACTGAGGCTACGGACTTCGCCGCGCGTCTGAACGAGGCGTTGCCAGGGATCGCGCTCGAACTGCCGAGTGAGGCGCGCTGGGACTATGCATTCCGCGCGGGTACCACCACATCCTCTCGCTTCGGCAAACGGGCCAGCCGGACACGTGTGCTCTATGATTTGGACAATAGTCCTGCCGAGGTCGCCAGTTTGCCGCCGAATGCATGGGGCCTCCACGAACTGCGCTACGATCTTCAAGAATGGTGTCAAGATGACTGGCATCACTTCTACAACGGCGTACCAGACGACGGATCGGCATGGACGGACCCACCTGAGCGCGCTGAGGGGCATGTCATCCGCGGTAGGTCGTGGGACGATGATGCATTGGGCATTCTTGTCGCTAATCGGCACTGTGGCGCGCCCGGAGACCGGAGCGGCAATCTTGGCTTTCGCTGCGTCCGAGTCGGGAGCGAAACGGAGCAGGCGGCGCCAGCGGACTCGCCAACGCGCCGTAAGCGCTGACCGCCGCCCCGGCCGGGGACCCGGGCGCCGCCGGAGTCCGGACGACTGAAATGGCCGAGCGAGTGACAGGAAGGCGGCTCAATGCGCGATGGGGTGTACGTGCTCTACATGCGCTGTATCACCAGGATGGTACTTGGTATCATGTCTTGAAGCGATTCCCTGGGGCTTTGTTTGACGCCCACGGCTACATTTTATTCGAAGATCGACCCGCGCTTCTGAGCAGCGCGGGGATGACGATCGGCGAAGACAAGAACTGGATTAACTTCCCGTTAGGGATTTCCGGCCTGGCTGGGTACGTCAAGGTGTTGTGAAGTGCATAGTCTTCCAGCAATCGCGATCCGCGTGATGGAGTGAGCGCGAATCGCGAATGAGGCCCATCCGGGTTTGTCGATTTCCCAGCGGCACGCGATCGATTTGACGTCCATCGTTCAGGGCGGCTCAATCGGCTCCAGCCAATGACCAAGCGAATGAATGACCGGCCGATTTTCTGGATCAGCGCCCGCGCGCAACGCAGCGAGATAAGAAACCATAAGTTCTCGAAGCGGAATATTTTCGCGTCTCGCCCGCAGAATAATCGGCAGAGCACCAGGCGCCATGCACCAGACATCGTATTCCGTTTCGGTCATACCGAGGTATTCAACCAAAGAACGCTGCTCGTCGTCGCCCGACTCGTGCCACGCTCCCACCGCTTCGTCGGCCTGCTCAGCGGTCACGAGCCCCTGGCCGTAAAGCGTCATGAACGTCGGGGGCTTATTATGCACTTCAGACACGAATTCTTCTCCCTTTTACAGCGGGTGCAATCTGACGCCCGGTGGTCGCATCGATGACGCGCCGGTGCCGCCCCCTTGAATCGTACATCTCGATCTCGCCGTGACGTCCATCCCAGGTGTAGAGCGTACCCTTCGCCCCACGCCAGCGCCGCTCGCCGTAGATATAGCCGAGATACTGGCATTCGTCGAGAAAACTCGGCTTCGGTATCGGGACGCGTCCCATTTCAACTCCTCTCTCATGGCGCGAACGCCGCGGAGATGAGGAGTATCGACGAATTGAGTTAACGAAGCTTTCAAGGTGCATGGCGGACGCTCGAGCAGGACGCCCGGCACCATATCGGCGGACCAATCGTGCGTCTTGGCCTGGCGAGCCAGCAAGAAAGCCAATTGAACCTGTGTAGATCATGATCAAATGTGGTATGCGGGACGGTAGCGGTGCCAGGACCAACCTGTCCTCGGCCGCGCGCCAGGCAAACGGAAGCTACTTGTGAGACGGTGTCATGAAACCATCAACCGCACTTGATCGGAACCGCACCGCCGTTCGCGAAGCTGTCGGTCGTTTTCGCACGGCCAATCCGCGCGTCTTTGGTTCGGTCCTGCACGGCACAGACCGGGACGACAGCGACCTCGATCTGCTGGTAGACGCATTGCCGGGCGCCACATTATTCGACCTCAGCGGTTTGCAGATCGAGTTGGAGGATCTCCTCGGCGTCACCGTCGATGTGCGCACTCCCGGTGAATTGCCGCCCAAGGTTCGTGCCCGGGTTCTCGCGGAAGCAACCCCGGTGTGAGCGGATTTCGGTTTCCCGACTACCTCGATCACATCCGCGAGGCCGCATCGGACGCTCGTTCGTTCATTGACGGCATGGATAAGGATGACTTCTTCGCCGACAAGCGCACCCAATACGCGGTCGTGATGAGTCTGATTGTCATTGGCGAAGCCGCGGCGAAGGTCATGGACCGCTATCCTGACTTCGCCGGCAAGCGTACCGAAATTCCATGGCAGGTCATGCGTGGGATGCGCAATCGCATCGCGCATGGCTACTTCGAGATAGACTTCAACATCGTATGGGATACCGTAAATAACCTCCTGCCCGGCCTGGTGGCGAACCTGGCTCTCATCCGGGCCGATGACGCCTCCGGAGAAGACGGTCCCGGCCAGGAGACCCCGTGAACCGCCAGGGTTCGATCAGCGGTTTTCAATCGCGATTGACGCTGATTAACCGCTGCAACCAGCGTCCAATTTCCGGCGGCTACGCTTTGACCAACGGACACCCTCCTTCGCTCAACGGCCGCCACGCCTCGGCCGGAGAAATCGTCGCCAGCTTCTTGCAGAAATCGTATTTCGACTTCGCCTCGGCGACCGGCTTCACCTGCCACAAATACATCACGTGCATCACCCGCCCGTCCTCGCGGATCTTCACGTCCTTGTTGTAGAAATCGTTCACCGGCGTGGCCTTCATCTTCGCCACGACCGCATCCGCGTCGGTCGTACCCGCCGCCTTCACCGCCTTCAGCCAGTGATTGGTCGCGCAATAGTTGGCCGCGTGCAACAAACCCGGCACCATGCCGCCGAACTTCTCGCCCCAGCGTTTCGCGAACGTCCGAGTGCCGTCGTTCAGATCCCAATAGAACGAGTCCGTGTAAATCAGCCCCTCGCACACCTTCTGTCCCAATGACGCGACGTCGTTGATCGCCATCAGCAACGTCGCGACCTTGACCCCGCCCTTGGTCAGCCCGAACTCCGCGGACTGCTTGATGCAGTTCTGCAGATCGGTCCCCGCGTTGGCGAAACCGATGACTTTCGCGCCGGACGACTGCGCCTGGATCAGAAACGACGAAAAATCCGCCGTCGCCAGAGGCGCCCGCACCGAGCCAAGCACCTTGCCGCCCGCCGCCGTCACCGCCGCCGCCGTGTCCCGCTCCAGAGCATAGCCAAACGCGTAATCGGCGGTGATGAAGAACCAACTGTCGCCGCCGTTCTTCGCCAGCGCCGTGCCGGTGCCGTGCGACAACGCGTACGTATCATAGGCAAAATGAATCCCGTACGGGCTGCATTGCTTCCCGGTCATGTCCGAGGTCGCCGGCCCGGTAATCAGATACGGCCGCTTCTTTTCCCGTGCCACCTGTTGGATCGCCAGACCGGACGAACTCGCGGCACCATCGGCCAACGCGTCGACGCCTTGCGAGTCGATCCATTCGCGCGCGATCGAGGACGCCACGTCGGGCTTGTTCTGGTCGTCCGCCTGCAACACCTCGATCGGCCGGCCCAGTACCGAGCCGCCGAAATCGGCGACCGCCAGTTCGGCGGCATAGCGGTTTCCCGGTCCTCCGACGTCGCGGTACGGCCCGCCCATGTCGGACAGCAAGCCAAGACGCACCGGCTTCGACGTGCTTTGCGCGCGGATCAGGCCCGGCATGGCAAGCGGCGAGGCGGCGATCCCCGCCAATGCCAGGCGGCGCGACAATCGTGACATTCGTCAACTCCCTTCCATCCTCAATCCCGCTTGCTTCGCGGTACCGGGCATTGTAGTGGAACCGCGACGACACGCCACCTCCAGGGAGTTTTCCATGCCTTTGATACCGGGGAAGACTCGAACCGCCACTGGCGAAGCAACGCGTGTGACGCGTGGCTCGTGTCTGGTGGCGTTCGCCGCTCTGAGTTCGCTGCTGACGAGCGGTCTGGCCCAGGCGGATGGACGGTGCGATCTCAATACGCTGGTCGGGTATCAGTTGGTGTTCGCCAAGCCGATCGACGGCTACATTCAGGCCGGCCAGATGAAAAAGGGCTACGAAGGTTGCGAGCTCGATCGCGTGCTGGTGTTCGCCGACAATACCGGTGTTCGTTGTAAGGATGTGGCGCTGCAGCACCTCGACGAATTGCCGACCGGATATTTGTTCGCGCGCAATAACTACGGCGACATGAAACTATGCGTCGAAGGTCAGTTGTTCGACGTTTCGAAAACCAACTGACTGACCCGGCGAGGGAGGACCCGATGGCTCGACTGACCGGACGAAAAATTCTGATCACGGGCGGCGCCTCTGGCATTGGCCGGGCCACCGCGGTGTTATGCGCGCGGGAAGGGGCGTCAGTCGCGGTGCTCGACCGCTCCGCCGACGCGGCGCGAGATGTCGCCGCCGGCATCAACGGGTTCGCGTTCGCGGCCGACGTCGCCGACCCGGCCTCGGTTGCCGGCGCGGTGCAACAGGCGGCCGCCGCGATGCATGGCATCGACGGTGTGGTCAACGCGGCCGGCATTTTCTCTTCCGAGGGACTGACCGATACGTCACCGGAATTGTTCAACCGAATTCTGACGATCAACGTCACCGGAACGTTCCTGGTGGTCCAGGCCGCCGAGCGGTTCCTGCGCGCGGCCAACAACGCGACGATCGTCAACATCGGATCGGGCGTTGGTCTGAAACCAACCGGACCCGGCAGTACCGCCTATGTCGCGTCCAAAGGCGCGGTGATCGCGATGTCGCGCTCCATGGCGATTGAACTGGCGCCGAACATCCGGGTCAACGTCGTGTGTCCCGGTATGGTCGACACGGCGATGACGGAAAGTTTCCTGCGTAACAATCAGGGCGAGGTGCGGCCCGAGATCGCCCGCCTCTACGCACTTGGCCGCGCCGCGACGGCGGACGAACTGGCGAACGCGATCCTGTTCCTGACGTCGGAGGAGTCGTCGTTCGTAACCGGGGTCGCGCTGCCAGTGGACGGCGGCCGGACTTTCCACTGAGGCGAGGTCAGGGCTCCGTGGCAAAGCCCCGAGTCTTCCTGGTCCAGGCGATTGCCCCTCTTGTGTGAGTACCCCCGGCCTGCGAGTTTGGCCGCGCCGCGATCCGGGAGAGAAAGGGCGATATGATGGGTAAAGCCCCATCGCGGGTTCTGGTCTGGCAATGGGGACGCTTCGGCGCCGGGCCGCGCTTCGCCTCTCTGCTGGCGGAAGGCCTCGGCGAACTGCCGGACACCAAGGTCGCCCTGTCGCTGTCGCGTGACGCGGAAATCCTGCACGACGATGCGGTACCGAAATGTGATCTGCCGGTCGGCACTTATTCCAGTCTCGCCGGTTTCATCGCACGCGTGGTCTTGGCGCCATTCACTCTGCCCGGTTTGATCCGCCGCATCCGCCCGCTTCACCCCACCCTTGCCATCTGCGCCATGCCTGGTCCGCTCGATCTGTTGATGGCCGCCGCTCTCCGATGGTTGAAGGTCCCCTTTGTCGTCGTGGTGCACGACGCCGACGCGCACATGGGTGATGGGTTTCCGTTTCAGATGCGATTGCAACGCGCGCTGTGCCGGCGAGCGAGTGTGGTCGCGGCGCTGACCGCGCATGTCGGCGACCGGCTGCTGGAACAGAAACTGGCGGGAACGCCGGAACGTCCTTTGATCCGGCTGCGGCATCCGCCGATGCATTATGAGTTCGCGCCGCGGCACAATAACGCGGACGGAACGTTCCGGTTGTTGTCATTCGGCCGGTTGCTGCCGTACAAGGGCCTGGACCTGCTCGCCGACAGCCTCAAACTGTTGGGCGCCAGACCAGGACTGAAGGTGCGCGTCGTCGGCTCGGGTCCGGAGAGTCCGGAACTGACCGTGCTGCGAGGATTGCCCGGCGTGACGGTGGAAAACCGTTGGGTGCCGGAAGCCGAGGTCGGCGCTTTGTTCAGTTGGGCCGACGCGGTCGTCATCCCATATCGCGAGGCGAGTCAAAGTGGCGTCGCGGCGGTCGCCCTGGCGGCGAACCGCTATGTTGTCGCAACCAATGTCGGTGGGCTCTCGGAACAACTGGTCAATGAAAGCCTGGCTATTTTGTGCGAACCGGACGCGGCCAGCCTCGCCGAGGGATTGCGTCGGGTGATCGACGCGCCACCCCACGCGAACGCCATGGCGACGGCGGCCGGTGGCTGGCGAGAGATCGGCCAGTCGCTGTTGCGGCAGGCTGAGGTTTAGCGCGGTTTCCAATCAGGTCGCGCCGAAAGCGGCGGTCTCGTCATCCCGGGGATCAATCGCGGCACGGCGCTTGTATTGATCCCCGGGCCGAGCCCGGGGATGACGAATCAAGAAGGCCAATGGCATTCGATGTGATGTGATCGGAACCCGTGCCAGCGGTTACCGCGCCTGGAAATTCGGCAACCGCCGCTCGGCCATCGCCTTGGTGCCTTCCTTGAAGTCGGCGGTGTTGCGCAGCCAGTCCTGTTCCTCGTATTCGCGTTCGGTGGCGCGGGCGACGGCTTCCGCGAGACCGCGGCGCAAGGTTTCCCGCGTGGCGATGATCGCCAACGGTGCCGACTGGCCGATCTCGGTCGCCACTTCAACGGCTTTCGCGCGCACCTGATCCAACGGAACGCAGTAATCGGCGAGGCCGATGGCGAGCGCTTCCTCCCCGGTCAGGCGGCGGCCGGTATACATCATCATCGCCGCCTGTTGTTCGCCGATCAATCGCGGCAAGGTCGCGGTCAGGCCGAAGCCGGGATGGAAGCCAAGCCGGGTGAAGTTGGTGGAGAACCGCGCCTCCGGACAGGTGACGCGGAAGTCGGCCATGACAGCGAGGCCGACTCCGGCGCCGACGGCGGCGCCCTGCACGGCGGCGACGATCGGCTTGCCGGATTTCCACAGCCGCTGCGCTTCCTTGTACAAATGCTTGCCGCGCTTCGCCCCCCGCATCACGCCATCGGGTCCGCGGCTGCCGAAGTCGGCGCCGGCGCAGAAGTGCTTTCCTTCCGCGCAGAGAACGATTGTGCGGACCTCCGGGGTGCGGTCATACTCATCCAGCGCGTCGGCGATTTCCGCCACCATGTCGGTATCGATGAAGTTGTTCGGTCCGCGCCGTACCTCGATCGTGGCGACGAAGCTCGATTCCGAAACGGCGATGTGTTCGTAGGTACCGTGGCCCATGGTGTTTCCCCCGCCTGCTCGTTAACGTCCGATCGTTGAACGTGTGGTTGCGCGTGCGAGTTTACAATGGCCCGCATGTATGGACAATCACGCGGCTCAGGAGACGCGAACCAAAAGAGGAAAGCTTGACCAGGCCGAGGCGGAACCGAACCGGTTATCATATCGAGACGCATGGGCAGGGCTCGGCGATTCTGCTGACGCACGGCTTCGGCGCGACCGGACGGATGTGGGACGAGCAGATCGAGCAATTCACCGATCGCCATCAGTTGATCGTGTGGGATCTGCCGGGTCATGGCGAAAGTCCGTTTCCGGAGAAACCGATCACGCCGGACCGCCTGGTCGAGGACATGAAAGCGGTACTCGACGCCACCGAAGTGGACCGCGCCGTGCTGATCGGAATTGGCGTTGGCGGAACTCTCAGCCTGCGGTTCTGGCGCGCGCATCCGGAACGTGTCCGCGGCCTGGTATTGATTGGCACCATGCCGGGCCTGCGCAGCGGCTTCGCGCGCGAAATCAGCAACCAGCGGGCGTCGCAACTGGCGGCGGCGGTGGAACGTGACGGGCTCGACGCGCTGGAAGGCGGCGCTGAGGTCGATCCTCGACTGCACGCCGGGCCGGCCGGCATCGCGGCGGCGGTGCGTTCGTTGCTGATACAAACCGATGACGGCGCGCTGCCGTGGTTGGGTCAGATCGATGTGCCGGTGCTGATCATCGCCGGGTCCGAGGACCGGCCCAATCTGACCGCGGCGGAGTTCATGGCGCGCACCATTCCGAACGCGCGCAAGGCGATCATTCCGCGCGCCAACCATGCCGCGAACGTGCACAAGCCGGAGGCGGTGAACGCCGCGATCGCTGAATTTCTGTCGCGGTTGCCGTCATGAGGTTTTGGAGTTCCGGAGCGGAAACGAGTCCACGGAAGTGGTGTTGTTGGAGGATCACGGGTCACACGGTCTGTTCCGGGTCGGCTTCACCGCCCGTAAGGCATTTGGCACGGCGCAGGCGGAGAACCACGGAACACACGGAGGCACGGGACCTTCAACGGTCCTCATATTCATTTCGCGTTTCATCGCTCCCGCGGCAGGGATATTGGCACGAAACATCCACGCGAAGAACCTCCGTGTTCACCGTGGTTCTCCACCTGCTCCGTGCTGAATGCCTTGCGAAGCTTAAGCGACAATCCGGCCCGTCCAATAACACTCGATACCAAAGCAGCGCGTCCCAAGAGGTTCGTTCAACATGAGCAGTCACCAACTCCATAGTTTCTTCTGGCCGGAATCGATCGCGGTACTGGGTGCCTCGCCCGACCTGCACCGCATCCGCGGCCGTCTGCTGCATCAGTTGCGCGAGAACGGATTTCCCGGCCGCGTGCTGCCGATCAACCCCAGCTACCAGGAGATCGACGGCCTGCCCTGCTTCCCGTCCATCGCCGCGGTCGGCGGTCCCGTCGATCTCGCGCTGGTGGCGATCCCCGCCGCGGCCGTCGCCGCCGCGGTTGAGGAATGCGCCAAGGCCGGCGTCAAAAACACCCTGATCATATCATCGGGGTTCGCCGAGGAAGGCGGCGCCGCCAGCGCCATGCAGGCCGATCTTGTCGAGGTAACGAAACGATATGGCATCCGCGCCTGCGGGCCGAACTGCGAGGGCTACTTCAACGCGCTTGGCCGGGTCGCCACGACGTTCAGTCCGACCGTGGAGACCCAGGAAGATCCCAACGCAGTCTATGTCTCGCCAAAGCGCATCGGGGTCATCGCGCAATCCGGCGGCATCGGGTTTTCGCTGTTCAACCGCGGCAAGGCGGCGTGTCTGGCCTTTAGTTACGTGATCTCAACCGGCAACGAGGCCGACCTTGGGATGGCCGATTTCCTCGATTACATGATCGAGGACGAGCACACCGCCGCCGTCATGCTGTTCTGCGAGACGGTCCGCGACGGCCCGGCGTTCGTCGCCGCACTGGCGAAAGCTCGTCGAATGGGGAAGCCAGTGATCGCGATCAAGGTCGGCCGTTCCGATGCCGGAACGCGCGCTTCCGCCTCGCACACCGCGTCATTGTCGGGATCGTATACCGCCTATCACGCGGTGTTCGAACGTTACGGAGTGATCGAGGCCGAAGACCCGGACGAAGCCGTCGCCATCGCCGGTGTCGTGTTGAGTTGCCCGTTACCGAAAGGCCGCCGGGTCGGCATCGTCACGGTCTCCGGTGGTGGCGGCGCGTGGACGGCCGATACCATGTCGGCGCATGGGCTGATCGTGCCGCGACTCTCGGCGGCGGAACAGGAGCGGTTGCGGCCGCTGATGCCGTCGTACGGCGCCGCCGGCAATCCTGTAGACGTGACCGCGCAAGGCACCAACACCGGTCCGGCGATGATGACGGCCATGGAACATCTGGCGGAGAGCGATGAGATCGACATGTTGCTGCTGGTCAGTTCTTTGGCCAGCACGACAAGGGCATCGCTGGATCCCGCGCGCATCCGCGCGGTGGCCGCGAAATGCGGCAAGCCAATGACGGTGTGGACCTACACACTGCCATCCGAATTCGGTCGCAATGCGTCCTCGGGATGCGGGCTGTTTCTGCATAGCGATCTGCGGGCCTGCGGCATGGCGTTCGGCAAACTGGCGGATTACGCCGAGGCGATGGCTCGGCCGTTGCCCGCGGCGTTCGATCCGGTCCCGGCTCGATTGGAACCGGGGTTGCCGCGCGTGGTGCCGGAATTCCAGGCGAAACAGGCGCTGGCCGCGTGGTTGCCTCCGGCGGCCGAACGCCTGGTGGTGTCCGCTGAGGCCGCCGCCGACGCGGCCGCCTCGCTTGGATTCCCGGTCGTTCTGAAAGTGCAATCGGCTGATCTGCCGCACAAGACGGAAGTGGGCGGCGTGCGTTTGAACCTTGGCGACCGGGCCGCCGTGTCGCACACCTGCACCGAGATGCTGGCCGATGTCGTCCGCCACAAGCCGGAGGCGAAGATCGACGGCGTGCTGGTGCAGAAGATGGCGCCGAAAGGCCATGAACTGGTGATCGGCATGGTCAACGATCCGACGTTCGGACCAATCATGATGGTTGGTTATGGCGGCACGACCGTGGAACTGTTCGGCGACGTCGTGCACGCGCCCGCTCCGGTGGATGAGGCGGAGGCGACGCGGATGATCCTGGCGCTGAAGTCGGCGCGGCTGTTGACCGGTTTCCGCGGCTCGGCGCCGATCGATCTGGCGCCAGTGGCGAAACTGATGGCGGCGCTGTCGCGGGCGGCGCTGACCCTGCGCGAGCAGGTGGCGGAGTTCGAACTGAACCCGGTCATTTTGCACGCCGACGGGTCGGGACTGACCGTGGCGGATGCGTTGTTGACGCTGAAGGGGTGATGCGGTCCTCACGCCGCTCGCAACACGAAGTCGACGTGGACGGCGTCATATGGAAACACCACGAGCCCGTCCTCGGTGCGATCAACCACGCCGGCACCCAACAAGGCATGGATGTCGCCATGAACCGTTTTGACATCCCGGTTCATGCGCCGCGCGATCGCGCGGATCGCCATCGGGCCCGATCCCGCCATGGCTCGCAGCATCTCCCATCGTCTGGGCGTTATAACCTTCCACAGCAATTCCACCGACGGAAAACTGATGTGCGCGCCTTGCGGTTTGCCGTCGAATGCCCGGCGCACCCGGGTCTTCGTCGCATCAGGCGAGGCAATGCCAATCGTAACCGTGGTCATTCCGATCTCCAGTTGTCGATTTCATTCCAGAAATCTTCAATCAGCCGTTCCGGGCTCACGAACCTGTAGGGCTCCTGCTTTTCGCCACGATGCCTGTGGTCGCCCTTCCCGGTCTCATTGTCGAAGCGAAGCACGCACACGCCGTCGATCACATAAGCCAGTCGATATTTGTATCCATGCGCGCTGCCCGGAACCTGGGACGGAACCCGCCAGATCACGATCTCCACGAAGCGAGACTCCGCGAGCACGACCCGTTCCCGAAGCAACAAGGTTGCTCGCATGTTGGTATTTCCACCAACACCTGCGAGACTGTCAAGTCAGAGGCGTGCGCGGGGATCCCCGACTCCCTCCGTGACTGGTTTGGGCGGTAATGTGCACCCGCGCCACGACAGCGAGGCTACCCCATGTCCGACACGCGCAACTTCCGTATCGAGCATGACTCACTGGGTGAGGCCGGCGTTCCCACCGAGGCTTACTGGGGCGCCCAAACCGCCCGCGCCGTGGTCAACTTTCCAATTTCGGGAATCCCGATCTCGCATCACACGCAACTGATCCGGGCACTGGCGATGGTGAAGCAGGCGGCGGCTCTGGCGAACCACGCGGCTGGCGCGCTGTCGATGCTGACCGCGGAGCAATTGGACGACGTTTTGCAGCCGGGACGTCTGGCGGCGGCGTGACGGGCCCTTGGCTCAGTTGTCTCCCTTATCGCACAACCGGCCGCGCGCGCTTCACTTTAAGGTCGTTTCGCCTATGGTACGAGCGGTCGTGACATCCTGGTCTTCGCCCTGGTCCTCGGGCCGGGCGGCCACGGCGTGGCGTTCGAACGGGCTGCCGGGCCTGGTCGCGGCGGCCAGGAAGGCCTCATTTGGCTCAATGCCCAGGGCGCGAGCGAAGGCGGCGGGGTCGCCGGCGTCGAGAGCGGCCATCGCGGCGGGGTTGGACCGGCAGGTGGCGATCGCCTCCGCCGACGGGAAGTAGAGCGCCGGGCCTTCGCGAACCGGTTCCGGTTCCAGCGGAAAATCCGGCAGCGGGATGGGTGGCGGCGCGGCCTGTTTGCGGGACCTGGTGGGGGATTTCGCCTCCGAGCGAGCGGCGTCCTGAGACTCTGTCTCCGGGTTCGCGGCCGCCGGCAGTTCGCTCTGGGCGGTCCGGCCCATGTAACGCTCCAGGCGGGCGAGGTTTTCGCCGAAGCAGTGGTCCAGCGCGACGATGTTCTGACGCGTGGCACGGCGCGCGCCGCCGGACTCGGCGCGCAGGGTTTCGCGGATGCTGTCGGTGGTCAGTTCATGGAACATCATGCAGCGGCCGGCGAGTTGGGTCTCGATGACGTCGCGCGGGCTGAGGCTGAGAATGGTCTGGATGGCGACCTTGGAGCGGATGATGTGCTGTTCCCCCGTCTCACCTGGGCGGACGGAAACGGCACGGGCCATGTCGTTGATGACGTGGGTAAGGAGGTCCCGGGAGGATAAAGGCGATGTGTCCATGGTGGTGCCATCCGCGTTGGTTTTTCTAACTGTTTAGTTAATAATATTAACGGAGGGGGCGCGTCAAGCTATATTCGCACGCGAGGTATCGCGGCACCCGGGACGACGGCCAATCGCCGCGAACCAAGGCTCCGCTGAACAATAATCGAATCGAGTGGAACGCTCGCGTTAACGTCATCCCCGGAGCAAGTCCGGGGATGACGACTGAGGGAACGCCAAACTGAAGCGGTTATTTTCGCGCGGCGCCTAACAAATGGTCTGTCAGGCCAGGCTTCGGCGAACCGGAACGGCCTGAGTCTCGCCGATGACGAAACGCATCCGCTGGCGGAGAGGTTCGCCTCAGGGCAATCGCCCGGACCAGGAAGGCCGGGGCTTTGCCCCGGACCCACCAAGGGGCTCTGCCCCTTGGAGCCCCGCCAAGGGGCGAGGCCCCTTGGGACCTATTAATTTGGGAAGGTGTGGGAGGAGGGCCAACCGTGACCTGGCAAGGTCCGTGTTGGCCCTCCTCCCACACCTTCCCAACTGACAGATTGCAAAGGGCCTCGCCCTTTGCTGGAGGTCCAGGAGGCAAGGCCTCCTGGCGGGTCCGAGGACGGAGCCCTCGCGCGTCCCGATTCAAGCGATTGCCCTGAGGATCGCCTGGCCCCGGATTGACACGGGATCGGCCGTTATCCCATACGCCACGGGAAGTTCCGGCGCTCGCGTCCGGCACAAGTCCTATCTCCTCGGGGAATTAATCGCTTGCGCGGTACATTCACGCATCTTGTTCTGGGGCGTACCGCGGTCGCGGTCGCTCTCTGTCTGTCGGTGACGGCCTGTGCATGGTTCTCCCAGCCGCCACAAACACGGGGCAACCGGGTCGAGGAAGACCAGTTGAAGGAGCTGACGCCCGGCACCTCCACGAAGGCCGATGTCACCGCGTTGATCGGCTCGCCAACGGAAAAGACGATATTTGACGATAACACCTGGCTCTACATCACCGAGGTCACCCGCCCGCGGATCGGCCGAACTTTAGGCGTGCTCGATCAACAGGTCGTGGTGCTGACCTTCGACGACCGCGGCGTGCTGACGGGCGAGAAGCGATTGGTCCAGGATGACGCGGTGCCGGTTTCCGTCGCCTCGCGCACCACGCCATCGCCGGGCACCGAGGCTTCCTTCATGCAGCAACTGCTTGGCAACATTGGTAAGTTTACACCGGCTGGCACGAGCAGCTTAGGATCTGGCGGAAGCGCGCCGGCGGGGGGGCTCTGAGCAATCCTCTCGAGGTTCGCGAACGCACCGAACCCTGAGCGGGGTGGCGCCCGGACGATTCGCCGAAGCGGTGCATGCCACTGGCCGCGCGAGCCTGGCCAGGCCGCACTTCCGGCGCCGCTCCCGTCTCGCTGTTCGGGCAGGGCCGCTGTGTTGACGCGGTTGACCGGCGGCGCGGCCAGCGTGGTCAGTTCGGCTCTACGGCAGTAACCTCCGCGCCTCGTTCCACAGCCCAACCGCGACTTCTCCCGCCGGCCGGGCCTGTGCCATTTGGGCCGACTGTCCGGCCCAGGCCTGCATCCTTTCGATGTCGTTGGCTTTGCCGGCGGCGTCGCGCATGGCCTGGGTCAGGCCTCGCTGCACCGGGTAGGGTGCCGAAGGCGGTGCGTCCGGCGCGGCGGCGGCTCGTGCGTAGGACGTCGCGACAGCCCGCCCGGGACGGCCGGAGAAGGCCCGGGTCAGCAACGTTTGTTCCGGCGGCGTACGCCCGATGGCGTCGGCCCAGGCGGGGTTCAGATTGGCTTCGGGGCAACGCAGAAAGCCGGTGCCGATCTGCACCGCCGAGGCACCGAGCAACAATGCCGCGGCGACGCCTCTTGCATCGGCGATGCCTCCGGACGCGATCACCGGAACGGTTACCGCGTCCGCCACCGCTGGCAGCAGAGCGAACAGACCCACCATCGCGGCTTCCGCTTTCCCGGCGTCGAATGCTCCGCGATGGCCGCCGGCTTCCATGCCCTGCGCGACGACCGCGTCGGCGCCGGCCTCGCACGCGGCTTTCGCCTCCGCCACGGTCGTGACGGTCGCGAACCATTTGATGCCGCGTTGTTTCGTGCGCGCGACGAACGCCGGTGGATACAGGCCCATGATCGAGGAAATGACCGGGGGGCCGGCTTCCAGCAGCGCCTCGCACTGTGCGTCGAAGTCAGCCGGGGACGCGTCGCCGGCATTGGCCGAGACCTCGGGTCCCCAGGCGCCGAGGAACGCACGTACCCTGGCCTCGGCGGCGGGATCGCGGGCGGGCGGAGGATCGGGGATCCACAGATTGAGTTGGAACGCGCCGTTGCTCGCGGCTCGTGTTTCGGAAGCCCAGACCTTGATGGCGGCGGGCTGCATGAGAAGCGCACCGCAGCCGCCGAGGCCGCCCGCGTTCGCCACCGCGATCGACAGAGCCGGCGGGCAGGCCCCGGCCATCGGCGCGAGCAGGATCGGGATGCGCAGGCCGTTCGCGGCGCAAAATGCCTCGGCGCGAGCGATTTCAGGACGCAACGGCATGATCAGCTCCTTCGGGTGGAACGATTCGAGATTATTGTGCGAAAAGATAGACTTTCGTGGTGCATGTTTCATTGCCCTCAGCCAAAAGACAGATTCGGACCCCTTTGCGTCTTTTTGCGTTTCTTTGCGTTATTTGCGTTCTATTTTTTGTGTTGACGCGGACTGTCACGGCCGGTGTGGTACCCGATCGCGCAAGATTAAAACGCAAATAACGCAAAGAACCGCAAAAAGGCGCAAAGGGGCCGGTGCGGTGGATGCCGCCGGGGTTCACCCGGAAAGCGATATGATTGGTCAGAACATGCGCGGCCTGACCGGACTCGCCGTGACCATTGGCACGTGAAGTGTGGGAAATTATTGGTGGCGGGTCGAAAGTTCCCCGAGGGAGTAAAACGGTCATCACCGTCGCGAACTTAAGAAGTCTGGGCTACAAGCGGTAATGGTTTGATCAGATCGCCGGTATCACCGGAAGCGATCGCCTCCGCCGGCGCCGTGCCGCCCCGCGCGTGATCCAGAAACGCCCGCAGAGCGCTCGACAAATGCGCCTCGCGCCGGTGGATGAAGACGGTCGAGACCATCGACTCCTCCGGAGGCAACCGGTGCAAACTGACCCGGCCCGCCAGCCACACCGGACCGATCAGCGCTCGCGGCAGCAAGGTGATCCCGAGGCCCGCCGAGACGCAGCCGAAGATCGCCTCCAGCGTTCCGAACTCCATCAGCCGAGGCACCGCGATGCCGCGGCGGGCCAGCAGCATCTCCAATCGCTGGCGATACGAACAGCCGGCGCGCAGCACGACGATGCGGGCGATGCCGCCTTGCGTCGCCTGCTCCAACGAGGCGATACCGGGGGCGGCGAGGACGGCCAGTTCCTCCTCGAACATCGACTGCTCGATCAGCGATTGGTGCGCGACGGGGCCGCAGACGAAGGCGCCCTCCAGGCGGCGGTCGAGCACTGCCTCGATCAGTTCGGCTGTCGTGCCGGGACGCAGCGCCAGGTCGACCTCGGGGCAGGCGTGGGCGTAGGCGGCGATCAGAGGCGACAGGCGCAGCGCCGCGGTGGTCTCCAGCGCGCCAATGGTCAGCGGGCCCCGGGGTTCGCCGTCATCGCGGGCGGCCCGCGCGGCGTCCGCCAGCAGCCACGCCACGCGGCGGGCATAGGGCAACAGCCGCTCGCCGGCGCCGGTGAGGGCGACGCCGCGGCTGTGGCGGTCGAACAGGGGCACGCCCAGTTCGGACTCGAGGGAGCGAATGCGGGCGGTGACGTTGGACTGGACGGTGTGCAGTTCGGCGGCGGCGCGGTTCATGCCGCCGGCGCGGGCGACGGTTTCGAAGACTTTCAGGTCGGCGGTGTCCAATTCCGGTCTCCTGGTTCTGGTATCAGTTTCAGCGATGGGTTTTATCATAAGCAATCGTTTGAACACTTCAATCGGGGCGCCTAAGTCGCGGTGCATGTCAAATCATTCACCCAAGCCGCTCGCTGCTGACCAAACGGTGTCAGTCGCGGTCCGGCACACTGCCCGCATGGACCGGTCGCCCGTTTTGATCGCGCTGGGAGGGATGCTCGCGGTTGCGGCCGGCATCGGCATTGGCCGCTTCGTCTACACGCCGATCCTGCCGCCGATGATCGCCGCCCTCGGGCTGAGCAAGGCCACCGCCGGATTGATCGCCTCGGCCAACTTCGCCGGGTATCTGGCCGGAGCGCTGGGCGCCGCCCGGGCGTCGTTGCCGGGATCGCGGCGGGCCTGGCTGCTTGGCGCGCTGCTGGCGAGCGCGGTGACCACCGGCGCCATGGGGTTTGTCGACACGGTCCCGGCGTTCATGGCGCTGCGCTTCCTCGGCGGGGTGGCGAGCGCTTTGGTGCTGATCCTGGCCTCCGCTTTGGTGCTCGACCGGCTGGCGGAGGCGCGGCGTCCCGGCCTGGCCGCGCTGCATTTCGCGGGCGTGGGGGTCGGGATCGCCGCCTCCGCGTTGTTGGTCGCGCTGTTACCCGGCGACTGGGCCGCGATGTGGCGAGCCAGCGGCGCCCTGGCGCTGATCGCGGCCCTGGCGGTCGCGCTGCTGGTGCCGTCCGCCGCGTCGCACCCGGCCGCCGCCTCGTCCAGGCTGGCGGCGGAGCGGGACCCGCGGTTGCGGAGGATGACGCTGGCGTATGGGCTGTTCGGGTTCGGCTACGTCATCACCGCGACGTTCCTGGTGGCGATCGTGCGCGCCACGCCCTCGGTCCGGGCGCTGGAGCCGGTGATCTGGATCGTGGTCGGTCTGGCCGCATCGCCCTCGGTCTGGTTCTGGACGGCGCTGGCGCGGCGGATCGGCCTGGCGGGAGGGTTCGCCGCCGCCTGCCTGGCCGAGGCGGCCGGCGTGCTGGCCTCCGTCGTCTGGCCGTCTCTGGTGGGGATCTGCGTGGCCGCGGTGCTGGTCGGCGGCACGTTCATGGGTCTTACAGCTCTGGGCCTGATGCGGGGGAGGGAACTGGCGGCCGGCGGCGACCCTCGGCGGGTGATGGCGGCGATGACCGGGGCGTTCGGGGTGGGGCAGATCGTTGGGCCGGTGGTCGCCGGGGTGGTGGCGGAGTGGACCGGCGGGTTCGGGGCGCCGAGCGTCGCGGCGGCGGGGGCGTTGGTGGTGGCGGCGTGGTTGGGGAGGAGGTGAGGGGGATTGCCGCCTCTGGATCCGGCGCAGCCACATGTTAAGCCTATTCCGGCGGGGGGCTTTGTCGGGCGAATTCCTCGTCCAGCCGTGCGACCTGATCCGGCAATCCTATCTCGTTCCAGGCGGCGCGGGCGGCCTGAAGATGTTCTTCACGTTCGCCCCCACTTGTGATGCGGGCGAGATCCTCACGTGCCACGGCACAATTCTGAATCGCATGAATTCCGTGAAACAAGGAAAGCGCCTTGAGCATGTGTTCTCTGGCACCGGCCACATTATCGAGCGCTCGTGCTAAACGCCCCAGCATTATCAGGCAATTCCCCTCGCCGTGCACGTCACCGACTTGGCGGTATAGCGGTAGCGCCCGCTCAAATAAATTTGCGGCCGCATGGTAGTCCGATCCGTGCAGTGCGATCTCGCCGAGGCTTCGCATGCAGGCCGCCTCACCTTGGACGTCGCCGGACTGGCGATGCAGCGGCAATGCCTTCTCAAACGAGACTGCGGCCGCGGTGAGGTCCGATCGGCGCAACGCGATGACGCCGAAGCGTTGGATGCAATTGGCCTGCCCAAGCACGTCTCCAGCCTCGATGTAGAGAGACAGCGCTCGCTCAAGCGCCTGCTGTGCCATCAAGTTGTCGAACCGTCGTAACATAACGTCGCCGAGGCTTAGGATGCAGTTTGCCTCACCGAGGCGGTTGTTGGCCAGACGGTATAGGGATTGTGCCTGCTCAAACGCCTCTCGCGCTGCCGCGTGGTCAGAGCGCACCAATGCGATGTCGCCGAGGCTCTGGATGCAATTTGCCTCGCCGAGCACGTCACCCGTGTTACGGTAAAGAGGCTGCGCTCGCTCAAACCAATCTGCAGCCGCCCTGTGGTCCGAACGGTCGAAGGCGATCCTGCCGCAGTGAAAATAGCATTCGGCTTCGCCGTGGTTGTCGCCATTCTGGCGGCACTCCCGTACCAACGTGGCAAGAGGCGCGAGCGAGCCAGCGCCAGTGGCGGAAAGCAAGCGATACACGCCGTTCGCCGCCGCTAACGCGTCGGTTAGCATGGCCACATTCGCCGATTCCGATAACGCGGACTCAACATTTGCGACCTCTGGAGCCAGACGCGCCAGCGCCGCCGCGCCCTCGGTTTCGTAAATCTGACCGCCAGTATCTCGCGTCAGTTCGAGAAAATGCCGGCACCACAACACCGCTTCATCGCCCTCGGGCGAATGCGCTGCCCGCGCGTACTCCCGCACCGGCGGCAGTAGATCAAGTCGACCGTCCCGCGCGAAGGCCAGGCCGACCGCGCTGACCTGACGTGCCGCCTCGGTCGCGTCGGTGCCCATCAGCACCTGACGATCGGCATCCGCCATACCCGCCGGCAGAGCACCCAGAAGCCTGAACAAACGCCGGCCCGGCTTGCGTAGTCGCCGCGAACCCCAGGACAGATCGAGCGAACGGCGCAGCGACGTGAGCCGCCCAGGGTCGTGGTCCGTGTGCTCGGCCAGTTCGATGCCGAGGCGTTGCCACTCCGACCATAACTCGGCCAGGGGCGTGTCGCCGGCGGCGCGTTGGGCGACCAGTTCCACCGCCAGCGGCACACCGCCCAGGGCGGTGAGGAAAGAACCGAGATGGATCGCGTCGCGCTCCGCCTCCGGGGCGAGTTCGAGGAACAGACGGCGCGCCTGGGCCTCCGGCAGCGGCTCGACCCGCGTCGGCCGCTCGGTCCAGCGCGGACTGGGCGGCGCGACCGAACCGCGAAACGAAACCAACAGGCTGACATTCGGCGTGGCGGACAGCGCCAGCAACGTGTCCTGCACCGCGCCCGGCTCCTGCTCCCACGGCGTTTCCAGGTTGTCGAGGACGAGCAGCGCCGGTTGCTCCGCCAGCCTGGCCAGGGCGGCCGCGAAGTTCGCTGAAGCGGGGTTGAGGCCGATGGCCTGGATGATCGCGACCCGCAACGCGGCGTCGTCAGTCGCGGTCTCAAGCGGGACGAAATACCGGCGCTGGCCAAACCGGGAGGCCACCGCCGGATCGGTCGCGACAAGCCGCGTCAGCGTGGTTTTGCCGATCCCGGCGGAGCCGAGCACCAGCAGACACGCGGGCTTCGCCGCCGTCAGCGCGGCGACCAGGGAGTCGGCTTCCGCGTCCCGGCCGAAGCAGCGGACTGGAGGAAGGATTGGCTCGGTCTCGCCCGACGATGTGGAACCTGCCACCGCGGAGGCATCCAGGTGCGCCAGATGCTCCGCTACCAATCGTTCCAGGTCGGCGGCGAAATGCCGGCGAAATTCATCGACGCCCCGATAAGGACGATATCCGCCGCGCGCCGATCCGTCGGCGTTGGTGAATTGTGCAAAGAACTGACCGACCAGACGGCGCTGCTCCCGCTTCTCGTCCAATTTCGGATCGTCCAGATCAGCCGGCGCCGGATCCTCCCGCCGATACACAAGGATCTCCCGCCTGGGCGAGGCGCCAAGCGCATTAAGATATTCCCATTCAGTTCCTGAAAGAAACGGCGAGCCGTCCGGTTTCCGATCGCGCGACACGTCCAGGTGCGTGCCCATACGCGACCACAGGATGACGATGACGATCTGGCACGAGGCAGGCTCACCATGAAACCGGGTCACCGCCTCTTGCGGAGTCATATCCGCGGTCAGGGTCGTGCCGTGATGCGGGTCGTCCCAGCTCACCAGTTCAAAGGTCATCCGCCGGTGCAGCAGCGGCTTATGAGGCAGCACGTTCTGCAGGAAGTCGCGCACGGACGCGCGTTCCTCGCCGACATCGCCGGGCGAGGCCAGGAACACGCGCCACCGTTCGACCAACTCGCCGTCCGCCATGGTGCACCCCGAAGCCGAGCCAGGATGGTACGGCCGCGCATCGTGTCGCACAATGCTCGACTTCGAGCGGGCGCGGCGGCGGTCTACCCTGACCCCGCCTTATACGTCCGCTGGAATAAGCGCCACGTAGCCCCGGGCGTTTGCCGGAGCTCCCGGGTGGCATCGCGAGTCTTCGCGTCAGAGGCGGGGTGTGATAACTGGCGAGTTCACTCTGGCGTTGGGTGAAAGAAAGAAAGAATTTTTTGCCACAGATACACACAGATGTACACAGATAAAGAAAGTTCATGAGAGTTTCAGTAGCGTTTTCCACAATCCGGCCGGCGTATTGGGCCGAGCAAGACAATCCACTGGTTCCTTATTCTTATCTGTGCAAATCTGTGTGTATCTGTGGCAAAAAATTCTTATCTTCGCCGAAACCGCTTCTGACCTGAACCAATGGGCACCCATTTTCTTATTCGAGCAATACCATCGACCTGGCCACCTCACGGCTCCGTCAAATCATCAAGGACCAGACGCGATGACTGAAGCAACCGTCCGGATTTTCGCCAGCGTCTGGGACGCTCTGGAAGAAACGCCCGAGGACGCCGCCAACATGCGGCTACGCTCGGAGCTGATGACCGCCGTGCGCGACGCGATCGAGGCCTGGCAACTCACCCAGGCCCAGGCGGCGAAGCGACTGAAGATCACCCAGCCGAGGTTGAACGATCTGATGCGCGGCCGGATCGGAAAATTCAGCCTGGACGCCCTGATCGTCCTCGCCGAGCGGTCCGGGTTGCCGGTGCGGATGGAAGCCGCTCCGGCGCGAAGGCCGCCCCCGCGTGAAGGCTCATCTGGCGACCACAACCCAATGCGGATCGCGCGCCGAGGTTGCCCAACTTCACCGCCGGGAACGCGGGTCCATGGACAGTCTCCGATCGTCGTCAATCACCCGGACCTCGTGCCGCGGCACCAGCGCCCATGCCCAGAACACGACGTTGATGCCGGCCGATATCGCGCCCTTCGCGAAGCTCGGAACAATGAACTCCAGCCGTTCCCGCCTCGGGAACGCGCCTGGCGATCGCCGAGGAAGGCGGTTTGATCCCTCGAGTGGCCAGATCTTTCCATGGCCGGGCGAGGTCCGCCGGCGTGATCCCATGCGCCGCCAGGGTGGGTGTATCGGTCAACTCCAGGACGTCCTCGCGATCCACCTCAACGTCATTGGCCGCGCCTTGAACGGGAACGCCTGGTGCGCCTCCGGCCTCGCGGTCTCGAACCTCAACGAGGTGTAGAGTGCCCGCATGCCGATCTTCGCGACAGCCGGCATGTGCCTCACCAATTGACCCATGTCCTGGGCAAAACATGCGCCCTGGAGGGCATATTTTCAAGGCGCCGCTGGCGTCGGGTTCACTCCCGCGAATTGCGCGTCAGCCGCTGGATCGCGAAATCGGTGTCCATCACGTCGCCGAAGATCAGATAGAACGCGATCAGTGAGGCCTGGTGTTCCTCCGGCGTCATCGCGGCGTTGCCGTCGGAGATCATGACCGTGCGGAAATTGGACATCATCGCGTCGCGGGCGGAGGACTCGCAGCAGACGTTGGTCACGGTGCCGGTGATCAGCACGGTATCGAAACCTCGGGCGCGCAGGCGGTAGGGCAGGTCGGATGTGCCCGGCAGGAAGGCGCTGAAGCGGTATTTGCGGACGATTTCGTCCTCGGGGTGGACGTCCAGTTCGGGCCACAAGTCCTGACCTTTGGTGCCCTCGCTCATCGCCGCCGCGCGGTGGGCGCGCATCGCCGGGCTGAGCATCGCGTCGCCATTGCTCCACTCCAGCGCCGAGCGGTCGTCGTGGGTGTTCTTGATCCAGAACACGCCGCCTCCGGTGGCGCGGACGGCGGCGGCGAGACGGTTCACCTCGGGAACGATATCGCGCGCCGCCGGGCAGACGGCGTGGCCGATGGCGTCGTCCATGAAGGCGTTCTGCAGATCGATCACCACCAGGGCAGTCTTACAGGGGTCGAGGTCGGCGTGCGGATGCTCGACCCCATAGCGGCGCAGCACGCGCTCGGTCACCGACGTTGGAATGTCCAGTCCGTTCATCGTTCCATCTCCATCATTGCCGCCCAGTGTGGGTGCAATTTCCGGGCCATGGAAGCCGGGAGGCGGTGCGACGGCATTGCGGAGGGTGCGCCGATCCGCGATCATGTCTTCGCCGGCATGAGGCGGACCGGGGGAAGCCCAACTGTGGCCAACTTCTTCGTCAGCTACACGAGTTCCGACCGCGACTGGGCGCACTGGATCGCCGCGGAGCTGCTCGCCCAGGGCCATGTGCCGCATGTGCACGAGTGGGAGATCGAGGCCGGCGGCAATGTCCTGGGCTGGATGGAACAACACCACGACGCGGCGGACCACGTGTTGTGCGTGGTGTCGGCGGAGTACCTGAAGGCGCCCTATTCCACTTTGGAGCGTCAGGCCGCGATCTGGCGCGCGGCGAAGGAACGTTCCGACTTCGTGCTGTTCGTCGTGGTGAAGCCCTGCGCGTTGCCGTCGCTGATCGAACACTTCCGCCGCTGCGAGTTGATCGGTCTGCCAATGGACGCCGCCAGCCAGCGTTTCCGCGAGTTCATGACCGCTCGCGCGGCGCCGCCGACTGTCTCCTTCCCGGGCGATTCCGTTGTCGCGCACAGCAACATTTCCATCAACGTGCCGCGGTTCTTCATGGGCCGCGACGACGCGATGGTGGAGATCGAGGCAACCCTGTCCTCCGGCGGCGGCCGAGCCGCGATCACCACGCTGCGCGGCATGCGAGGCGTGGGCAAGACCGTGCTCGCCGCCGCCTACGCGGACAAACACCGCTTCGATTACCGCGCCACCTGGTGGATCCGCGCCGAAACGGTGGACACCATCCGAGCCGACCTCTCCGCTCTGGCCTGGCGCCTGGGCTGGGCCTCGCCCGACGCCCCCCAGGACGAAGTTTTACGAATCACCGCCGAGCGGCTGCGCGCCGAGGGCGAAGGCATTCTGCTGATTATCGACAACGCGCTGGACCGGGACTCGATCGCTGGGTTCCTGCCGCGCGGCGGGGCGGCGCATGTGCTGATCACCTCGAACGCGCACGCCTGGAAGGGCGGGGCCGAGGAGGTGGAAATCCGCCTCTGGCCGCGCGACATCGGCGCCGAGTTTCTGCTCCGCCGCACCGGCCGCTCCGACGAACGCGACGCGGCACTGGCGCTGTCCGACGCCCTGGGCGGCCTGCCTCTGGCGCTCGAAATGGGCGCCGCTTACTGCGAGGAACTTGGTCTGTCCCTCGCCGCCTACCGCGCCCGCTTCGACGCCACACCGGCCGAGGTGATGGACGACGCTGAGTTCGCCCCGGCCGATTACCACGACCGGATGACGGTGGCGAAAACGTTCTCCCTGGCGATCGATGCCGCGGCGGAACGCCATCCCGCGGCGGAACCTCTGTTGGTCGCCGCCGCGTTGCTGCCGCCGGAGCCGATCCCGCTGTTTCTGTTCGAAGAGGGACGCGAAAAGCTGGCCGATGGTCTGGATACACTGCTGGACAGCCGCGGGCTGGAGCGCGCGGTGGCGACACTGCGCCGTTTCGGGCTGGTCGATCGCGAAGAGATCGAGGACGAACGCGATCCCGCGGTGAGGACGGATACGATCCGGGTGCACCGGTTGATTCGTATGGCGGCTCGTTGGCGGCGGGACGAGCCGTCGTCGAAAGCGATCCTCCACGGCCTGATCGCGGCGACGGCCGCAGTTTACCCAGATGATGTCTACAACGATCCCAACCAATGGCCGCGCGCGCTCCGGCTGGACACGATCGCACTCGGATTGCTCGACGTGGTTGACGCGCCTGATTCGGTAGGTCTGAGTTGCGCCGTCCTATGTAATGGCGTCGCCAACTATCGCCATTCCACGCTCGGTGATTACACGGCAGCGCGCGCCCTGTTTGAGCGCGCTTTGGCGATCCGCGAGAAGGTACTGGGCACCGAACATCGGGATACCACGATCAGCATGAACGACCTTGCGGGCCTGCTGTGGGCCCAAGGCGACCTCGCCTCCGCGCGGCCGCTGTTCGAGCGCACTCTGGCCATTCGCGAGACGGTGGGCGCGAAACATCCCGCCACCGCGACCAGCTTGAACAACCTCGCGATACTGCTCCGGGCCCAGGGCGACGTCGCCGCCGCGCGGCCGCTGTTTGAGCGCGCTCTGGCGATCCGCGAGTCGGTGTTGGGCGCCGAACATCCGCTCACTGCAATCAGCCTCGACAACCTCGCTGGCCTGCTTCGGGCCCAGGGTGACTTCGCCGCCGCCCGGCCGCTGTTCGAGCGCGCACTGGCAATCCAGGAGAAGGTGCTGGGCGCCGAACATCGGGATACCGCAATCAGTATCAACAACCTCGCGGGCCTGCTACAGGCCCAGGGCGACCTCATCGCCGCACGACCGCTGTATGAGCGCGCTCTGGCGATCGAGGAGAAGGTCCTGGGTGCCGAACATCCGACCACCGCGTCCAGTCTGAGCAACCTTGCTGTCCTGCTGCGGGCCCAAGGCGACCTCACCGCCGCGCGGCCGCTGTGTGAGCGCGCTCTGGCGATCCGCGAGAAAGTGCTGGGCGGCGAACATCCGGCCACCGCAACCAGCCTGAACAACCTGGCCCGCATACTGCACGCCCAGCGCAACCTCGCCGCCGCGCGGCCGCTGTATGAGCGCGCTCTGGCCATCTGTGAAAAATCCCTGGGCGCCGAACATCCGACCACGACGACGATCCGTGCCAACCTGGCAAGTTTAGGGTGACGCACCTTCAGCGCCGTGCGCTGCGAGCGCGCCAATCGTTAGCTGACCGGCTGCGACGCCGCGCTCGTATCGTTCTTTCCCCGTCACGCCGCCATGCACGGCGCACTCACCCTCCTTCCCGCTGGTGACGCTCGACGTACTCCCGCGACGCCGCGCTGATCCGCGCCCGGGAGCCTCGCCGCCACGCCTGAACCACTCCAACGGATCGGCATCCAACCGGAGCGAAGTCAGACGCTTCACCGGACGATACAGCGCGCCGCGGACCGCCCCCTTCCAATTCCGGACCTCGGGACTGTCGGAGGTGTCGATTTCGCTGTCCGGCATGGTGGCGACCGAATTCAGCGCGGCCCGTTCTTTCACTGTCAGTTTTCTGACCTTAGAGCGTGATTGCTTCAGGTTGAACCAATCACGCTCTGACTCTTTGTTTGAGAGGGCGATTCACGTTCGAGGTTGAAGTCAACCTCAAACGATCGCGCTCTAACCATTTTCGTATGCTCTCCGCTCCCGCCTTGTTGCCTCGTGGACTCTGATAATGCGGCCCGGCGCGTCGTCATCGGGCCACGTGTAAACGATTCGACAAAACCACACCGCCAGCCTGACAGATCGTATTCCAGCGGCCGCCCTCCGGATGAGCATCGGGACGGGACAACCCCCAGGGAACGGCCAGCGCGACCTCGCCAATGCGGATAGGCAATGGAATGCACCAGCAAAGGCAAGATTTAAGCACGGAGACGCGTGGAGAACCACTGAGAACACGAAGAAAGAATGACATTCGCACGCGGCCATGTCCTGACTGGCACGGCGTTTCGTCATGATGAACTCCGTGAGTTCCGTGGTTCTCCACGCGTCTCCGTGCTTAAATCCTTTCAGGAGACAAAACGAATTCGGCCGCCGGAAATACAACACGAAGATCACACGCCAATGCGAACCTACCGCCAGGAACTCGCATCCCGCGGCAACCGCCGATCGTCATCGATGACCCGCACCTGATGCGGTGGCCCTGGCGCCCAGTCCCAGAACACGACGTTGATATCCGCCGAGAGCGCGCCTTTGGCGAAACTCGGAACAATTGCACAGGCCGTTCCGATCGCGATCAGGCGCGGAGCGATCTCCCACGTCGGCGGCCTGATCCCGCGCGTGGACAAATCCTTCCACGCACAGGCTAGATCCGTGGCGGCAATCCCGTGCGTTACCAAAAAGGCGGGGTCGGTCAGATCGAGCACGTCCTCGCATTCCACTTCGTAGGCACACAACGTCATCGGCTGTGCCTTGAACGGAAATGTTTGCTGCGCCTCCAGCCAAGCGGTTTCGAATCTCAGCGATGTGTAAAGTGCCTTCGTCCCAACCGGGTTGAAGCGGCCACCGGTGGAAGCAGCACCGTCGCCGGAGTCCGGTGCGAAGGCCCATCTCGGATTGTGTGCCCGGTAGACGAACCCGGTAAGCTTCACGCGTATCCGCCGACCGCGATGCCGGCGAGGTAGCTCTTCAGATGCTCGCACCGTCCCGCCCGAACCAGCTCCTCGGCGGTCTGGTCGCCAAACGCCGGGATCGGTTGCGAGCGGTACCAGGCGAACGCCTGCGGCACCGAGCCGCACCACGGAAGGATGCGGTTGATGGTCTCCGTCAGCTCCCGCAACCGCGACTGGGTCGCCGGAGACCGCGACCTGCGAGTCTTGGACACGGCATCCCGAGATAGCCCGGACGCCGCGGCCAGTTCGCCCTTGGTGATCCGCAGCGCGTCGCTGAGTTGATCGGGCTCGATCAAACCCTCACGGTTGATGACCTGCTCCAGGAAAGGACGCTCCACAACCTCCGACATATGCCTCACCAACTGACCCAAATCTGGGATATAACATGCGCTCGGACCGCACTTCCATCAAGCTCAGAGAGAAGCAGCAGTTCTCATTATGGAAATCGGCCTGGAAATCCTGGGTGCGTGAGCGGGATTGCCGCGCCGTCTCTCCGGTCTGGGTGAGTCTGATCCGCCACTGTGCCGGATATTCCACCGCGAACA
>Ga0182018_10000894_pt1 | contig 36736 bp, 35 predicted proteins | sample 812P2MmetaG_FD_120490 | JGI IMG/M metagenome (GOLD analysis project Ga0182018, IMG submission 120490) | Permafrost microbial communities from Stordalen Mire, Sweden - 812P2M metaG | ecosystem: Environmental > Terrestrial > Soil > Wetlands > Permafrost | place: Sweden: Stordalen | collected...
CGTATCGCGATCTCACGCCGGCGCACGGCGGCGCGGGAGAGCAGCAGGTTGGCCACGTTGACACAGGCGATCAGCAATACCGCCCCGGCGACCGTGCTCAACAACTTCACAATCGGCATGAAAGTCTCGCGGCCACCCTGCCACAAGAAGCCGGTAGCGGGTTGAACTCGCACGGCGCCTTGAAAAAGCTCAACCCCCGGATAGGCCGCGCGCACTCGCGCGCCTACCACGCCGAGCTCCGCCGCTGCGTTCGCCAGAGTGGCTCCCGGCGCCAGGCGCGCGATCAGGTCTACGTCGTGGGGATTAGAAGCCGACAGCGGAACCCAGACATCGATCGTCAGGGGAGAAAACGATCCCATGAATTCGCGCGGCGCCACTCCCGTAATGCGAAAATCGCTCGTCAGGCGGACGTGCTTCCCAATAACGCCGGGGTCGCCTCCAAAGCGGGTCTGCCAGAGACGGTAGCTGATGACCGCTTCAGGATCGCCCGCGGAGTTTGCGTCTGCCCGAAACCATGTGCCAATGGTTGTGCCCAAGCGGAGCACTTGCGGGTAGTTCGCCGAGACGCCTTCTACACTGACGAAAAACCTCGTGCGGTCGACTTCCATGTAGTCACCGGACCGTTCCTTGGCGGCCGCCTGAACGGAGCGCAAACCATCGCGAAATCCGAGAAATCCGCGCCAGGTACAGAAGTCCCCGAATTTGCGGTCGATTTGCACGATCCGGTCGGCCTCGGGCACCGGCAGCCGGCGGAAAGTAGAGGCTATCGAGAAAGCTGAAAAGCGTGGTGTTGACACCCAGCGCGAGCGCCAGGCAGAGCATCGCCGTCAGGGCATATCCGGGATTGCGGCGAATGCGGCGCAGCGCGCGGCTGAAGTCCGTGCCGATGCCGGGAAGCGAGCGGCGGTAGAGCGAGAATCGTACCGCTATACAACTGAGTGCCTGCCCCCAATACCAGAGTCGGCCGCCCCCGCGAGCCTCGAATGTCTCGAGCAGATCGCCGGCGACTGCGTCGGCATCGCGCCCACCTATCAGGCGTCGCAACAGCCGTTCAGCGAGTTTCGGCGGGTCAGACATGCAGGCCCTCCCACATGCGTTCGAACACGGCTCTCGAACCGGAGAGCGCCTCCACGCCTGCGGGCAGGAGTTTGAAATAACGTTTGGAGCGGCCTCCGCGCTGCGCCGTGGCATCGGCGAACCACGAATGGACCAGCCCCTTGGATTCCAAGCGGTCAAGCGTGGCGTAGAGCGCGCCTACAGTGACTTTTCGTCCCGCGCGGTTCTCGATTTCGGCGCGAATGGGGACGCCGTAGGCCTTCTCGCCCAATCGTAAAACTGCCAGGAGAACAAGCTGTTCGAACTCGCCAAGGTAGATCGCCGACATTTGTTCTATATAGTAGATCAAATGCCGGTGACGGTCAATAGGCGCTGATCGAGCTCCTCGCGGCTGGCGACAAACCACAGGTCGCGGCCACGATTCGCCTCGTACACGAAATCGTGGAATGCTTTGCTGTCGTTCTTGTATTTGGAAATATCGCCGAGGATGGCTAAGCGCACACCGTACGTCACGAATTTCTGCGCGAATTCCCCGGCCACACGCGTACGCAAGACGAAGAAGTCTTCGTCGAGCCGCTCTACGGGAATCGCGATCGTTCCGGCGCCGGCCGACCGGGCATCGCCGATCAGGTCGACGGCATCGCGGTCGGTGCGCAGCTTTTTTCCCTCCGAGGGACAGAGATAGAGCTTCGGGGGCATAATCAATTGTGCCGCTTCGGGCCCTGTTTTTTCTCTGCGTCGCCTGCGCGTGCGGGCAAACTCCCGCACCCACCGGACGACTGGTCGATATTGGCGGCTATCGCGTGCACTTGAATTGCGCTGGCTCGGGCAGCCCCACTGTGACGATCGTAGGCGCAGGATTTTCCTTCGACTGGGCATTGGTGCAGCCCGAGGTCGCCAAGTTCGCTACCGTGTGCACGTACGATGTTTCCGGCGCCGCATGGAGCGATCCCGGTCCGAAGCTCGATTGCCGGGGCCGCGTGCATCAGGTTCGCGAGCTCATGCGAACGGCGCAACTGAAAGCGCCGTACGTGCTGGTGGGGCTGTCGCTTGGCGCGTGCGTGGCGCGTCTGTATGCGGCCGAATACCCGTCGGAAGTGGCCGGCATGATAATCGTCGATCACGCATTCCTGCCCGATTCCGGTCCTGCCAAAGCCACGAGTTTCGCCGGGCTCGATTCGCCGCCGGTATTGATCGAAAAGACACCCCTCGAGGTCACCGTGGAAGACTCGTCGGAGTTCGACAATCTCCCGCGCCGCAGCCAGGAGTTGCACCGCTGGGCTATGTCCCTCCGTCCGAAATTGCCCACCGCCGACGACGCGGAGGATTGCCTCGCTCAACTGAAGGCTGCACGGCCGCTCGGCGATCTTCCGCTGGTGGTGGTCAGCACCGGCAATGAAGCGCCTGGCTACGCCCGCTTGCAGACCCAACTACTCGCGCTATCGCGGCGCAGCTCGCAGATGAAAGCCGAGCGGAGCTTCCATTCGGTGGAGATCGATCAGCCCGAGGTGGCGATCGCGGCTATCCGGAAGGTAGTGCGCCTTACTTCCGTTCGTCCGGCGCCACGGTGATCCATTTCGTTTCCGAACCGGCCGGCACGGTGGCGTATCCGTCCACGGGCGCCAGAGTGAACCAGGTACCAGCCTCGATACCGGGAGTTGCCTGCGCGGCCCTCACTTCGTGCTCCAATCGCGCCGCGAGTGGCGTCACGCTGCCGTCCTGATCGAGCGTGTCGTAGCGGATCGGCATCTTGCGCCGAAGCGGGACCAGCCGTGAACATCGCGAAGATGACGAACCTGCGGATCATGCTCCCCCTCGCTGGGAGCAATTATATACCGCCGGTTTTGTTACCGAGCCGCGCGCGTCAGCAAGTGGTTTTCTACTCTCCGAGTAAGTGCAGCACCACGCTTCGCCGGTGCGATGACGCGCGATGTTCGAAGAGATATACGCCCTGCCACGTCCCCAGCGCCAGACGCCCGCTTTCTACTGGAACGGAAAGCTGCGTCAACGTGAGCGCCGCCCGAATATGGGCCGGCATGTCGTCCGGCCCCTCGCAAGTGTGCCGGTACAAACGATTGTCCTCGGCCACCAGTCGATTGAAGAACTCGTTCAGATCGTGCTGCACGTCGGCGTCGGCATTCTCCTGAACGGTCAGCGACGCCGAGGTGTGCTGTACGAACACCGTCAGCAGTCCGGTCTCGATATTGCACTCGCTCAGCCAGCGCGCGATCGGCCGCGTGATCTCGTACAGCCCTTTTCCGTTGGTGTCGACCCGAAGGCGATGCGAAAATTGCTTCAGCGCCGCACTACTCAACCGTGACGCTCTTGGCCAGGTTACGCGGCTGATCCACATCGCAACCGCGCCGCACCGCGATATGGTACGCCAGCAGTTGCAGCGGCACGATCTCCAGAATCGGCGAAAGCAGGTCCGACGCCGGCGGAATCTCGATCACGTGATCGCTGAACCGGCGCGCCTGCGTGTCCCCTTGCGTCACCAGCGACACCACGATGCCTTCGCGCGCCTTCACTTCCTGGATGTTCGAGAGGGTCTTCTCGTATATCAAGCGGCTTTCGGGATCGGCGGGATCGTGCGTTGCCAGCACCACCACCGGCAGCTTCTCATCGATCAGCGCGTTGGGTCCGTGCTTCATTTCACCGGCGGGATACCCCTCGGCGTGAATGTAAGAAATCTCCTTGAGCTTGAGCGCGCCCTCCAGCGCCACCGGGAAATGCACCCCGCGGCCCAGGAACAGGAAGTCGGTGGCATGGTAAAGTTCGCGCGCCAACGCTTCGTACACCGCGTCGGCGGAAAGCAGCGTTTCGAGTTTGCCGGGAATGTGCAGCAGATTCTGAACCAGGCACTTTGACGCGCTTTCGTCCAACGACTTGTTCGCCTGGCCAAGGTACATCGCCAGAATGAACAGAGCCGTCAACTGCCCGGTGAACGCTTTCGTGGAGGCCACGCCGATCTCCGGCCCGCAGTGCGTGTAGATGGTGCCCGCTGCTTCGCGCGTGACCATCGACCCCACGGCGTTGCAGATGGCCAGCGTTTTCGAACCCTTATTCTTCGCTTCGCGCTGCGCCGCCAGTGTGTCAGCCGTTTCGCCCGATTGCGAAATCACGATGGTCAGCGTGTTCGGGCTCACGATGGGATCGCGGTAGCGGAATTCGCTGCCATAATCCACTTCCACCGGCAGGCGCGCCAGCTTCTCGATCATGTGCTTGCCCGCCAGGCCGGCGTGCCAGCTGGTGCCGCAGGCGATGATCTTCACCTGCGTAAAGCGCTCAAATTCGGCTGGCCGGATATCCATTTCGTCAAGGAAAACGCGGCCGGTCTCCTGCCCCACGCGGCCCAGCGTGGTATCGCGAACCGAACGCGGCTGCTCGAAGATTTCCTTGAGCATGAAATGCTTGTAGCCGCCTTTTTCCGCGAGAATAGGGTCCCAGAGAATATGCTCGCGCTTGCGATTCACCGGCCGTCCTTCGAAATCGCTGAGGCGCACGCCGCTGGGCGTGAGTACCGCCATGTCGCCATCGGCCAGGAAAATCATGTCCTGCGTGTGGGTAAGGATCGCCGGCACGTCCGACGCCACGAAATACTCATCGTCGCCGGTGCCCACCACCAGCGGCGCCTGATAGCGGGCCGCCACGACCTTCTGCGGATCGGACCGCGCGATCACCGCCAGCGCGAACGACCCTTTTAGTTCGTTCACGGTTTTGCGCACCGCTTCTTCCAGATTGCCGTTGAGGTGGCTCTCCACCAGGTGCGCCACTACTTCCGTATCGGTCTCGGTGGTAAAAGTATGCCCCTCGGCCTGCAGGCGATGCTTCAGGTCGAGATAATTCTCGATGATGCCGTTGTGCACCACCACCACATCGCCGTGGCAATCGCGATGGGGATGGGCGTTCTCCTCGGTCGGGCGGCCATGAGTCGCCCAGCGCGTGTGGCCAATCCCGAAGGAACCGTCCATCGGGCTGAGGCGGATGGCATCTTCCAGATTGCGCAGTTTCCCCTTGGCGCGCCGAATATCTAACTGCTTGTCGTCGCAATAGACTGCGATCCCGGCCGAGTCATAACCGCGATATTCCAGCCGTTTGAGCCCTTCCAGGATGATGGGAACAGCCCGGTGATTCCCCACGTAACCGACAATGCCGCACATGCCATCTATTATGGCTTAGTCGAGTATCTCGACGCGGTACTCCTCGATTACCGGGTTGGCTAGTACTTCATGCGCGATGGTTTCGATTTCCTTTCGCGCCTGCTCCCGCGTGACGCCATCGGCGAGCGAGATATCGAAGCACTTCCCCTGCCGGACGGCGGCAATGGACTGGTACCCCAGCCCGTGCAGCGCCGAGCAGACCGTTTGCCCCTGCGGATCGAGCACCGTCGATTTGAAGGAAACGAATACGCGAGCTTTCATGGGAACTTCGATTATCGCATGGCGACGTGGCGCAGGCTTCAACGTGGTCCGTCGAGCTCTGCCAGGGAAGAGTTGACCGCTGAGTCGCAGAGACGCTGAGAACTACAAAAGGCAAAGTCAAACCCGGAGGGCACAGAGATGGCAGAGGACGCGGAGGCGCAAGGTTGCGGATCGCGCGCTAACTCCGGCGGTAGAGCGCTCTGGAACGCTCAGACCCAAGAGCTTTGCCGCTCCGCGCCCTCTGCCACCTCCGCGCTCTCCGGGTTTGACTTTGATTTTGTTTTCCTCAGCGTCTCGGCGGTGAATATTCTTTTGCGGCTTGCTATTTTGCCCCCTCATTCACCAGACTCTTCAAATAAGCGATCACCGCCATTCGCTCATCCCGATCTACCATCCGAAACGCCATATCCGTACCCGGCGCCATCGCGTCGGGGTCCGTCAACCATCGATCCAGGCTCGCGTCGTCCCACCGTACCGCCTTCTTCTTCAAGGCGTCCGAATATTCGAAATCCACCACGCTCGCGGCCTTCCGGCCGTACACCCCGCGCAGCCTGGGGCCCTCCCTGTTGAGGTCGCGAGCGTGGCAGCCGCTGCATCGCCGCTCGAACAGATCTTTGCCACGCTCCTCGGGAGTGCTCAACGCCAGCAGCACCGTCGCGCCCGCGATCAGCGCCAGCACTGCGCTACTCCAACGTCGCATCCACCACCGCCAGTTCCCCCGGCCGGCCCACATATTCCACTTCGCTGATCCCCAGCACCCCGCGAAGCTTGTCCGCCGGCACCTTCATGGGACCCGCCGACGGCGCACTCCCCGGCGCCGGTTGCGGAAACGCCGTCGACATGGCCGTGTGGAACTTCACGCTGCCCTCCACCTTTTGCATCGTCTGGTGAATGTGCCCATTCAGCACCGTCACCGATCCGAATCGCTTCACGTAACTCAACGCCTGCTCGCTGTCGGCCGTGCCCCAGCCCCAATCCGCATAAATCGTCCACAGCGGAATGTGCGCGAACAAAACCAGCGGTGTGCTACCTGTGTGCCCGCTTAAATCGTCCTTCAGCCACGCCACTTGCTCCGCTCCCAACTTCCCTATTCCCTCCAGCGCCGCCGAATTCACCAGCCCCACAAAGTGCACGCCCTTGTGATCGAAACTGTACCAGCCGGTGCCCTTCGTCCCTTGGCCGAAGCGCGCCAGGTATTCTTTGCCGTCATCGGCCGCATTGTCGTGCTCTCCCGGAACGTAGTGCACCTGCTTCGCCCGTGCGCCTTGCAATAACTGTCCGAGCGTGTCGAATTCCGATGCCTTCGCCGTGTGCGTCAAGTCACCGGTGTGGATCAGGAACTCGGGCGCCTGCGGCAGCGCGTTGATCCGGTCGATCGCCACCTGCAGCGTGGCGTTCACATCGGTGTTCGCCGGCTTGTTAAATCCGATGTGGCTGTCGCTGATCTGTACAAACTGAAATCCTTCGCTGCCATTCGTCTGCCCCAGCAGTTTCGAACTTGGCACGCCGCCCGCAACGGTCCACACCACACCTGTCCCGGCCCACGCCATGCACCGCAGGAATCCACGCCGGTCGACGCCGTCGCCTTTAAGTAAGTCGCTCATATACCCTCCAGCTGTCCTGACTGCGGTGCGCCCCGATTTATTCCCGGGAATAAATTCGCGCCGGCGCAAGTCTTCTGTAACAGTGGCGCAATATGTCACAATGGGCGCGATCTCCCTAGTTCGCGCACCGATGGCCATGGACTCGGCCAGGAAGCTGGCTCTCTTCGAACAATCCGTCATGCCGCACCTCAATGCGGCCTATAACCTCGCGCGCTGGCTCACGCGGTCCGGCCCCGATGCAGAGGACCTCGTCCAGGAGGCCAGCCTGCGGGCCTTTCGAGCGTTCGAAACCTTCCAGGGCGAGGACGCGCGCGCGTGGCTTCTGGCCATCGTACGCAACACCTGTTTCACTTTTCTGAAGAAGCGAGGGGACCGGCCAGCCATCGAATTCGATGAGCAGGCGCACGGCGTAGCGGACGAATCGCCCGACGCCGAATCTGTTCTTCTCAACCAGGCCGCGCTCGGCTCGCTGAATAACTGTCTTGAAGCCCTGCCGCTCGAATATCGCGAAGCCATCGTCCTGCGCGAACTGGAGGAGCTGTCCTATAAAGAGATCTCGGAGATCGCCCGTGTCCCCATCGGAACCGTCATGTCGCGCCTGGCCCGCGCGCGCAAGCGTCTCCAACAATGCCTGGAGGGAGCCTTACGATGAACTGCGAAATCGCCCGCCAACTGACGGAGACCAACGATCCGGCGCTGGCACAGCACCAGCTTTCCTGCCCCTCCTGTATCGTGGGCGCGCACGCACGGTATTACGAAGCGCCTCCCGCGCTCGAGCAGAAGATCCGCGCCAGTCTGCGGCGCGAAGCTGCCCCGGCCGTACCCTGGCGATGGATCGCCATTGCCGCGTCCATTCTGCTCGCCGTCTCCGCCGCCTGGAATCTCACACTGCTCCGCTCCCGCGTGGCGCCCCGGCAACTCCTCGCGGAAACCGTGCTCTCCGCCCATTTGCGATCGCTCAGCGGCACCCACCTGCTCGACGTCCCCTCCACGGACCAGCACACCGTCAAACCCTGGTTCGCCGGCAAGCTCGATTTTTCACCGCCCGTGAAGGAAGTCGACGGATTCCCGCTCCTCGGAGGCCGCATCGAGTACTTCGAAGGACACAGCGCGGCAGCCCTGGTGTACGGACGCCGCGCCCATATCATCAATCTCTTCGTCTGGCCTTCCGCCGCCACGCCCGAATCGTCACAGACGCGCAACGGCTACCAGATGCGAACGTGGTCTGCCAACGGGATGACCTTCTGGGCTGTCTCCGATCTCAACCAGACTGAACTCGCCGACTTCGTCTCGCTCTACCGCCGCAATTAGCGCGCGATCTTCGCGCGGACGCTGAGACCCGAGAACCTTGCGCCTCCGCGGCCTCTGCCACCTCAGCGCTCTCCAATTTTGCCTTTGCCTTTTGTATTTCTCCGCGTCTCTGCGTCTCAGCGGTGAATACTTGCTTTCTTCCCTGCCGCGCTAAGTCTGCGTCGCGGACTTATTCGCCGCCACGCGAGCCACCGCGTTCACCAGCTTGCGATACGGGATGTCCTCGTAGCTTTCGAAACCTAGCCATTCGCCTTCGCGCCAGCTGGAATAATACCAGCGCGCCAGCAGCGCTAAGTACTCCTGCCGCTCGCGAGTGGCCAGCTTGCGCGGCGCCACCGCGGCGAACGTCTCGCGCAGCTTGCGATCGAGCGAGACCGGCGTGCCGTCGTGCACTTCGAAACTGAAACGCTGCGGCTCCTGCCACCACCCTTCGCGCACAAACCACATCTCCACGGCATCGGCGGCTAGCGAGCGCGTGATCGCCACCCCGTTCAGCCGGTCGATATCGCGCGCCAGTTCGTCGGCTTGCTTCAATACATCCTGCACCTTCTCGTACCGCTTGTGCTGGCGCGCCGCGTCTTCGAACAGCATCTCCTCGCTCAAACGATCGCGCGAGTGCGCAATCGCCGCGAGCAGCGATTGCCCGTCGGTCCGCAGGAACTCCACCACACGCGCCACTTCATGGCTGTATTCCGCCGGTCCGACCACCTCCTGGCACGGCCGCAGACACATAGCCATTTCGCCATAGATGCAGCCTGGGTGCTGCGGCGACGGCACAAGGTCTTCCTGGCAGCGCCGCATTTGAAACAGATCGAGGAATTGCCCTTCGAACCGCTCCGCCGACACCCGCGAGCGGAACGGCCCGAAATACAGGCCCGCCGACCGCGTCAGATGAGCGGTGATATGGCTGCGCGCAAATTGGTTCGAGAGCACAATCTTGACGTAGGGCGGCATGCGCAGCTTGATCGAATCGAGATAAGTGCCGGGAAAATGGCGGCGGGCCTGCTCGTACAGCACCAGCGCCGATTCGAAGGCCGACCCCGTGAGGCAATACTCGATGCGCCGCGCGGTATGGCGCAGATTCAGCAGCCGCGACGGCCGTTCGCGCTCCTTCAGCAGGCGCAGCAAGCGCCGGCGCAGCAGATTGGTCTTCGAAAGGTACGGCTCGCCCTCCTTCGGCCAAAGCAAAAACACCGCCGGATTATTGGGCAGCGCTTCTATCGCCGCGTCGAGCTGCGCCAGATCGTCGCCAATTTCGATCGCGTTCATCGCCGGTAGAGTCGTTCGTAAGTCTCGCGGTCCAGGGGTGGGACGGCCGCGACGCCGATATTCTCCAGCACGTGCTCGCGCTGTCCCATGCCCACCAGCGCCACCGAAATCCCGGGTGTCGACCTTGTGAACTGGATCGCCCGCTGCGCATTGGTCGTCAGCCCGGACATTTGCGCCGCCACGCCCTCCGGCATTTCGCGGAGCACGCGCGCCTGCGAAAGCGTGGCGCTCGCCACCACGGCGATCCCGAGGCTCGCCGCCGCCGTAAGGACGTTCTCCGGCCGCGCGGTGTAGGCTTCCACCATCCCCGTATTGAAAGGTAATTGGATGAAGCGGAAGTGGTGCTCGGCGCCGCCTTCCTCCCGCGCGATGGCCGCGAGCCGAGGTAAACTGAGCGCGCCTTTCGTGCGAAATCCGTTCCACGTGGCGGCGCCGTACCAGCGTATTTTGCCGCCCGCCACCAACCGCTCAAGCTCCGCGAACGCGCCGCGAATCGCCGCTTCGAACTCCGCCGGAGTGCGCCCGCCCAGCTGCGTTTCGGGATTGTGAAGATAGAACACGTCGATGGTGTCGACGCCCATGTTGGCGCGGCTGCGTTCGATCTGATCGGCCAGGAAATGAGGCGCCATGGAGTGCATGCCCTGGAAAACATCCTCCTCGCGGAGCGAGGCCGGCATGGCCCCCGGAGTCAGAAACCCAGCCTTCGTGCAGACCACGATTTCGTCGCGCGCCAGTTGCCGAAGTGCCACGCCAATCGCGCGCTCCGACCGTTGATGCCGGTAATTGATGGCGGTATCGAAGAAGTTGATGCCATTCTCAGCGGCAGCCAAGAGGGCATCGGTGTACGCCTGGTCGGCAGCGTCATCGACGGCGCCGAGATAAGTCCCGATGCCCAGGCTGGAGACCCGAAGGCCGCACACCGTTCGGTAGAAGCCCGCGTCGCGGAATGCCGGGTATCGTCCGGCGTAGCGTTCCGTTCCCTCGGCGGTTGCCACCATGCTCTTAAGGCTACACTGAAATGGCAAGCTTATGCCGTCAGCCACTCCCGAGTTCTATTGCCCGAAATGCGAGAAGCCCGTGTCCGACCCGCTGGTCTGCGGCGATTGCACCGCGGTCATCTGCCGCGTCTGCGGCACGCCCCTCGAACGGGTCGACGACCTGGGAATCGGGTGACAGCTCTTACCGAACCGCGACCGCGAGGGAGCGTATCAATAAAGGACATCGGGGTAACAATTCGGTAACATTGGCCTAGTAGCTTAGGCTCATGAACGCCAGAAACATCGCTACCCTCGTTGCAGCCGCCCTGTTAGTCGCGGCCACGGCTGGCGCCCAATCGGGCGCGGACCTTTTGCAAAAAGGCATCTATACCCAGGAAACGCTTGGCGACCTGGACGGCGCCGTCGGAATCTATCGCCAGATAACCGCCTCCACCGCCGCTCCCAAGCAACTCGCCGCCCAGGCGCAATATCAACTCGTCCTCTGCATGCTGCAGAAGGGCGACCGCACCGCGGCGTCCCGCGAGTTCGACCTCCTCACCCGCAACTTCCCCGATCAGCAGGACCTCATCGCCAAGGCGCGCAAGCTGATTCCGGGAGCGTCCACCCTGCTTGCGGCGCCCTGGGCCGAGGGCGAGGCCAGCCAGTTGAACATCAAACGGAATGGCGTGTTCACGGGCGAGTATCTATACTATTCGGCGACCCCGTGGCGGGACACGGTTTACGAGGCCCAGCGAACAAGCTCAGATCCCAGGGTCGTGGCACACGCCAACGATACCTACCTCACTGCCAAACTGTTGACCAGCACTTCGACGCGAACCATCCATGTGTTGGTTGATTGCAATACCCTGCAACGCAAAGAACCGGACAATTTCAGCACGAACGATGTCCTGGGTGACGCTTCCGCCGCTCCGTTCGCCGGGCCGGCGATCGATGTCGAGCCCCTCGTCTTCCGCATGCGGCTGTTGCCGCTGGCGGTGGGGTACAGAACTACTCTCACAACCCTGCCCTTCCTGATAGGCTTCGGAATCGCGAAGCCGGTCGAGCTGGCCGTCGCGGCCGTCGAACCGGTCCAGACCACCGCCGGCAAATTCAACTGCTACAAAATGTCCATCGCTCCACTAGGACAAACGTTCTGGATCGGCGTCGATGGCGCGCGGCCGTTGGTGAAGTTCCAGTCGGGCAACGTGCAAGCTGAGCTGGTAAAGGTATGGGGACCCTCCGTAATTGGCGATTCGCTGGCCTTCCTAGCCAAGTCCGGCTGGGCCGTAACCAATATTCTAACGAGTCCGACCTTCGGGAACGGCGAACCCGAGGCGGCGTCCGCCCAAGCCGCCAGTCCAAAAGAAGGACCCTACGGTTCGGCGTCGGCGAGTGTCTTCATCAAACGGATTTATACACCGCCGGCGGACCTGGAGGCGACCGTGCAAAAGTTCTGCGCCGACGCAAAAGCAATCCCAGCCCAGACTCGCACCGTAGCCGGCCACCCGTCGATAGGATGTCAAAGGGACAGTGGTAATAGCTATTCCATTTGGGTGGGCAGCGACAGCCTCATTCTTCAATTCAGCGGCGCGGGTGTGGACACAGCGATCTTTCGCTGGATGTTCGAGCCCATCCTCGATACCATCCAGCTTCCCAAGGATTGACGTGAAGCTCGCCGCACAATTCGGCAGCGCGAGCCGCGATAGCAGTCGCTGGCTCGTGCTGCTTTGTCTGTTGGTCGGAGTGCTGGCGCCCACCGCCTGCGTCCTTTGGTTTATGAACGACGCGCTCACCAATCAGAAGGAGTTGACCAAACGCCGCGTCGAGCAGGCCTTTCAATCCGATCTCGCCGCCCAGCAGAAGCTCTTCGCCGAGCGTTTCCGCGCCCTGTGGAAGGACCGTGTCGCGGCTCTCGATCGCCAAGCCGCCGACCTTCCGGCGCCGCGCGTCTTCGAGGCCTCCATCAGCAACGGCGACGCCGACTCCGTCATCGTCCTCACGCGCGAAGGCACTCCCGCTTACCCCGCACCCTTGCCCCCGCCCGCGTCGGAGTCTGGCGAACCCCGCGCCGATTGGGCCGACGCCCGCAGATTGGAAGCCAGCCCCGCCACCCTTGAAGAAGCAGTTTCGGCATATGCCCGCATCGCCGCCGCCGAGAGCGATCCCGATTTGGCTGCCCGCGCCGTGCAGTCGCAGGTCCGCTGCCTGATGCGCGCCGGAAAGAACTCCGATGCGCTGCGAATCGTCCAGTCGCAGTTCCGCGACGGCCGCCTCGCCCGCGCAACCGACCCGCAAGGCCGCCTGATCGCCGCCGACGCGGAGCTTCTGGCTTTCCAGTTGGCGCGGAGCGCCTCCAATCCTCTGCCCGCCATGCTGCGCGACTACAGCAACGGCATGCCCTCCGCGCAGCGCCTGTTCCTCATGAACGAACTGCACCAGGCCTTTCCGACAGCCTCCGCGGAAGCCCTGGCAGCCCAGTTCCTCGACCGCGAAAGTGCGACGCACGACGACCCTACCCTTCGCGCCACCGTCGTCCCAAACATCTGGCGCGCCAATGGCGATCGAGTCATCGCGCTCTTCCGCACCCCGACCGTCGTGGCAGCCGCGCGCAACCTCACCGAAGGGTCCTCCTCCGAAGCGACCCTCATCCCTGGCGCCGCGCCCGGGCAGCCGCCCGATTGGCAGGTCGCCGTTCCACGCCCCGACTCGACAGCCGCCGCCCAGACACGCACCTTCCCGTATCTCTGGGTCGGATTCCTCGCCATCGCCGTGGTCGCGGTCTCCTCCCTCATCGCCGGACAGGCGCTTCGACGCCAATGGCAGATCGCGCGTCTGAAGACTGACCTCGTCGCTGCCGTCTCCCACGAGTTGAAGACGCCGATTTCGTCAGTGCGCCTGCTGGTGGATTCCCTGCTCGAAGACGAGCGGCCTGACGCCACAAAGACGAGGGAATATCTCGAGCTGATTGCCCGTGAGAACCTGCGCCTCAGCCGCGTCATCGATAACTTCCTCACCTTCTCGCGCCTCGAACGAAATCGCCAAAAGTTCGATTTCAGCGTGACACGCCCGGACGCCGTGGTGCGCGATGCGCTCGACGCCGCGCAGGAACGGCTCAACGGCTGCCACCTCGAAGTCAGCATTGCCGACAGCCTGCCGGCGGTCCGCGCCGATGAAGATGCGCTCGTCACCGTCCTGCTGAACCTTCTCGATAACGCCTGGAAGTACACACCCGGCGAGAAGCGCATCGGCGTGCGTGCGTACCGCGAGCGCGGCCGCGTGGTGTTCGCGGTGGAAGACAACGGTATCGGCATCGCGCCTCGCGAGCGCAAGAAAATCTTCCGCCGCTTCTATCAGGTGGACCGCCGTCTGGCGCGCGAGACCGGCGGCGTCGGGCTCGGTCTCAGCATCGTGGAGTTCATTGTTCGCGCCCACGGCGGCTCCATCGATGTGAAGAGCCAGCCCGGCCGCGGCAGCACCTTTTCGGTGGCGATTCCGGAGGCGGTATGAGCACTCGAATCCTGATTGTCGAAGATGAGGCGGCTCTCCTGCGTGGGCTCAAAGATACCTTCGTCTCCAAAGGCCACGAGGTTCTCACCGCGGCGGATGGCGAGGCCGGCTTGCATCTCGCGCTCTCCGCAGCGCCCGACCTGATGCTGCTCGACATCATGCTGCCCAAGGTCAACGGCTACGAGATCTGCCGCGCCGTTCGCCAGCGCGCGCTGGATTACCCCATCGTCATGTTGACCGCTCGCGGGCAGGAGGAAGACGTGGTGCTTGGGTTGAATTTAGGCGCCGACGACTACGTCACCAAGCCCTTCAAGCTTCGCGAACTGGTGGCGCGCGTCAACGCGTTTCTGCGGCGCCGTCAGGCGGGCCAGGAATCGGTCACGCGCTTCGGCGAGTTTGAACTGGATGTGGCCGCCCACAAGCTCTTCCATGCGGGGCGGGAAGTCGAACTCACCGCCAAGGAATTTCGTTTGCTCGCGCACTTCGCCGCACGCGCCGGACGCGCGCTCGCCCGCAACGACATTCTCGACGCCGTCTGGGGCGATTCGGTCATTGTCACTCCTCGCAGTATCGACCGCTGCGTCACCACTCTCCGCGCCAAGATCGAGCCCGACCCGCGCAATCCTACCTATATTCAGACCATTCGCGATATCGGTTACCGGTTCGAAACGGGAGATGCGTGATATCGTGAAATTGTTTGGTGATGACATGATCCGCACCATCGTAAAGCGCGAAGCCAGAGCCGCTGGTATATCCGTCGCGGAATACGTTCGCCGCGCGATTCGGCAGGTGTTACCCACGCGAACGGACGCGCCCTGGATGCGATATGCCGGATTCGTCGAATCCGGGAACAGCCTGTCGAGCCAGACCATCGACGACATCGTGTACGGCTCAAAGGGCTGAATGCTATGTCGACACTTCCGCGCTAATTGCCTTTTTGGACCGCTCCGGTAGCTATCGCCTCCTCTTCAAGAGGCTCTTTTCCGATCCGCCTCGCCTCGCAACCTCCGCTCTCGTGATCGCCGAGCCCGCTCGCGCCGTGTAATTCCTTAGCTTCATCGGGACACTGGCGGTCCTCGCGATACATCCGTTCGATGCTGATTCTCTAGCCAAATCGGCGAGGCTCGCCAAGCAAGTTCGCGGATCAAAAGCTTACGCTTGCCGAAGCACATGGGCTAGTCGTGATCGCGGAGCGGCGGATTACTTCGTACTGGTCGACAGATCGTCACCTCGGCCTGACCGGAGTTCAACTGGTGGTCTGAAATCGGCGCCGGCAAGCGACTCTTGACATTTTGCCTTACTATGTCATATTTTGATCTAGTATGGCAAAAGTCAAAGAAGAGGCCGTGCAAAGCTTCCTTCCCCTCCCTCTGCCCGGATTTCACATGCTCCTGGCGCTCAGCGAAGGCGAGCGCCACGGGTATGCCCTCAAGCGCGAGATTCTCCGCCGCACCGACGGCAAGCTCAACCTCGCCGCCGGCGCCCTGTATGGCACCATCAGCCGCATGCTCGATCAGGGCCTCATCGAGGAGTCGGAAGAACGGCCCGATCTCCACCTCGACGACGAGCGCCGCCGCTACTATCGCATCACCCCGCTAGGGCGCCGCGTGGCGCAAGCCGAGGCCGTGCGCCTGCAACAGCTCGTGCGTCTGGCGGAAAACAGTCTCGGACTGCCCGAACTGGCCTGAGGAACTATGGCGCGTCTCTATCGCCTGCTGCTGAAACTCTATCCGGCCCGCTTCCGCGAGGAATTTGGAGCGCCGCTCGAACGCCAATTCGCCGACGAATACCGCGACGCGGAAACCGCCGCCGGGCGGGCATGGCTCTGGCTGCGCGCGCTCGCCGACCTGGCCGTCACCGTCCCTGCCGAGCTGCTCCGCGAGATCGGCCAAGACCTGCGCTACGCGGCGCGCGTGTATCGCAAACGGGCGCTCACCCCTGTGCTGGCCCTGAGCGCGTTGGCGCTGGCCATCGGCGCCACTACCGGCATCTTCAGCGTGGTCAATGCCCTGCTGATTCGCTCGCTGCCCTTCCGGCAGCCGGAGCGATTGGTGCAGATACTGAACCCGCCGGTTTCCCCGCTCCAGGGGCGCTCGGAATTCATGCGCTGGCCCGCTTCCGGCGCCTATCTGAGCGATGTCGCGGGGTACTTCCCCACGCAAGTCAACCTCGGTCTGGCGAATCGGGCCGAGCGCGTGGAGATCGCCGAGGTATCGGCGAATTTCTTCGCCTTGTTGGGATGCCAGCCGGCTTTTGGCCGCACCTTCGCGCCCGAGGAGGACTTACCCGGCCACGACAGCGTAGCGGTGATCGGACACGCTTTCTGGCAGCAGTTCTTCGGCGGCGATCCGCGCGTGCTCGGCGCCACCGTTTACCTGAATGGCACGCCCGCTACGGTCATCGGAGTGGCGCCTGCCACGCTGGATTTCCCCGGCAAGACGGCGGTGTGGATCCCGACCTTGTTCGACTATGAGCACCTGCCGAAATCGGGAGTATTCTACGCCCAGACAATTGGGCGTCTGAAGGACGGCTTGGCGGTTGCCCGCGCCAATGCGATGTTTCAGGCCGACGTCCGGCATTCGCCCCCTTTCGGCACGCAACGGCCTGAGTTGGTCCCGTTGCAGGACCGGCTGGCCGGTTCCATCCGCCAAGCGTCTTTCGTGCTGATGGGGCTGGTCGCTTTTGTGCTGCTGATCGCGTGCGCCAACGTGGCGCACCTGCTGCTGGCGCGGGCCGCGGAGCGGCGCTCCGAGCTCATGATCCGCAACGCTTTGGGCGCCAGCCGGGCGCGGCTTGTGCAGCAGTTAATTACCGAGAGTACGCTGCTGACCCTGGTGGCCGCGGGCGCCGGATTGGCGGTGGCGCGGTGGGCGTCGCTTGTCGCGGCAGCGGCCCAGCCGGCTCAATTGGCCTTCCAGGAATACTCGGTTCTGGATTGGCGAGTGGTAGCGTTTGCCGCCGGGCTTGCGGCGCTCACCGGCATCGGCTTCGGAGTGCTGCCGGCCTCGCTGATGGGCCGCACGCAATCGGCGCCCGACGCACTACGCAGCCGGAATACCCAACCGTCAGGCGCCGGCCGCATGCGGGCGGTTCTTCTGGCGATGCAGGGGGCGCTCACGCTGGTGCTGATCGCCGGGGCGTTCACCATGGGCCGCAGTTTCCTCCGGCTTCTCGGCACGGACCTGGGATTTCACAGCGGCGGCGTGGTCACTCTGAACGTCTCCCTGCCCGGAACACGCTGGGATTCCGAAAAGCGAACGGCACAGTACTACGACGAGGCTCTGGCTCGCTTGCGGGCCATCCCCGGCGTGGAATCGGCGGCCGCCGTGGGCTATCTGCCGCTGACGAACTACTACGGGTTTATGGGCGCCACCATCGAGTTGGATGCCAGCCACAAGGTATCCCCCACAATGTTCGACTACGCTACCCCGGACTACTTTCGCACCATGAGGACGCCAATTCTGGACGGCCGCGAATTCAACGCCGGCGACGGGCCGGGTTCCGAACGCGTGGCCATCGTGAACCAGGAATTCGCTGCGAAACTGGGCATTGGGCCTCACTTGGTGGGAAAGAGGGTCAGCATACGATTCGGGCCACAGCGAACGTACACTATTGTCGGCGTTACGCAATCGGCCCTGATTGGCGGGCCCGGCGGAGTACCGAGCGCCCAGCTGTTTCTACCCATACGGCAGTCCACTGCAGACTTCGTAACGTTCGTGGCGCACGTACACGGAACCGCGGCGCCCTATCTCGCGATGTGCCGCGGCGCCGTGCAGCAGGTCGACAGGCAAGTACCGATATACGACGTGAAGACGCTCGACGAGCGCTTGAGCGATATGTTGGCAACGCCGCGTTTTTATACCACGGCAGTGCTCTTCTTCGGCGGCTTCGCGCTCTTATTGGCGGTGGTGGGTATCTTTGGAGCGGCGTCTTACTCCATTGCGCAGCGAACTCATGAGATCGGCGTACGCATCGCGGTGGGAGCAACAACCGGCGGGGTGCGCGGCATGTTGCTGTGGCAGAGTATGCTGCCGATGGGATGCGGAGCGGCGGCGGGAATTGCCGGGGCGGCCGTGCTGGGACGGTATTTGCAGCACCTCATCGCAGGCGCGGAATCGACTGGAGCTTGGACGTGCGCCGCGGCTGCCGCCACTTTGGCTCTGTCGGCGGCGCTGGCTGTCTGGACGGCGACCGGGCGGATCGCGAGGATGGATCCCACCGCGGCTCTCCGGGCCGAATAGTACGATCGTGCCCATGGGCTTCAAAGGAGTGGGATTCCTCTTCGGCCGGATCTCCGTATTTCTGTTGGTGGTCTGTCGGTCTGCCGGCCGTGCATCGCGACGGATCGCGTGCTGGAAGTATTGAGTCTGGCCTGACGCGTCGATGGTCGCGCCGAGACTCCGAAACTCCGGACGTCGTCCCCGCAATTGTGTGCCGGTGAAAAAAAATGACTTGAGGCTGTTTTGTGGTCCGGGACCACTCCCTAACGGTTGTGGCTCGGTATCGCACACTGCGTTTTTCCGAGCCGCGACCGTGAGGAAGCGGTTTGCGGGTTCACGGCGAATTCCACGACATCACGAGTTCGTAGTCTCATCTCGGCGGGACGGGTCGAGAAGCAAGAGTGCCCGCGCCACATCGGCCGTCTAGCTGTCGGTCACCATCCGAGTCATGGTATCGACGACTCCGGAGAGACTGTCCATCTGTCCTAGCATCAAGGCGCCGGCGGCGGCTTCCTCTTCCGCGGTAGCGGCCGCTTTTTCCGTGATCTGGCCCATCGCCAACATGGCCTGCGAAATCTGCTCCATCCCCTTCGCTTGCTGCTGGCAACCGCCGCGAACCGCGTCTACCAGTTGCTTGCCCTCGGCCGCACTGGCCGTTATGGCGCGCACGCTGGATTCCACTTCTCCCAGGGTTTGCTGCGCCGCCGCCGAACTGGCCCCCGCCTGCTCGATCAAAGCGGCTGTGTCCTGCGCGGCTTGCGCGCACCGTTGCGCCAATGTCCGCACCTCATCGGCCACCACGGCAAACCCGGCGCCCGCGGCGCCCGAGCGGGCAGCCTCTACAGCGGCGTTCAAAGCCAGCAAATTCGTCTGGAAAGCGATGCCATCGATGGTCCGGATAATGCCGGAAATCTTGGTCTGCGATTCACCCAAGCCCTGTATGGCCGCCGCCGCCCGATCGATGGCGCGTCCCGCTGCCTCCACATCGTTCATGACGCGGGCCATGCGCTCGGCCGCCTGTTCGGTGCTTTGGTTGATCTGGAGCGTCGTCGCCTGCACCTGCTCCGTCGCCGCCGAGGTTTCTTCGATGGAGGCGGCTTGCCCGGAGGCGCCCGCCGCCAGGGACCGGCTTCTCTCCGCCGCCTGTCCCGCCTCGCCGCGGACCTCCCTGGCAACGTTGGCAACTTCAGCGGTGGAACGCCGCAAGTCCGTGACGATTCGCCAGGAGACTGCGGCCAGCGCAATCACGGTTGCCAGTTGACCGATCAAGCAAAACAATTGGACCAGACTGGCAGTGTGGGCGTGGCGATTCACATCGGCCATGGCAAAACCCACCCATTCCCGTTCCTGGCGCGCAACATCGCCCGACGCGGCTTCCATAGCGGCGCCTAACGGCTTGCCCTTGCCTTTCAAGATCGCGATTCCCTGCGGGACTCGCCCGTCTGAAGCCTCGGCCACCAGCTGATGACTGGTCTCTTCGTATTGGTTTACCACCGATTCAAAATGTTCGAGGGAGTGCCGCGACGCTTCGCTATTGACCAGCGGCCGCAGCTCCGCTACATTGGCATGGATCTCCCGGAACGTGTCGTCCAGGCGCTTTCGTTGCCCCGAGGCTTCCTCGGCGTCTCCCGCCAGCGTGTAAAGCAACACGCCTCTCTGTGCAAACCGCACCAGAGCCATGCGAGTATTCAACGCGCCCACCGAGTCCATGATCTTGCTTGCATTTGTCAATCCATGGCCGGCCAGGTCGCGTACCTGCCCGATGATCCGGCCGGTCAGGTATCCCGACACCGCGCTCACCGCCAGCATGGTTAAGAAACCGCCAATCAGTTTCTTCCCGATCGTCATCCGTCGCAGAGTCACCATTCGCCCTAATGACATATCGGCGAAATGCGTCGGAAGCTTTAAGAATAGTAAGCGATCTCGCGGCGGTCGATCGATCCGGGCGTAAAGTCCGGGTTTTGTTCGCTGCACCCCGACGCCAATCTCTCGATCCAGTTCCCCTGTCCATCGTATTTATAGGTGAAGCGCGTTCGCCAGCGATCGGTCACAACTTCCGCCCGGGTGCCGCGATCGTCATAGCGGTACTGCTCGCGCTCCTCAGACAATCCGAACAGCCGCCGCACCGTGGCAATCCGGCGCCCCAGCTCATCGTAGGTGTACTCGTTCGTCATCCACGCAGCTCCGCCGTCGCGAAGCAATTCGTCCCTCACCACCCTGCCCAACTCGCCGCGCGTGAGCACGAAGCGCCGCACCACCTCGCCTTCCGCGTTCTGCACCCGCACTTCCGAAAGGCGGTCCCCACAGTCATAGACCGTGACCATATCCCGCGCGCCGCGGGCAGAGAAATAATAATCCGCCCCGTCGACCGGGCAGTAAACGTCTGTCACGCCTGCGGGAAGCCGCTGAACACGCACGTGACTTCCGTCCGATGCATAGGTGCACTCCTCCATTACCACCCCGGCGCCAATCATGCCGAAATATACCTGGCGGATCAAGCGGCCACTCTCATCGTATTCGTGGACCTGTCTGCCGGCCAGGGCGCCACCGTTCCAAAACGCAGTCTCGATCAGCCGGCCCGCCTCGTCGTACCGATACGTGGATCGCGATACTTGCCCGTTCCAACGGTGTTCGCTAACGCTGATCTTGCCATCCTCGCGATATTCCTCCAGCGTCACCCGCTGGGGCGCCTGCCACGTCTCCGTCGCCAGATCCCATAACGCCGACTCGGTCCGTACCGATCGCACGCGACCGAGCAGTTCCGATTTCACTGGAGCTCCTTGCGGAAAAACTCCAGGCTCGCAGCCGCATCCGTTTCGAATTTTCCGCGCCCTTCAATCGAAAGCCCGCCGCGAAAGCCAATCTTCCTCACCATGGCGAAAAACGGCCGGTATCCCGGATCTTCCGCCGGATCCTTCGGCCAGACGCGGCCGGCGGGATTGGCGAAATGCAGGTGCACGATGGCATCGCGCGCCTTCTCCAGAATCTGCGGATCTTCGTGCTCCTCGGCCAGGTGGTAATAGTCGATGATCATCTTCACGTTGGCGTCGCCGACCTCGCGCACCAGCCGGAACGCCTCCGCTCCATTATTAATAATGTTGCTCTCCTGCTTGCGCAAAGGCTCGATGGCGAGCACGATGTTGCGCGCGCGCGCCATCGGCCCGGCCATGCGCAGGAACGAGACTATCTGCTCCCATGCGCGCTCGCGGGGAAAGCCCTCCGGCACATTGCGCGACCCTGCGCTGCCCCACACCACAACGGTCGCGCCGAGCGCGCGGCAGCGGTCGAGAGCCATGTTCACGTAAGCCGTAAGCGCATCGCGGTCCACCGACGGGCCGACCACCACCAGCGTGCGAATGAAGCTATTGAGACATTCGCAGCGCAGGCGCGATTTGGCAACGCGCTTCGCGAAATCGGCGAACGCCGAGTCGCTCAGAGCGGCGATAGCGGCGACACCCGGCTCGTAGTAATCGAACCCGAACTGTTCCGCCTTTTCGAAATCGTCGACCGATCCGCAGACCCCGATTTCCACCTGGCCCACTTTGGCCCGCAAGGGCAGGGCCGCTGCGCCCAAGCCGGCAAGCAACGCTCGTCTGGATAGCATCGAATCTATTGTGGCGCAAACCGGGACCGCCGGCGCCAGTGTGTCGCATTCGCAATATTTTAGGCGCAAGAACGATATTGCGACACGGCGGAAATGGCCTCATGATAGCCGCATGTCACAACCTTCCAGACTTGGCAAATACGACGTAGTGGGATTCGTTTCCATCGTGGATGTGGAGCGCGCCAAGCAATTCTATCGCGACACTCTCGGGCTCACGCTGCTCTCCGAGGAGCCTCCCTTCGCCCTGGTGTTCGAGGCCCACGGCATCATGCTCCGCCTCGGGATGGCGAAGGAGCTCCCGCCCGCCCACGGCACGGTGCTGGGGTGGAACGTCCCCGATATCGCGCTGGCCATCGAAGAGCTGGCCGAAGCGGGAGTCCGCTTTGAGCGATTCCCGCCCATGAAGCAGGACGAACTCGGCGTGTGGACCGCGCCCACTGGCCCCAAAGTCGCGTGGTTCAAGGATCCCGATGGCAACATCTTGAGCGTCACGGAACATTCCGAATTGAGGAAGTGATCCGAGCCAGCGGAACAAATTCGCCGCATCCACGTCTTAGCTCTTTATCGCCCTTCTGGGTGTATGGAGCGCTCGATGACGAATCTGCTGCGCGATTTTCGCTTCGCTTTGCGATTGCTTTGGCAAAATAAAAGCTTCACCGCCATTGCCGTCCTGGCGCTGGCACTCGGCGTAGGGCCGAATACCGCTATCTTCAGTGTGATTTATGCCACGTTGTACGCCCCCATGCCCTACCCGAACTCCGACCAGCTGGTGATGGTCTGGTCCAAGATCCAAGGCAACAACAACGGCATCGCCGCCGGAGATTTCCTCGACTGGCAGAAGCAGAGCACATCCTTTCAAGGTCTGTGGGCGTGGAGCGGATTCGACGCCAACCTGGGAGGAGCCGAAGGCCCCGAGCAGGTGCCCGGCACGCAGTCCACTCCCGGTCAGTTGACCGGCCTGGGCGTACCGCCGGTGATCGGCCGCGATTTCCGCTCTGACGAAGATCAGCCGGGCAGGGACCACGTGGTGGTCTTCTCCAATCGCCTGTGGCAGCGCCGTTTCGGAGGCAAACGCGACATCGTCGGCCAAACTGTTCGCATGAATGGCGAACCGTACACCGTCGTCGGAATCATGCCCCCCGGCCAGATGGACCGCATGCCGAACCAGCTTTGGGTGCCCCTCTCCATCAAGCCCGAGCAGATCAATCACGATTTCCATTGGCTGCTGGCTATGGGCCGTTTGAAGCCGGGCGTCTCCATCGAACAAGCCCAATCCGACATGGACGCCGTCACCAAACACATCGGCGAGGTCTATCCGCAGGACAAAGGATGGGGCGCGAGCGTGGAACCGCTGCGCAACGATTTCCTCTCTCGAGAATCCATCAGGGGCATGTATTTCCTGATGGGCGGAGTCGGCTTCGTGCTGCTCATCGCCTGCGCCAATGTGACTAACCTGCTGCTGGCGCGCGCCACCGCCCGCGAGCGCGAAATCGCCATCCGCGCATCCATCGGCGCCAGCCGTGCGCGCCTGTTCCGCCAGATGATCAGCGAGGGCGTGCTGCTGGCCATGATCGGCGGCGCGGCCGGAGTGGCGCTCGGCTTCGGAATTCTGAAGCTGCTCCTCCGTTACATGCCGCCAAACACCCTGCCGTCTGAGGCGGACGTTAGTCTTAACCTTCCGGTGCTGCTGTTCACCCTGTCCGCCACCCTAATCGCCGGAGTGCTCGCCGGCAGCGCTCCCGCGTTCCAGGCGGCCCGTCTCAACCTCAACGCCGTCCTCAAACAATCGGGCCGCTCCATCGGCTTCGGCAAGCATTTCGTGCGGCGCGCCCTGGTAGTCGGCGAATTCGCCCTGGCGCTCACCTTGCTAGCAGGTGCCGGCCTGGCCATCCACAGCTTCTGGAAAGTCACGCGGCTCGACCTCGGCGTCCGCACCGACCACATCCTCACCTTCTTCCTGCCCGTGCCGCAAGGCCGCCTCACCGACCCCAACAAGATCCGCAACTTTTACCGCGACATCCTCTCCCGCGTGTCCGCCGTACCCGGCATCCGCGACGTCACTGCGACCACCGGAATGCCGCTGCAAGGCACGGGATTCGGTATGCCATTCACCATCGCCGGCAAGCCCGTGGCCGATCCTTCGGCCCGGCCGAATACCGGTTTCCAGATGGTCACCCCGGGGTACTTCCGCACCTTCGGCATCCGCACCGTCCGCGGCCGCGAGATCGACGAACGCGATCTTCCCGGCTCGCCGCGCGTCGCCATGGTCGACGAGACTTTCGTGCGCCGCTATTTCAAAGATGTCGACCCGCTGAAGCAGCGCCTCCTCGTTGAGGACCTTATACCCGGCGTCACGAAACTCGGCCCCGCGGTGGAATGGCAAATCGTCGGCGTCTTCCACACCGTCATCAATGGCGGCCGGCCCAACGATTTCCCCACTATGTATGTGCCCTTCTGGCAGAGTCCCTGGCCGAGCGCCGGCCTGGCCGTGCGCACCGCCGGCGATCCCGGCGCCATGACCAAGAGCCTCGGCGCGGCCATCCGCTCTCTCGATCCCGACCTGCCCATGGCGGGAACCGAAACCATGGACCAGGTAGTGTCGGACACCCACGCCGGCGACCGCTTCTCTACCGTGCTCATCGCCAGCTTCGCCGCCGTGGCGCTGCTTCTGGCGATTCTCGGCATCTACGGCGTCATGGCGTTTCTGGTGGCGCAACGCACCCACGAGATCGGTCTGCGGATCGCGCTCGGCGCCGGGCGCTTCGACGTCCTCCGCATCGTGATCGCCGAGGGCCTGCGATTGGCCGCCATCGGTCTGGTTCTGGGTTTGGGCGGAGCGTACCTGGTGGGACGCGGCATGCAAAGTCTGCTCTACGGTGTGAACGCTCTCGATCTCACCGCCTTCGGCGTAGTAGCGGCGATCCTGATGGCGTCCGCCCTGCTGGCCTGCTGTATTCCGGCTCGCCGCGCGGCGTGGGTCGACCCCGTCATCGCGCTGCGCGAAGACTAAACTCGTGCTTCATTCTCTGGTGGGGGTCGCGGTAGGGACAGCGGTTGCCCGCTGCCCCCGCACGGATCCGTGCTGGCGCTGCGAATGCACACGGTTCTTACCTCGGCTGTTGGGATACTTGGCGTCGAAGCGCACATCGGGATAAGGCTGGAGGATTTGGACTGGCAGAAGTAGCGCGCCTAAGCGCTCGCGAAAGCCGCTCAACGTCAGGCAGCTCCGTTGGCTTCTTCGCCGAAGCGTTTGAAGCCACGCACGCTGCACGTCGTTTCGGAAGGCTTTCATCCGCGCCCAGTTGCCCGGAATACCGTGATACTGGAAATACCCCCGCACCACCTGCTGCAGCCATTCCACCGTCCCTGCTGTCCGCTCGTGCATCCTTATCCGCAGCTCACCTCGTATATCCTTCAGCTTCGCCGCCATTCGTTCCCGATCGTCTTCCGCTGGACCGTGAATTTGCCGGTCTTGTGGTTGGTCCCACATATGTGAGTGAAACCCAGAAAGTTAAAGGTCTCCGGTTTCCCTTCTCCTCGTTTCTTCCGCCGCTCGGCGGCATAGCGCCCAAACTCTATCGGGCGCGTCTTGTCCCGGTGCAATTCTTTAAGTGCGGCGTTACTGCCGCCCTCACATGGCTCGGGGCAGGCCGGCTTGCTATTCCTTCCCTGTACGGCTCTTTCATTCGCTACTCCATGCCGTTTATCCCGGGCGCTTTGCGGACGCCCACGTCCGCTGGCCGACCCCCTCGGCCGGCCTCTTCGGTTCGCAAGCGCTTGAATCGCAAAAAGAGCGGGCGTCCCGCGCGGACCAGGGGGTCCGCCCGGGGGTCCGCCCCATAAGCGCTAACTTAAGATGTTTTGAGCCCCATATGATGGAAACTCGATTTCGACCGCCGCAACCTATTGAGGAGGTCGGCGGCAAAACAGGCCTTATCTTAGCGCTTATGGGGGTCCGCCCCACCTTTCGCGCAAGAAACTCAGGGACATTGGCCCCGGCCCGGAACCCAGGGAGCCCTTATGAAACCTGACGACGCATAGCTAAGTAGTGGTATACTCTTGGCGCAACGCTACTGGTTGCAATTAGCTAACGGAAATCGGATCTTATACATACCCTAAGGGGGTGCAATCTTGGTCGACCTGGTGCTGGTGCGTTCTGTTTTGGTCCTGATCTTTGCGGTCGCTGCATACTTCCTTCATCCCGCGGGAGTTTCCCCGTGGATCGCGGCGGGCGCCGGGGCCGTTATCGGGGCACTCGTCGTTCTGTTCGAAATCCGCCTGGAAAAAATCAGTCTGAAGCGTCTCATCGGCGCCGCTGCCGGATCCGTTCTGGGAATCGCCGGCGCGTTCCTGATGTCGCTCGTCATCAGTAAAGCCGACGCTCCGCCGTTCCTGCAAGTGGCCCTGCTGCTCGTCATGACTTACGTCGGCCTGATTGTCGGCGCCTCGAAGGGCGACATGCTGAATCTGGCCGCGCTCGGCGGCATTTTCGGAGGAGAGAAGTCGTCCAAAAAGTCGCACAAGATTCTGGACACCAGCGTCATCATCGATGGCCGCATCGCCGACATCGCGGAGACGGGATTTCTGGACGGCGTGCTGGTGATTCCCCAGTTCGTGCTGCGGGAATTGCAACTGGTGGCCGATTCGGCCGATTCCATGAAGCGCAATCGCGGCCGCCGCGGGCTCGACATCCTGCAGCGCGTGCAGAAAATGGCCCACCTTACCGTACAGATTGTGGAAGAGGATTTTCCGCAGGTGCGCGAGGTCGACATGAAGCTGATCGAGCTCGCCAAGGTCTACGACTGCAAGGTGGTCACCAACGATTTCAACCTCAACAAAGTGGCCCAACTGCACGGCGTGGAAGTGCTCAACATCAATGAGCTGGCCAACTCGCTTAAGCCCATCGTGCTGCCCGGCGAATTCATGCGCGTCTTCATCCTCAAGGAAGGCAAGGAGTATAACCAGGGCGTCGCTTACCTTGACGACGGCACCATGGTGGTGGTGGACAACGCCAAGAAGATGATTTCCAAAACCATCGATATCTCCGTCACCAGCGTGCTGCAGACCACCGCCGGCAAGATGATCTTCGGCAAATTCGACGACCGCATGCATCCCGCGCCTCCGCCCGAACGGCACGATCGGCCGGTGCGAAAGAGCGATCCGCAGCCTATCGGGAATCTACCTCCCGAGAAAACCACGATAGAATCGTAATACTCATGAAAGTCGCCGTGATATTGCCCGCGGCGGGCCTTGGTACCCGTATGGGTAAAGGCGCCGCTGAAAAGACCGGCACCAGCCGCAAGCAGTTTATGCTGCTGGAAGGTTCCCCCATTCTCATGCACACGGTGCGTAAGTTTTTGGCGTCGCCGCGCGTCAGCGAGATTGTCGTCGCGGTGCGCGCCGACGACGTGGAATGGGTGGGCGGCATGCTCGTCCGCGGATTTCCCGGCAGCCCCGTACGCGCCGTGGAAGGCGGCAACAGCCGCCAGCAATCCGTGGACAATGCGTTGAGCTCGATCGCGCCCGACACCGACCTGGTGGCGGTGCACGACGCTGTGCGGCCGTTCATCGACCCGGAAACCATCGAGAAGGTGATCGACGAAGCTGCCGAGACTGGCGCGGCGATCGTGGGCGTGCCCGCGGTGGATACCGTGAAGCAGGTGATTCGCGGCACCAGCCACGTGCGCATTCGCTCCACCCTGCCGCGCGAGAAGCTGGTGATGGCGCAGACCCCCCAGGTATTCCGCTGCGAGCTGCTGAAACGCGCCTTCGAAATGGCGCGCGCCGACGGCTTCACCGGCACCGACGAATCGAGCCTGGTGGAACGGCTCGATATCGAAGTGAGCGTGGTGATGGGCAGCGACCGCAACATCAAAATCACCAAGCCTGGCGACATGGACCTGGCGCACCTCTTCTTCCGTTCCGAAATCACCAAGGACGCGCAGTGAGCGAATACCGCGTGGGTATTGGCTGGGACGTCCATCGTCTGGCCGCCGGACGGCCATTGATTCTAGGCGGTATCACGGTACCGAGCGAGTTCGGTCTCGAAGGCCATTCCGATGCCGACGTGCTGTCGCATGCCATCACCGACGCCATCCTCGGCGGGGCCGCGCTCGGCGATATCGGGATGCATTTCCCCGATACCGACGAACGCTGGAAAGACTGCGACAGCCTGGTCTTTCTGCGTCATGTGCAGAAATTGGTGGAGGCGCTGGGATTTCGAGTCGTGAACGTCGATTCCACGGTGATTCTGGAGCGTCCCAAGCTAAAGGACTATCGGGAGGCGATCCGGCAGCGATTGGCCGAGACGTTGAATTTGACGCTGGATCGGGTTTCGGTGAAGTTCAAAACGGCCGAAAAGGTGGGTCCGGTGGGCGAAGGACGCTCAGCCGAGGCGCAGGCTGTGGTAAGTTTGCACAAATTGGGCAGCGGGCCGTTCCACGAAGGCGTTTTTCCGAACCCAACTGCGTAATTTCACCCAGTTTGGCAGATAGCCTGAGGCACCGCTCCCTCGCGGTCGCAGCTCATTCAGGGCTGCCTTTTCAACCTTGGTTGATGAGCCGCGACCGCGAGGGAGCGGTGCTTCTCCTAACCAGGGAAGAGGGCGGCCGGGTACACGAACATCCTTCCGCCTTAGCGAAACAACAGACTTGCCGGTACGAAAACGTACCGTCGATCTTCAACCGTTAGCAGGCCTTCAGCAAGCACAGGCGCCGGGCGGCTCGACGAGCCTTCAGACGCTCATTGGCTTTCTTTTGCTTTTCCGCGGAGACCACGGTCTGGCATATATCGCAGCGTTTCCGGATTCGCGACCGCGTGACGAATTCCGCGCCGCATCGCCGGCACTGTTTCGTCATCGTCTCCTCTAGAGGCAGAATGCCCGGTTTCTTGGGCAGGAGATGGGAATAATGGAAATCGCAGTGATTCACGTCAGGCACCTCATCTGTTCTAAATGATCGATCGGTTCCGGATTCGCAGAAGCCTTGTTGGGTGAATTGGCGCATGAGCCGCTGCTCACGTTCAAAAAAGCCACACCCAACGGTAAACGGTTGTCGCTGACCAATCCGGCCAAACAGCTCGGATGTCGTTCAGCACCTATGCCTTCCGCGTTATGAGCGGGTCCCGGAAAAATTTCCGGCGGCCGGCCCGGTCCTGGAACTGTCATGGTTCGCACGTCTAACTGCACGCCGCTGGCCGAACTCAAGCAGCGCTAGGGGAAGCTGGGCGGTAGAGTTCGGTGGCTCCCAGCAGTTCCCATCGCAAATGATTCACGTAAAAAACGAGAAGCGGCTCCGGAAAACTCTCCCGGAACTTTCGATACACGCGTTCCTCCCAACCTTCGGCGAGGTACGGCTTCGGGTCCATATCCTTGGCAAAGAACCCATTCTCATGCGGCACACCCAGAAAATCCAGGATCGCGACGATCATTTCCAAATGCGACACCAGGATGGCCTGAGCCAAATCTCTTCCGAAATCCTCATCGCGCGCTTCCAGCCGAGCCCAAAACTTGGGCACCGATTTACGCAGCAGCTCGGTATTCACCTTCGGCAAATGGGCGCGAACCTTGAAACCTTCGTACATCTGAAAGGTCTTCAGCTTGCCAATAGACACACTACGCACCAGCCGCTCGAACGCATCCTGGCCCATGCCAAGGTACACGCCTGAAAGTTCCATAGAAAGTGTAAGAATATCACGCCCGGGCCGGTCTGAGGAGGTGGGGGTCCGGATATCCTTGGGCGACGGCCCCGCCGGCGAAGAAACCAGGGCAAATTCCCTGTGCTCGCTACTTGTGTGCATCCCGCTTTCGGTGCATCCAATTGTAGATTGCGAGACCGATACTACCCAGCAGTCCCAGCACAATCAGCACTTCGGGCACATCGTGAGGCCACATGGCTGCTCTCCCTGATTCGAATTATAGTCTTGGCGCCGGTAAAAACAAAGGAAATTCAGTCCACAATATCCAAATGTATGATTCTGTGGCGCATCGCAGGTGTTTGCTAGCATCGAAGAACATGAGCCTGCAAACGCAGCGTTTTCCGAATCGGGTAGTAGTCGTAACCGGCGCCGGACATGGCATAGGCCGCGCCATCGCCGAACGCTTCGCCGCCGAAGGAGCGCGCGTGGCCGTCAACGATGTATCCGCCGCCCGCGCGTCGGAAGTAGCCGCGGCCATCGGACCGAATGCGCTCCCTGTGCCAGCCGACGTTTCCTCCAAAGCCGCCGTCGACCTCATGTTCGACCAGGTCCTGGCCCACTTCGGCCGCCTCGACGTGCTGGTCAACAACGCCGGCAATATCCACGCGACGCGTCATTTTCTGGAAGCCGATGAGGCCTGGTGGGACCACCTTCTCGACGTCAATCTCAAAGGCTCATTCCTGTGCGCTCACCGCGCCGCGCTTCACATGGCCCGTCAGCGAGCCGGCGTCATCATCAATATGTCGAGCGGCGGCGCTACCAAAGCTCATCGCGGCAACGTCGCCTACGATGCGTCCAAAGGCGGCATCGAGGCCATGACCCGTGCGATGGCGCTCGACCTGGCTCCTTACGGAGTCCGCGTGAATGCCATCGTTCCCGGCCTGATCCGCACCTACGATCTGGATGAGCAGACGGCCGTGGAGCGTGGGAAAGTCGTGCCCCTCGGCCGCCTGGGCTCGCCCGAAGATCTTGCCGGCCCCACCGTCTTCCTGGCAACCGAAGACGCCCGCTACATCACCGGCGCCTGCCTGGTGGTGGACGGCGGAGTCCTGGTGCAGCAGCGCTCCCCGCAGGTGGAGACGTTTCCGCTGAGCCGCTTCCCAACTTTATAGCACAAGCTGACGGGATTCGGACCGCTTGCTCACGCGCGCGGCTCGGAAACGCAGACTCTTACCGAGCCGCGACCGTGAGGGAGCGGTCCCGTTAGCGAGAAGCGCGCCCCAGATTCATCTCAATTCTCCGTGGGCGTTTTCTCCACGCGATCCACCACGACGATCTCCACCGGCACTTTCTTCGCTTCCACCTTGATCCCCAACTCCTTTTGCATGGCAACCGCGACGATCGCGTTGGCGTCGGGCGGCGGCGAGTTCGGGCCCATCGCCTTCCGGCTCTCCTCGCTGAAGTACGGTGCGATATCGAGAACATAATCGTATCGCCCGGCCAGACCGGTCCGATCAACCACGGGGACGCGCAGTTCCCTCGCGATAAAATCGGCGAGCTGTGCAACCGTCGCGCCTTTGCCTTTGACTTTCTCGTTGCCTGCTTCAAAGCTGGGCGAGCCCTCGGTATCTACCGCCTTCAGCTCGTGCCCATCCTTTCCTACAGTCAGAACCAGCGCCGTCATTTCCTTGCTATCGCGATGCACCGCCAGTTTGAACCGCTCGGCGAGAAGCGTTCGCAGCATGGCGCGCAGCTCGGCCACGCTGACTGCGTTCGCCGATTTGGCGAAGATGTCGAACCAAACGTCGCCGAGCCAGGGCGGGCCGCTGACTTGCACATCCTGAACTCCGTAGGCCCAGCGGACACATGCGGTCAGATGCACGTACCGCATAGTCAGACTGGCGGGTCCGGTTTCGATCGATTCATTGCCAGGCTGCACCGAACGAATGGAAGCCACTTCGAAGGCCGGCGAGGGAGCAGGCTGGGCAAGAGCCGCAACCGATGTGAGAAGGAGTAAGGCAATTCGCACGAGGGTACCTACGAAGCCGTTGACGCGATTGTTCCGCGAATCCCCATGAACCTGGCGAGCATCCGGTAACTATGTCGCTCACGCAATATTTAACTTTGGGGCGTAGCGGCCTGCGCGTCAGTCCGCTCTGCCTCGGCACCATGACTTTCGGAACCGAGTGGGGCTGGGGCTCCGACGAGGCCACCTGCGGCCCGATCCTCGATGCCTACCTGCAAGCGGGCGGGAACTTTCTCGACACCGCCGATCTGTACACCGGCGGAAAAAGCGAAGAAATTTGCGGGCGCCTGATCCGCGACCGGAATTTGCGGGATCGCATCGTCCTCGCTACCAAGTACACATTCAACGCCGAACGCGGCAATCCCAACGCCGGCGGCAATGGCCGTAAGAACATGTACCGCGCGCTCGAAGGATCGCTTCGCCGCTTGCAGACCGATTACATCGATCTCTACTGGATGCACGTCTGGGATGGCGTCACGCCCGTGGAAGAAGTGATGACCAGCATGAACGACCTGGTGCGCGCCGGCAAAGTGCGCTACTTCGGATTCTCCGACGTGCCGGCCTGGTATGCGGCGCGCGCACAGACCCTCGCGCAGTTCGCGCACAGCGAACCGGCCATCGCCCTGCAGCTCGAATATTCGCTGGTGGAGCGCAACATTGAGCGGGAGCATATCCCGGCGGCGCGCGAATTCGGCATGGGAATCTGCCCCTGGAGTCCGCTCGCCGGCGGTTTTCTCGCCGGCAAGTATAAGCGCGGCGAGCCGGGCGAAGGACGGCTCGAAACCTTGAGCGCGTCGGGCAATATAACGTTCGAGAGGCGCAACGAGCGGAACTGGCGTATTCTCGACGTCCTGCTCGATGCATCGAAGGCCATCGGCCGTCTGCCCGCGGAGGTGGCGCTGAATTGGGTGGCGACACAGCGCGGAGTTTCCTCGACGATCGTCGGGGCGACGAAGATGAGCCAGCTGGAATCGAATCTCCGCGCCCTGGAGTTCACCATACCGCCGGAGATTCGTGCCCGCCTGGACCAGGCGGGCGCTCTCGATCGCGCCCACCCCTATGTGATGTTCGATTCCCCGCCCTTCCCCGAGATGATCAACGGCGGCGTCCCCGTACGCGGCTGGACAAGCTGAAGACGAGAGGCCGTGGTTGGGCAAGTCCCTGTGGCACTCCTGATTGGGGCTCGTCAGCAATTCCCCAAGCATGGGTTGGCAGGCAGATTGTTAGACGATCGCGACCTATGATTACCTCTCCGGCTCCGGAAGGTCCCCTATGTCCGAATAGGCGACGATAGGGACGGAGCGTGCCGGCAACCAGCTTGGAGTGGCGGAGAGAGGGTGCCGCCGGTCTCATTGGACACGGGTACTCAGGCCGCGTCGCGGACTTCTACCGTCATCTGTTTGCCGAGCGCCGCGAGGGCAGCCTGGATTCTCTCCGCCTTGGTGGCATGTTCGGGATCCAGCATGCGGCGAATCACACGCTCATGCACCCCGAGGCGCCGTGCCAGTTCGGAATTGTTGACTTGCTGGTCCCGCATCGCAAGGTACAGCGCCAGTTTCGGCGCCAGCCAAAGCGGCACCGGCACCAGACGCTGACCGCGCTTCGCCGCTGAAGGCGTGGGGATCTCTTCCCGGCGGGTCAAGCGGATGGAGAGGTCCGACCCAAGGGCGTCCATGGCCTCTTCAATTGCCTCCTGGGCGTCTTTTCCATCGGTGGCGACACGTGGGAGATCGACGAATTCAACCAGAACGCGGCCGTCGCCGCCCGCCGTGAATCGTGCGGGATACGCAAAGACAGACATTGGTTCACCTTTCATAGCTCATGCGGATCGATGTTCAGATCCCGGCACCTCTTCGCCAGCAGGTCGCGGCCGATTTCCTTCTTCCGATCCTTGAGGGTGGTGAAATCGTCGCCGAAGTACAAGCGACCATGGCTGCCTTTACCCCGATCCCCTACAAACAGACAGGCGACCTTCTTGCGCCGGGCCAGCCTTTGTACTCGCCGCTCGAATTCCCCACCCTTCGCACCTCCAGTCTCGGACAGATCTGTCCGATCGTCAAGCGGAGGGGTCCGAGCGGTTCGCCCTCCAGTCTTCCATTGCATCCTTCGGTCCAGCAGCGTCGCAAACCTCTCTACGGGTGGGCGACGATACGGCCGGAGGTCAGGCCAGACGCCGCTTCCGCGGCCAAGTCGGGCGTGTTACGGCCGTCTGCACCATTACCGGGTTACAGGCCACAAGCACTTGTCAGAAACCTAAATCGGAGGGTGGATCCCGACGGGCTCATCGCGCTGGATCAACGGATGTCAAAGCGGACTCTCTCGAATTGCTCGAGTAGCTCCATCGACAGCTTCAGCTTCCCTGCAACCAAATCCAGAATGCTTGCCTCATCCACGACGAGGACCGCGGTTGCGTCGTGTAGGTACTCCTTGCTGATAGAATCTCTTGCCCCAGTACCGCGTCCCCTTTTTTTCTGTCCGGTGATTCCGCTCTTCGAGACAAGGACTCCGGTCTTTACCTTGGCCGCACGCAACCTGCCGGCAAATTCGCGGATTACAGGTGCGCCTGCCGGCTTCTGCCAGTTCTTGCACTCCACGATTAGATAGTCTCCAAGCGACGATATAGCCCCGTCATCGTGTCGATTTCTGATCAAAATATCGTTCTGGCTATCGGGAGACCTAGTTGACCCAATAACTTCAAATCCGCGCTCAACCGCGAAGAGGTAGGCCATCAGGTGCTCCAGGTGGTCTCCAGCGGCCGTCGTTGTTAAAGCGGTTTGTCGAACGCTTTCGAGAAACCGACCGGCGACTGCTTTCGTGAATTCGAGGGGTGCCCTGCTAAGTCGGCGGCGCTGGGGTTTCAAACGCAACCATGCGAGCTCCGGTTCCCTTGGGTCCCATTTGTTGGCGCTGGCTTCGTTTGCCGCAACCTTGCCAAATTCGTCCACTGTTCCGGCATCAACCTGAAATTTGTTGACGAGCCAATCCCGGGCAGGAAGCTCCTGCCAACTGTTCGGAGCACCGCGGACATCCTCGATCATAGCGAGCAGGAACTCGCTGCGGGCTTGGTCGACTAGCCCCAGGTCGTTGGTTGCTCGTCCCAGCCAATAAAGGATTGAGCCCTTGTGGAACCTTTTGCACAGGCCGATCTCCTGGGTCCTCACGAGTTGGTAGAAACGCAGAACGATCAGTCTGGCCTCGCTCGGAAAGCGGTTGTTAACGAGGGTCGCTGCGACAGCGAGCCACTTCGGCTCGAAGCGCTCAAACACGGGGATGAACTCACCTTCCTTGAGGGCCTCGAGGGTATGGCCCTCAAGCTCATCAAGAAGGCCCGAAAACCACTGGAAGAGCGCGCCCGGAGCAGCGAAAAGCCCCTTAAGCGCCACCTCGGCCTCTGATGCGTTTGCGGCTATGAAAGCGTGCACCGCGGCTGAGAAGCTTCCCGCCCGGTACCGGCCACCGGTCACGCTGCACCGAAACTCCTCGATGGTCCCCAAAGATTTGCCGACATCCATCAAAGCCCCTAAACCCGAAACTCCAGCCTACGGCACTGTGCGCTCTTTCGCAATTCCCTCAACCACATCGCGCCAGAGTTGCCCGGGCTGTGGGTTGCCATGAACGATTCCGGCCGTGGTCCAATTTGGCGGAGGGTAGAAAGCCCCATCAAGGTCGGCTTCGTCACAGATGGGCCTGCCCCCCGTGCTCGGAGGCACTAAAGGAAGCCCCTTTAATTCGTAGGCATGACCAACCGGAAGAGTGGCGGCAAACTCATCCGATCGGATCCCCATCTTCTCGCTCCTCCATCAGCGCCTTCAGTCGCTTCTCAAGGCGCTCCCGTAAGTCAACGATTCCCGCATACTTGATGTAATTGATGGATTGGAGATCGAAAGGAACAGTGTCCGTGTTTCGGCACAGCAACACGGTTGGCCGATTGACGGCATGGGCGAAACCGATCTCATAAAAGACGTTTGCATTGCGCGTGGACATATCCGCCACCAGAATATCCGCCTGCCGGATCTTTTGTTTAACGACATCTAAAATGTTACCGTTGTGCTCAATGTCGTCTGCGCGGTCGACAGTAAATCCCAGCTTCTCCCCTACTTCCCGTATCCCCAGGACGTACACATCCAAGAACTCGCCAGCGAATGGCATCAATACGAAGATCCGAGGTTGTTCCTTAATGGGGTTCGACGCTTTTCGCCGAACGTCCTCATCCACCTCAAGCGTCGCGGCCTTCAGTTCTGAGGCCATTCCCTTCACGCGCTGTTGCAAGTCTGCGATCTCAAGCAGATCAATGAAATCCTTGGCAGCCTCTCGCGCCTGCTCAGTAAAACCCTCAGTAGTTACGATGGCACCTCTGTCGATCAACTTTCGCTCTTTCAGGAGACTGACCAGTGAGGCGAATTGGTTTATGATTTCCAGCCCGATAGGCTTGCTGTATGCTTTGCACTCAATTGCGGTCCGCACCAACGCGCCCGACGAGGTCTTCTCCTGAATAAACACGTCAATCTGGTTCCCCGCGAGCACGACATCTTGCTGCACCGTGCTTCCAAGCGCTCGATAGATTGCTGCAACATCCCGTTCAAATTGGCGTGCTTTCGTTGGTGCGTCCCGTGTGGGCGGCCGACTCGAGAGCAATAGCTTCAGTTCGTCAAAGGTGACGCCTCGGCCCTCAGCCCGCAGCGAAGACATCGCCTGTTCCCAGCGCGATTGATCACGAGCCAGTTCGGCGAATTCGTGACCCGCCCATGTTAGGTTCGTAATCAAGCTCTCAGGCGCTATGCTGCCAAGATTAGTGACATCTACACCGCGCGCTAATCCCGCCTCGATTAGCAGGTGCGCATGATACCCGATCTCCGCACCGGAATAGCCATTCAAGACGATGGTGGGAGCGAAGCCGCCGGGCGCGTTCTCCACGAAAAGGAGAATCTTCCGAAAGAGATCGAAGTCACGCTTCATAAAATGACAAGTGGACCCGAGTGTCCTTCTGGACTTGTCCCCCAAATTGAGACACACAGTTAAGAGTCAAAATACAGAGAACGGAAATTTTGACTCATGGGAATTTCAAGACGAACGTTTACGCGCGAGGTAAAACTGGCCGCGGTGCGA
>Ga0182018_10000895_pt1 | contig 36724 bp, 43 predicted proteins | sample 812P2MmetaG_FD_120490 | JGI IMG/M metagenome (GOLD analysis project Ga0182018, IMG submission 120490) | Permafrost microbial communities from Stordalen Mire, Sweden - 812P2M metaG | ecosystem: Environmental > Terrestrial > Soil > Wetlands > Permafrost | place: Sweden: Stordalen | collected...
AAATCATCCCCGTCGCGCCACCGTGAAACGCCAGCACGATTGCCGCCGCCACCGCGACGCGCCCGAAGCCGCCGACGATGGTCGCCCAGCCCAGCCAGAAAAAATCCTGCCGTCCTTGCAGCACGCCGGAAAACAGCGGCATCCACAAATTCATCAGCACCACCGCCAGCGTCACCCACAAAACCTCGAGGCCGTTGAGCTGCCATCGTTCTGCGATTTGATTTTGAAAAAAAAGTACGACCAGCGCCGCCACCGCCCACAAAACAAGCGTCCACAGCCAGCCCAGCCGGATCATGCCCGACAATTGCCGCCCACGATTCGTCGCCAATGCATCCGCCGTCTGCTGTGCGAAGACCATTTGCAGCGGCATGACCGGGATGCACGCCGTCACCATCAGCATTGTCCCGAAAATGCTGTATTCGGATTCGGGAATTTTTTTTGCGAGAAAATGAACGCCATACGCCATGATTCCGGCGATGATGTTCGCGATCATCAGCCAGCCGCTCTGCCGAAAAAAAGCCGCGTGATGCGAAATCGCCGCCGGTGCTGGAGTTGTTGGTTTGTTTTCTACGGGCGTTGACATGGGCGAAAAGATTGCCGGATGAAATCAACGGAGAAAAGGCATTTCAATTGCTCTGGTTACACACGAAACGTGACACGCTGGAAATCGTCGCGCCGTGGACGGAAGTGAAAATGCTCAAGCACGGCGACACCTTGATGCGGTTTTTGGAAATTTAATCTTTTTTCAACCACGGACCAAAACACCAGAGCCAAAAGCCGTAAGTTGCAAGCGGTGGAACAAATAAACAGAGTAATGCAAAGTAAATTGTCAGTGAACCAATCCAGCCAAGCAGCGCGCAAGAAATAATTCCGCAAATTGTCAGAATAATTGCCAAAACGTGAATGTAGCGCGGAAAACGCGCGCCCTTGCGAAGCCATAAAATCATGCAGGCAATCCAAGCAACAGCGATCAGAATTGAAAAAGCGAACCACAAAATTGATAACGCTTTCATAAACTGTCGGAATTCTAATCCAATTCTTCCGCCTCTTCAACCTCTTTGCGAATCGTGTCCCTGAACTTTTCCATCCCCTGATCAAACGCGGCGGAAATCGGCAGCAGCGAAACTTTTTTGATCTTCTTTTTGAACTCCTTCAGATTTTTCTCGGCGACGGCTTCGTCCATTTTGTTGGCGACGACGAGGCGCGGTTTTTCGAGCAGCGCGGGATCGTAAAGTTCCAGTTCGCTCAACAATTGTTTGTAATCGTCCCATGGCTTGCGGTTGTCCGTGCCCGCCATGTCGAGCAGCAGCACGAGGATTTTGCAGCGCTGGATGTGGCGCAGAAATTTGTGGCCGAGGCCGACGTTTTTGTGCGCGCCTTCGATGAGGCCCGGCACGTCGCAGACCGTGAGCCGTTTCCAATCGGGATATTCCATGATGCCGATCTGCGGATGCAGCGTGGTGAACGGATACGGCGCGACTTTCGGACGCGCGCGCGAAATGGCCGTGAGCAACGTGGACTTGCCCGCGTTCGGATAACCGACGAGGCCGACTTCCGCGACGATGCGCAGTTCGAGCAGAAAATCGCCTTCGTCGCCCGGCTCGCCCGGCTGCGCGAAGCGCGGCGTCTGGCGCGCGGCGGTGGCGAAATTGCGATTGCCCAGTCCGCCGCGTCCGCCTTTGCACAAAATAAATTGCTGCCCGTGCTGCGTGAGGTCGGCGACGAGTTCGCCTTTGGCCGAAATGACGGAAAGTTTTTCAGCGTCCGCGTCATCCTTCGACAGGTCAACTTCCAACGCGCGAGCGCTGACGGCGCGGCGCAGCAACGGACGTTTGCCCGTGCTCGTGCTGAACATCGGATTTTTATTTTCCTGCTCGACCTCGTCGGCTTCGTCATCGTCGTCATCCTCGTCCTCAATTTTTTCAATCGGTTTTGCCGACGGCAATTTCCACACGAGCGTGCCGCAGGGAACTTTGATGATGAGATCTTTCCCCGCGTGGCCGTCCATGCCCTTGCCCATGCCCGCGTCGCCGCCAGGCGCGATGAGGCGCGGGACGTAATACTGGCCGATGAGATTGTTCAGGTCGTGGTCGGCCTGCAAGATGACGCTGCCGCCGCGCCCGCCGTTGCCGCCGCTCGGCCCGCCCTTGGTGATGTAAGCCTCGCGATGGAACGCGACGCAGCCTTTGCCGCCGTGCCCCGCCTGCGCGTAAATTTTTATTTCGTCAATGAACATGAAATTATTCTCCGGCCAGTTGCAGAACTTGTAGCCGCAATTCTCGTGAAATCCAGAAGTTCGCCTCGGCTTCCAGGCGGTCCAATAAAATTTTCACGCTGGAAATCAATTTTCGGTCGTGTGCTTCAATTAAAATTCTGACAATTCCGATTGTGCGGATGCCAAGTTTGTTTGCCACTTCGCGCCCAAGCAATTCATCAATCAGCAATGCTTCGGCTTTTTGTTTCAAGAACAAGGCGATGGCGGCGGCTTCGCCCGCGTCAAGGTCAGCCTGAATAACTTCAGCCGGAAATGATTTTGGCGCGGGCAAAACTTCAATCCAACCGGGCAGAATTAAACCTGAAAATCGTTTTTGAATTTTTGTCAGTTGGATAAATTCAGCGGCCACTTCGTCGGGAATCAAAACGCGTTTGAAAAGTTGTTGCAGTAAATGCTCGTGCTGCACGCGGCACAAATTTAGGATGACCAAAGTGTCGGCGACGACAATCATCGCTTTTCGCGCGGAAAATTGCGCAAGTCCTCTTCAAAATCCTCGACATCGTAATGTTGCGGAATCTGCCGTTCCTTCAACAAGCCTTGAAATTCAAAAAAGCCGATGCCCGCGATATGCACTGCCTGGATGATTGTGACTTTGCGCGCGGCATAAAGCGACAGCGCAAGTTCCTCTTTCAATTCGCTCTCGGTAAATTTTGTTTCCGGCAATGTCAGCGTCATGGTCACAATCTAATGAATTTTTTGCGGTTGGTCAAACTTGGAACGCAACGCAGCCTTTGGAAAACAGAATTCTGTTCATTTTGTCTTTCTTGAAAATAAAAAAAGCGAGGCGTGAACCTCGCTTTGAAAATTGTTCGCGCCGGAATCTAATTCTTCGCGGCGGCGGCTTCGGCCACGACGTTCACGCGGCGGCTGTTCTTGTCGAACTTCACCTTGCCGTCCACGAGCGCAAAGAGCGTCCAATCGCGGCCCGTGCCGACGTTTTTGCCCGCGATGAACTTGCTGCCGCGCTGGCGCACGATGATGCTGCCCGCGCTGACGACCTCGCCGCCAAATTCTTTTACGCCCAGCCGTTTGCTGACGCTGTCGCGGCCATTGCGGACGCTGCCTTGACCTTTTTTATGTGCCATATGAAAAGTTGAAAGTTAATGGTTGAGAGTTGAGAGCCAGAAAAATTCAAAGTTTGATCTCTTTGATCTTGATCACCGTCAATTCCTGACGATGGCCGATGGTCTTGTGATAACCCTTGCGGCGTTTCATCTTGAACGTGAGTTTCTTTTCGCCGCGCTTGTGCTCGACTACGTCGGCGATGATGCTCGCGCCCGAAACGGTCGGCGCGCCGAACGAAAATTTGTCGCCGCTGACCATGAGCACGCGGTCAAACGTGAACGGTTTACCGGCCTCGGTCTCGAGCCGCTCGATTTCCAGCGTGTCGCCCGCCGCGACGCGATATTGTTTGCCGCCTGTTTCTAAAACTGCATACATAAATTTATTTTCCCGCAAAGGGTCGGACATTGAACCAGATTTTCGCGGAGTGTCAACGCCTGATTATATGTTTTCTTGGTCGTTCAAAATGTCTTTGGAGTCAATTTTGAATCTTTTCCAGCGTGTCAAAAGAAACAGAAGAATCCAGCCAACCAGCGTCATAAATGTAAAGAGCCATTCTTCCTGCCAGATAAAATAAATCATCCAAACCGGCAGCAGGAAAAGTCCAATCCATGCCATCAAGAAAAGTGCAAAAAGAATTGCTGCAAAAGGCGCAAAGATTGTTGCTCGCCACAACAACGACCAAATGCCTTTAATTGAAGGCCAAGGGCTTTTAATTTTTCCGTTCACTAACTTCACCTCTAGCCCATTTTCTAATTCCTTGCACGCTGTTTTTCGCGTGCGCGCAACTGCCGTTCTTGTTTCTTGACTTCGCCGGCCAGCAATTCCTCCGCACACCAACCGCGCGATTGCGCGAACGAAGCCAGTTCAAAAAGTTCCTTTGCCAAAGCCGCCTTCGCAAATTTTCGTTTTGAAATTTGTTCTTCCGCAAGCAGTTTTGTTTTGTGGGCCTTCTTCAAAAGTTTTTCCGCGCGCAGCAGCGCCGGCAAATGTTTCGGAATTCCGTCGAACGCAGAATGGCGAGCGTGTTTTGTTCCATGTTTCTCGGCTTTCTTGATTTTTTCCCAGTTCGCCCAGACCTCGTCCACGTTTTTAACTTTGATTTTTCCAAAAACGTGCGGGTGACGGCGGATCAATTTGTCCACGAGATGGCGCGTGACCTTTTCAAAATCAAACGCGCCGCGTTCGCGCGCGAGCTGGCAGTGGAAAACCACCTGCAACAGCAAATCGCCCAACTCTTCGGCCATTTCCGCGTCGTCGCGCGCCTCAATCGCGTCAATCAATTCATAAACCTCCTCAATCGCATGGCGGCGGAGCGTCAGGTGCGTCTGCTCGCGATCCCACGGACAGCCGGTCGGCGAACGCAGTTTCGCCATGACTTTGAGCAAATCTTTAATCGCAGATTTCTTTTTCAAAAAATTTTAGCCACAGATTTTCACAGATGAAACACAGATGAAAAGGAACAAATTTTTGCGGCTATTTCTTTTGCGTAAGATAAGCAATACATTCGTCAACTGAAGATTGCTTGAAATTTTTTGCGCAAGTTTCAATGTCGTTTTGCTTGAACCCCATAAATCCCGCAGCGACAGGAAATGGCAAAACTACATCTGCGCCAATGTTGGATAAAGCTTGAGAATGTAGTCGGAGATATGTGCGATACATACTGATGCTGTAATCTGTAAAAACGAATTCCCATGCTGTGCCACAAATTTTGCATTTATAATCAGAGTGTGTTGAGTCGCTGACACGCCGTTGCGAAATCTTATCGAGAAAAGCAGTTGGACCATAGTAAGAGCCGTGAACCAATTCTTCGGTATCACCACAACACACAGGACCAGTTTTATAATCTTGGAAATTAAATCCCACAAGATACACAAAGCGCGGAAAACGGCATGGGCAAGCAACATCAAGCATAGTCAACAAAACATCGCGAAGTTGGCCAGTCGGTTTTGTTTTGTTGGAATCGCTCATAACAATTCTTTATCTGTGTTTCATCTGTGAAAATCTGTGGCTCAAAGAATCACCAAATCATCCCGATGCACGAGTTCCACGCGCGCGAGTTTTTTGGCGCGGATTTCTTCGGCGGAAAATTTCGCGATGCCGCGCGCGAATTCCGTTCCGTTCAAATCGCAAATCCGCACCACATCACCGGTTGCAAATTCACCTTCGCAACGCGCGACGCCGGGCGGCAGCAGACTTTTGCCAGATTCGCGCAACGCCTTTTTCGCACCGTCGTCCACGAACAGCGCGCCTTTGGGATGATGGAAAAAGGCGATCCAGCGTTTGCGTCCCTGTAATTTGTTCGGCTGCGCGACGAAGAGCGTGCCTTCGTCCTCGCCCGCCAGAACTTTTGCCAGCACGTTTTTCTTTTTGCCCGACGCGATGACGAGCGGGATGCCGGAACGCACGACGATTTTTGCGGCCTGCACTTTCGACGCCATGCCGCCCACGGCGGTTTCACTCGTCGTGCCGCCCGCAAGTTTTTCAATCGTCGCGTCAATCTGTTCGATGACGGAAATGGTTTTCGGATTCGACTTGCTGAAATTTTCGATGACGCCGTCCACGGTCGTCAGAATCACCAGCAAATCTGCGGGCAGCAGCGACGCGACGAGCGCGGACAATTTGTCGTTGTCGCCGAACTTGATTTCCGTGAACGACACGGCGTCGTTTTCGTTGATGATGGGCACGACACCGCGACCGAGCAATGTAACGAGCGTGTTGCGCGCGTTGAGATGGCGTTCGTGATGTTCCAAATCCTCGTGCGTGAGCAAAACCTGCGCGACCACGATTTCGTGCGCGGAAAAAAGTTTGTCGTAAGCGGCCATGAGCCGCGACTGGCCGACGGCGGCGCACGCCTGTTTTTCGGCAAGGTCGGTGGGCCGGGATTTGTGGCCGAGAGCGCCCATGCCCGCGCCGACCGCGCCAGAAGTCACGAGCACGATTTCCTTGCCGGATTTTTTCAAAGCGACCAGTTGCAGGACGAGTTGTTCGAGCTGCGCGGGATCAATCAATTTTTGGCTGTCCGTCAAAACGCCCGTGCCGAGTTTGACGACGAGGCGCGAAACGGATTTGAGAATGTCACGATGCACGCGGCGAAGGTAAGAAAAATTTCGCGCGCGGAAAATGTTAAAATGCGATGCCGAGCAGTTTCAAAATGTCTTGAAGCGTCGCAGGATTTCCACTTTGAAGATTCTTCGGGCCAATGGTTGAACTGAAAAAGTAATTGCTCCGAAGCTCAATAAAAACCATCAAGGGTATCAAATCGGTTTGCGATTTGACGCCGCGGAGCGGCCAGCCTTCGATGTCAATTTTTTGCGCGCGGTTGTTCCGCTGGTCTTTCAAATCAATATATTTTGCCGTGCCAACCCAGACGGTCAAAACGTCAATGCCTTTGAAATCGTAGCCGGTTTGTTTTTTGAAATCTATTTTTGGCTGATTGCCGCCCGGATTTTTTGCGGGCACGGCGCCGCCGAGGGAAAATATGTTTGTCTGTCCAGCTTCGTTTTTCACGATGTCAAGTTCGCCAAGATTAAACCGCATGAGTGTGACGTGAATTTCCCGGCGCGCGAGCGCTGCGCGGTCGTATTCGACGTGGATTTCCGGGATGTCGAGGAACGGCGTGCCGCCAAAACTCGGCGGGTTGTAGATTTTCAGATTTTGAATTTCAACGGTCGGTTCGGCCAGCCCAAGTTTGAAGCGCCCGATTTCCGCGTCCATGCCGGTTTGCGCGCGGATGTTGTGCTCGATCACGACGCGCAAAATGGAATTGAGCGACAGGAAAAAAATGACAATCAAAACGACGGCCAGAAGGAACAGCCGCAGCAACCATTTGAAGATGAATTTAATCATGTTCGATTTACGATATACGATTTACGAGCCGGCGTTGAATTGCGAATCAAATCATAAATCCAAAATCATAAATTAAACCGGCACGTCCTCCGGCCTGACTTCCAGGCATTCATCCTGATCCTCCCAAATCACGGCGGCGTAGGAATTCAAAAACTTCGGCGCGAGTTCGCGGCCTGCGCGCGCGAGCAATTGTTCCGCCTGCTCCGCCGCGTTCTCGTAGGCCGCGTCGTAATTTCCCGCGCGGCGGCGCTGGCGGTCGTCCCAATGCGCGACGGCGTGGACGGGTTCGTATTGCTGCGCCCACGATTCAATTTCGGCGCGCAGCTCGGCGGGGATTTCCTCGAACGGCACGAGCGTTTCGCTGCAATGCTGGCAGATGAGGCCGGACTCGCGCACGTCGCGCGTGAGCAGCGGCAGGAACGGCGCGCGGCAGCAGGGCGATTCCGCGTAGCCGGCGGGCGGCGTGGCCAGCCGCTTGAACCACACCTGCCGGTCGTGCGCGAGCTGCGCCGCCAGCCGGTAGGCGCCGACGAGCGGATGCGACAGCCGCCAGACCCTGCCTTCGAGCTGGCCGAGCGTTTGCGCCAGCCAGCGCGCGAGCGTGAGGTCGTCAAAATCCTGAAACGCCCGGCCGTATTCCTTCCAGAGCGAGTCGAGCGGCGAACTGGATTCCGGTTCAAATGCCATGCTGACAGGATGGCGCGGGGGAAAAGTTTTGTCGAGCGCGGCAAATTTAATTGCGCCTCAGTCCACATGGCACGAAAGCGAAGCAGACCACCGCCGATCTGCGGCGAAGGAAAAATGGATGGTTATATTTCTTGAAATAAATTCACGTGTTAGCTTTCATCGTCACATGATAAGAGCTGGCTGTGAATAATGTCGGAGTACCTAATAAGGAAGCATGGAATTTATCATCCCCGCAATCATAATTTTGGTCGTTGTCATTGTTTCTTTCAGCGAATTTCAACGCCGTCGCAAATTAGCTTCGATGAGCGTGGTAAAGCTGGGAGTCGAGTATCCTAACAATCATCACGTCTTGGGAGTTGGATATTACCACGCGGCTTCTCAATTGTGGTTTCCGCACCCGTGAAACGAATATCGTGAAGACCGTGGTTATTATTGGAACGGAACTTGGAACTACATGCCGGATCAAAAAATGGTTTCCAAATCAATGCCTTCGTCCAGTGAGGTGGAACGCGTCAACCAGGAATGGAGAAAAGCGGACCCTGACAGCGCCCGACGATTCTGGGCGGCGGTGGAGCGCGAAGGATTTGGCACGGCAATCCGTCGTTCCGAAGGTTCATGAAACGCATTCAGCTATCGCCCCGGGCCGGTTGGCAGTCGCTGGTTGAAAAACAGGGGCTAACATGGCATTCCGAAAGCGGGCAGGAGACTTGGAATGAGCGGAACGCTTACGTTTTGAGTTCGGCGGAGGTTCAAAAATTGTGTCAGGCCGCGCGCGAACTGGCGCAGATTTATCATCAGGTTGCCGGACACATCGTAAAAAATAAACTTTGGTCCCTGATGGGCTTGCAAGAGCACGAGGCTGGACTCATCACGGCGTCTTGGGAAAAGGGCGAGTGGTCATTGCATGGACGATTTGATTTTCTTTTTGACGCCCAAGGCTGCCCCAGGCTTCTGGAATATAATGCGGAGACGGCGCTTTCGCTGGTTGAAACCGCCGTGATTCAAAGGCACTGGCTTGCCTAGGCGATGCCGGGATTTGAACAATTCAATGAACTCGAAGAGCATCTTTTACACGCTTGGCGTGAGTCGGGATTTGAACACGTCCACTGTGCTTGGAGACCGCGACATGCCGAGGTTGAAGGCACGATACGATACATGGCTGGACTCCTGCGAAGAGCCGACATTAAAGTTACCATGATGGCGTTGCATCGAATGGGTTGGCATCCCGATCAGCGCACCTTTGTAGATCATGATGGAACGCCAATACGCCATTGCTACAAACTTTACCCGTGGGAGTGGATGCTGCGCGAGCCGTTCGCAAAATTCGTGGGGTTTTCGCGGTGCTCGTTTATTGAACCACCTTGGCGACTGCTCCTTGGCAGTAAGGGAATCCTCTGTTTGATCTCGGAAATGTTTGGCGATCATCCTGCCGTGGTCGCGTGTCATAGGACGCCTGAAAAAATTGGATCGTCTTATGTGAGCAAACCTTTGTTCGGCCATGAAGGGCATAACGTCACGATTCACCGCGATGGAACGGTCAGTGAAAATCTGTCTGGTGAATACGGCGATGAAGCAAAAGTTTATCAAGCCTTCGTCGAAAGCCCTCGATATGGAGGCTATCTTCCGCAATTCGGTGTTTGGATGGTGCGCGACAAACCCGCCGCCATCTGTCTTCGTGAAACTTTGGGTTCGATTATCTCGGCCCAAAGCGCCTTCGTGCCACACGCGATTGAACGGCAAGATTTGAAACCATCACAGTTTTAAGGTTCACAAAATCATTTCACCCGCCAGCGCAGCAACCGCAACGCGTTGCCAATCACAATCAAGTCCGACGCGCCCATCGCCGCCGCGCAGAAGATCGGGCTGATGAAGCCCAGCGCGGCCAGCGGCACGCCGAGCGCGTTGTAAAAAAACGCCCAGAACAGGTTTTGCTTGATGGTCCGCAACGTCGCCCGCGCCAGGCCGAGCGCCTCCGGCACGGCCTCGATTTCCGATTTCAGCAAAATGATGTCCGCCGCCTCGCGCGCCACATCGCTCGCACGACTCACGGCGATGCCGAGGTCGGCCTGCGTGAGCGCCGGCGCGTCGTTGATGCCATCGCCCACGAACGCCACGCGCTCGCCCTGCGCCTGAAGTTTTTTCACGAACTCCGCCTTCTGCTCCGGCCGCACCTCGGCAAAAACATTTTCCGCAGCGATGCCGACTTGCTTGGCAATGCTCATCGCCGTCAACGAATTGTCGCCGGTCACGAGAGAAATCTTCAACTCCTGCCGCTGGAGCCGTCCGACGACTTTCGCCGCGTTCGTTTTCACCGCATCGCGCACAGCAAACAGCGCCAGCAGATTTTTCTCTTCGGCGAGCCCAACAATGGTTGCGCCTTGATTCGACCATTCGGCAATAAATTTTTCACCCTCCGTCAAATCCACACCTGATTCCTTGAGCCAGCGGAGAGAACCAAGTTTTCCCATCTGCAAACTCCCATCTGCCAACCGCCGTTTTCCTTCCACGCCGCAGCCGCGAATTTCCCGCCAGTCCAAAAGTTCGATTGTCTCTGCGGAAATTTTGGCAATCGCCCGGCTGATTGGGTGGGTAGAGTTCTGTGCAAGCGCAGCCGCTAAAATTCTGGCTTCTGGCTTCTGGCTTCTAACTTCTAAAACATCCGCCACTTCCGGTTTGCCAATGGTCAGTGTTCCGGTTTTGTCAAAAATCACCGCCGAGATTTTTCCGGCTTTTTCCAGCGCCACGCCGTCGCGGATCAAAATGCCGCGCCGCGCGGCCGTGTTCGCGCCGGCCATGATTGCTGCCGGCGTGGCCAAACCCATTGCGCACGGACAGGCGACGATCAAAACCGCCGTCGCAATGATGAATCCCGCCGCCATGCCAGCGGGCGCATGGGCGCGCCAGAAAACTTGCGCAAGCCAATCGTGAATCTTATTTGCGGATTCGGGCGCGAGTCCCCACCACAATCCGGCGGCGAGCGCGATGCAGACAATGACCGGCACGAAGACATTGCTCACGCGATCGCCAAGGCGCTGGATGTCGGCGCGACTGGTCTGCGCGCGCCGGACGGCGGCGATGATGTGAGCAAGCGCGGTGCTTTCGCCGGTGGCGATGACGCGCATAGCGAGGCGGCCATTGAGATTCACGGTGCCGGTGAAAAGCTCGCTGCCAATTTTTTTATCAATTGGAATGGATTCGCCGGTAAGCGCGGATTCATCAATCACCGAATCGCCTTCAACAATAATTCCGTCAACCGGCACGCGGTCGCCGGGACGCAAAATAATTTCATCGCCGATTTTTAATTCGGCGACGGGAATTTCATTTTCATTGCCAGTGGAATTTTTCCTTCGCGCAGTCTGCGGCGCAAGGTTCAAAAGTGATTTCAACGCGCCGCTCGCTTTGTCGCTCACGCGGGCTTCAAGCCAGTGGCCCGCGCTGATGAGCGAAATGATGGCGGCGGCTTCCATGAAATAAAGATGTCCGCCTGCGCCGCTCAACAAAGCCCACGCGCTGTAACTAAACGCCGTGGTCGAGCCGAGCGCGACGAGCGTGTCCATGTTGGAACTGCCGATTTTGAGCTGCCGCCACGCGCCGCGGTAAAATTGCGCGCCACAAAAAATCTGCACGACGCCTGCGAGCGCAAAAGAAAGCCATTGAAACCAACGAGCCGATCCGTGATTGAAAATCCACCCGCCCATCATCAACAAACCCGTGACGGCGACGCCGAGCCACAAATTGAGCTGCCAGTCTTTGTGTTTGGCTTCGTAACAGGCACCCGCGCCAGCTTGCATTTGTTTTGCCTCATAGCCTGCTTTGATGATGGCTTCAATGACCGCCGGGATTTTTTGCTCCGCGCCGGCATTCCAGCGCACCGTCGCGCTCTTATTTTCCAGCGAAATGGTCGCGCTGCGGACGCCGGGCACGCGTTGAATCGCTTCGGTGACGTGACGTGCGCAGTTGCTGCACGTCATGCCGTTCACATGCAATTGTGTGGCGGTGGCTTCGGTTGTTTGCGGCGATGACATTTTGTTCGCGCGAACATCATGCCATTGCCGGGCGGATTCGTCGAATTTCGATTTGCGTGCGGATTGCTATTTTGCCGTCACGCAACCGGCAACCGGACGGTGAAAGTCGTCCCCGCATCTACATTGCTGGAAACTTCAATCGTGCCGCCATGCGCTTCGACGATGGCTTTGGATATGGCGAGGCCGAGGCCGAGGCCGCCGGTGGAACGCGATTTGTCCGCCCGGTAAAACCGCTCAAAGATGCGCGGTAAATCCTCCGCCGGTATGCCCGTGCCGTTGTCGCTGACGGCCAGTTCGGCCAGATTGTTCTGGCGCTCCAGTTTAACGCGGACTTCACCGTTGGGCTTGTTGTATTGAATGGCGTTGGCCAGAAGATTGGTTACGACCTGGGCGAGACGTTCGGAGTCGCCGAAGATTTCCAGCGGCGAAAATTCGGTGAACATTTTCACGCCGCGCTCGTCGGCGAGCGGGCGGACCAAATCCACGCAATCCCGCGCCGTGCGGGACAAATCAAACGGAATCCGCCTGACCGTCTCCTGTCCGGCGTCGAGCCGGGACAGGGCGAGAAGCGTTTCGATGAGGCGGCGCATCCGTTGTGCGGCGCGCAGGCAGGCTTCAAAAGCCTCGCGGTGTTCTTCGTTGACGCAGCCGCCGGCCATCCCGTTTTGCGTGTGGGTGAGCATGACGGAGACGGGCGTGCGCAGTTCGTGCGCGGCGACGGCGGTGAACTGTCTTTGCCGGGCGAAGGCGGTGTCAAGCCGGGCGAAGGTGGAATTCAACGTGTTGGCGAGCTGGCCAAGTTCGCTGTCGGTTTCGGCGACATTAATGCGTTCGGAGAGCTTTCCGCCGGCGATGCGGCGGGCGGCGTCGCTGATTTTTTCGACCGGGCGCAGGGCGCGACTGACGAGCCAGCCGCTGCCGCCGAGTCCGAGGGCAAGCACCGCCGCGCCCACCGCCGCGAGCAGCAGCGCGAAACGGTGCATCGCCGCAAGGTCCGCCGCGATGTTGCGGCCCACGAGCGCGCACTCCCCCATTTCGGTGAAGTGAAAGGCTTCGCGGAAGTCGCCGCGCGCCCGCACCCGAAACACGGTGTCGGGAAGCAGATGTTCGGGAAGCTTCAAACCGGCGGGCGCGTTCACGGATTTTTTGAGCAAATCGCCGTCTTGCGACCAGAACGCAAAATAAAATCCATTTGTGTCCCACTCGTCAATGAGTCGCTGCGTTTCAACGGACAAATGGATGGTGCGGCCACGGGGGTTGACCTCCGGCACCCCCGGTTCGGACGGCAGGCGGTGACCGGAATCTTCAGCCGGCGGCGGCGCGTCGGGCAGACTGTCGAGCGGCAAACTTTTGCGGGCGTCCGCGCTCAAGGCCGCCACGCGCTGCTCAAATTCGTCGTCAATCTCCCTAAGCCGGGTGATGCGCTGAAATTGATAGGCCGTCACACCGAAACCCGTGAGGATGCACACAAAGAGAAACGCCAGCCAGAGCAGCAACCGCAGGCGAATGGATTTGGTGAGCGGCGCCAGGTTCATTTCTCGATGCAATAACCCTGGTGCCGGCGCGTGGTGATAAGCTCCGCGCCGAGTTTTTTGCGGATGCCGAAAACGTGGACATCCAACAGATTGGAAAGCGTGTCGTCGCTTTCGTCCAGGAGATGTTCGTAAAGCGCGGTGCGCGTGATGACCTCGCCGCGATGCAGCGCGAGGTATTCGAGAATTGCGTATTCACGCGCGGTGAGCGTGACGGGCTGGCCAGCGCGGGCGACGGTGCGTGCGCGCGTGTCAATCACCACGTCGCCGATTTCGATTTGGGAATGGGTCTGGCCGGCCGCCCGGCGGATGAGCGCGCGAAGCCGGGCGAGGAGTTCGTCATTGTCAAAAGGCTTGATGAGATAATCGTCCGCGCCGGTGTCGAGGCCGCGCACACGGTCGGCAGTCTGGTCGCGCGCGGTGAGCATGAGGACGGGAGTTCTTTTGGTTTTGCGGAGGCGCGCAAGCAATTCCCAGCCGTCCATTTTCGGCAGCATCACGTCGAGCACGATGGCGTCGTAGTCGGTTCCCTCGGCTTTGTAAAGTCCGCCGTCGCCGTCGGCGGCGAGGTCCACGGCGTAGCCCGCGCGGCGCAACGCCCGTGCGAGGCCGTTGAGCAAATCCGGTTCGTCTTCCACCACCAGGAGTCTCATGTTGTCGGGAGCGAGTGTGCGGCATGACGGTTCGCTCGTGAAATGTTTTTTGGTGTGACCACAAGATAGCGCAGCGCAGATTAAGCGCAGATTAAGCCGGGCCGGCAAAAAAATTCCAAAATAATCCCGGCTTAATCCCGGCTTAATCCACCTTCGCGTATGTTGCCGCAGATGAACCCAAATAAGATGAGCATAGCCATATCATTTTATTTTTCTCCACCGGTGCAAATGACGGTGCGAAATGTGCCGGTGGAAAAGGGCAGGGCCACGCGCCGCAGTTCGCGCGCGCTTTGCGGTTATGGCGTCACGCCGGTTTTCCGGCAAACCAGACAACAATACCATGAAAATCCTGTTTGAATCATTACTCGTATGTGTGCCGGTCATCACAACCATCATGCTTTGGTCCTGCCTGTTCATGGCGGGCATGGCAGATCGGATCATGCCGCGCTTCGCCGATGGAAAAGACGGACATTCCGTCGAGGACGAAGAATTTGACATCCATTATCAGGGTCAATAAACGTCCCCCAGCGGTTTAATTTGCGCCCGTATAAAAATGACGATATGAAAAAAATACATCCAGCCAGCGCGGCAACGGCGAAACGGATTCCGTCCGTTGAAATGAAAACGCATTTCGGCAGTTCGCTCCCATTGCCGCCGCACCCGACCATCCGCAAAGTTCAAACCCCCGCGCTTGATCCGGTGTTCACGCGCTTGTATCTGGCCAGCTTGATCGGCCGGCAAAGAAACTGAAACCCCGTTTTCGCTGCGCGTCAGCCGACTCCAATAATTGGAGGACTGTGACGTTCCTTATATTCAGGCCGCCGGCAACCGGACGGTGAAAATCGTCCCGACATTTTCCTCGCTGGAAACTTCAATGGCGCCGCCGTGCGCTTCCACAATCGCCTTGGAAATCGCCAGGCCAAGACCGTTATTGCCGGACGAACGCGATTTGTCCGCGCGATAAAACCGCTCGAACACGCGCGGCAAATCCTCGGCGGCGATTCCCGCACCGGTGTCGCGCACGGTGAGAATCGCCGAGCCAGTCTGCGCTTGCGTGGTGATTCGAACTTCGCCGTCGGGATTGTTGTATTGAATCGCGTTGGTCAAAAGATTCGTGATGACCTGCGCGATGCGTTCGGAATCGCCGGTGATTTCGAGCGGCGGCAGCTCGGAAGCGATTTTCACGCCGCGTTCGTCCGCGAGCAGGCGGATCAACTCGACGCAATCGCGTGCGGTCCGGGACAAATCAAATTTCATCCGCTTCATCTGCTCCTGCCCGGCATCGAGGCGCGCGAGTTCGAGCAGCGCGCCGATCAATTTGCGCATCCGTTGCGCGGCGCGCTGGCAGGCTTCGACGGTCTCGCGGTATTCGGGCGCGGTGCGTTCGCGGTTAAGCGTGGTCTGCGTTTGCGTGAGCACCACCGCGACCGGCGTGCGGAGTTCGTGCGCGGCGTCGGACGCGAACTGTTTCTGTTGCGCGAACGCGGCGTCGAGGCGCGCGAACGTGGAATTCAAGACGGCGGCGAGCTGGCCGAGTTCGCTTTCGGCCTCGGCGACGTTGATGCGCTGCGACAAATCGCCGGCGGAAATTTTCGCGGCGGCGGAACTGATTTCAACGACTGGCCGCAATGACCGCGACACAATCCACCAGCCGCCCGCGAGTCCGAAAAATAAAATGATGCCGCCGACGCCCGCGAGTTTTAGCGCAGTCATTTTTAACTCGCGCAATTCCGGTATGACGGAACAGGCGACGTAAATGGTCTCGCCAGATGGCAAACGCTGAAAAATCCCCCGGTTGTCCTTAAAATTTAGCGATGCACGCGGGGCTGGCGAATTATCCAAATTGGAAGCGTGGTTGACCGCATTAAACCGATGTTGAAAATCCACTTCGCTTTGCAGCACGTTGTCCGAGCAGGCAAGTTCGTTGCCGTCGCGTCCCTCAATGATGAAATAAAAATTATTAGAATCATTTGTCCCAAATAACCCGGCAGCTTCCGGCGGCAAATGAAATTCAAGTGGCGGGTGCGGATTTTGTCCGGGCGGACCGTCGTCTGGAAATTGTCCAGGTGGCGGGCGGTCAAAAGGTTGTTCGTTCTCTTCCAGTCCGCGCGGCGGAGGATGATGAAGTGCATTGGCCAAAACTCCAACCCGCCGATGCAGCTCATCATCAACGCGACCGAGCAGACGCCCGCGCTCCAGTTGATATGCCGTGAAGCCAAAGCCCGCGAGCACGACCACGAGAATCAGGCCATACCAGATTTGCAACCGCCACTTGATGGATTTGAAAATTTTCATCCTTCGACGCAGTAGCCGTGGCCGCGGCGGGTGGTGATGAATTCCGCGCCGAGTTTTTTGCGGACGTTGGAGACGTGAACGTCGAGCAGGTTGGACAGCGAGCTTTCGTTTTCGTCGAACAGATGCTCGTAAAGCTGCGTGCGCGTGACGACTTCGCCGCGATGCAGCGCGAGAAATTCCACGAGCGAATACTCGCGGGCCGTCAATTCAACGGGTTTGTCCTTGAACAAAACATTGCGCGCGGCGGTGTCCACGGTCACGTCGCCGATTTCAATCGTGTTGGTCGTCTTGTTCGCGCCACGGCGGATGATGGCGCGGAGCCGGGCGAACAGTTCCGGCAGGTCGAATGGTTTGACGACGTAATCGTCCGCGCCGGTGTCGAGGCCGCGCACACGGTCGCGCGACTGGTCGCGGGCGGTGAGCATCAGGACCGGAGTTTTTTTGGTTTTGCGCAACCGCTTCAAAATTTCCCAGCCGTCCATTCCCGGCAGCATCACATCGAGGACGATGGCGTCGTAGTCCGTTCCCTCGGCGCTGAAAAGCCCGTCGTCGCCGTTGTCGGCGGTGTCCACGGCGTAGCCCTCCTCGCGCAGCGCCTGGGCGAGGCTGCGGAGCAAATCAGGTTCGTCTTCGACAACGAGGATTCTCATGTTTGTCGTGGCCGCGGCTGGTTTAACACAAGCGCGCGCTGCCGTCACTCTCGCAGGTGAAACCTTAAGGGAAGATGAAGCCATGCCCGAAATTTTTTGCGCCGTGATAAAACTAATTCTCAACTTCACGTTCTCTTAAGGTTTGTTGGTGTAAAGTGGCGGCATGAAAACTCAAATTCACACCCACGCCAAAATCACCCGGACAAATTTCATCACGCTGCTGGCGGGAATTTTTCTCGCATTCACGGCCATCGCCCGCGCCGGTGACCCGCGCACGAATTCGTGGTTCATCAATTATGCCGGCCAATACGCCCGCATTTACACGAACGACATTTCGCGCACCAACGGATATTCCCTCACGACCTGGACGAACAGCACGGTGCAGGCGTTGCCGGCGTATTGCGGCGTGCAGGAAATTTATTCATCAAGCAACTGGGTCTACATCCGCAGCACCGGCCTGGGCAGTTTTGTCATGGGGCCGTGGTATCTCAACGCACAACGCACAACTTTGTTTCCAAACTGGCCGGTCAACCAGAAGACGCTTTACCGCATCCCGCGCATTCCGACGGTGCCGGCAAGCAAATCGGCCACTGAAGGCGGTCCGATCGGCTATTTCGTGGACGGCGCGGCGATGTTCAACAGTTGGGACGCCTACACTTGGAACGCCAGTTCCAATGCGGATGTCCAAAACTACACCGGCTACTGGAACCGCGATGCTTATGTGAATGAAGGCGTGAGCTTCGATCCGAACAACGCACATCAGGCCAACGGCCAGTATCATTATCATGCCAATCCGCCGGCGCTGCGTTATCAACTCGGTGATCATGTGGATTTCAATTCCCTGACGAAAATCTACACCGAATCCACCAACACGCCGACCAAACATTCGCCGATTCTCGCATGGGTGGGCGATGGCTATCCGCTTTACGGGCCATACGGCTATTCCAACGCGACGAACGCGAACAGCGGCGTGCGGCGGATGATTTCCGGCTATGTGTTGCGCAATGGACAGGACGGCACGCAAAATCTCACCGTCACCGGCCGCACCAATCTTCCCGCCTGGGCGGTGAGGCTTTACGGCGTGTCGGCGACCAATGCCGGGCCGGCCGTGAGCACCTCTTATCCGCTCGACCGTTACATGGAGGACAATGATTATCTTGGCGACCTCACCAATTCACTGACCGGCACAAATTATCAACAGGGCACGGACTTCGATCTGGATCAATACAACGGACGTTTCTGCGTCACACCGGAATTTCCAAACGGTACTTACGCTTACTTCGTGAGCATCAGCAGCAACGGCACGCCGTTGTTTCCCTATAACATCGGGCGCGGTTATTATGGCAGCCCGACCGGCGGCACCGTGACGGCGATCACCGAAACGGTCGTGACGAATTTCCTCGGCTACACCAACCTTGTTCAAAGCCTCAATTCGCCGGACGTCCAAAATGGAACGGTGACTTTAAGCTGGAGCGCGCTCGAAGGCGGCAGTTATCAAGTTCAAGCGACGACGAATCTTGCCAATTCGTCGGGCTGGACGGTTCTCGCTTCCGGGGTTTCGCCAAATCAAATTGCCGGCAGCTATGCGGACATTACTTCGCTCGACAAAAAATTTTACCGCGTCGGTCGCACGGCGGTGTCGAATTTCGACAGCGCAGGCGTGACCATCATTACGACAAATTTTGTTGTCGCTCCCGGCGGCAGCGCCAGTCCCGGCCAGACGGTCATCATGACCATCACGCTGCCCACAAATCCGCCGCAACCGCCGTCAAATAACGTGCCCGCGAGCGTGGCGATTTCCGGCGTGATCACCAACACCGCCAACCTCTCGCGTCCCAGCGCAGGCACGGCGCAGGCCATATTCACCATCCCGACCGGCGCGACCGCTGGCACAACCAACATCGTCATCACGTTCAGCCCCGCGCCGACTTACACGCTGACGAACGGATTCACCATCAACTAAAAAAATGAACCGCGCGCTGAAAGGAATTTTGCCGCTCGTCCCGCTTCTGCTGGCCGCTGGAGCGGGCGCGGCGGATTTGCGCGTGGATTTTTCAATGCAATTCAACGGCGCACCGCTCACTTTCGATTGTCTTACAAATCAGACCGCCGGCGGACAAACCATTTCCGTCACGCGATTGGATTTCCTCGCGTCGGACTTCGCGATGCGCCGCGCGGACGGGACCTGGATTGGACAAAAGGATTGGTTCGGCTACATCAGCGCGCGCGATGGCAGAACCAATTTCACGCTGGAAAACATTCCCGCTGGAAATTATGACCGTGTGCGCTTTCACATCGGGCTTGAGCCGGAAATCAATCACGGCGACACCGCGCAATGGCCCGCCGGCCATCCGCTGAATCCCGACGTGAACCGATTATATTGGGGCTGGTCGCGCTAATATGTTTTTTTTGCGCTTGAAGGCGGCTGGCAAAATGGCGGCAGTCGAAGCGGCTTTTCCTACCATCTCGCCACCGACCGCGAACTGATGACGATTGAACTGCCCGTCACGCTCGACTTGAATTCCGGCCGTGAACTTCAAGTCGCATTGGATGTCGGATACGTTTTTTCCGCGCCGAACAAGATTGAATTGAGCGACGCCAGCGACACGACTCACTCGCGCACAAACGATGCGCTGGCAGGCCAGCTTCGGCAAAATGTCGAAGCCGCCTTTGCCGCGAAAAATGTGCGCGAGTATTCGCCGTTCGCCGAACTGGCGCGTGGAACGAACCATATCGAGATCGCGCCGAATGCCACGCCGTATCGGCTGACGATTTCACAATTTGCGCCACAGCCGGATTTGCCGCGCGACAATCCGCTCACGGGCGAAGGCGTCGCGCTCGGCAGCCGGTTATTTTTCGACCGGCGGCTTTCGGCGGATAATTCGCAATCGTGCGCGACGTGCCATCATCCGCGCGAGGCATTTTCCCAGCCGAGACGCTTCAGCCGCGGCGTTGACGGCGACATCGGCACGCGCAACGCGATGCCTTTGTTGAATCTCGCGTGGAAATCCTCATTTTTCTGGGATGGTCGCGCGGCGACATTGCGCGAACAGGTTTTGCAGCCGATTCAAAATCCGATTGAGATGCACGAATCGCTCGCGAACGCCGTCGCCAAAATCGCGGCGGACAAAGATTATCACCGGCTTTTCGCCAACGCCTTTGGCTCGCCGGAAATCATATCGGATAAAATCGCCCGCGCGCTGGAGCAATTTCTGCTCGTGCAGGTTTCCTTCGATTCCAAATTCGACCGCGTGATGAACGGCGCGGCAACATTCACGGACGAGGAACAGCGCGGCTTTGTGCTGTTCAACACGGAATATGATCCGTATCACGGGCAATATGGCGCGGATTGTTTCCATTGCCACGGCGGGCCGCTGTTCCAGAGCCAGAGCTTTGCGAACAACGGACTGGATTCCGCGTTCCGAGACCTGGGCCGTTATCAAGTGACGAAGCGCGCCGGCGACGAGGGCAAATTCGCCGTGCCGTCACTGCGCAACGTTGCCGTGACCGCGCCTTACATGCACGACGGGCGGTTTCGGACTTTGGAGGAAGTCGTCGAACATTATTGCATCGGCATGAAACGCAGCGCAACACTCGACCCGAATCTGGCCAAGCATCCCGATGGCGGCGTGCCGTTGAGCGCGGAGGACAAGCGCGCGCTGGTTGCATTTTTAAAAACGCTGACGGACCGAAAGTTTTTGCCGCCGCCCGCCGCGGCAAATTTTGCGCAAAAATAATTCGCAGAAAATTTTCAACTTCACCTTTGCTTAAGGTTCACTCGCGTAAATTGGCGCTGTAAATTGAATGATTCACACCGGCAAAAAAGAAAGAGAGAACAAAATGAAAATGAAAACCATGCTGGCGCTGGCAGGATTGCTGGGCGCCACCGCGCTGCTCGCCAGCGCTCAAGACAACAACGACGGACCGCCCGGCGGTGGCGGCCCTGGTGGACCGGGAGGACACCATCATCATCCGCCGCTGCCGATTGTCACGGCACTTGATGTCAACCATGACGGCGTGATTGATTCAAATGAAATCGCCAACGCGAGCGCCGAATTGCTGACGCTCGACAAGAATGGCGACGGCCAATTAACCGCCGATGAATACCTTCCCCCGCTGCCGAAGGATGCACCCAAGGATGCGCCGCGTCCGCCGCTGCCGCTGATCATCAAGGCGCTCGACGCCAACGGCGATGGCGTGATTGATGCGAATGAAATCGCCAACGCACCCGCCGCGTTGAAGTCGCTTGACAAAAACGGCGACGGGCAGTTGACACGGGACGAATACCTCGGCAAGCGGCCCGGTCCGCCGCGGCAAAATTCCAACGGCGGCAATGAAGCCGGTGGCCCGCCTCCCGACGGAGGCCAAGGCGGTCCGCCGCCCGGTGGTGGCGATGGCAATAATCCTCCGCCCGGCCCGCCCCCGGGCCAGCAATAAGATTCCGTTCGTGTGAACGGACAGGCGGCGGGTTGGACTGCGAAAGCCGGGTGTGAAGCAGCCAATCCGCCGCTCTTTTTTCACCAGCTCACCGGCACGGTCATTTTTTTTCCAAAACGGTTGCTGTAATGAAGCTGCCGGTGCTGGCGGCCATATTCGTGGACGAGCTTGGTGATCTTCACGTCGTAGCAGCAATACTCCGCGATCTCCGCGAGCTTGCCGTCCTTGAACCAGCGGATCGCCTGCAAGCCTTCCGCCGTTTTTTCCACGCCGAACGTCGCCGTCGCGATGGAGTCGAGCGAGAGCCGGTGGTTCAGCCTGTTTTGCAATTCCACCAGCATGTCGAGCGTCGGCAATTGCGTCAGATCAAACGACGTGTAGCCGTGCAGCACCTCGTAGTCGAAGCGCAGATTGTTGAAGCCGACGACCAAATCCGCGCGCTGCAAATCCTTGATGAGATCGTCCACCTGCTTTTCGCCATAAATTTTATACTCGCCGCCCGCCGTGCTGAACGTGACGCCGATGCTCATGCCCATCTTGGAAATGTTGCCCCAGCCGCCGACTTCATCGGCGGACTTTTGCGTTTCCAAATCGAAATAAACGATGTTCTTTGCCACGGCGATCCCAATTATCAGACAGAATTAACAAAATTCCCAGAATTGAAAAATAATTCTGCACAATTCGGTAAATTCTGGTGGGATTATGCCGTTCACAAACTATCAAGGTAGGGATAGCGCGCTGCGCTGTCCCCGTCGCCGGGCGCAGCGTCAGGCGACGGAAAAACGGAGCTTTTACCACGTTCGTTCCGTCCTACCGGACGGGACGCCCCAGCGCGGCGTCCCTACCACCCTAAAAGTTTGTCAAAGACATAATCCCGAATTCTGTCTTAAAAAACTTTGAACTTTAGACTTTGGATTTATATTCCACTCATGGCACTCACACCTTCAACCATGCTGCCGCTCGGCACGACGGCGCCCGATTTCAAACTGCCGGACACCAGCGGAAAAATCGTCTCGCCAGCCGACTTCAAGGACAAGGCCGCGCTCGCGGTGATTTTCATGTGCAACCATTGCCCTTACGTCGTCCACATCCGCGCCGGACTCGCTCAACTCGCGCGCGATTACGCGCCGAAGAACGTCGGCATCGTCGGCATCAATTCCAATGACGTGAAAAATTATCCCGCCGACGGCCCGGCCAAGATGAAGGACGAAGTGAAATCCGCCGGCTACATTTTTCCGTATCTTTACGACGAGACGCAGGCCGTCGCCAAGGCCTATCGTGCCGCCTGTACGCCGGACATTTTCCTTTTTGATCGCGGTCGCCGCCTCGTTTATCGCGGCCAGTTTGACGCCAGCCGTCCGGGCAATGGAATCCCCGTCACCGGAAAAGATTTGCGCGCCGCGCTCGACGCCGTGCTCGCGGGAAAACCAACCTCCGAATTTCAAGCCGCCAGCATCGGCTGCAACATCAAATGGAAAGCCGGTAACGAACCCGATTATTTTTGATTTACGATTCGCGATTTACGCGCGGCGCTAAACCACAATGGCGCTCGTAAATCGTAATTCGCAAATCCATTGGCCATGACTGCGTTCGCCTTTCCCAACCTTGAAGGCGGCGGTGTTGACGCAATTTCTCCCGGCGTCGGCGGAAAAATAATTCAAAGGATTCGTCCGGCTGCGGGTTCAGAGTCAGTAAAAGCACGCTGCATGGCCGACGCCGACAACGATCTGGTGTTGCAAAGTCAAAATGGCAGCGTCGCCGCTTTTGAAACGTTGATCCGCAATCATCAAACCATGATTCACGCGCTCACATTTCGGATGACCGGCTCGTCCGCCGACGCGGAAGATTTGGCACAGGAGACGTTCATCCGCGCTTACGAGCAAATCAACCGTTTCAACGGCGGCGCGAAATTTTCCACGTGGCTTTACAGCATCGCCGTTCACGCGTGCTTGAACTGGCGGCGGAACGAAGCGCGCCGTTTTCAAGCCCACGCCAATTGCGCCGAAAACACTTTGACCGGACAAGCCGGATCCGGAATTTCTTCAGCTGAAAATGAAATGGCGCAACAGGCGCAGGCGGCGTTGATGAAACTGCCGGCCAAACAACGCGCGGCAATCGTGCTGACGATTTACGACGGGTTGAACTATGCGGAGGCGGCGAAAGTTTTGCGTTGTTCGGAAGCAACCGTTTCGTGGCGCGTGTTCGCCGCAAAAAGGAAATTGAAACGCCGGCTCACTGCCGGCGGAGAAAGCCATGAACGATTTTGAATTGGAATCGAAATTGAAAACCGCGCGCGTTCCGGCGCGGTCGGAGGATTATTGGGAAAATTTCCCAGCGAGCGTCCGCTTGCAATTGCGCCACGCGCCCGTGGAACTTGCACCGCGAAATTTCTGGTTGCCGCGCCTGGCGTGGAGCGGCGGTTTCGCGGCGGCTTGCCTGGTTTTCACCTTGTCACTCTGGCCTTCCGTTCGTGTTGTCTTGCAAGGTGAAAAAACGTTCCGGCGCGAACTGGCGCAATTGCCGAATCACCTCCGAACGTTCATGGCGGACGAGCATGGGATGCATTATTTGGTTGCGGATCAGCAATAAATTTTAACGCAGGCAATTATGAATTCAGAAAAGGTTCAGGCAAAGAACGACGGGGGAATTTCGGATGCTTCCGCGCCGGAAGTTCTGGAAAATCTCGTCCGGCTCGCCGACCGCGCGGGCGCGAGCGACATCCATTTGCAGATGCGCGGCAAATCCGCCGAGGTCGGCTTCCGGCTCGACGGCATCATCACGCCCGGACGCGAACTGCCGGCTGAAATTGCCGACCGTGTCTTTGGCCGGATCAAATTTCTCGCGCGGCTGAAGACGTATCAGGAATCGCTGCCGCAGGACGGGCGCATTTCCCGCGACGAACTCAAATGCAAAAATGACATCCGCGTCGCCACCTACCCGACTGTCACCGGTGAAAAGATTGTTCTCCGGCTTTTCAATTCAACTGCGGTCAAAACTCTGGATGAAATTGAATTTCCAGAAAATGCGCGCGCGGAACTGGAAAAATTTCTCCGGCAAACGAGCGGCCTGCTGTTGCTCACCGGCCCGGCGGGCAGCGGCAAGACGACGACGATTTACGCCTGCCTGCGCCAGCTTGCCGAACTCGGCGGACGCCATATCATCACCGTCGAAGACCCGGTCGAGCAGATTGTTCCCGGCACGATGCAGACGGAAATCAACGAAGCCATCGGCCTTGATTTCGCCCGCGCCGCGCGGCATTTGCTCCGGCAGGACCCGCAGGTGCTCATCATCGGCGAGATTCGCGACGAGGCCACCGCGCAACTCGCCGTCCGCGCCGGCCTCACCGGGCATCTGGTGATTTCCACGCTGCACGCCGGCTCGTGCAAAGGCGTTTTCGAACGGCTGCTCGCCATGTGCGCCGATCACTCTGCTGTCGCCAGCGCGGTGGAACTGGTTTTGAACCAGCGCCTCATCCGCAAAGTTTGCTCTGCGTGCGACGGCAGTGGTTGTGAAACTTGTTTGCACACTGGATTCCAAGGCCGCGTGCCGCTCGTCGAATGGCTGCGCGTGAATGAAACCTTGCGCGACCAAATCCGGCGGCGCGAATTGTCATCGCTCGCGCCCGCGCAAACTTTGGAAACTTCCACTCGTTCGCTGGTAAATGCCGGAGTGACAAATGAAGCGGAATTCAAACGGATTTTTGGCTTATGAAAAACGACGAATTTGCCTTCTTCAACCAGCAACTTGCCGCGATGCTGCGCGACGGCATCCCGCTCGAAGGCGCGCTGCGCCGGCTCTGCCAGGAAATGCGCGTCGGCTCGCTGCGCGCCGAACTGCAAGCGCTCGAAGCCGATCTCGCCAAGGGCGTGCCGATAGCAGACGCGCTCGCGCCGCGCCAGTTGCCGGAACTTTACAAGCGCATGATTCTCGTCGGCGTCAAAAGCAACGACCTGCCCGGCGCGCTTACGATGCTCGCGGATTATTTCCAGCGCCAGAACAACGTCTGGACACGGCTCAAAAGCATGATGACCTATCCGCTCATCGTGATGTTCGCCGCTTTTTTGATTTCGGCGGCGCTGGCGTTCATCTGGACGTGTGTCATCGGGCCAGGCATGAAAGAAGTATTTGGCGGCATGGGAATGAGACTTCCGGGAGCGACGCAGCTTGCGTTTGCCACTTTGCAATCCATCTGGGTGTTTCCGATAATACTCGGCGTTCTGTTTTTGCTGATGGCATCAATTGTTTTTCTGCCGGTGCTGCGCGGAAAATTCCTGTGGCGGCTGCCCGCGTTCAGGGAAGCCACCGTCTCGCGCATCGCAGCATCGCTCACGTTGCTTTTGAGAAACGGCGTCAATCTGCCCGACGCGATCGGCCTCGTGGAACAACTCGAAACCAGTTCTGCCGCAACCGCCGACTTGCAGCAATGGCGGAAAAAACTTTCCGCCGGCGCTGCGAAATTTTCCGAGTTCGCCGCCATCAATCGGCTGATTCCGCCGATGTTTGTCTGGATCGTGACCAGTGCGGGCGAAGATTTGACCGCCGGATTCAATCGCGCGGCGGAAATTTATCAATCGCGCGCCCTCTATCGCACCGAGGTCGCGCTTTATTCAGTGCTGCCGATTGCCTCGCTGTTTCTTGGCGCGGTCGTCATCTCACAGGCATTTCTGGTCATCAGCATGTTTTTACCGCTGGTCGCCATGCTCAACTGGCTGACATGAACAATTTTTTAGAAATTCTCGCGGGCCTGTTCTGGTATGCAGCTTTGATCCTGCTGCCGGGCGGCGCGTTCTCGGTGCTGTTGCATTTTCTGCTCTCCATGCCGATGCGCCGCCGCGACCGTGCGCTGTTTTTTCTCGACCTGATTGAGACGGTGCTGGATCGCGGTCAATCCGTCGAACAAGCCATTCTGTCCGCGGCGGAAAATCGTGACCGCGCCATCGGTGTCGGCTATTTCATGGTCGCCGCGCACATCGAAGGCGGCGCGCGGCTGGGCGAGGCGCTGGAAAAAGTGCCGACGTTCCTGCCGCCGCAGGTGAACGCCATGCTCCGCGCCGGCGAAAAACTTGGCGACCTGAAAAAGGTCCTGCCCGCCTGCCGCGAAGTGTTGCGAATCGCGCCCGACACCGTCCGCACGACGATGCATTACATGGTGGCCATCCTGCTGCTGTTCGCGCCGATTGCCGTCTTCATGATTTTTTTGATCATGACTTTTGTTGTCCCCAAATTCAGGGAGGTTGCCGACGGCATGGGCGTCGAACTGTGGCCGGTGACGTATTTCGTTTTCGCCATCACGCCGTATATCATCCTGTTTGAAGCGGTCATTTTTCTCGCGCTGATGACAGTGGCGTTGATTTACATGGGCGGGCCGGGATTTGTCCGCTGGTTTCAATTCCGCAGCGTTCCCGTCGTGGATTGGATCACCTGGCGCGTGCCGTGGAAACAAAAGAAACTGCTGCGCGCATTTTCCGCCATGCTCGCCGTGCTGCTCGACGGCGGCGTGCCGGAAGCCGAGGCTGTCCGGCTCGCGGGCGATTCCACGGCGAACGAAATCTGCCGCCGCCGCGCGCAATGCGTCATCACCGCGCTCGAAAAGGGAATCAAGCTGGATGACGCCGTCCGCGCCTTCGACGATACCGGCGAATTTCATTGGCGGCTCACAAATGCGACGCACGCCTGCGGCGGATTTTTGAACGCCCTGAACGGCTGGCACGAGGCGCTCGACGCCAAGGCGTTCCAGCAGGAGGAAACCGCGACCCACGCCGTCACCAGCGGCCTCGTGATTATGAATGGCCTCGTTGTCGCGCTCATTGCGACGGGCATGTTCGGCATTTTGATGGCGATTTTGAACGGAATGTTGTCCGCGTTATGAAAATTAAAATCTTTTTTGCAAACCGGGTCTCGGACGGCGCGCGGCGCTGGAGTTCAAGCTTTGGCCTGCTCCGGAGAAACAAGCTGAAGCCTGAACTCCAACGCGGTTTTCTGGAAATGGACCTGGTCGTCGGCCTGGCAATTCTCACACTGGCGGTTGTGCCTCTGGGATTTTCGTTTGCGCACGAACGGCAGGTTCTCCGCGCCGAATATTTTCGCAGCGTCATCAACGAAATTGTGGACGGCGAAACGGAAATTCTCGCCGCCGGCGATTGGAAAAATTTCCCCGACGGGTCGCAAAATTATTCCGTTCATGCCAACGCCGCCGCCCGCCTGCCGCCGGGACATTTTCAACTGACCAAAATCGGAAACCATCTGCGCCTCGAATGGACGCCGGACGAAAAGCACGGCGTCAGCGCCGTCATCCGCGAAATCACCGTCAAATGAAACTGCCAAGATCCATTTCACGCGCACGCCGCGCTGCGGGCTTTTTGCTCACGGAATGCCTCGTCTACCTTGCCGTGTTCGCCATTCTGATCGGCATCGGCACGGCGGCGTTTTATTTCTGCTGGGACCACTCGAAGGCGCTGATTTACGCGACGGATGATATCGCCTCCGCCTTGCGCGCGGGCGAACGCTGGCGCGCGGACGTGCGCACCGCGACGGGGAACATTTCCATCGAGACAACGGCGGCGGGCGAAGTGGTAAAAATTCCCGAGGGCGAAAAGGAAATTCTTTACCGCTTCGATTCCCGCGAAGTGCGCCGGCAAATGTCGTCGTCGGAATTTTCCGAATTGCTCCTGCCGAACGTCAAGGCGTCGCAAATGAAACTCGATGCGCGCGGTGAAGTCCGTGCGTGGCGGTGGGAACTGGAGCTGGCGCAACGCCGCAAGGAAACGCATCTGCCGCTGCTGTTCACGTTCGAGGCGGCGCAAACGAAACCATGAAAATCCAGCGCAAAAGAAATATCCGTCGAAACGAATGTGGCATGGCGACTTTTCTTTTCATCGCCTTGCTGGCGATCATGATGATCCTGGTCACGGCGGAAAGCCGCGCGTTGTTTCATCTGCACCGCGAGGTCAAGCTTCTCGAACAAAAACAAATCAAACGCCTGGACCTTTCGCAAACGAACGCCCTGTCCGCCGTGTCGTTGACGAACCAAACCGAAGCCAAATGACCAACGCTGAAACCAAAATCCAGATGCTCAAAGGCTCGATGCGTTGCTTTGCTTGCGGGCTGGTTTCACTGATCCCATTATTCGGATTTCCGTTTGCCATCGCGGCGCTTTGGATTTCAGGCCGGGTGCGCGTCGCGGAGCGGAATTTTTGGAACGCCGCGCGGCCTTATCGGGTTTGGGGCGGCATTTGCGCCGCGTTGAGCATGGGTTTTTGGAGTTTCGTTTTGATTCTAATCATCGCTCGTGCCCTGAACGTCATTTAAGCACGGCCGTTGGGCGGATTGCAGCCTGGCATTTTATTTGCCGGAGAATTTCCCTGACAAACGCGCCGCCGCCCGCCATTTTATCGCGCAATGAACCAGTGGATTTCCGATTACGCCAAAGCCCAGAAAGCCGCGCTCGATTCCATTCCGGTGGACGCCGTCGCGCGGCTGGTTGAAATGCTGCGCGTCGCGCTCAAGGAAGGCCGGCAGATTCTTTGCTTCGGCAACGGCGGCAGCGCGATGAACTCCTCGCACTTCGCCACCGACCTCGGCAAGGGCGCGTCCGACAAGGTCGGCCGGCGCTTCCGCGTCCTCTCGCTCAACGACAACGTGAGCTGGATGACTGCGCTCGCCAATGATTATTCCTACGAGGAAGTGTTCGTCGGACAGTTGAAAAATTATGGGAAGCCCGGCGACATCGCGCTCGGCATCAGCGTCAGCGGCAACTCGCCCAACTGCGTGAAGGCGATGGAATGGGCGAAGCAGAACGGATTGAAAACCATCGCCCTCGTCGGCGCGAAACGCGGGCGCATGGCCGAGATCGCCGAGAACGTCATCGTCATCGCCGACACGCACTACGGCCGCGTTGAGGACGCGCAAATGAATATCTGCCACCTGCTCTGCTACGCCTTCATCGAAAATCCGCAGTGGGCGAAATAGTTATGCCGATTTACGAATTCCATTGCGGGAAGTGCGAGCGCGGCAGCGAAGTCCTCGTCCGCTCGACTGATTGGAAAAACGCCGTGTGCCCACATTGCGGCTCGAAGAAATTATCCAAGAAATTTTCCACGTTCGCCTCGGCCAGCGCCGAGGAAGGTTCTTCCGGCAAGGGCAACGGTGGACATTGTTGCGGCGGCGGTTGCCACCGGCATTGAATTTTTCCTCACAAGCAATCCCAAGTTCGCAGATGGTCAACTGGAACACGCCGGGCCTCGCCCCTTGAGCTGCGGCCCGGCAAGCCGTCTTCAATTTAATTTAGTCAACCGTGCTGCGCCGAACCTGGTCCTTTTTCTCTTCCAGATCGGCTTGAAGTTTCTTTCGCTCGCTGGCCAGTTGCTGTTGTATCGCTTCAATTTTTTCAAAATCGCCGGTTGCAGCCAGCCGGGCGATTTCACCCTTCAAAGCGATTTCGCGCTCGGCGATTTTCGCGGCGTATTTGGAATCCAGCTCCGCAAGCTCTTTTTTCTGCGCTTCACTTACTTTTTTTGCCGGTGCGGTTTTGTTCAGGCGATCCATTGCAAGTTCGTAGGCGGATTTCATTTTGAATTCTCTCAACTTTCAACCCTCAACCTTTTCCAGCGGTTGTTCGGGAATTTTACCGGGCAGCCGGATGATTTTCACTGGCGGCGGTTTTGGTCTGGCCACCGGCAATCCTGAATCGGCTGCCATTTTCGCGCCGGCCGCACTGGATGGCGTGACGGTGTTCTGCGCGCGCCAGCCGGCGATGCGCGCCTGCAAGCCGTGATGTTCGGCCTTTTGTTTGTCGCCGGCCTTCAGGTAAAAAAGCGAAAGGCTTGTGTGAACGAATTGTTCCTTCGGGCGCAACGCCTCGGCTTTGTGTCCCTCGGCAATCGCCGCCGCGCAATCGCCTGCGCGAAAATATGCCATGCCGAGGGCAAGCTGCGCATCGAAATACGCCGCGTCCGCCGCCAGCACGGCTTTGAATTTCGCGATGGCGCGATCAAAGTCGCCGCGGCTAAAATCAAGCGTCGCGTCGTCGTATTGTTCCTGCAAGGTCATGCGTTGCCGTCCGCACGCTAACGCACTCCGGACGCCTGGTGCAAGCGACACCGGCAAAAAAGATAACGTTCATCCGCCGGCATCAACCATAAAGCGTGCTTATCTTCAATTGAAGCTCCCTCGGAAGCGCCCGGTGTGTTTATTGTAACCTGTTCATTTTGAACGAGATAAATCTTGGATTAGAATTTGACACGTTCCGGCATGGTGCCTTACTGTAGAGAGGCAAAGGTGCCGTGCTGATTCATCTTCAGACGCCAGCCGGCTTGCATCGCGATTAATTTTAACTAAACTTTAAGGTTCCATGAGTGATACAATGACAACGGTGCCACCGTCGGGTGGTGCGCCGAAGATTGCAAAGATCAACGAAGCGGTGATCCGCATCGCAGGTAATTCGCAGGACGGCATCCAGGCCATCGGCGGATTTCTCGCGCGCCTCGCGGGGCGCAGCGAACAGGAGGTCATGACGTTTATGACGATCCCTTCGACGATTTCCGGCGGGCCGTCCATTTTTCAAGTCCGCATCGGCAGCGGCGAAGTTTTAAGCGCGGGCGACGAGGCGGACATGCTGCTCTGTTTTTATCAGCACAGCTACGAGGATCACATCAAGTCGCTCAAACTCGGCGGCATCGTGCTTTACGACGCGGATCATGTTCAACCGAAACCGGAATGGGAAGAAAGTTACCGCCACGTCGGCGTGAATATTTCCAGCCTTACCGTCGAGGCCGTCGGTGGAACTGGTCGCGACAAGGGTAAAAATATTTTCGCGCTCGGCCTGCTCGCAAAAATTTTTGATCTTAACGTCACTAAACTGACCAAGCTTATCGAGGAACGTTTCGGCGGCAAAGACCCGACGGTTGTTGCGAATGCGCTGACCTGTTTCAACGGCGGTTACAATCACTCGCTGGAAAATCTGCTCAAGACTTATCAATTTTATACGCCGGAAAAAAGAAACCGTCATCAAGTCGTGATGAACGGCAACGAAGCGCTCGCCTTTGGATTGATTGCCGCCGGCGTCCGTTTTGGCGCGGGTTATCCGATCACGCCGTGGTCGGACATTATGGAATCGCTGCGCCGCGAACTGCCGAAATACGGCGGCACGTTTGTGCAGACCGAGGACGAAATCGCCGCAATTTCAATGGCAATTGGCGCGAGTTACGCCGGTCGCGTCGCCGTGACCGGTTCAAGCGGTCCGGGAATTTCACTCAAGACCGAGGCGCTCGGCTGGGCGGTCATGGCGGAAATGCCGCTCGTGATTGTTGACGTGCAACGCGGCGGGCCTTCGACCGGAATGCCGACGAGCGTCGAGCAGTCCGATTTGAACATCGCCTGTTTCGGCGGCCACGGCGATTCACCGCGCGTCGTGCTCGCGCCGACGAGCGTCGAAGATTGTTTTTACACCGCGATCGAGGCCGTCAACATCGCGCGCAAATACAGCACGCCCGTTTTCATCCTCACCGACCAGGGCATCGCCACGCGCATTGAGGCGTTTGAAGAGCCGAACCTTGAAAAAATTTGCCAGGACATCTCGCCCGATTTCACGCCGGTGGCCGACCACAAGCCCTACGATTTGTCCAAGCCCGACGGCATCACGCAGCACGTCGCGCCCGGCACAAAAATTTTGAGCGGCAAATATCCCATCGCCACCGGCCTCGAACACGATGAACTCGGCCATCCGACCGGCTCGCCGAAATTGCACCAGGAAATGACCGCCAAGCGCCGCAACAAATTGCGCAAGCTCGCGTGGGAATTTCCGAAGCTGAAAACCTACGGCCCAGACGAAGGACAAATCCTGCTCGTCGGCTGGGGTTCGAGCCAGGGACCGATCCGCGAGGCCGTTGACCGCGCGCGCGGCATCGGCGAGGCGGTTTCCGGCCTGACCATCAAATATATCAATCCGCTGCCGAACGGCCTCGAGGAAATTTTCAAAGGCTTCCACCACATTTTTGTCGTCGAACTAAACGACGAGGGCATTTACGGCTACGGCCAGCTTGCCTCGCTGCTCCGCGCCCGCTATTGCGATCCGCGCATCCGTGGCATCAACAAATCCGACGGCCTGCCGTGGAAAGTTAAGGAAATTCTCGACCGTGCCCGCGTGCTGGCCAGCAACAAAAAATAATTTTACAAAACCATGAGCACTCTCACTGCCGAACTTCCCGACCGCAATGCCGGCAACATCGCCGTCGTCAACGCGCCGACGCAGTCCGCCAACGGCGAACGCAAGGGCCTGACTAAAAAAGAAATCGCCGCCGACCATCCGACATGGTGTCCCGGCTGCGGCGATTTCTCCGTCCTCGCGCTGTATTTCAAGCTGATTGAAAAGCGCAAGATGTGGCACGAAAAAATTACCACTGTCGCGGGCATCGGCTGCTCCAGCCGCTTCCCGTATTTCGTGCAGGCGCACGGGGCGCATTACATCCACGGCCGCGCGCTGCCGTTCGCGAGCGGCATTTCACTTTCACGTCCTGATCTGCACGTCTTCGTTTTCGGCGGCGATGGCGACGCCTTTTCCATCGGCGGAAATCATTTCAACCACACTGCGCGCAAGAACATCAAGATGACCTATTGCGTCATGGACAACTGGGTTTACGGCCTGACGAAGAAACAGACCTCGCCCACGTCGCCGCTCGGTTTCAAGAGCAAGACCGACCAGTGGGGCGCGGTGGATTATCCCATCAACCCGATGAAGCAGGCGATCTCCGCCGGCGCCACGTTCGTCGCGCGCACGACGCATACGAACCCGAACCACGTTTTGCAGATGATGGAAGCCGCGATGGATCACGACGGTTTCAGCTTCATCGAATGTTTGAGCGAATGCGTGGAATTTTACGAAGGCGCGTTCGATGCGAGCAACCCGCGCAAGGGCGGCGTCTTCAACGAAGTCCCGAAGAACCACGACGTGGCCGACGAGCTCGCGGCCTACAAGCTCGCGGGCGAACCGTTCCCCGGCAGCTTCGGCATTTTCTACAAGGTCAACAAGCCGACGAAAAACGCGAAGGAAGCCGAGATCAACAAATCGTTCCAGAGCAAAGTCACCGGCCTGAAAGACTGGCAGATTCTCCAGAAAAATTTCGACCGGATGAAATAGGTTCCATTTGCGATATTCGGTTTACGGGTCCGTCGAAAACTTCGCGGACTCGTAATTTTTTTGTGGCGCGTCAATCGCAAATCGTGAATCGTAAATCCCGATGCCAATTTACGAATTTGCCTGTCCCAAGTGCCGGAAAATTTTCAGCTTCCTCTCGAAGCGCGTGAATCCTGACCGCCTGCCCGTCTGCCCGAAATGCGGCAACAAGAAGATGTCCAAGCAGGTCAGTCGGTTTGCGATGTCGCGAAAATTGAAAGAACCGGCGGCTAAAATGGAAGCCGAAGCCGGTGAGCCGCCCCTGCCGGATTTTAACGACCCGCGCATGGCCCGCGCGATGGCCGAGATGGAGCGCGACATGGAGCATCTGGACGAAAACAATCCCAAGCACATGGCTCACATGATGAAAAAAATGAAGGACCTCATGCCTGCCGGCTCCGTGCCCAAGGAATTCGACGTGGCCATCAAACGTCTCGAAGCCGGCGAAGACCCGGAAAAAATTGAGGCCGACATGGGTGATGTGCTGGGTGATTTCATGGACGGCTCGGAAGGCGGCGCGGGCGGCGGTGGTTACACGAAGGACAGCGGGTTGTATGATTATTAAGCGGCTATGGCTTTTGAACTCCGCCAGCATTGCCTTAACGTTGCTAGGCTGTGCAATGTTTTTGTTTTCTTCGGGCAAAATACCCGCAAATCTTGGTTGGCTGTTCCCTTGGTATTTCAGCGTGATCTTCTTTGTCGCTGCCATCGTTTGCGGATTTTATGCTCTCAAATTAAGTGACAAGGCAGCGAAGCAGCGTGCTCTTGCTCACATGAGAGATCGTCCAGCTTTGAATGAAAAAGATTTTGGCAAACAATTTTTCCCGGAAGGCAGCGCAGAAATTGCAGCCAAACTTCGTGAAATTCTTTCCCGCCACCTTCCAGTTGATCTTTCGCAATTGCAGCCGAATGATCGTTTTGTCGAAGATTTGCGGATGGATGATTTTGATTCGATGTCCACGGTAGAATTCGTCATCGAAATTGAAAAAGAGTTTGGGATCGAAATCCCAAATTCAGTGGCTGAAAAGATGGCCACGTTTCAAAGCGTTGTTGATTACGTTGCTGAAGCCGTGAAGTCCAAGGCAAACTGAAGTCATGGCCCACATCCACGAAAAGATTGATTTCACCGTCGCGATTTTTGTCGTTCACGACGGAAAGATCCTGCTCATTCATCATCGCAAGCTGGACAAATGGCTGCCGCTCGGCGGGCACATTGAACTGGACGAAGATCCGGAGCAGGCCGCGTTGCGCGAGGCGAAGGAAGAAAGCGGACTTGAAGTCGAACTGCTCGGCGAACGCCCGCCCACGACTTCGCCTGGCACGCGCGCGCTCATCGCACCGCGCTTTCTCGACATTCATCGTATCAATGAAACGCACGAACACATCGGCATGATTTACTGGGCGCGACCGAAGAATTCCGCCGTAATAAAGCTTGCGACCGAGGAACATCACAACATCCGCTGGTGTTCCGCCGGTGAATTGGACAAGCTGCAACCGCCGATGACCGAGGCGGTGAAATGGTATTGCCACCAAGCCATCAAGGAGATTTCTCGATGACGCATCGCCAGCTCAAAGTCGGTTATTTCACGCTCGCGGGATTGAACACGCTGGCGACTTCGTATTATTTCAACTACCTGTTCTTTTTTCTGCGCGACCACTTCGGCTTTGGCAATCGCGGCAATCTCTGGGTCACGGCGTTGTCTGGTTTCATTTATATTTTCGCCGCGTGGCAGTGCGGGAAATTCGCCGCGAGATTCGGACGCGTGCTGAGTTTGAAGATTGGTTTTCTCAGCCTGTGCGTCGTGATGTTTGTTGGCGCGCTGGCGCACAGCGTCGTCGCGCAATTGATTACCGTCTCCCTTTACAACATCGTGCTGCTGCTAACGTGGCCGGCGCTCGAAGCGCTGGTCAGCGAGCGCGAAACGCAGGCTGGCGTGCAGGAAATGGTCGGCACCTACAACTGCACCTGGGCGTTTGCGGCGGCATTCGCGTATTTCACCGGCGGCAAACTTTACGACGCGCTCGGCGCTGGCGCGGTGTTCTGGCTGCCGGCGGGAATTTTCTTCGCGCAATTTCTTTTGCTGCTCTGGCTGGAAAAACATCACGATGCCGTGCTGGCCGCAACGCCCGAACCGCCAAAAGAAGACCATCACGCGCCGGAAAGCTCCGCGTTGAACCAACCGGTCAGCCCGCAGACGTTTTTGAAAATGGCGTGGCTGGCCAATCCGTTCGCCTACGTTGCCATCAATACTCTTTTTGCGGTCATGCCCGGCATCGCGGAAAAACTCGCACTCTCACCGACACGTGTGGGACTTTTTTGTTCCGTGTGGCTTTTCGGCCGGCTCGCCGCGTTCGCGCTGTTGTGGAAATGGCGCGGCTGGCATTACCGTTTTCGCTGGCTGTTTGCGGCGTTTGCAGTTTTGATTGCCGGCCTTGCGACCATTCTGCTGGCGCAACAACTTTGGCTTGTCGTCGTGGCGCAAATCTTTTTCGGCCTGGCGACGGGGCTGATTTATTATTCATCGCTGTTTTATTCGATGGACGTGGGCGAGGCCAGCAGCGAACACGGCGGACTGCACGAGGCGTTCATCGGCGCGGGAATTTTTCTCGGCCCGGCCACCGGCGCGGCGGCGCTCACGTTCGCGCCGCAATTCGCCAATGCCGCGACGTGGGCGGTCTCCGGCCTGCTCGTGCTCGGCCTTGGCGGATTGCTGGTGATACGGAAAATCGCCAGGTGAGGGACAGAATCAACTGAATCAAACAGAATTCTTTTCTAATTTTGTAAATTCTGTAAATTCTGTCTGAATTTATGGCCGAAGAAAATCAACAGCAACCGCCGTCGCCACAACCCGCACGCAAAACCCTCGACGACCGCGCGAAGATGACCGAACTCGAACGCATCCGGCATTCCGCCGCGCATGTGCTCGCCACGGCCATTCTCCGAATCTGGCCGGACGCGCAATTCGCCGCCGGGCCGCCGGTTGAGAACGGTTTTTATTACGACGTCGAACTCGCGCATCGCATCGCGCCGGAAGATTTCGCCGCCATCGAGGCCGAGATGAAAAAGGAGATCAAGGCGAACAACACGTT
>Ga0182018_10000896_pt1 | contig 36691 bp, 42 predicted proteins | sample 812P2MmetaG_FD_120490 | JGI IMG/M metagenome (GOLD analysis project Ga0182018, IMG submission 120490) | Permafrost microbial communities from Stordalen Mire, Sweden - 812P2M metaG | ecosystem: Environmental > Terrestrial > Soil > Wetlands > Permafrost | place: Sweden: Stordalen | collected...
GGGATGGAGGACGTTCGCCGCCATGCCGCCCAACGTTTCGGTCACCGGCTTGAGCACCGCGGCGTGGACCGTACTCAGCAGATCCTTGCCGAAGTTCTTGGGCTTGGTGAACAGAACGTCGAACAGTTTCTCGGCCTGCTTCTGCAAGCTGTCGAACTGCGACTGGATCTCCTGCTGGCGCTTCTGCTGGAGCTGCGCCTGCTTTTCCTCGAGTTGGTCCTGCGCCTGGGCGATTTCCGTGTACAGATCCTTCTGCGCCTGCGCCGCCAGGACGGAGCGCTTCGCCGCGTTCTCTTCTTTCGATATCCGTTCCGCTTCGATCCCCGCCAACTGGACGGCAAGATCGAGGCGGATCTGGTAGGCTTGCTGCGCCGCTGCCTCTTCCTTTCGCGCCGATAGCTCCCGCTTTTCCGCCTCAGACATGGCCATCGGCGTCTCCTGGCTGGCAGTCAGTTCCGCCATACGCGCGGACCGCGCGGCGCGCCGCCGCAATTCATCGCGCTGCGCCTGGACTCCGATGTCCTCGATCCGTTCCTGCGCGGCGAAGCCTTCCTCCCACTCCTTCATCTGCTCTTTGCTCGGCATCATGAGTGCGAGCATTTTCTTCTGCTGCTCGGCCGCTTGCTTGTCGGCGTACTTTTCGAACTCCTCCCACGCCTTCTTCGACAGCACAGCCGCCTGTTCGTCCGCCGCTTTGCGGATCGCCGCAATTTCCGATTCTGAAGCCTTCACCTTCGCGGCCTGCTGCAGAAGCTGGTCGCGCTGGTAGTAGATTTTGCCGATGGCATCGAGCTCGGCTTCATCGCCCTTCTTCTCGAACTCGGCCGCTTGCCGACGGAAATCCTTGAGCTGCTCCGCGCCCTTTGCCACCGCGTCCAATGCCGCCTTGCGGCGTGCCTCGGTAGCTTCCGCGACGTGGAGTTGTTGGCCCAGATCCTGTGCCTGAGCCTTCGTCAACGGCTTGTCCGGTTCGAGCAGTTGCTTCTGGAGCCGCTCGACATCCTTCTTGGCGTCGGCGTAAGCCTTCTCCATGCCGTCGTGCGTGCCGAAGAAGCGGGCGCGAATGCGATCTGTTTCTTCCTTGCCTGCACGCAGGTCTGTCCGCTTGGTGGCTGCCCCGGCATCCGCCAGCATCTTCTGCAACTGCTGGACCTGGTCCTGGATATCGCTCGCGCGCTTCGCTCGGGCCTCCTCGTCGCGGGTGGGCGCAATCGCTTGCAGGATGCCGAAATCGCCGACCAGCCCTTGCTGTTGAGCCCGCAAATCCTCGATGCGCTTCAAGGTGGCATCGCGGTTCTTCATGATCTCGGGCGCCTGTCGCTCCATGTCAGCCACCTGTTGACGATGACTGGAGATCGACATCTTCGCCCCAATGCCGCCCGCCGCCCGAATGTCGGCGGCGTCCTGCATCGCCTGTTCCTCTTCGCGGCGCTGCCGTTCATCGTCTCCGGCGGTGCTGATGTTATTTAGGAACCAATCGACGCCCTTACCGACCCATGTCACGGTGACGACCAGCCCCTCTTTGAACTTCCGCACCAGCGCGTCCCACTTGGTTTCGAGCACCGTCACCTCACGTTGGTACTCGGCAAAGCGGTGAATGTCTTCCTCGGTCGGCCCGAAGCCCTGCTCGTGGGCGACGCGCAGATTCTCGTTGAGTTCCGTCATGAACGGAATCGCCTCCACGCCCACCTTTTTGAACAGGTCCATGGCGGCGGCGTCCCGCTGAAGCCCTTCCGGAAGTTTGTTCAGCCCCTCGGAGATCTCCGTCAGAATCTCGGAGGTGGGTTTCATTTCTCCGGTGGCGGTGTGGAAATCGATGCCCATTCCGCGCAAGGTAGCCCGCGCCTTTTCGCCTTCCCTGGAATTGTCGTCGGCCGCCTGGGACAAACCGCGCATCAGGCGCTCGACAATCGAGATGTCCTGTCCGACCGCGCGCGCCGCGAAGCCGAACTGTCCGACTTCCTTCGCGGTCAAGCCGGTGCGCAGTTCCGCGTCCTTCACGCGGGTGCCGTATTCGCCGAGACTCTTTGCCGCCTCGAATGCGGACGCCGCAATGGTGCCCAATACAGCAGCACCTGCGGTGACAGCGATGCCAAAGGGACCAAGAGTCGTCAGCACGGACGAGAGAGCGCCCTTCGCCCCCTGGAGCGGATTCTCCATGAACTGGCTGACACGCTCGCCGAACGAAGTGATGGCTTCGGACTGCTTCCGCAATGCTTCTTCGGCTTCCTTCGCCGCCTTTACCGCGAGAGCTTCGCGCGAGGCCTTTTCCTCCATGGCAATCATCTTTTCGTAGGATCGGGTGATCGCGTCGATGGCCTGCGGCTCGCGGTTGTATCGCTGCAGAAGCTGGTCCCGTTGCGTGATAAGCCGGTCCACGCCGCTCTTGCCGTAAGTCTCGGCCTGCTTTTCGAGGGAGGCGATGAGCCGCTGGACCGAGGACCGCGTCTGATCCGAAATCCGGATGACCTTGCTGTGCGACGATTCCGCTCTTTTCTCGAAGCCGTCGAGGGCGGCGTTGGCCTTGTCCGTTATCGGGGTGACCTGATCCTCGGCTTCGAGGATTACGCGTTCCGCTTGGTCTGCCATTTACGCTGCCTTGAGCATCACGAAGGGGCGAGCCTGAAATGCGGCGAGCACGGCCTGGCGGTCGCGTGGCGATACGCCCCACTGCGCCTCGCGACGGTTGTTGAAGGCGGCGATCTGCGAAGCCGTCATTCGCCGGCCGGGAAGAGCTTCGTCCAGGAACCCGATCGCCGCGCGATTCTCGTTCGCGGTGAGGACCTTAAGGCACCGCAGAGTGTGCCCGCTCCAGGTCCAGTCGCGGATCGGCTGGAGACCGCGCGCCGCCTTGTAGTCGGGGTAACCGCGGCGGCCAGACTGTCCGGCCTTTAGCGGCGCCGCCGCCTGGTCGTAGATGTTCCGCCCGCTCTGGATTCGCATCCGGATCGAATCCGCCAGGACCTGTGCAAAGCTCTGCATTTCCGTCGCGGTGTAGGGCGAGTAAACGAAGCGAGCGCGGCGGATGACGGTTTGGAATCTGGGCATTATGACCGGTTACGCAACCGCTAGGCACCGTTGCAGAACCGAGACTCTAGCAACTTGGCGGTATCATGCGGACACGATGCGTTTGAACGAGGAAACGACTTGGCCTTCGGACGTCCTGGACTACCTTGAACAGCATAGGAACTTGTTCTTGGCCTGGGAACTAAAAGGAGCGGGGGCCACATCATCTCCTGAAGCCGCCCGTGAAGCGGCGCGTAAATATGACACTGCCGTCTATGGGCTGCGGGCCGTGCTCAGCCGTCACGCACTTGAAGGCGGCTATCATTGCACACGCCTAACGAAATCCGAGATCCATCACATTATGTCGAACGGATTACAGTTGCCGAATCGAGCGATGCTTCTCGCCCGTATTCAAGCAATCCAGGATGCGAGGCTGATTGAGCCCTACGTCGCGGAGCGCCTCAGGAGCAGGAATCAAGCGGATGAGCCCAATCGTGCTGGTATGATCTGGTTCTGTTTCTTTCCGCCACACCTTGCCGGCCAAGGTGGGATCGAACGATTCTTCCGGCACTGGGGCGGCGAGGCCTTGTACAATTCTCATGAGCGCGATCAGTTAACCGGACCGATCCTTTCGAGCATTGGTACGCCGTGCTTGATAGAAGCCGATGTGCCAATAGCTAGCCTTGAGATTCACAGCTTTCTTGACAATCATGTCATAAGACAATTCCTCATCAACCGTGGTCTCGAAACCAGTGAGTCAGTTGACCATGAGGACCGCGCGAAATATCCTCTCCCCGTATCCAATATCCGGAGAATCATCCAGTTTCCGGAACCGGAGTTTGTTACTCTGACCGATTGCGATGACTGGACGCCGCCACTAAGTTAGTCTGGAAGAGGCATTCCCCGGGGAATTCAGTGTTTGTCAGCCAATCTGGCTCGCTACTCGGAATCGCTACCGAGAACTCTGTGCACCCGCATCTCCAACCTTGATCTGCTCCTGCCGCTCGGCTTCGATCAGTTCCAGCACCCGGAATTCCTCCTCCGTGATATCCGCCAGCGTGATCGTAAGCCCGATGCTCTTCGCGTTCAGAAGGCGGAAACACCGCCGAACCAGAGCGCCATTCGGCGTGTCCATCGCTTCTTCGAGGAGGTTCTTAGGACAGCCGGGCCCGTGGCTGACGTCAATGGCCTTCCAGTCAGCGCGACAAGCGGGACAGCCATCCAATTCGGTCTGCGCGGAGTACCCGCACCGTCGGCAGCGGAAGACGCGGTCGGGGCATTCTTCGTCAGGCCCACACAGCCCGCTCTGGTGTAACACCGACCGGATTAGGAATCGAACGCCCGGCTCTTCCGGCCAGTCGCCGGGCGCGGCTATTCCGGGTCTTCGTCGGCCTCGATCGCCAGTTGCGCGATGACTTCGGACACCGCCGCCGACTTGTGGACGATGGGCACGGCGCCGGCATAGCCGTCATGCGAGATGTGCAGCTTGTCGTAAAGGGCGCCGCTCGGCTCCAAGAACGCGCGCGTCTCAATGGACCGCCGCGCCGCGACCACGCTGGTCGAAGCCCGCTCGTGGTCCTGCATCTCCTTGGCGGTCGGCATGCGGAGCACGTGAACCACGCGGGTACCGGGGACTTTCATCTCGATCCGGTAGTTGATCCCTTCACGCTCGACGTTGGCCACGGCGCACCGCTCGATGCGGCCGATCACGATGCCGGCCTCGGCATCATCGAAGGCCGGGCCGTCCTTGTCGGTACGGATCTTGGCGAACAGTTCCGCGTTGATCTTGGGCAGCTCCACGTCCTCGCTCTGCGACTTTCCACGCCCCAGAAAATGGCGCACGGTGCGCTGCGCACGGGCCCAGACGCACCACTCCTCGTCCGAGGGGAATCGCACCTCGCAGCTCTTTTCGCCGCCCGAAAGGATCGGCACCACAAACGGCTTTGTCGCGTCAAACATTTGAATCTCCTATTGGCAGATGCCCTGTAGCGGCGTGGTGACGGTCATCGTCACCATCCCGTTGGTGGGGTCGTAAAGCTGCACGCCGGTGATCTGGAGGGTCACAATACCATCCGTGTTTCCGAGTTCGGCGACGTTGAAGCCCATCTTCTGGATGAGCATCGTGAACGAGTTGTTGACGTCGCGGGTCATGGTGAACGTGGCAGTCCCGGTGGTCAGGTTGATCAAGTTCGCGTACTCGGTCGATCCCGCCTGCACGCGCACTACAAACTGCACCGCGAAAGCCCGATCACCCCACTCGAAACGCCCCTGGATCTGGTAGCCATCCTGAGCTCCCGAGCCAGGGAAGAAGCCGGGCCGGAAGTTGTTCTCCCAGGAAGCTTCCATCGACACGAACTGCTTGGCACTGCCGCCGGTAAGATAGTTGATGCCGTTGAACGTCAGGGCGCTGATCATGCCAGCATTGAATTCATGCGGCGTGGAGATGGCCGGCAGCGTGATGCCGCTTGGCGAAGTGTACTGGCCGGTGGTGACGCACTCCACCGAGCACATCGCACTGGCGCGGCCTGGAGAGTTCTTGATGGAGAGCTTCCAGCCCTTGACGGCGCAGCCCACCAGCATTTCGTCCAACACCGCCGACCCGCCGGGCCGGATCTGTTGCACGAACGAGAAGTAGGGCAGCTCCAGGCCGGTCGGGTTCGTCGCTCCAAGGGCCGGAACGATGGTGTAAACGTACGGACCGCTACCGCTCACAACGACGTTGCCCATGGAGAAGGACAGCGCCCACGCGAGGAACTCCGACGAGGCGTACTTCGAGAGCTCGTAGGCCGGCATGTTGTAATGCGACTTGAAGAGCTGCGTCGGAAACTCGTGGCCTTTGCCGATTTCCGCCCGGTCATCCTCGTTCACGGGGACTTTCGCCCACGGTTTGGTATTGAGATTCGTGTGACGCCAGATGGTCGCCACCAAGTTGGCCGTTCCAATGGCGGTCTGTTTGCCGAATCCCCAACCGTTCAGCAATTCACTGATGTTCGCCATGCTGCTTTTCCTCCTCAGCCACAACTGCCGGCTTCTGTTCAGCCGCCGGCGCGGGAACCTGATGCCACCCGGTGCTCATGAAGGGTGAAAGTGCTTCCGCGGTCGCCTCGACTTCCTTGATCTCGTCGCCTTGGGGCGATTTCATAAAAACCAGGTCTGCCATTTCCTCCCCTTTTCCGAAAACTACGGGTTGTAAGATTCGATCAGCCGCACCGGTACCTCGAAATACTCGAAAGTGGCTCCGTCCGGGCTGATCACGACCGTGTTGCGGCGCGCCGACGGCAGGTAGAAGTCCATCGGTTCGCAGTTCGGATCGACGGCAGTGTGCAGCATCCGGAGGCTGCTGCCCGCCGGCACGTCGTTAACGATCCAGTTGAAGAGATCCTCGTAACCGACATCGGGCTCTTCCGGTGCGCGCAGGTATAACGAGAAATCGTGCACAAATACGAGCGCATTGCCGAGTCTGCCTGGCCCGGTGCCCTGCCACGCGATCATGATCGAACCGGGCGGCATCGACAAGATAGCCAAGCGGATGTTGTTCTGCGTCGGCTGGCCGAAAACGGTGGTGTTCTCGGTGTAGAACTGGATGTAACTGGCATCCCCGCCGAGGGCATCCACCAGGTTCGGCAGAGCCTGGAGCGCCGTCACCCACTCGGCCAGGATCGTTTTCGGGTTAGTCATTGGGAGTCTGCCCGGCCCGCGCCATCAGCGAAAGCTCGACAAGCCCGTACGGGTCCGGCTGGCGCACTGTGGTCACCACGAACTGCGATCCCCACGCCGTCACCCAATCACCGCGCTGCGGGAAGCTCGCAAGGTCGGGGGGATTGACAGAGATCTCTTCGACGTTCGCCAGTGCACCGGACTCCTCGCGCACGCGTGCGTGACGGATGGCGGTGATGGTCACCGGATCGCCAACCGCCGCGCCAGCCTGAGCGGATTGATACACCACCGGCTCGCCGAACGTCTGCTGCATGACCGCGTTCGCCGCTGCGTCGATGGTGGGCCAATCGGACATATATAAGGATGCGGCGGCGCGGCGGCCGCGCTTAGTTGAGCGTGATGATCGAGTAGAACACCGTGACGACCATGGTGCCGTTGCCGGTGGCGAAGGCGCCAGTGGCGTTGACGATGTCGATGCCGGTCGCCGATGGCGGCTGGATGACGCCCGTGGGCGGCGGCACCACGTTCTCGCTCGCGGCCGCGCTGGTGACGGTCGCCGCGGGGATGGTGGACGAGTGTGGCACCACGCCGGTCCCGTGGTACTGGAACGACACCGCACCGCCGCCGGTGAACTGCGTGGCGCCGGGCTTCATCTGCACGATGAACTGATCCACCACGAGTACCTGTCCGGCCGCGGGCGCCGGCAAGATGCTGACCGCCGTTCCGAACATGGCCATGATTTGCGCCGCAGTGAGCGTCACCACGGTTTTCTGAATCAGGGACGGGTCGGTGTCCGCCGCCTGCACCGGCCCGAAGCCGAGCGGGTTGAGCCGGACGCGAACGGTCGCGTCGCCAGTCAGGCCGCCCGGCGCATTCACACCGCTCGCCTGGCTGAGCACCGCATAGCCGATCTCCTTGTTCGAGACGCCGGCCGCCGTCAGCGGACTGGACGTGGCCTGCAGTGCCGTGTTGTTCCAGAAGACTTTGTCTCCGGGGTTAAACGTGCTCGCGTCTTTCGCCAGATCGAACACGCCCTCCACCACCAACTCGCTCGAGTCGCCAATGTTCTGACTGTTGACCGTCACGCCGAAGATGTTGCCGACCTGGCAACCGCCGCCGCTGAGCAGCGCGTAGGGCGCAACAACCGTGAGGGTTTGACCTTTTTGAACGTAATTCTGCATCGGTTTCTCTCCTGTTCCTTATGCCCGCCGCGCCCTACTGGCCGGCGTTCTTCTGAAGCCCGCGATAGTCGAGAGCCGCCGCGCCGAAATCCATGCGCGCCTTGATCTCGACGCCATCCACCTCGAAGCCCTGCTTGGTTTCGATGTACACGCCCTGCTGCCCTTCCAGGTAGCAGTACTCCACGGTGTCGATCTGCGCCGGGTCCGCGATCAGATACCATCCTGTGGTTCCATTCGTGGCGGCATCGAGACGCGGTTCGACCACCGGGATCAGGCTGCGCACCCACTCCGGCACGACCTTGGTCGCATCCGCCGAAGCGATGTTGATCGGGTACACGAGCTGGAGCATGTAAGTCTCCAGCGCCGTCGGCACGGCGATGAACCGCGGAATGAGATTCAGCGGAGTGCCCTGCGGTCCCTTCTGCAGGCGCATGGCACCGCGTCCTTTGCCGAGTGCGGTCAGCGGAGCGGAGTTGGCAACGGTGGAATCGATGGCGCTGGCCACGCCGGTCAGCAAGTTACTGTGATTGGCATGGAAGAGCGCGGTGGAGTTCTTGTCGCCCGCATACACCGCTGCCGGATTCGACGTGATGATGCCCCAGACGGTATTCGATTCCAGCTGCGCAGCCGCCACGCCGAGCAGTGCCGGGACCCGGGTGAACGCCTGAAGGTCGTCATTGATGATGACCTTGCGCGTCAGCGCCACGATCTCGCCGTACGTGCCGAGTGCGTAGTTGATGTTGTTGTCGGTCAGGTTGGCGCGGTGGTACTCGCCCTTCTCATTCAGCGCCTGTAAGACGGGCGCATCGGCGAGCATCACACGGTTGATGGGCTTGAAGTCCTGTGCCGTCACCTGCCGGCAGAACGGCTGGAAGGTGCGCGGATAGGCCTCATAGCCCTGGCGCAGGGTCTTGTTGGCGACGTTGGCCAGGATCGCCGGGAAGTCCGCGGTCGATTCTGCGCCGCCCGCGAAGAACTCCCGTCCCCGCGAGGATCCCTGGAGTGCCATCTCCGCAATCCGCGTCACATCCATCCCGCGAGGGTTGGTGCCGCGCAGTTCCAAGGCTTCCTTCGCCATGTCGATGAGCTTGAAATTGCGGTACTCGCGCGCCATCTCGACGGCGCGGCGCTGCTGCTCGGGGCCGTAGCCATCGAGATATTCCCCGGTTTCGTTGCCGTTGTGGTCCCTGCGCCGCGCCAGGAAGAACCGCCCATCCGCACGCAGCAACAGAGCCATCTGCATGCAGGCAAGGCGCTGCTCCATGCCGTCGCGGGTTACCGAAGTGCCGCCCTCCCCGCGAATCGGGAATGCCGGGCCCTCTGCGCCCGGGCGCGTCGGGACTCCCTGTTGGCCCTTGGTCGCGAGATGGGCAAACAGTTCCTTCCGTGCCTGATCGACGGGCACGCCCTTGGCGATGAACTCGCTGATGACGGTCTCGTCGATCCCGTATTTGATTGCGGTCGCGCCCAGCGTTTGGATTTCGCTGACGCGCTCCCGTTCGGCCTGGACCGCCTCTTCACGCGCGGCGGCCAGGGCCTGATCGTTCACAGTACGGGCATCCGCGCCCGTGTCCTGCGTGGTCGTCTGTTCCATTGCAGGTTTCTCCTTTTGTGGGCTGATTGCCCGTACTGAGTCGTTGGGTTGTGCGCTCAGAAAGCACGTATTGAAATCGGCCGGCACCGTGCAAGGCGAAATCTCGAACGGCTCCCAGTCGGTGGCCTTGAACATGCCGATTTCTTTATCGTTCAGGTAGGGCGGTTTGCCCTCCGGTATTCCTTCAGTCTGCGCATCCACCTTTTCGCGTTTGTACACGAAGGTTCCGAAGCTGAGGTTTTGCAGGATGCCGGTGCTGGCTTTGCGGAACATCTCGGCGCCATCCGGATCGCCCAGATCGAATTGCAGCGTAGCCATGCCCTTATCGCCGTTGGGCCAGGCGCGGCGCACCACGCCCAACTGGGCGCGCGTGCCGACCTTGCCCGCCATGAGGGACTTGAAATCGTCGCCAGTGAAATGGGTGTCGAACACCGGCGCGCCGTTGTTCAGCCGGTCGAAGCGGCAGCCCTGCATGTCGAGCTGGAGCATGTAGGGTTCGCCTGTCGCGCGGTCAACCCTTGGGACGGAGGCCCCGCTATACCAGACCACATCGATGGTGCCGTCCTTGGCGTTGGCCGTGCTCGGCAGCACCTGTGCATCGGCGGCGAAGACTTCGGCGTCGCACTGCGCGGGCGGCGGCTCGCCGGTACCCGCAAAGGATATTTCGGTTCGTAGAAGTGGCATCGTGCCTCCTAATCCTTCACCGCGCTGACGGCGATGTAGTCGTTTTCTCCCAGCTTTTTCAACTGGTAGAGTTGCTTCTGCAACCACGCGACATGGCCCTTGAACTTGTCGTCGCCTTCGCGATGCCACTTCACCAGATGCTGGTAGAAGTGGAAGTTCGACATGTCGCCGGCGTCGTAGCACTGTTTGCAGAGATCGGTGAACCGCGCGATGGCGGCCTGCTCGGCGGCAAAGGCATCGTTCAAAATCTCGGTGACGCTATCGTGGGTCGCGGCGGGCTTCAGCTCAATCGTGGGTGCGCCCTCCAGAAACAGCGCGCGGCTCACCAGACATTTCATGTGGTCCTCGCACTGCTCCCTCATCTGCTTCAGGCCATCGGCCAGATCCAGACCCAGGCGCTTCACGTCACGCTGGTCGAGAAGATACTGAAGCATCATGGAGCCTTCCATGTTGGCGGCCTCCTGAAGCCCAGCGATTACCTGTGGGTTTCCTTTCACAAACGTCCTTCCTTGTGGTTGAGTCTTTAGCCGCGGTAAAGCCGTGAGGCCGTTTCGAAACCGCTGCCGGCGCGCGACATGCCGGCGACGAGCAGATCCTTGACCATGCCCAGGTCCTCTTCCGAGAGCGCCGCGAAGCCCTGGCCCTTGGACTTGGTGGGGGCCGCTTTGCTGCTCGGGGTTCGCTCCTCCGTTGCCGCCGGCTGCTCCTGGCCACGGAGCGTCGTGTTGCGCGGGTCCGAATCCAGGATGATTTCAAATTTATCCACCAGCTTGTTGAACAGCGCAATCTGCTGAAGCTGGGTGGGAGGGTCGTAACCGTTCTCCAGCACGGCCTCGAACCAGGTCTTGCGGCCCATGCGGACATCTTTCAATACACCCTCTGCGTCCTTCACCGGATCCACCGATTCGAACCGTGGCGCGGTCCACTGCACACTGCGCAGTCCGATCTTCGGGTCGTTGGCCGCGGATTTCGGAATCTTGCCCTGCATAATCAGCGTGTCGACGAACCGCCGCCACACAGGCATCGCGAATAACGGAATCAAGGTGAGCCAGCGAAAAGCTTCCACGGTGTTGCGAAAACCCAACATGCCGCCGCGCCAGGAAGAGTAGTTCACCTGCGACATGTCGCCCGTGCCGAGTTCGTAGGGCAAGCCAATGCCTGCCATGATCCCCTGCAACTCGGTCATTTTGTACTCGCGGTACCCGCCCGCCGGCGGCGGATTGTTGAACTTGATGTCCTGGCCGGGCTTCAGATATTCGACCATGCCCGGCTGGAAGCTCTCGACCGGCAGCCCGCTCGATGGATCGGTTCCCGCGATGCCGAGTGGATCGCCGTCGACGCCTTCCGGTTGTTGGACGAACGCCGTAACACAGGCTTCCACCTTCTTGCGCACGCGCTCCGCATCGCAGTAATCGTCGAGATCCCGGAGCGCCATCATCACGGGCGCGAGCCACGGCACGCCGCGCACCTGGCCGGGCCGGAGCACGCGGTAAACGTGCATGATCTGGTCGGCCGGAACCGGCTGGCTCACTATGCCGCCGCGCGGGTTGAGGATCAGCACGCCGCCGGGATGGTAACTGAACAGCCAGTACGCGACGCGGCGTCCCATCTCGTCGAACTGCACGCCCTCCATCACGTGGCCGTTGACCAGGCCCATCGTACGGGCCTGATCGAGGAAATCGGATTCGAGCATTTGAAGCTGAAGCGGAATGCGCAGACCTTCGTCCGAAGGACGCGGCCTGAAACGGACAATCGCTTCTCCCGATTCCGCCATAGTGCGGACGGTCAACGTCTGCATGCCATAGAAATCGAGGCGTTGCGGCGTGTCGCATCCGTCTGCGAAGAACGGCCACTCGGCATCAATGATCTTGTCGATGGCGGTGTTGCCGGTCTTGGCCTTCGGCACTATCCCAGTTCCAACCACATTCCCGGCCAGTTCCTCCACCGCGCGCGCCGCATAGGGATTGTTGCGAATGAGATCGCGGCTGCGGTTGCGGAGCCAGATGAGCGACCCCATCAGCTCGACATTGGCGTCGGTCGAGGCGGCGTACCAGCCATGGGCGCGGCGGCCGGCGCTGGCGCCTTCGTACCGGAACCGCTGCGCGTGCCGCTCCAGATAGCCCGTGGTCAATTCGAGCGCGACGCGACTACGCACACGCTGCAACGCAACGCGCGGCGCTACGATGCTGATGGCCTTGTCGAGAAGATTCATTCCGTTACCAGCGGTCGTCCAGCGTTGGGCCTGTGGGACCGTCGCCGCGCTGGTGCTGCGCGAACCGGACGCGGCTTCCGGTCTGTCCGCTGGTCTTGCGGATATCCTCTTCGATGGTGGCCTTCGCCTTCAGAAGCTCGTCCGTCGAGCGGTAAGTCACCTCGCGCCCATCCGGGAAGCGGACTTTGAGCGTGGGGCCTCCGATGGCCTGGGTGACCGCATCCAGGTTCAATTGCAACTGCTGAACGGTCAGTGCCATATCAATTTCTTCCAAACCAGTTGCGGCGCGGTATCCATGGGTCTTCCCCGCGCTCGGCGGGCGGCTCGGCACTGGCCGGCTTTGGCACCGCCGGAATGTTCGACGGCGTCTCCCCGCGCCGCGTCTGCACCATCCGCGCGAAGCGGTCGCAATGCACCGGCAGTTTCAAGCCGCTGGCGTACAGCGCGTGCAACGCCGCGTACGCGAGGACCCGGGCGTCCAACCCTTCGTTGCGGGCGTTGGCCGGCTTCCGCCATTCCTGTTTCGGAAACCCGTTGTGGTACCGCGTGAACTTCCGCTCGGCGGTCAACTGCTCGAAATACTCGAGGTCCCGCCCGATCGGGAAGTGGCAATAGCCCGGCCCCACGTCCCGGAGCTTCAGCCGGTCGTAGATCGCCGTCTTCGCCGCATCCACGCCAATCATGAAGAACGGCGTCTGGTTCTTCCGGCTCGGCTTGCGCGGCCAGATCGGCGACTCGCCCGCGCGCCCCTTCGTAGCGTACACACGGCGGTTGTAGCGGTCGCGTGTGAAATGCAAAACGGTGGCATCCTTAAACCCGCAGTCGATGCACGTCGCGACGATCCGCATGGGCAGCCCGGACGCATGCAGGTATTCGGAGAGCAGCAGGCCTTCCAAGTGCTCCCAGACCTCGTTGCGGGTCACGTCGCCGGGGATCACGTGATAGGCAATCGACCACGATTCTTCATCGCGTCCCCACCCAACGATTTCCATCTCCAACCGGTCTGCCTGCACGTCGACGCCAGCCGTGATCAGCGCGACTCCTTCCGGTGCTTCGGCTTCAAAAGGCTCGCACCGGTTCCACAATGCATGAGCATCCGTCGCTACTTCGTGGGTCTCCTCCCACAACTCAGCGAGCACCGTGTTCAGAAAGGCTTTCAGCGTCTCAGGCGATTTCTTCGCCGCCAGGAACTCCACCGCGATCTCCCCCCAGGATTTCTTTGGCGAGATCAACTGCGAGACGCGAAAGCCAGGAATCGGCGACGACGGGTTCGCCGCGCGGTACTCGCCGCGCTCCACCATCTCGGCTTTCAAGCGGTGAGGAATCAACTCGCTGCACTCGGCGCAGCGGTACGCCGCGTCTTCCGGCCTCCCCTCCGGCCACACCACGCCCGGCCCCGTGCCGTCGCCGAACGCGAGTACCTGGAAGCACCCGCACTGTGGGCAGGGCACGAAGTAATCCCGCTGGTCGCTCTCGCGCCACGCCAACTCGATGCGGCTGACGCCCTTGATCGTCGGCGTGGACGCCATGACGATCTTCTTGTTGTGGGCGAACTCCGCGGTGCGCTGAATAGCCAGCGATACCGGGTCGCCCTCAGTGCCCGCGCTCGCCGGGTAACGGTCCACCTCATCCAGCAGCGCGTAGCGGATCGGCCGCATGGCCAGGCCCGAGGGCGAGATCGCTCCGGTCAGCGTGATCTGCCCTGCGCCATTTGCGAGGACCTTGTGTAGCGTCGTGTTGCTCGAATCGCGCGACTTGACGGGCGCAATCTTCCCACGGAGTGCGGGCGTCGCACGAAACATGGGCGCCACCCGATCCTTTGAGAGCGCCTTCGCATCCTCCGTGCGCGGCTCGACGACCAGCACAGGCCCTGGATCTACATCAGCGATGAAGCCGATGAAGTTGAGAAGCACTTCCGTCTTGAGAATTTGCGCTCCCGATAGCACAACGACCTGGCGGCAGGGATGGCTGGGGCTGAGCACATCCATCGGCTCCCGCTGGTACGGCCGCGTGCGCCACTGGCCCCGTTCGGCCGCCGCGCCGCCGGTCAGGACGCGGTTCTCATCCGCCCACTGCGAGACGGTAATGTCACGCGGCGGCAGCATGGCCGCGGCGCCAACTTCGTGTATGGAGAACGGTTGCATTTACAGGCCCGCGTCCGCGATGGCTTTGCTCACCTTGCGCAGCACGGCCTCATCGTCGTTTTTCAGTAGCCGATGGATGGCTTTCTCGTCGTTGACGGCGGCCAGCATGGGCGCCAAACGGTCGGCACGCGCCTGGAGGTGGTCCTTCACGATGGCAGAGAAACTCGCGGCGTACTCCGAGGCGCGCACCGCCTGGATCAGTTTGCCGGCGCGCTCCTCATATTCCAACTGCGCCGTTCGCGCCTCGAAGCTCGTTTTGACCGCTCGGGCGCGCAGGTATTGAGCGACCGGATCGCCCGTCGCTGTCGGCGGTTCGGGCATCTGGGAAACCCGTTCCTTCGGTGCTGCGGCCGCCGTTCGATTGACCGTCTGGCCGGCGAAGGTGTTCTTGGCCCATTCCTGGTTGGCGCGCTCCGGATCGATAGTCCCGTCCGGCAGCGTCGTGATGCGCTTGGTGGCGATGGCCTTCTGTACGGCGGTGAGACTGCAACCGCGCATCCGCGCGTATGCCCGGAGAGAAATGCCCATCATCGCCATACGTTCGCCTAGTGAATCTTTCTTTGGAAAAGTCGAACTTCAGAGTTGCTATTCGTCGCGACTGAAGTGATGTATGTGTTCGATGCCACGCACCACCAAGACCACCAAACAAACCGCCGCCGCCTGCTACGCCGAACGCCACGCCGAGTGCCAGGACCTGCTGAAGCGCATCGCCAGCCGTCTGGAGCAACACCAGAAGGACCAGACTCAGGAACCCGCCAACTGGGGGTATGCCGGCGACCTCGGCCGCGTCACCGAGGAACTGGCCTACGTCCTCGCCAGCCTGGGCGACCGCAGCGCGGTGGACCGGAAAGGACTGGAGTACTGACCATGCAGAAACACAACGTACAAATCGGCACGACCTACATCGTGAAGGTCAGCGGCACGCTGGCCAAGGTTCGCATCACGCGCGAGCACCCACGCGGCGGATGGTACGGCACCAACCTCGCCACTGGCCGCGAGATCCGCATCCGCACAGCCGCCCGCCTCCGCTCGGAGGTGAAGCCCGCTGGAGGAGAGTGCCCCGAGCAAATCCGCAACCCGCGCCTGCCGGGCTTCAGCGCCGACGAATTGCGCCGCGTTGTGGAACGGGCCAAGGCCGAGATTCTCGCGGACGTCGCCGCCGGAACCGTCCCCAGCACTTGCGCCTCCTTCAGCGAACTGCACGACTACACGGACGCCAACGGCTACGGCGGGGCGTTTGAGCGTCCCTTCGACAACAACGAGACGGACTTCTGGAACGCTGTCCAGGATGCCGTTGACGCATGGATCAAGCAGGGAGGCTTGCAACGCCTCACTGACGACGAGGCGCGCCGGATCGCCGACGAGATCGAATTCTGAAACAGGAGACCACCATGACGACTTTCACCATTGACACCGACAACAACATCACTGCCTTCGCCGCCGCCGAGCAGATTCCAGAAGGCCAAGATCGTTTCACCAGCGAAAAGGAGTTCGCCAAGCTCTCCGCCGACTGGCCCATCACGCGGTTCGTCGAAGTCTGGAACGCCTTCGCCGGCGCGCCGCCCTTCGGCGAGTTGAAGCCGGTCAAGAAGTTCACGGACCGCAAGACGGCGGTCGCGCGAATCTGGAAGGCCATCCAGGCACTGACGCCCACCCCCGCGCCACAGGCCGCCCCGGTTGCGCCGAAGAAGGCGAAGGCGACCAAGGCGGCCACTGCGGAGGACGCCACGCCCACGCCGCGCGACGGCAGCAAGAAGGCCATCGTCCTCGACATGCTGAAGCGCCCGGACGGCGCTACGCTCGCCGACATCATGTCTGCTACCGATTGGCAGGCACATAGCGTCCGCGGCTTCATCTCCGGCAGCCTCGGAAAGAAGATGGGCCTCACCGTCGAATCCTTCAAGCGCTCCGATGGGGTCCGTGCTTACAAGGTCGCGCAGTAACAGCCCCACACCGAAACGCGCCGCCGGTCTAATCGCCGGCGGCGTTTCTGTTCTTCAGATCCTCGGCGATGGCGGCGAATCTTTCGTGGACCAACTGCTCCCGGAGTTGGCATTCCCCCGCGCGGACATAGGTTCCATTGATCCGCGCAATGATGCGATTCTCCAACTCGGCCAACTCCCTACGCACCTCGGCCAGCAGCGCGCGATTCTGAAGGCTGACATAGGTCGCGATCAGTCCGGACACCAGCCCGGTTACGGGGATCAGAATCTGAAATAGATGATCGTTCACGTTCCCTCTCCAGTATGCGTAGCTCGGCGTGCCAGTCCGAGAGTGCCAAACACAGGCCGTGTAGATCCTTGTGACCGCCACGCAGCAACGCTTCGACGGCGGCGATCTCCGCGCGGCACCGCGCCATCTCACGTTGGAGATCCGGCGCCGCGGCTCTCACTTCGTCGTTGCAGGCGGCGGCTTCGGCGGGCATTTGTGGCCCGTCTTCGCAAGGCATCCGATCTGGTGACCCACCTTCTTCACGCCATGCACGGTCTTCTGGGCTCCGATTACGACCAGAGCGACCGCCATCTCGGCCACTATGATTCCAGGGGTTGGCATTGATCCTCCTCACTTGATTTGCGCGGTTCCGCGAACGCGCGCCCATCCTCTGCGTGCCGCGCCTGCTTCCCGCTGAACCCCTGCCACCTGGTGACAATCACATCGCAGTACTTCGGGTCCAACTCAATCACGCGCGCCTGGCGGCCGGACTTCTCGCACGCGATCAGCGTCGTGCCGGAACCCCCGAACGGATCGAGCACGGTATCGCGGCCCTTGCTGCTGTTCCTGATGGCGCGCTCCACCAGTTCCACAGGCTTCATCGTCGGGTGAAGATCGTTCACCGAAGGCTTCTTGATGAACCAGACGTCACCCTGATCGCGGGCGCCGCACCAGAAATGATCCGTGCCTTCCTTCCACCCATAGAGGATCGGTTCGTACTGGCGTTGATAATCGGAACGTCCCATCGTGAAGGTGTTCTTCGCCCACACGATGAAGGTGGACCAGTGCCCTCCCGCCTCGCGGAACACCCGCTGCAGCGTGTGGATCTCCGACGACGACATGCAGATGTAGATCGCGCCCTTGGTCACCGCCAACAGGTTCGTGCAGGAGTCCCGCAGGAACTGCTCGAAGCCATCGCCCAGATTGTCGTTGGCGATCCTGCGATTCTTCTTGCGGAGCTTGTCCTTCATCGTCGCGCCGTAGTTCACGTTGTACGGTGGATCGGTGAAGGCCATGTCAGCCAAGCCGCCGGCCATGACCTTCTCCACGGATTCCATCTGCGTGCTGTCGCCGCAAAGCAGGCGGTGCTCACCCAGAACCCACACGTCGCCAGGGACCGTGACCGCAGTCTCCGGCGTCTCCGGGGCTGCATCGTCGTCGGTGTTCCCGGCGCGCTCCTCTTCCGGCTCCTGAAGCAGCGCTTCAATTTCCTCATCGCTGAAGCCGACGATGTCCAGATTGAAGCCGTCCACCTGGAGCGACTCCAGTTCGACGCGCAACATCTCCTCGTCCCATCCGGCATTCATCGCCAGACGATTGTCCGCGATGACCAGCGCGCGGCGCTGTGTTTCGGAGAGGTGGTCGAGGACGATGACCGGGACTTCGGTCATCCCGAGTTTCCGGGCGGCAAGCAGGCGCGCGTGCCCGGCGATGATCACTCCGTCCGCGCCGACCAGGATTGGATTCGTCCACCCGAACTCGACGATGCTGGCGGCGACCTGCGCGACCTGCTCCTCCGAATGCGTCCTCGCATTGCGGATATAGGGAATCAGGCGGTCGACCCGCCATCGCTCTACGAGAAGATCGCGCAAGGCACGCTCTGGTGTCACGGAACGTTCCTGACTCGTGGTCGTATCTTGCGCGGTCTTCATGTGGATGGGGAGTTACGCGGTCTTGGCGAGGTGGGCGCCGAGAGCGGACGCCACAGCCTGCTGGTGAGTCGCCGGAGTCTGGCCGGCGGTGAAAGCGGCTTCGATGGCCTGAACGAGTGCCACCACCTCCTGCGTCAACTGAATGCCGGAGGGAGCCACGCTGAGAATCGTTTGAATGATTTGCAAAAAGTTCATCGACTTGTCCTTTCTGGTCCACACGAGACGGCCCTTGGAGGCGGCCACGGAGCCGAAGCGTCCGCAACCGCCCCGGTAGGGATCTCCCGTATGGGGAGATCTACGCCGCCTTGGGCTGCGTCTGGGAAGGGGTGGAGGCACCACCCGAAGCGGTCACCACCACCGGCACAAGCGCCGCGATGGTCTGCGAGATGGCGGCGGCCAGAGCGCTCGCGATCACCGGCGTCAGTGAGGTGAACAGGTTCGCGACGTTAGCGGTGACGGCTTCGGCGCTCACCGCTTCGCCAGCTCCGGCGGCGGCGACGGCGCCCTTGGTAGTCTCGCTGGCCGCCGTGCCGGCGGGCGATACCGTTTGCTGGCCCTCGGTCGTGCCCACCTGGCCGGACAACACAATGCCGGCGTTGATGGCGTGATCGATCGTCGCCGCGTTTTGCGCGCGCCGGCTGGCGGTCTGCGCCAGATCCAGCGATACGGCTTCCCACGCGCGCTGCCGCGCCAGGGTTTCGCGCCGGTTGTCGAGCTCTTCGTCGAAGAGCAGCTTGATGTTTTCGGCGCCGCCCAGCAAGCTCGGCTGGTGGGTGACACAGGGGGAAAGATTGGGATTGGTTTCGGCCATACGGGAAAAGTCCTTTCGGTTGGAGTTGCGGTTTGGGTCATGCAGCCCGGATCGCCGGGCCGCTCAAAAAAGAGAGATCAGGATGTCTTCTTAGGTCCGTAGAACGGATTCGGACCGCGATGTTTGATGGCCAGCGAGTCCTGTTGCTTGGGGTTCAAAGCCTGATCGACGGGCACGCCGCGCGACTCGGCTGCCGTAGCGAATGTTTCCCCCGTCTCCGCGAGCATTGCCGTCTCACCAGTCAGGTTCATGATCCGGCGCAGGATCACGTCGCAGTAGGCTGGGCTGATCTCACAGCCATACCCAACGCGTTCCAACAACGCCGCGGCGGCCATCGTGGTTCCAGACCCCATGAATGGATCGAACACCACGTCGCCGGCATCGCTGAACGCCAGCAGGAAGAACTCGACGAGCGGGCGTGGGAACGGAGCGGAGTGCGATCCCTGACCGGACTCCGTGCGGACCTCGATCACGTTGGAAGGCCGCGCGACGCCCGCGTGCCGGCCTTCGGAATCATCGGACAGGCTGCTCCGGCTGCGTTGCCACGCGCTCTGGTTCTTTCCCCCGTCGGCTGCTGCGCCGCGCGGCCCCGTGCCCAGCAAGCCGCTGCCGGAAGTCGATTTCGGGTTGTTCGGGTTGTAGTCGAAGCAATCCTCCGACTCGTGCCCGACCGCCTTGGGCCGGAATTTGATCTGCTGCTGCCGGCAGAAATGGTAAATGGGCTCGAATGCGTTCTTAAATCGATTTCCCCAGCCGCCCGGCACGCCGTTGTCGGTCTTGCGCCAACAGAACTCGTCGACGAAGCGCCAGCCCCATTGCCGCCGGTGCGCCAGCACCAGATCCATCACGTAGAGATTCCGCTCGCCCTCATCGGCGTGCGCCTTAATGTTCAGGAAGTAGGAACCATCCGGCGCCAGCACCGACTCGATCCCGCTGGCGACCGCACGGAACCACTCCACGTACTCTTCCGGGGGCACCGGCTTGAACCCGCTCGTGGGATCATACTCGCGCTGCGTGGCGTACGGCGGCGACGTAATCACTACGTTGGCCTTCTGCCCGTCGAACAATCGCGCTCGCGTGCCATGATCGCGGCAGTCCCCGCAAATCAGCCGGTGCTTTCCGATCAACCAGACGTCTCCCGCCCGCGTTACTGGGTCCGCCGGCGCCTCGGGGATCTCCTCCTGAGCCGCGGCAGGAGCCTCTGCCGCAGGTTCGGCATCGGCCAGGAGCTTGGCGAGTTCTTCTTCGGAGAAGCCCAGCAGATCGAGCCGCCAATCGGCGGCTTGCAGTTCCCCGAGTTCCGCCGCCAGCGTATCTTCGTCCCACCCGGCGTTCTCACTGATCCGGTTGTCCGCGAGTATGTACGCGCGTTTCTGCGTCTCGCTGAGGTGATCGAGCACGACCACCGGAACGTGTTCCAGCCGTAACTTCCGCGCGGCCAACAACCGTCCGTGCCCGGCGATGATCCCGGCGTTGGTATCCACCAGGACCGGATTGTTGAACCCGAACTCCACGATGCTCGCCGCAATCTGGGCAATCTGATCGTCGGAATGCGTCCGTGCATTCCTCGCGTATGGCACCAGCCGCGCGACAGGCCACAGTTCGATTTGCCGCGCCATCGCGGGCGGGACACGCGGGTCAGCCAATGCTGTCCACCATCTGAATTCGGCGGCCAATCCACCGCATCACCGGTACCGCCATCGAGTTTCCAATTGCCCGGTACCGGGGACCGTCGGCGGCTGGCTTTCCGCGACATGGGATCAACGTGTAATCGTCCGGCATCCCCTGCAACCGCTCGCACTCACGCGGGGTCAACCGCCTGACCGCCAAGGGCCCGCCGACCGCGAGCAACGGAGCGGCATCACCACGGCCTGTCCCGCCGGACTGTGCCTTGAGCGGCGGCACAACTTCAGATGGACCGCCCCGCCCGTTTCGCGCCACGCGACTCTCGAAGCACACCGCGATCTGGCCACCCGCGTTGGCATGGCTGCGGTCATGCGGCATCGCCCGGAGCGTCGGCGCGAGCGGTCCGGCGTCAGCTCCGTGGTCCTTCGCGGAGAACGCGGTCACCAGTGTCTCCGTCTCATAATCGATCCGGTGCATGCCGCCCCCATTCAGACAGTGCGAGATATTGCCCGTCGAAGCGACCAGATGCTCGTGCGATTCCTGCTTGCGTGCCCGGAGCGTGCCCGCTCCTTCGTGCCAGTAGCCATCGCCCGTGGTGTGGTGCACCGCGACTACCGGATCCTGCCCTCGCGAATCGCCGTTTCGTTCGACTCCCCGCCCACTTCGTGTAAGGCTTGGCGCAAGATCGTGGGTAATTCCTTCCCCCGTCTGGCGGCGCGCCGGAGTATGCCTGCACAGGCCTTCGCGCTCAAGAAGTACCGCTGCGGCACGCCGCCAGTCTCCAAGATGTCCGACAACGAAGACGCGACGGCGCCGCTGGGGCACTCCAAAGAACTGAGTGTCCAGCACTCGCCAGGCGCAACCAAACCCGAGTTCCGCCAGCGCCCCGACGATGGAGCCGAAGTCCCGCCCGCCGTTCGAGGACAGAACACCGGGGACGTTTTCCCAGACGATCCAGCGAGGCCGCAGTCGGCCAGCAAGCCGGCAAAACTCGATGGCCAGGTTGCCACGCGCATCCTCCAGGCCGCCACGTCTTCCGGCGAGGGAGAAGGACTGGCAGGGAGTTCCTCCGGCCAGAACGTCGATTGGATCGCAGCTTCGTTTGATCGTCGTGAAGTTGCCAAGGTTGGGAACGTCCGGGTAGCGATGCGTCAGCAGCGCGGAGCAAAACGGATCGATCTCGGCAAACCATGCCGGCCGGAAGCCCAGCGGCTGCCAAGCCACGGTCACCGCCTCAATGCCCGAACATACGCTGCCGTAAGTCAAAGAAATCCAACCTGGCGGATGGCCAAGGGGCTCGCTGCAGGGGTGACAACCTGAAGTGACAACCTGCATAAACCCATGTAACTAGGCAAACTGCGCAACATTTCAAGCCGCGGCCGCCGATGCCCAGTCAGGTCCCTGAATTGCTGCGGGCTACCTCGACATGCCGTTTGCGAATGCGCGCCGCGATGGTCAGTGCCGTTTGCTGCGCCACCGTCGCCCCTACTCCGCGGCATCGCTCGGCTTCGTCCTCCGCAATCTCCAGGCATACGACCTTTGCCGCCCCGATCGCCACGTCGCGCGTCTCGTTGAGTGCCACCCGCAGGATTTCGGTCAGGCTCTCGGCGTGGTTCTTGGCAGGTAGGCCGAGCGTCCGGCAAACGCGCTCCGCAAGGATCTCGGGTGTGATCACGCCTGGCATGGCTTCGGTCCTTTCATTGGCTCGCTGTTCTCCTTCGTCATGCGCCGCAAGTTGCGGTTGCGGCGGGCGGCCATCGTGTTCCGTACCTCGCGCCCGAACGGCCACCCGGACCATGCCGGGATGAGTCCCCGCTCCTTCGCAACGTGCCGGCCTCCGATGGACCTCTTTGTCATGACTCCTGTCCTTCCGCCACGAGGTCGTCCACGTCACCCGTAGCACCACAGGCACGACACCGAAACCTGTCACCCGTATCGTGACAGCCCGTCTGCTGGCAGACCCCGAAGTCGTACTCGTGGACGGCGACGGCGTCGCTCAGGCATTCGGGGCAGCGCATGCGTGTCAAACTGACTGCGGAATTTCCGCAGTCGTTGGCCGTTCCGGATGGAAACGGTTTCGCTCAAGAAAACGATGACTTGGGAATTTCCCAAGTCGTTTACGGCTTCGCCATGCAATCCGTCACCACTGCACAGAAGATCGGCCGCAGTTCATCGCCCTTGCCCAAGCGTTTCAATGCCCAGGCGACCGTCCCGTTATCGAGTTGCTCTCGGAAGCTGTAGCGCGTGCCAGCCCGTACTTGGGTCGTGATCGCCGAGGCGCCATCCTCCTGCTTTGTTTGGACCGCTTTCAGGTGACCCTTGCGGCCATACACGGCTTCCACGTATCCGTTGGCAATCAGCCGGCGCGCCGATTCGAGGGAGCGAAAGCCCAGGGACCGGCCATCGGCGGCATACATTGGAATCTGTTGTTGCATCATGCTCGCGGATACACTTCGTCTGTCAGGGGTAGGAGGGAAAGGGATTAACGAGCGTCCCGTCGCTCGAATGATTGTTTGGAGGGATCTATCGGAGGGTGCGCCCTGCGCTCGCCTGTCGAACAGCGCCTTCAATAGAAATATACGCGAAACGCGTGAAAAGTGTCCGGCCATTGCCGAAGAAGATTGCGCGGCCTCACCGGATTCGCCGTATCCACGGCTGATCGACGTCCGGGTTGTAGAAGCGCAGCCGGGTTTCTCGCGGCGGCGGCCCCACGATCTCAATGGCCTGACGCGTAACATCGCCGATGCGATCTTTCGATCCGATGTAGCAGACGAGCCCGTAGTCCGCGGCGAAGGGCCGTTTCTGAAATCCCTCGTGACGGTACAACCGCTCAAGATTCCATCCCAGCTCGACGGCCTTCTCTCGTATGGCGTCGACGAGGCGAATAGCCCGATGAATTCTCTCGTCGTCGCGGGACGCAGGCTCGGACCGCCGACTCTCGGTTTCCCCCCGTGGCGGGTCGTACGCCTTCGGCGTCAGGTTGCGGATGGCGGCCATGATGGTCTGCGCGCCGAAATGATCCAATGACCATGCCTCGATTCCGGCGAAGCGGTTGCGGAGTTCGTCAAACTCCGCGGGATCGATTCGCCCGGACTTGGCAGCCTCCTTGGCGAGCGCCAGCCTGCTCCGCAGCCAGGCGAAGTACACGGGATCGAGGCGGCGGTAGGCGGTGTCGTTGATCTGGACGTCGCGGCAGAACGTCGCGGGCGAGTCCGTCTTCCAGAAGCCCAGATCGGTCGCTACGTAGAGTGCTTCGGCCGCGCCGGGACTTATTGCGTAGTGGGTTTGAGTAGCTAACTCCATTGGTTTCTATTTTTTGCAGCTAGAACGTTTTTTGCGTACTTTATTCATTTATGCTTCTTCAAAAATCTCTCTACTGCCATGTAATAAAAAATAACTATTCAAGGAGTCCTTTACGAATTAAACGAACTCTACTCAAAAAGCTGATTCCATAGGCACTTAGCCAAAACAATAAGTACGAATTAAGCCCCCACCCCTTCCGGCGACACCTCTTTCCACACCGCAAACCACCTTTCAACCGGACGGCCAGCCGTCTTCTCCCGAGCAAACCTGGCCAAGCCAGCATTGGCAAGTACGGAGAGAGCCCGGCCAATTTCCGAACTGCTCTTGTTGCGGTCGAAGATCGCACCGACTTCTGTCCGCGTCATGCCGCCCGGACAACCGCGTAGTGCCCGGAGGATCTCGTCGGCTGTCGGATCGCCCAGCGCGTCGCCGAAGATGTGTTTGGCCGAGTCCTGGCAATACCGCCAAACCTCCAGCGCGGCGACCAGGTGTTCCCACCGGATCTCGGCAGCGCAATCCAGCAGCGCGTAGATCAGGGAGAGCCGGAGTACTTGCGCGGCGCCGCGCGCGACAACCGCGCCGCACAGCCCAAACTGATCCTTGGTGAGCTCGCGATAGGCGCCGACGTCGGGCATGATGTTGTGGCCCCACAGGTCGGCGGCGTTGCTATCCCGCGACACCGCTTCCAGGTTGTTCGCGTTGTAGCAGACTCGCTGGAAGGCGCGCTGCAGTTCGGTGAAGTCGACGGTCCAAATCCGGCCGCCCTCTGGCAGGCACTTCGAGCGCCGGGAGCATGCCCACAGAAATCGGTTCGCCAAGCCATTGTCAGCCTCGTTAGAGAGCATTCCGCGCAGGAGTTCCTCCTTCGTGATGTTGCCGATGATGCTGATATGCGGATCGGTAGAACGCCCCGGACTGTTCTTGGTCATGGAGGCGAGGAAATCCCTATCCCAGGCGTCGCGGAGGACAACTGAGAGCGTATTGCCCTCGCGGCGCATCACCTGCAACGCGCCGAAAAACTCCGACTGCTTCACCAGGAGCCGCTTGTCGCTGACTCCCTCGTCGACGCAAACCTCCTGGAACTCGGCTTCCTGGCCCCGCTTCTTGGCGCGCTCCCGTTTGAAGATCGGGTCGCGAACCGCCCAGATCAGTCCTTCGCCGCTCGCCAGGCCGGACTGGTTCGACTTGAGCCAGGTCTCGTCCACACCACGGAAGAACATCTCCACCGGACCCTGTGCGCTCCCTTTCCGTCCGGCCGAGGTCGGGCCGACGCCCACGGCGAACAGATTGGTGTGGTGCTTGTCGCCGCCCGCCCAGACGAACCCATTCCGTCCGATGACGTTCCCGGCATAGACCAGGAACAGGATGAGCAGCCAGTTGGGATCAGCCTCAGTATGCGGTTCGACCAAGCGGACGAATTCGCCGGCGAGACCATAGTGGCCCTCCACTCCGATCGGCGCGGGCCATGGAACGGTGAACGGAGCGCCGTAGAAACCGCCAGCGTCGCTCTCACGCTCCCGCGTGCCCGTCTCAGGAACCCATTCCCGGTCGGCTTGGCCGTAGTCCGGTTCGAAGAACTTACGGAAATCTCGCCAGCTGAGATGGCGGCAACTGTTGTGGAGGCACCTGAAGCCGAGGCGGCCATCGGCGCTTTCGAAGACCGCCGCATCGGGCGCCTTGTGGGATTCGTCCCAGGGGCAGGCTTCCAGCACGAGCTTGCGGCCGCCACGATAGGACTGCGCGGACCGGAATGCGATCCCGTGTTTCACCAGGAACGCTTCGAGGTCGAACTGGCCCCCGTCCGTGCGCGGGGGCATGGTGAACACCCGCGCTCCGGTGGCTGGCTCTGGTTCAGCCTGGGCGGCAAGCCTCTTCAGAATTTCCAGGGGGACAACCGTGAGTTCCAACGGCACTTGGAGGATCCGCGAGATACGATGGGGCCGCTCCGCTGTATCGTCGCCCTTCCGGGAGGTGCTGCCGTAGGCTTTGAAGATGCGCGAGGCATTGAAGTTCGTCTCGTCCACGGCAACCGCTTCGGTCCCGAACCGCTCGCTCAATGCCCGCAGGCAGCGTTTGAACAAATCGGCGATCTCCGCGGTGTTGGGGAGATCCGTGGGGAAAAGCAGGTGGGCACCGTTGCCGCTATCGGCGTATACAGGCTCCGGCCAGCCTTCCACCTGTAACGCGGCGGAAATCAGCATCGCCAGGTCCAACGCCTGCTGGTGCTCGGCATCGCTGCTGGAGATGCCGGTGGGCCGCCGCGGATCGAGATCCACCGGCAGCCAACGGCGGCAGAGGATATCGGCGTCGGAAGTGGTCGCCTCTGCGTACAGCTTGAGTTTCTCGCTGGCCCGCGCAGCCAACGCCGGGTTGACGGGATTCAGGGTCCAGTAGATCCCCGGCCATTTGTTTTGCTCCAGGCGCGCCACGGCGGCCGCCAGTTCGCCGAAGTCTGAGAAGTACCCGGAGATGGTGCGGTAGCGTCCCGCCTTGGGCACGCGGACCTCCACGACATCGCCAGGCCGGAACAGGATGTCCACCGCCCGGCGAATCTCCACCGCGTCTTCGTCAGGAGCAACAGCATCAACTGCAGGTTCGGTTTCACGAGATTGCATGAGTGCCTCGGTCGCCCTGGGGAAGGCTCGGTCATGAGCAGGCGCGGCGGTGACGGGTGAGATAGAAAAGACGGATTCTGGTGGCTCGCCATGGCCGGCGCCGCCCACAACAGAGTCCGCCTCGCGGTCGTCTGGTTGTCTGGCTACGTTTGGGGGGAAGTCCCCCCATTGGAGATATACGCAGGATCACGGAAAAGTGTCCGGCAAGTAGTGCGCCCTCTGCGATCTGTTAGCCTTGTCGCTACGGACCATGGCCGACAGTCAGCAAAGATCAGCAGCAGCGATCTGGAGGCAGAGCCAAATCCCAGTCATCTATCGCCGAGGACGCGGGCTGCCTTTGATGGTGAGGCTTCCGTACTCACCTGACAATTTCGATTGGCTCCGAAACGAGAACCGCCGCAAGCCCGAATATGACAGGCAGTACAAGTGCTGGTATGTCCCGAGCAGTTGGTTCGATGACTTGATTCGGCGCACACTGCAGAAATTTGGCCGTGTCTATGTAATCCAGCCGTTTCGGGCTCTTGAGAAATGCGCGCCTGCCTGCTGGAACGCCCAGGGGTTCGAGTGCGAATGTTCGTGCCTCGGAATGAATCACGGCTCTTCAGCTTCGGGCAATTGGTGGATAATATCGGAGACGTTCGCAATGCGATGGCACGAACGCGAACTCGCTTGCCGCCTCATCGAGCGCCGCCCACCACCTGCACAACTTACTTCGCTGGTGACCGGATCCTGACAAGATCCCTGCACGTTTTCCTCATCCTGAAGCAGCACGCGGCTCACTCAGCAGGAACGACAGGAAAGTGTTGCGCCGGTCCACCTGGCGCTTGTGAGCGCAGTGATGAATGCCCCAGTGGTCGCCGAGGATGATCGCCGAGTGCTGTGCCCGCGTCACCCCCGTGTAGAGCAAATTGCGGTGGTGCTGGTACTCGTGCGACTTGTGGGTGATGACGATGGCGCAGGGGAACTCCGATCCCTGGCACTTATGAATACTCAAGCAGTAGGCGAGTTGCAGATCCTGCCGCTCCGGGGAGTCGCGGCCGACGCCGACCAGGGCGCCCTCGAAATCCACGACGATGCCGCCATCGGACAGGACATCGGCCACGACTCCGATGGTCCCGTTCATGATGCCCGTCTTGTAGTTGTTGCGGGTCTGGATCACCTTGTCGTGAAGCAGGAAGGCGAATGGGGAATTCTCATCGAGTTCCGGAGTCCGCGCGCCATGGAGTTTCCACTGGATTAACTGCTGCAGGTCGATGTTCAACGAGCGTGTGCCAATCGGACCCTTGTGCGTGGGCGACAGCACCTGCACGTCCTTCACGATGTCGAAGCGCAGGCGTTCGGCCAGCACCTTCTCAAACAGCATGAGAAGGAATCGCCTGACCTCCATCGAGTCCGAGAACTGGTCCACCACGTACCAGGGCCGCCGGCCGCGCTCCTCGCAATCGCTCGTGGGACGCACCTCGCCATCCAGCACGGCAGCGCAGTTCTCCTTGAGTTCTCCGGCCTGCCGCATGACCTTCGGGAGAATCACCGTGGGGATCGCCAGCGACTGAATCAGGTCGCGCAGAACATTTCCCGGCCCCACCGGCGGCAACTGGTTGTGATCGCCCACCAGCAACAGGGCCGTCCGGTCGAAGTTGATCGCGCGGAACAGGCGCCACGCAAGCCGGACATCGAGCATCGACACTTCATCCACGATCACCATGCCGGCCTGGATCGGATTCCCAGGGCCGACTTTGAATTCGTGCCCATCGAACTGCAGGAGCCGGTGGATGGTTTGCGCGGGCTGCTTCACCAGTTGTTCCATTCGTTTCGCCGCCTTGCCGGTGGTAGCCGCCATCTCCACCCGGAGCCCCTTCTCCCGGCAGATCTCGACCAGGGTGCGAATTGTGAACGTCTTCCCGGTTCCGGCGCCGCCAGACAGCAGCGAGATGCGGTGCCGCAACGCCGCCGCCACCGCTTCGCACTGCTGCGCATTGAGCCGTGGCTCGTGCTTGCGCGCCAGAGATTCAAGGTTATCGAAATCGCTGTAGTGCGGGTTCGGCTCGGCGGCGCGGCGAAATGCCTCCGCAAGGTCGCGCTCCATCTCCTCGATCTCGGGCTTTGCCACCACCAGGCATTCGTAAGGCGATGTGACCAGTTCGCCCTCGCGTACCAGCGCCTCCAGATGCCGCTCGATCATCTCCCGGCTGTCCAGGTCGTCCATCACCAGCAGGAGATTGGCGCGGTCGAGCAAGTCCTCGTATTCCACCCAGCAGTCACCCTCTTCGAGCGCCTCGTTGATGCAGTAGAGCAAACCGGCGCGGATCCGGCCCGGACTCTCTTTCGGCGTGTTCATCTTGCGCGCCGCCTTGTCGATCCGCTTGAATCCCATCCCCGGCACGGCGCTGACCAGCAGGTACGGGTTCTCCTCCAGCATGGGCACCACGCTGTCGCCGAACTGTTCGACCAGTGCCGTGATCTGCTTGTGGGTGAGGCCGTAGGCGGCCAGGTGCGTGGCCGCCGCATTCCGGTTTCTGTTTTCGAGCCACGCCTCACGCACGGCGTACACCGCGTCGAGAGAAAGCTTCGCGGCACGGGCGATCGCCTCCGGATTGTGCGTGATGGTCTCATTGAAGTTGCCGGCGAACTCTTCGGCTATCAGCGCCGCCTTCGCCGGACCGATGCCTTTGAACTCGGGGTGATTCGCCAAGTAGCGCGCCAGGCCCGCCGCATCGATTTCCAGGTCCAGGGAGACACCGGTTACCTTGAACTGCCGTCCGTATTTCGGGTGGTTGTGCCAGCGCCCGCACAGTACGACCGGATCGTTTTCACGCGCGTAAATGGGCCCGGCGAACTTCACCGTGGAGTCGTCCGCCAGCCGCAACAAGCCGGCGGCAAAACCGTCCTTGGAGAAGTACATCGTTTCGATCAGGCCACGAACGGTTACCGCCGATTCGGTGCTCTCCCTTTTCTTCATGCGCGGGCTCTCTCGTAGATCCGGATGAGGTAGGCTTCGACGAACCGGGCGGCCGCCTGCCGGTTGGAGCAGAAGAACACCGGCACGCCGAAATCCACCGTGATCGCCGCGATGGTTCCCAGCAGCGCGTTCGGGTGGGCGGCACTCCGGTAGCGCCCGCCCAGCACGTCCATCAGGTTTCCCTCAACCACTACGGCCGCGGCAAGGTATCCGGAAAGGCGGGCGAGTTCCCGGTAGAAGCGTGGCCGGTTGTGGATCACCGTGGATACGAAATCGGAGAGCGACTTGCGCTCCACGGCGACCGACGTTTCCATCCCCTCTATCGAGTAATCGCCCGCGGGCAATGCCCGGCGAATGACCCTCACTCGCCGGGCATCGAAGCCGTAAGGCTCCTGTTCCCGCGTGTCGGACACAATGGGCACAAGGGCCGTTTTAGAATGGGACGTCATCATCCCCGGCCAGTCCTTTCACGGGCTTCATCGCCGGTTCTTTCGTGATGCGGCTGTTGAAGTAGATGTTTTCGTTGTCGCCCTTGGTCTTCTTGGTCACCTCGAGCTTCACGTCGAGCAACTTGCTCAGGTTCCTCGGCAGGTCCGACAATTTCTCCAGGTCCAGCCCGCAGATGTGCAGGTCGGTCTTCACGAACCTCAGCGTGTTGGCGGTGAAGACGCTGTTGCGCCACATGAGGCGGTTGACGTGGCGCGGCGCGATGATCCGGAGGGTCCACTTCAACATGGGGTTGCCGCTGCTCTGGGCTTCGGTCAACTCCACCTTCTCGACGTTAACCTGATACTTGCCGTCCGGCACCGCGTCGAGTTCGCTGCGGTCGTCGGGCTGTTCATTGCGGAAGTCGTCGTCAAACTGCGAGAGATCGATGCTGCGCCTGCTCATTGGTTGTTCTCCTGTTCGGCTTTTTGCGTTACGGGCTTTTCGGTGGCCGGTTTGGGCTTCAACGGCGCCACCGCCTCGTTGAAGGCATCCAGGAACTTTCGGAAATCGAGGTCGATGGTTTCGGGCATCCGGCCCGTGCGGTCGCCGGCCTCGTAGTACAGGCTGGGCTTGGTGCGGATGACGCGCCGCATAATCTGCGCTCCGTTCTCGCCCGGCGTCAGTTCCAGGTCGCAGAACAGGACCATGTCCACCATGCCCATCACGATCTTGCGAGCCTTATCCGGAAGCGTCGGCACAATGCGCGTGTACTTTCCCGTGCGCGTCTCGATCTCGATTTCCTTCGCGTGGGACACCAGGAAGAGGCCGTAGGGCAGGAACGCCAGTTTCGTCAGCACGCGCTGGAATTCGTTGTTGACGATGGCGTAGCCCTTGCCGTAACCGAGATCCGATTCGTGCTCGACCTTAAATTTCTTCAGGATGTAATCGGTGCAGAACTTGTAGGCATTGTCGATGGTGTCGATGATGACGGTCTTGAAAGGGTGCTTCCCCTCGCCGATTTCGGCGCACGCGGTCAGCAGGTCGTCCCAGGACTGGATGGGCGTCTGATAAACATCGAGGGCATTCAAGCCCGGCTCGGTGGCGAGGAACAGGGCGTTCTCCGCCTTCGAGCACATGGTCGTTTTTCCGATCTTCGTGGCCCCGTAAGTCAAGACCGTGAGGTCTGCCAGGTGCGGTCTGGGGGCGGTTTTGGCAGTGGGCAGAATGGACATGATGGCGTCTGGTCTCCTTTTCAGAAAGCTGGTTCGGTGGTTTCGTTGGGCAGCACCCGCAACTCTTCGTTGGGCGCCACGCGCTGGTAAAAGTTCTCGATGACGTTGGGATTACCGTTCGAGCGGCACAGCGCGAAGTACGCGCACGGCCTGTGGTAGTTGAAGCAGAAGCCGGTGTTTTGATAGAAGACGCCGCGCCGGCGGGCGTCAAGAAATGCCTGGGTCAGTTCCCAGAGTTCGCTGCGCAGAATGTCGAAGCGGTCGCGGGAGAGGCAAAGCATTTCCCGGTGGAACATGGCCGGATCGGTATACTTTTCCGCGAGGCGCTCCTGGAATTCCTCATCCGTTTCCGCGAGCTTTCGCTTGGCGGTCGTTTTGCCTGTCTTCGACTTCGCCAGCAGTTCCGCGCGGCGCGCCTCGTACTCTTCCTCCGTTTCGCCCTTGCTCTGCTGAAGCTTGGCTTTGACGAGGATGTTGTACAGGATGCCGGTGATGGTGATGCCCATCGTCTGCTCCACGTAGTACGCATAGATGGTGATCTGGAAGTCCGTCCACAGCCGCTCCAGATAATCGGCGTCGATCTGCGCAGCGGTCTTGTGTTCCAGGAGGAAGTAGTCGTCGCCGATGCGCACGATGCCGTCAACCTTGCCGGCGAGCACGAAGCTGCGGGATGCCGCGCCAGTGGCCGGATTGACGATGGGCCCCTGGAACGTCTTCTCCAACGCCACCACTTGGAGATCTTCCGCCGCATACCGCGCCGCGTAGGCCCGCATCATGGCCGTGGCGTTGTGCCAGTCCCGGCGCTGGCCTTCGTCATAGAGCCGGTCAGGACAGAGAGTGCCGATGAGATCCAGCACCTCAGCCAGTGCCCGCCGCTGATGCCACAGCTCAAGGCACTGGTGTATGAGGGAGCCGAAGTGGAGGTTGCCGTCGCGCTCCAAGCCGACCAGTTGCTGAATGTACCGCCAGTCCACCGCCTTGCGGCAGTTCCGGAACTGCGCCCACATCGAGTACGTAGAGATCATGGGTGTGGCGGTCATATCAGATCTCCGGAAACCTCTCGGGATTGGCCCCGCTGTTGTTCCAGCGGAGACACTTCACCGGCTTGTAGCTCCGGTAGGCGATCCACGCCTTGAAGAAGAGCGCAACAATTTCGAGCACCGGCAGTTTTGCCTTGCCCGAGCTGTTGGTGCGCAGGCGCTCCCGCAAGAGGTAAACGGGATTACGTTCAGTGAGACCGGCGCCGCTCTCCAGTTGATTGAAGAAGGTTTCGGCCAAGTCGGGTTTCTGCGCGCTGAAGAGGTAATAGCAGAAGGTCATCACGCGCGGAGAGGCGAGGCCGCGGCCCATCCCAGAGGCGTGTCCGGCGACCGTCGAGATCCTGCGGTCGTTACGGACCCGCTCGTTGACCTTGGTTTTGCTCGGCTCCACTCCCTTGTTGCCGAGTTGCTGGATGCCACCATTCTCGTGGAGCAGGATGAGGTGGGCGGCCGCGCATGCGGCGGTCGCGTTCTCGACGCCGTCCAGGTGAGCGATGTTGGCAGCCGTACGGACTTTGCCGATGTCGATCGTGTTCATGACCTCGGGGTCCAGGCCGAAGATCACATCAGTGTCGATCGCGATTTCGCCCTCGGCGCATGCCTGCAACCGATGCTGCCCATTTAACAGCGCGCCGTTGGTTCCAAAGCTGATCGCCTCGCCGTTATACTTCCACCGGCCCTCGACAATATCGAGCCAGATTTTCATCCAGTGCATTTCCGAAAGCGGGCGGTTCTTGACGTTGGCTGTTTCGAGCCAGTGCTTCGCCATAGCCGGAGTCACCAGCATCCTGAGGCGGGTCGGCTTGGTTGCCCTCAGCAGGGAAGCCAGATTGTTGGTGGTGTTACCGCCAGGCGAGGCGGGCACGTGCAGGTCAAACGGAGCCTGCGTCGGCGAGAACTGCTGCGATGAAGTCACGTGTTTTCTCCAGGTGTTCGATAAGTTGGTTGTTGTTGCCGCGCCGAATGGCCGCAGCAAGATCCTTCGGGGACACCGGGCATTCCGTGATGTCCGAGGTTGTGCTCCACAGCCGCACGCACCAGTAACTGGCCAAACGATCGGCGGCACATGGACGCGATTCCAGGCTTGCGCTGGCGCTCGCCTCTGGTTGCGCGGGATCGACGGTTTCGTCTGGCTGTATCGCCGTTTTGGGCTTGCTCCAGCGGCGCCGGCCGATCTTCGCGGTATTGGTCGTCCGGCCGTCGCCGCCGGTGCGTTGATCCGACTTGGGAATTTCCCAAGTGCCCTCAAGTTTTTCCCGCCACGCGGCTACGGTCTTATGATCCACACCCACATGGCGGGCAATCTGAGAGTCGCTCAGACCAGCGCCTTTCGGATGTCTCAGCGCGGCCTTCACCGCCCGATGTTTGTCGTCGTTGGTGCGCCTGAGGCCATTCGTTTTGTTGGCGGCGAGGCTGTACCACTGAGCATCTTCCTGGGTTCCCTGATGCAGTTCGCACGCGATTTCGTCAACGCCGCCCTTTTCGGCTGCCTTGACCCGGTGGAAGCCGTCGGCAAGCCAGTAGTCGCTGCCGTCGTAGAAGACGACCACAGGCGGGAAGTTCGCCCCGTCCGCCATCGCATCCATGTAGTCGAAGACCGCTTCAAAATCGATGGTGGCGCGGGGCTGCGTGCCGCCATCCAGCCGGATGCTATTGATCGCGATCAGTTCGCCGTGTTTCATCGGCCGCCTCCCACCGTGAAGTAGGCCGGCCCGACTCCCGCGGCCAGGAACGCCTGGCGGATTTGAACAATGCGTTCGTACACGACCGACCTGGCCGTGCCGAGAGCCTCGCTGGCCTCTGTGGGCGAGCCGCAGCGTAGTGCCAGCACTGTTTGCCGCAAGGGTCCGGGGAGCGCCTTCATTACCTTGCCGACGTCGAGCCAAAACTCCACCCGCTCGGTCTCGGAAGGTGCGGCGCCGTAAGCATGATCGGGAGCGCCACCATCGACGAGCTCGGGCCGGCCCAGATGCAGGCGACGCTGCGCCAGGCGGTACCGCAGGATGGAGGCGACCTCTTTGTCCATCACGCGGCAGGTGAAGGTGCCAAGCGAGGACAGCTCGCTGTTGAACCTGCCGGCCCGCGAACAGATGGCCAGCAGAAGCTGGGCTTCAATGTCTTCCCGGTCGTTTGCGGTCAGGCCGCCCTGGCCGATAACAGTTTTCGCTTTGAAGCGAGCCAGGCCGCGCGTGGCGGAAAGGTTGTTGTCCAGGGTGGAATTGGTCACGGCCGCCCTCCCGGCTGCCGTGCCGCCAACTCCACCTCCATGGAGAACGGCAGGCCGTGCCGAATTTCCAGCGTGCGGATCTCTCCGGCGTCACCGGCGCGCGTGTACTCGAAGAACTCGGCGACCTGGCTTTTCAGTTGAAACTTGGGATGCGCCGGACGGTCGCCGGCAACTTCCGCCCCGAACTTCACGTCGCGAACGGCGACCGGCCACGGATCGAGGACGATCTGCCCGTCGCGAATCTGGACGAATTCAAAGCGGCCAAAGCCCAGATCCTGCATGGCGGCGAGGAAACGCTGTTCCGATGGCGACAGGTCCCGGGTAAAGCAGGGCTTGGGAGTGCTCATTGCCCTATCCCCGGCGTGACCTCGCCGCCACTGGGCCGCGTCTCCAGCCAGTTGTTTACATCTTCGAGGCGATAGCGGACCGCCGACCCCACCTTCAGATAGCGCGGACCTTTTCTGAGCAGCCGCCACCGGCGGATCGCGGCCGCGCTGAGGCCGCAGATGGCGGCCACTTCGCGTTCGTCGAGGAGCGGCTCAACCCGCTGGCCACCCCCTGCGATGCATTGTGCGTTGTGTTGAATTGCAGTCACCAGACGAGATTGCCCGATGCCTGCGGTAAGAGGTCAAGGTGGGAGAGGGGTAAGGAAAGGTAGGAAAATTTCGGCTGAAATCAGCCTTCGGGGTAGGAGCGCGGACCTACCGCACCGGGCGGGTGGCTTATGCCTTGCCGCGTGATGCGGGCGCCTCGATCTCCGAGAGAGTTGGTTCGTTCCATCGCGGGAGAAAATCACGTTCCGCAAGCTGGAGCAGAAGCACCGCGCCGGTGTTCTCATCGAAGAGCGTGTGGATGAAGCGGTAAGTGCGGTTAACGACGTCGATCATGAGGGCCTTCATTTCGTCGTCGTTGAAGCGTGACACCTCGGGCCAGGGGATTGTGCCGTAGGGGCTGCTGACCTGCACATCGGAGTAATCTCCGGCGGCGGAGCTCGGCGAAATGCCCGCGTGGAGATCCTCGAGCGGGGAATTGCGGAAGCACTGCAACACCATGTACTTCGCGAGCCGTTTCTGAAGCACGGGGTCGGTAACAAATGCGCGGACCGCATCGTGGGCGCTCATGTAGCCTCCAGGATTCCTCCACTATTACATGGGCGGGCCGGGAGCGCACCGTTGATTCGGAGACGGTAGGAAGTGGGGTAGGAGGCCGTCCTACCCTTATGCCGCGGGAGCCGGCTTGGCGTCACCGGTTTTTAATTGCGTTTTCCCGGATAGAACATTCTCAATCCTCCGCGACATGACGGAGTCGTCGCTCAACTCGTCATGCCGCCAATGCTGCATGTCGGGCTTGTGCACCGCAGCCGCCTCGCTCACGGCCGCGATGGAGGTGTCGTGCTGGTGAATGAACGCCTGCAACCGGACCTCTCGCGGCTCCGCTGCACTTTTCCCGTTTGCCGTCGCCTCCGTTAAGGCAGCCGTCTCAGGAGGCGAGGCTTCGCCGTGACCTGCAGGCAGTTCCGCCTCAGTGACCGTTGGAGGGGCGGCGGCAGGCTCGGCCGGCGAAGACCGCTCAGCGAGGATCGCAGCCCTTTCGGCCGCCTTTTGCCGACACCGCTCCTTGTGACGCTCCCATCCCGCGTCCGCCCATTGGTTCACGTCGTCGGATGCCGCGGTCCTGACTGACTCGTGAAAGCTGGCGATCCCACGCGTCTCAGCGTCGGTGCCCAACACACACTCGTAGGGCCGGAGTTTCTGCCGGTAGGTACCCTCGGAGAGAATCGCGAGGCTTTCGTGCAGGAACGATTCGAATTCACGAGGCTTGTGGATGTGCGCGAACGCGGCCTGCGCATACCCGGCAAACATCCGCCTGGTGTATTCCGCGCCAGCCGGCCAATGCTCAGGCTCTGGGACGAAACCGACCTTGCCAATGGACTCGCGCCAGTTCCCGAGCCGCTCCTTCTTGCGAAAGTCCACTTCCGCTTCTGCCTGGGGTGTACGTCAGCAGAATTCGGCATATGCAGGGTGCTTTTAATTTCAGGATTTTCTTACGGCCAGTATAGCCGTAAGATGGAAGCATGGCCACTTCTGCTCCTCCCAGCGTTCCGCCCC
>Ga0182018_10000897_pt1 | contig 36676 bp, 27 predicted proteins | sample 812P2MmetaG_FD_120490 | JGI IMG/M metagenome (GOLD analysis project Ga0182018, IMG submission 120490) | Permafrost microbial communities from Stordalen Mire, Sweden - 812P2M metaG | ecosystem: Environmental > Terrestrial > Soil > Wetlands > Permafrost | place: Sweden: Stordalen | collected...
CAGAAGTTGTTTATAGCCACGGTGGAGAGCCGTCGCATGTGGCGGCGTTTCAGCCTGGATCGCAGGTGGCTGGATGAGCTGTCAGATCCAGTTTCACTCTCTTCAAGGAGGAGTTCGATGTTGATATTGCTGATTATTGTTCTGGTTCTACTGCTTGGCGGGGGCGGCGGTTATTACGGGTATTCCCGTTGGGGGTATGGAGGCGGGCTTGGAATTTTCGGAACGGTACTGCTCATTGTGCTGGTTTTGTACTTACTTGGTATGTTGCGTTGACTGAATTGAAGGAAAGACGTCTACAAGCGGAACGAGAGTTTGACGGCGCTTTGCCGCGCTAGCAGGTCAAATCGTACGAAAGGAGACCATTTATGAAGCAGAGTACGAAGGATCAGGCAAAAGGCAAGCTTCACGAAGTGAAGGGCAAGGTTAAAGAGAAGATCGGACGAGCGATAACAATCCGCGCCTAGCCGCTGAAGGCCAGGATGAGAAGATCGGCGGGAAGGTGCAAAAAAGATCGGGCAAGTAGAGAAAGTTTTCGAAGACTAGATTGGACGCTCTGGCTGGCGAGAGTCGGAGCCAAACCAAATTCGTCCGGTCATCGTCTCGCGTAAGTACGCGCCCGAGAATCCGAGGGTTGCTGGCCTAAGCGACTGGAAGCAGGTTGGCGCGCTGTACCTTGCATACGGACGAAGAGCCGGCGGGACGCCGACGATACAAGAGTGTCAAGTCGACGGGCGGAGCGATTCAAGGAACGGACTTCCCGTGATTTCTAGTCGGCGCTCCAGTTTCTCGGTGCAGTCGCAGTCGCAGCAAGCCCAGGGTTCAGAGCCGTTGAAGTCGCGGCAGCGGCGCCGGTCATGCGCGTCCTGAACCTTCGTCAGTTCGAGGAATTGTTCCCAGTAGGGCTGCTCTTCCTGAAGCGGAGTCGGGCAGTAGCATACTTCGACCCAGCGAACGTCGCCTTCTTTGCAAAGCCGGGCCTCACTCATATTGCGCAGATACTCGCCCTCCGCGACCGAACCTTTCCCCAGTGTTCCGCGCTCGATCGCGTTTAGGAGCGACGCTTCACATCCAGGCTTCACTCGCGCCCTTACTAGATATCGCATTCAGTGATTTTATCATCAATCCCACCTTGTCCCGAAAGCTTGGAAGAGCTGGTAAATCGGCGCAGTAAGGGATGCCGCAGCACAACACATTAAATCAACCATGTCGGCGATAAGTCATTTGCCGTGCTATCATTCGCCTACATGGGATGTGAGCCTGCGAGTTCGTCGGACGCGGTTGGGTCCACGACCCTTTTTGCCAGGTTTTCCGCGTTCGCGCATCTGTGACCATTTAAGATCGGCGACGGCAGCCCCACGAACAAGCTCTGACTCGGAGACGAAATGAATTCTCCATCGGACCCTGAATTATCGATCACGCGAACACTTGCTCCGAGACGACGCCGGTTGCAAAATTACGTTCGAATTTGTGGGGCCCTCTTACCGATCATATCAATTTTGCTTATGGCTTGCGTCGCGCATGGGCAAAGCGCCCCAGCTGATAAGCCGGACAGTACGGATGCAACTCAACAAAATCAGCCGGCGAAGAGCGGCAGTACACCGGCTCCGCAAACGGATTCGAAGAGCGATTCAAAACAGCAAGCGCCCGCCGACCTACCAGATTCGGCAGAAAGCAAAAAGAATGGTGCGGCCCAGGGCGAGCAAACCAACCGCATTTTGGGAGTTATGCCGAATTACCGAGCGGTGAGCGCCGATACCATCTTGCCGCCACTGTCGCCGCGAGGAAAATTTGTGCTGGCCACCCACGACAGTCTCGATTACACCTCCGGGCTTTTTGCAGGCTTGCTCGCGGGATGGAAATATAGCGAGCGCTCGTACCCGGAATTTCATTCGGAGTGGGCAGGATATTCGCGTTACCTGTGGCGCGCATTTGCCGATCAAGCGATCGGCAATTATTTCACCGAGGCGATTGTTCCGTCGGTTCTTCACGAAGACCCACGCTATTACACGCTCGGGCATGGAAGCGTTCTTCATCGCACGGAATATGCGATTACGCGACTGGTCGTCACCAAGACTGACTCGGGCAAGACGCGATTTAATTATTCCGAGATTCTCGGCAACGGAATGGCAGCGGGTGTTTCGGATCTTTATTATCCGTCGCAGGAACGCACGTTTACCAAGACCACGGAGAACTGGGGTACGGAAGTCGCGGCCGACGGAATCGCGAATTTCGTGAAAGAATTCTGGCCCGATGTGCGCCGCCGCTTCTTCAAACAGAAGAAATCAGATTGATTTGACGGGCGCCGCGCGCGTGTAAGTGATCGCGCGCTACTTCTCCTTATCCCCTGCGGAGTAGACCTTCAACTCCTCCCAGCCGCTGCCTTCTTTATCGAGTTCACGCGTGAAGCGAGCGCCCGGCAACTCTCCGAGCACAATTTCGCCGGTCGTATATATTTTGCAACCAGGCACGAGATGGCCGCCGATCATCGTCCCGTTTTCCGCCGCGAGCGAGAGATGCAAGTGCTCGCCGCCCTCCTCTACAGTCCCCACGAGAGACACAATCTCAAAATGGCCTGAGCTTTGCGATGTGTCAGGCTGATTGGCGTAACGAATCGAGGCGTGCGTGAGGCTGCCCACTGCGGTGAGGACGACAGCCGCCTGGAGATGATGCGCGCTGGTGTACGCGCGGATGGACTCGAGGAGATCGTCGCCTGGGCGCAGGCGAAAAATATGAATGCGCATGTGATCGGTTTCGAGTGCTTCGTCGCGCGCGGCCATTTGCTGCGTCCAATCGGCCGGCTTCGCCGCGGCTTTTTCGGGCGCCCGGGGAGCCGGTTGTTGCGCGCCAACGCCGAGACCCAGCGCCAGGATGGCTGCGTTCATAACGATCAATTTTGCTTTTTTGGCGGTCAAATTCATTTCTCTCTCCGAGGATATTGTTCGAATGCGTCAGCAGAATATCAGTGAGCGATGGCGGACGTATAGGCTTCTCGCCGTTCACGATAAGAGTGCGAAATGACTGGGAGCGAATGAGACATTCGAGCAATTCGAGAATTCTCAAGTGGCAGACGCTGTCTGTTCCGAATCGGACCGCCAGAGGCATGTAGGCGAGTAACGTCAAGTTGATATGACATATATTGTCATATTCCATTATTCGATAATGTGTCTTATCGACGAAAAATTTTGTGAAACCAGAAAATCAATCCCTAATGTATTGAAATATAGACTGTTACGATTTTTTTTGTACCGTGCTATGTTGCGTCACTCCGTTGGACCCCCGCTTGCAAGTCACAGTGCCGCTCTTCCAGCACGTTGGGGGACGCTCTTTCGCGCACGTATTTCCATTCAAGGCGGGGCCATGACCAGGGATCAGAGAGGGTTTTCACTTATCGAGCTTTTGATCGTCGTTGCGATCATTCTGATTGTCGCAGCTATCGCTATTCCCAACCTCTTACGTGCGCGCATCGCGGCCAACGAGGCATCGGCGGTGGGATCGATTCGCACAATAAACACTTCCTCGGTTGAATACGCGGCGACGTACGAGAATGGCTTTCCGGCAGGTCTTTCGAAGATGGGCACTGCAGCGGCCGGCGACACCACTGCAAGCTGCGGCGAAGGGCTGTTGATTGACAACCTACTGACGGCTGGCGTTAAGAGCGGCTACAGCTTCACGTACAAGGACGGCACCGGCGATACCCCAAATGCGGCGCCGACGGGTGGCTGTATCGGTTGGAATCTGTACACGGTCACCGCTCAACCGGTAACGCCGGGCACGACCGGACAACGCTACTTCTATTCCGACCAGACGGGCGTAATTCGGTTCAACGCCACGACCACGGCTTCGGCTACCTCTCCACCACTGCAATAACCAGGAGTTCGCGCGGCAAACGTGGACGCCACGCACTCTCTTTGCGATTCCGCCTTCAGACGATGGCCGCGACGCCGGGCAACAATGGCCGACGTGGATTTCAGCGGTCCGACCGCAGGTTGCGTGCGCCGAGAGAATTCCTTTTGAAAAAGCGGCGGTCGCAGTTTTCACACCGGTAGGGAAGGAAACCCAGAGCTGAGGAGAGTCGCTCGAGTAATCCCCGGCGCTTCGAGCGGCGAGTCTCCGAGCTCCCGCAATGCGGGCAATGCAACGATTCTTGATCGCTTGACGCCACGGTGCCTGATTTCCAGCCATGCCGCTCCTGGTTATTTCCAACATTCCGGCACGGAGATCATGGCTTCAACACGTTCGAGAAAAGTCTAACACTCGGGATATATAGAAAAACAGGCTGGCAGAATTAATTTTCAGTGAACGATGGCTCTCAGAATTCAGAAATACGTAAATGTTGCGGCAATACACCTGAGGATACGTGCCAAATACTTTATTCGCGAGTACGGAAAATAATCGCGCGGCGCATGTTTCAGCGCCACGCGGCTGTCCGCGGTCTATCAAGCAGCGCTAAACAGCGCGAGCTTGGTAGCGAGTCTTTTCGCACCATTTCATCGAGGTGGCGTGTGATTGCTGCCTCGCCCCGAATACCAGGGGTCCCAATTACTTGCTGGCGATCGCCTTCACCGATTCCTTAATGCTGTCGCACAGTGCCTTCAGGCGAATCTGTTGCCAGATCGCGTAGACGTTGAAGATCAGCACCATGCCAACGAGGCCGCGCACCGCAAGGTCAATGTTCAGTTCGGCGAGGGGCTCGGTGCTCTGCACGAGAGAGGGCAGCGTGAGACAAATGATGGTGGCGGTCAGTAGCAGAACGACGCTGATCGTGTTGAAAAGTGACCACCAATTGCGGTTCTGGATGCTGCGAATTCCGTTCTGAATTTCGGTGGTACGGGATTCGATGGACACCGCAACGGGCGTCGAGTGCTGGGTTGCTTCGCTTGATTCTGGAAAGGCCGCGATAGTCGCCATAAATTCTCTTCTCCTAGTCACTTCGTTATTCCATTCGAGCTTTGAGGCCCGGTTTCAATCTATCGTACACATTTTGAGAGTGATAGGACGCCCGGTGTGGACAGAATATGCGTAAGGCATAGCTGTACGTTCGTACAGGCCGGCCCTGGTCTCGAGATGCGGTTGAAACCAATCGCGCGGATTGCTATGCTGAAATTGCGGTTCCCCAAATGAGTTTTCGGGATCCAACCCGAGCCCTTCAATCCAATCAGGGTATTCCGATGAAAACATCATTCAGTCACATTCGCGCCGATCTGCGTCAGGCCATCGAGCATGTGGTCGCGCGTCACCTTGAGAAACTCGACAAACTCCTCAAACGTTACGCGCCTGATTTGGTGCAATTGCATGGCGGTCTGCAAGAACGGCCGCGCAAAGCGGAATTCAGCTTTTCACTGAACTTGGCGCTTCCAACTGGCACACTTCACGCCACCGGAATCGCGCCGGATGCAACTTCAAGCGTGCGCGTGGCATTCGTAGAGTTGGAGGCCCAGCTCAAGAAACATAAAGAGAAGCTGCGCAAGGACTACGAATGGAAGCGGAAGAGGCCTCGCGCAGTACTTGAGTTTTATCGTCGTTTAGCAGGGCCGCCCCGGCACAGCCGCCGTTTCGCCCCCGAATCAGCTACTTAGAGGCGATACGGCTAGCCGAGTACCGGTGCCGCCACTCTCATTTGTTGAGAGATTCAGTACTCCCATAGATGCTAGAGGGAAAGTAACAATCTAAGTCCCGCCAGAATTTATACATTGCCCGCCGCCTCGACCTGCGATATGACTTATAATATCGAATTCCTGTGGGCTGCCGTCCCCTCGGCCACTCGCAACCATTCGAATGCGACGAGCCCATCGCAGCCGACGAGGTCATTTGCCCCGGAGCGGAGAGGTCTTTTCAGCTCACCCCGAGGCGGAAGCTGAGTATTTGTCGATGGTCACTGAACGCCGCCAATCGCCGCGCTGCAAGCCGTTTGGGTTGATTTACCTGAACCTCGCTTCGGACAACGGCGGCATCGTTCTTGACGCTTCGGAGGACGGGCTGCAATTTCAGGCTGTCGCACCCGTCGAGCATGACGATGGGCCCATGCCGCTATGGTTCACCCTGAATCCGGGAAATCGAATCGAAACCGTCGGGGAAATCGTCTGGACCGACGAAACCAAAAAAACTGGCGGCCTGCGATTTACAAATCTTGCGGTAGAAGTCCGGCTGCAGATTCGCGAATGGCTCGAGCAGTACGGAAGTCCTCTGCCGGCTCGCGTATATGCCTCACCGATTGATCTTGCTTCGAGTGAATCCGCAATCATTGAAGAGCCCGAACAGCAACAAAAGACGACGACGATTCGAGAGCCACAGGCTGCTGAAATTGAAGAAGTGCTGAATCGCGTTGAGTCCGAGAGTGCTTCGGCTGCCAGGCTAGCCCCGGCGAGTGTTCCGCGCTACATCGAGCGCATTCCCCTCTACTCCGAGCCCAGGCCGGAAATCAAGGAAAGCGAACCACCGGCGATAACCGTGCGTGAGGCCGTTCATACGGTGGAATCCGCTCCTGTGATTCCGCAGCGGATTCCTCCGCCGCCGATTGTAAAGATCAAGGAGGAGCCAGTCGTATTTCCATTGCTATCCTTTGACGCTACTCCTCCGGCTCCGACCTACTCGGGATATGAATCGGAGGCAGTGTTGCGCGAGGTTGCCTCGGCGGCGCAGCACCGGCTTGGCGACGATCCGCATGTTCAATTCTATAGTCAGTCTTTCGCGAACTTTCCCGGGCCGAAGTCGTCGCCGGTTGTGCCCGAGCCCACCCAACAGCAGTTGCAGGCCGGAATTTCAGTTCGACCGTCGGACTATGCTACGCCGTGGCGGTCTACGTTTGCATCCGGTCCGTCTGCAATCAGGCGCGAGAGGGCCAGTTTGCTGGCAGGACTGCTGTACCGCGTGGGCGTTCCCAGCGATATCGTGCGCGACGTTGAAATTATGGTGGTCGTGATTGGTCTGGTCGTAGCGACCGGTGTCGCACTGATCATTTTCCACCGGCAGGTGGGCGAGGGTGTCCAGTGGATCGGGCAAAACGTATCGAGTAAAAACACTCAGGAAGTTGTTGAGAAGCCCGTCTCGGCCGAGGCAGTGCCGCCGCCAGACGCGAAGCTGAGCCCCTTGCTGCAGGCTCCGCCCGATACTCAGTCATCGGCGCCGGCGGTTGTGAAGCGCAAGCCGAAGCCCGTCGTTGAAGTCGGAGGGATGCAGCCGCCGACCATCTACGCCGCCGATCCCAATGCACCATCTCATGTACCCGCGCTACCGGATGACACAGGTGAAGCGGAACTGGCGAGCGCCTTGCAATATCTTCGCGGCGACAGCGGCTCGTCAGAAACAAACGTCGGGGTGAAATGGCTCTGGGCTTCCGTCGAGAAGGGAAATACGAAGGCTGCGATTATTCTCGCTGATCTCTACATTTGGGGGCGCGGAGTGCCGCAAAATTGCGATCAAGCACGCGTGCTGCTAACTGCGGCCGCGAAGCGAGCGAGCGCCGAGGCGGCGCAGCGGCTCCAGGATATGGATGCGGACGGCTGTGTCAGCGGCGCGAAAGCTCCCTCGCATTAATTCTTCGAAGTCTTTCACTCGTCACGATCCGGCTCATCCAGTATTGTGCAGCCCCGCGGCGATCCCGTTGATGGTTGCGCCCAACGCGTCGTCCGGAGCATCGGCCTGACCGCCGAAACGTTTGCGACGCAACAGCTCTACCTGAATCAAGCTCATCGGGTCCACATACGGATTTCGCAATCGGATTGATTGCGAAAGAACCGAGTTGCCTTCAAGCAGATCGTTCTGCCCGGTCACCGCCAGCAGTATCCGCCGCGTTCGGCTGAACTCTTCGGCGAGAATGCCGAACACCGTATTGCCCAGAGCGCTATCCGAGACCAGTGTTGTTGCGTAGAGACGCGCAATCTGCATGTCCGCTTTTGCCATCGCGGTCTCCACGTTGCGCACCAAATCCGAAAACAGGGTAAACGATTGCATCATTTCTCTTAATTGGGATTGGTGCGTCGGGCTTTTCGCTGCGAATCGTTCGAGCGCGTAACCCACCCCAAACCAAGCCGGGACTGCGTGGCGGCTTTGCATCCAGCCAAATACCCAGGGGATCGCCCGCAAGCGCGAGAACTCGCGGCTTGGCGACCGCCGGGCTGGCCGCGACCCGATTCGCGCGTGCACCAGCTCATTCACCGGGGTCGCTCGCTCAAAATAATCCAGCGCGTCAGAACTTTCCGCGATGCACTGACGGTAAAATGTAAACGCGTCGCGGGAAATCTCGTTCATCGCGTTATCCCATTTTCGATCGTCTTGCGGGGTGCGTCCGCTCGGCCGCGTCAGCGCCTCGAGCGACGCCGCAACCATTAGCTCCAGATTCCATTCCGCAAGCACCGGATCCGAATACTTCCAGTTCAGGACTTCACCTTGCTCGGTGATTCGGATTTCTCCGGAGAAATCTCCGACGGGTTGCGCCAGAATCGCGCGATGCGTCGGACCACCTCCGCGGCCGACTGTGCCGCCGCGTCCGTGAAACAGTCGCAGTTTGACGCCGCATTCTCTGGCTGCCTGATGAAGCTCGCGATGCGCTTTCTGCAATTCCCACGTGCTGGTGATCATTCCGCCGTCTTTGTTCGAATCGGAATAGCCGAGCATCACTTCCTGCTCGCGATCCCACGAATCGAGCAGAGGCAGATATTCCTGCGAAGTCCATACGCGGCGCATGATTTTCGCGGCATCGCGCAATGACTCTATTGATTCGAATAGCGGCACCGGCATCAATCCGGGATCGTCCGCGGATGCAGACGGTTGAACGCCGCAGATGGTTGCCAGTTTCAGCCAGTCGAAGACGTCGTTTTCCGATTCCGTTCCGCTGATCACGAAATAGCGAATCGCTTCGGGCGGGTAGAGTTTCTTGAGCGTCGCGATCATCTGGAACGTCTCGATCGCGTCGTTGACACGCTCGGATTTCGCGGAGAGGCCGGTTCCAATGTTTGCGCCTCCCGCAATCGCAATTTCCGCGAGTGCTTCCGAAATCTCCTTCGTGTGCTGCCGGATGTCGAGGCTGTGAAGGTGAAATCCGAATGTTCGCACGGTGCGCGTGAACGGGTCGACCAGCAACTCGGCCAGCCGCTCGCCGCCATTTGCCGCGAGACTCGCGCGGACCAATTCGAGATCGTGCACAAGCTCGCCCGGCGACTGGTACGCCCGCGCATTTCGCGCGTCATCTTGGCTGGACTGCGCGCGGCTGTACTGCAAGCGAATTCGCGCGAAATCCAAAAACCGGCGGGTCAGTTCCGATTCGGAGATCCACTTTCCCACCGACGCGTCGTCGCCCATCGTCGCTTCGTAGGCGGACAGCGCGCTCCGTAATTCTTCCGAGCACCCCGTTTGCCGGAGCGAAGAGCTCAACTGGTCGACTAGGCGAGTAATCTCCTGCAGATAAAAATCGAGGACCACGTGGCGCGCCAACTCCAGGGCATCCGCGGTGGACTGTGGGGTGATCGAAGGGTTTCCGTCGCGGTCTCCGCCAATCCACGAACCGAAGTGGATCACCTCGCCGAGTTCGTTATGCCGCAGCTTCTTTCCGTATACGGCTTGAAACGATTCCGCGAACTCCACGTAGACCTTCGGCAACGTATGGAACAGAGTCATCGGGAAGTAATCGAGGCCCATCCGCACTTCATCAATCACGCCCGGCTTTTTCAGGCGGACTTCGTCGGTTTGCCACAGGGAGGCGATTTCCGCCAAAATCAACGCTTCAAGCTCGTCCGCATCCGCTTCTGGCAAGGGCAGCTGGTCCAGATTTTCCAGGTGTTGCGCAATACGGCGGCGCGTCATCAGCACGGTCCGCCGTGCCACTTCAGTCGGATGCGCAGTGAATACCGGCATGATCTTCACGCGTTGAAGCGCGGCCAGTGCGTCGGCCGCCGAAATACCGGCGTCGCGCATGCGAATTAACGTGCCGCGGAACGATCCCGCGAGCGGTGGTTGCTCCGCGTGAAGCTTTGCCGCGCGGCGCCGGCGCTTGCGGTGATTTGTTTCAGCGAGATTCGTCAATTCAAAATAGATCGCGAACGCCTTCGTCACCCGGTGCGCGTTTTTCAGGTCCATTTTCCCGATGATGTCGCGCGCCTGAGTCATCAGCTCGTCTTGCGCCGCGGACCCAGGCGGCTCTTCACGCCGTTGGATTAGCAAATGCCTGAGCTGCTCCACGACTTCCAGCAACTCTTCGCCACTTTGCTCGACAAGGACTCTGCCAAGCAGCACGCCGAGCGAGCGAACGTCGCGGCGCAACGGCGTCTCCTTTTCGGGATCGGCCGTGCCCGCAGTCAGCTCAGCCAGGCGCTTCGCTTGATCGCTCGCAATCCACAACGGTTCCATGCCATTCATAATGAATGCAGAGCCGCGAATCTCGCAAGCGGGAGCTGAAGCAATCGCTCACCTTCGATACTTGCGGGCGAAGCTTCTGCAGCGTTGCTGATTATGATTTAGCCTCTCGTTTAGGCTTTCAGGTTTGTACGAGGGCACGAATTCGCCAGGATGCGGCCAACGCGACAGGGAATCACGCGATGAGGAAACAGCGCGATCGCTTCACATACAGCATTTGTTTACGCAGCCGAGGTGCGTCAAATCATTTTCGGGTATCATGGTGCACACCATTTTAGGGGCGTAGCTCAGTGGTAGAGCAGCGGCCTTTTAAGCCGTTGGTCGTGGGTTCGATCCCCACCGCCCCTACCAAAGTATCCTGTTTTCAATCTCTTATATTGTTAAGGGCTCTTCAATCGGAACAAAGGCTTTTACCAAGGTCAAGTTTCGAGTCAGCGAAGCCTTGTGACCTCAATGATTTGCGTTGTCATTGTGCAGTCTGCAAGACGCAGCGTTGAGCGGGAATCCCCACCGCCTCCTCGGGGTATCGCGTGGATTGAAACTCAGGAGCGGACTGAGAGTGAATTTGATCGGTCGGCGCGAGGTTCCGGCTAAGGTGTTTTTCGACGAGCCGCAAAGTCGCCCCAGAGTCCATGTTGGTTTCACACCACCCCATCTCTTGATAACTTCCGGTCGGCCGACGATTCATTTGGAAGCTCCGCGGTACCTGTTCGACGACTTGGTTCGTTTTTTGATGGAGTGGAGCCCTCATCGTCGTTTTGTGCTATCGTCACTCTTGCGTTGGGGACGCATCCGGTCCGCGGAAAGGGTAGAAGCCCACCCGATTTAGAATCGATTTTTCCGAACCTTCTTTCAGCCCAATGTGCGGACAATGGGCACTCGATGAAAGGAGGTCGTTGTGACCGATTCCACCGAAGAGCCGCGATCCCTTCCCGACCGGCCCAATCTCCGACATCTGAAGGACCAAGCCAAGAACCTCCTGAAAGCAGGAGGTGTGAAATCACTGACCGAGGCGCAGTTCGAGATCGCACGTCTCTATGGATTTGCTAGTTGGCCCAAGCTCAAGGCTCGCGTCGATTTGCTTAAAGAGACCGGGCAGCTCAAGCAAGCCATCGACACCAACGACCTCGAAACAGTCAAGCTTCTCATGACCCGCAACCCTACGTTGCACCGCGCTCCGCTTGGTTATGCCAAGAATGGGCCACTTACATGGGTTGCGGAATGCCGCGTGCCGTGGGAACCTCCCGGTCCCGTGAGGCTGGCAATCGCGGAGTGGATGATCGATCACGGATCAGAGGTCCACCAGGGTGGCGATGGACCGCTAATGCGGGCAACGCTGGGCGATCGCATAGCGATGATGGAGCTTCTCGTTTCCCGCGGCGCTGATGTAAACGCTCTATGGAACGGACACTACCCCATCGTGTTCGGGGCTTGCGAAGTTGTTGATCCCGCCTCTCTGAAATGGCTCTTGGAACATGGTGCTGATCCGAACTGTCCGAAGCTCCGTCAGAGGACCACAGCACTTGACTATCTGATCGGAACATACACGCGCTCTCCGGACTTGCGCGAGTGCCTTGAACTTCTAGTCGGAGCTGGAGGTGCCACGAAGTACAACGTGCCGTGCTTTCTGGATCTGCTGCGGGGTCGGCTTGACCGGGTTGCCGAGCAATTGGACGCGGCGCCGGATCTCGTGCATCGGCGATTTCAGGAACTTGACTGTGGCAGTACCGCAACTCGTCGCCTGCTCCTGCAAGGAGCAACGTTGTTGCATGTTGCTGCCGAGTTCGGAGATGCGGAAGCGGCCAAGCTTCTTCTTGATCGTGGAGCGGACGCAAATGCGCGTGCGACGGTCGATGGGGCTGGTGTGGGTGGGCAGACGCCAATTTTCCATGCCACGTCGCAAGATCGGGATTGGGGTTTCGCCGTAACGCAATTGCTGCTGGAACGGGGAGCAGATCTTACCGTTCGCGTGAAACTTCCAGGTCATTACGAACGGCTGGAAGAGATGGTGGAATGCACACCACTTGGGTATGCGCTTCGGTTTCCTGGCTCCGAAACCAAGACCGTTGCGCTATTACGTCAGCGAGGTGCAGCGGAATGACTCTTTAGCCGGGCGATTGCGTGCGCATGACGGACTCACCGCGCCCTGCCGCAAATTCTGGGAGGACTACGAGCTAACCGGGAGTTATTTCGTAGCAGAAGACCACTTCTGCGAAATCGCGCGACCCCTGCAAGCCTGTTTCGTCTGCGCGTAGTTGAACGTTCGGGTGCAAGCCAGACGCTCAGCTGCTGATGTGACTCTGCATCAGCTGCACGGCCCACCTGGGCTTGACGCTTGTTCCGTTTGTTCCAATTGGCGAGTGGCGGTGGCTGCAACGCACAGAGGGCGCAAGCCTTATTGGTTTGCTTGTCATTTCGATCCCCACCGCCCCTACCAGCTTGTTGAAGCCGGCTTAGGCCGCCGGAGAGACGCGAAGTATCTCGGGGTTCTTGCGCAGAATCTTCAAGATGCGTTTTGCGACATCGTGAGTAACGCCGAGGTTTTCACCGAAGAACAGCACTCTGCCCTCGACTTTCTGATTCACGATGTTCGTACCGTCCCGCCTCGCTAGTTTGACATCCAGCGTCACTTTCGTTTGACCAAGAAAAATGGTGAGTTCGCGTGCCGTCTGGCTGCCTTCCTTGAATTTTTCCACTTCGGCGCGGATCGTCAGAGCATCTGGATTGCTTTCGGCCGAGCGATCTCCGCTGCGATAGACCTGGCTGAAGAGGCCGCTGCGCTCGAATCGCTCAACAAGATCCTCATAGATGGCCATGCGAAATGCCGCCGGGATGCGCACGTCCGCCGCGCCAACTGGTTCGACAATAACCGTCGGCTTAGAGCGGTCGGCCGGAACGGAAGCGTGAACGATAGGGGGATCGGCGCTTGAGGATCGCAGCTTCGCCGTCGGGCTAATCTGGGCGCCAGTGGGAGAACTCGCGTGCGCACCCTGCGCGATGAGGTCGGCACGGAGCTGTGGGGCGCGGTCCTTGGGTAGGGCAAAGATCGCAGCGTGCAGGCCGCCGTTGGGGTCGCGATAGGTTACCGTTAACACGTCGACCTTTATTCGTAAGAGGAGAGTGAGGGCGGCGCCGCTATCATACGGAGCGGCAGCGGCGGCTCCCTTGGCAGCCTCGCCTAGCATTCCGCCGGCCTCCGTCACTTCCGAGCCCGTGAAGATATCCTCGATCGACGAGGCGGAAACCGTGGCGCGGTGCTTTCCCGCGTCGAAGTGAAGCGCGGCGTCTTGAATCGACAAGAAACCTCCGGCGTTGTGTTTGATATTCGGGAGGCCGGCGAGACAACGGACCTTAAGCTGCTGGCTGGAGTCATTGTTCTGCGCAAATGCAGGGCGCACGCAGAATGACAACAAGATTGCGAAAAATCCGGTCAGGGTTCGTGTGCGCATGTGTTCCGATCTGCGGCCGTGAAAATTACTGGACGGCAATCACGGCAGGCACCTTATCGGGCTAGAAAGGCTTCGTGCGGAAGAAAATAGCACATCCGGCTAGCGGAGGTAACCCCAATTGTGCAGGCGATCGCTGTCTTCCTCCCAGCGGTCGCCGTTGCTGTTGAGCTAATACATATTCGGGACGAGAAAGTTCTTGATCCGCTGTGATAGATGGGTGAAGGTATCGAAGTCACTCCGAACGCAGCGCTTCCATGACGTCAACGCGCGCGGCGCGCCTCGCTGGCAACATTGACGCGACAACCGCAGCCGCCAGCAGCACGAGCGCCGACGCGACTACCGGCACTACACCCGGGACATGCACGTCGAGGAAATAGCTTCCGGCAAAGCGCGCCAGAGCATATCCAAACAGCGCGCCGGCGATGACACCGATTCCCGCCATGACGGCACCTTCGGTGACAACATCCGTCAGAAGATTCCGCGGCTGAGCTCCGAGGGCGAGCCGAATGCCGAATTCACGTGTCCGCCCGCTCACCGAAAAGGCCAGCACGCCCGCGACGCCGACTATAGCAATCGCCAACGCGACAATCGCAAAGCCGCCGAAAACTAAAGTGTTCAAGCGATCCGGCGTGAGCACTTCCGCGCGGATGTCTTCAAGGGTTGCCGCGCGCTCCACCGGCTGGTCCGCAGAGAGGTCGCGAATAATGCCGGTGATCGGTGTCACCAGCGCGTACGGATTCAGGCGCGTGTGAACGAAGAGCCGCCCGCCCCAGATTTCCTCTTGTTGGAACGAATGGTAAACCGCCGGAGACGGGCCCGGAACGACGTGGTCGTCGTCCACATCCGCCGCCACACCGATGATGCGCCGTGGCACTGCGCTGATGTCGATAAATTTCATCACCGGATCGGTCCATATAATGTGGTGATTGACCGCATCTTGACCCGGGAACATACGTTGCGCCACGCTTTGGCTCACGATGACGACAGGCTCGCCGCCCCGGCGATCGTTGTCGTTGAAATCGCGTCCGGCAATAATCGGGACGCCGAGCGATGCGAAGAATCCCGGTGAAATTGTCTGAAGCTGTGCGCGCGGATCATCTTCGCCGGGCCCGTGCATGTGCCCGTCCGCGGTGTATTGAAACCCGGGGCCGAATCGGTCAGAGTCACGCCACGGAACCGTGGTGCCCAGAGCCACGCTATCCACACCAGGAAGCGTTTCGATGCGGCGTATCGCTTCCTTGTAGAAGTTGACAATTTGATCGGGCGTCCGTCCGTACTCGACTACGGGCACGTTCACGGCGAGGACGCGGCGCGTGTCGAAGCCGGTTCGCGCCGCTTGGAGCGCGAGCAGCGTAGTGAGCAGCATGCTGGCGCCGGCTAGCAGGACAAACGACGCGGCGATCTGCGTGACAGCGAAGGCGCGAAGCCGGCGGCTTGTGCTGCTGGTAATTCGCGTACCGCCGCTAGCAAGGCTGAATCCGTGCGAACCATCAGCTTTTGGAAGCTTCGGGACGAATGCCAAAATAACAGCTGCGACTACCGCCAGAATCACACCCACCCAGAGCAAGCTTGAGTCAACTTTCAGATCGAGCGCGCGGATGGAAAAACGAGAAGCGTAGCGAGCCAGGATAGCGACGATTGGCCACGCGCTAAGCACCCCGAGCAATGCGCCAGCTCCGCAAAGCACGAGGCTTTCGGTCAGCAAGGTCCGCCGCAATGCGCCGGTGGTGGCGCCGAGCGCCGCGCGTACCGCGAGTTCGCCTTCGCGCCGAACCGTCCGCGCCAGAATTAGGTTCGCGACGTTTGAACAGGCGATGATGAAGACGAGCCCGGACGCCGCAAGCAGAATCAAGAGCACATTCCTGGCACCCGACGTAACTTGATCGCGCAACAGCACGGCATCAATTCGGAAATCCGCATTCGCCGAATACGCTTCGGGATGATCTTTAACCATCGTTCCATGGACCGCGCGCAATTCGGCACGCGCCGATTCGAGAGTTGCTCCGGGCGCGAGTCGCCCGAATAGCTCCGTCATGCGATGGACTCGGCCGGTCACCATCGTCGCCGAAAGATGGTGCGGGCTGGTGACCACGTTGGCAATAATCTCGGTTTCTGCCGGATAGGGAACCGAGGGCTCGAGCACGCCCACGATCGTGGCTGTACGCGTGCCGAGCCTGATATTTTTCCCGAGCACTGTCGGATCGCTATGGAGTCCCGTCGTCCAGAAGCGATAGGTAAGCACCGCTGCGCCGGCCGCGCTCGGCCCATCGTCGCGCGCATCGAGCAGGCGCCCAAGGATTGGGCGCAGCCCCATCACCTCGAAATACGATCCGTCTACGACTCCCGCGCGGACCTCGCGCGGCTCGCCGAGACCGACCATGGTGAAGCCGATGGTCGAAAAGTCGCCGAACTCGTTCACTGATTTGACGCTCGATTGCAAGTCTTGAATTTCCGGCACGGAGAACGCGGTGTTTTCGGATCCGATGCCGCGCGCACTCTGGCGGATATAAATCAGGCGGTTCTCATCGCGATTGACGAGGGGCCGCAGCAGCACGCCGCGCACCACGCTGAAGATGGCGGCGTTCGCGCCGATGCCCAGCGCCAGCGTGAGCACCACGGTGAGCGCAAGTCCTTTGGCGCGCGCGAGCGAACGGATGGCGAATTTTATGTCGCGCAAGAAGGTCGGTATGGCCTCGCTGAATTGCGAATGATTCGCGTGGCTTCCGTTCATAACGATTGCTCCTTCAATTCTGTCGCTAGCTCGCGTTCAACGCTCATGCGACAAACATATTTACCTACACGTCGAACCGGGCCCTCTTGCGATAGCGCAATATATCATCAGTTCCCTTTAAGTCGAACCTGCTCGCCGGTTTGCGTCGGGACTCAATAAATCGACTCGCCGTCGCCGACACAACTCCGTTTGATGAATTGCAAGGAATGCACCATGCGCGTGACCACGCATATAATTGATTATAAATTGGTTGCAGAACGCTCACATCGTCGCATCACTTATGGTCTGTCCGATTTCGGGACAGCTGGTGTTCGCCAGTGCGACGTAAATTCATCCAACAGCGCGTCAAGAGGTTTTCGCCAAGTGCTCGCCCAGGCGATCAAGCGTCTGGTTTCCTCCCTCGATGGCTCCATAGGTCTTGACGACATGGTCGCGCGCTTCGACGGACGGGAAGAGCATTCGCAAAGTGAGCTTGGTCGTCTGGCCTTGCGCCTCGAAAGTCCACGTCACCTCGGCTTGTGTACCGCGATCGCCCTGTTTGCCTCCGGCTAGCGAGTAGACGATGCGCTCAGGTTTCACGACCTCGATAAACACGTTCTGATTGGGATAGTCAGTGCCGTCCGGCCCGTGCATCGTGTGTCGCCAGACACCGCCCGGCCTCACGTCCATTTCGTCAATCGTGGTCGTGAAGCCTCGCGGCCCCCACCATCGAACTATTTGTTTGGGATCGGTCCAGGCATTCCAGATGAGCTCGCGCGGCGCATCGAAGACACGCGTAATTACGATTTCGCGATCGGCGAGATTCTTGGCGGGAGCGGCAATTGTGTTCGTCACGATTTTTCTCCTTTAGCCGATTTCATGATGTGCGCTTCGAGACGATCGAGCGTGATACTCCAGCCGATTTCCATTCCCTTTAGATACTGAAGGGCCTTGTCTGTGGATTTGATAACGCGCGTCTGCAACGTGATCGTGGTCTTGCCAGCGTGCTCAGCGAAAGTCACTGTATTTAGATTTTCGAACAGCGGATTACCGGCATCATCGAGCGCGATGCTCGTGAAGACCAGCCGCTCGGGCTCCACGACTTCCTGATATACCCCGCTCATCGGATACACCGTGCCGTCGGGTCCGCGCATATCGATCCGTATAGCGCCGCCGGGACGCACGTCCAATTCGCAGCGCGGATTCGTAAATCCGGTTGGACCCCACCACTGCGCCACGTGCTTTGGATCAGTCCACACCTTGAAGACGAGTTCCCGCGGCGCGTCGAAGACGCGGGTGAAATTAACCTCCATGCCTACGCCATTCGCGGCGGATTTACTGCCCGTGCTTTCGGCCATGGTTCTTCTCCTTGTTTTTCAAGTCCCGAAGATAGTCATCCAAACGATCGAAGCTCCCTTCCCAGAAACGGCGAAATTCTTCCGCCCAGTCGGCGACGCCTTTGAGCGGCCCGGCCTCAAGCCGGCAAGGCCTCCATTGCGCCTCGCGCCCGCGCGCAATCAGGCCAGCACGTTCGAGCACCTTGAGGTGTTTGGAAACTGCGGGGAGGCTCATGTCGAAAGGCTCGGCCAACTCAGTCACCGAAGCCCCGCCGGAAACAAGACGAGCGAGAATGGCGCGCCGGGTGGGATCGGCGAGTGCCGCGAAGGTAGCGCTGAGGTGATCCGAACTCATGTTGTATTTAACCTACTGGTTAAATACAACGGATGCATTTCGCATGTCAAGTCTTTTTGAAAATTGAACCCAGGATCTATGAGTCTGGAATTTATTTGAGGACTGTTTCTGATATGCCGGTTTCAAGTAATTTGGCGAACTGTTCAGGAGGCACCGGCCTGCTGAAGTAATATCCCTGCGCCTCGTCACATTCATGTGCCTGGAGAAATTCCAACTCTTCTCGAGTCTCTACGCCCTCAGCTATGACCCGCAACTTCAGGCTGCGGCCCATGCTGATCACCGCAGTGACAATTGTTGTTTCCTCTGGAGCGGTGGTAATTTGACGGACGAACGACTGGTCAATCTTCAGGGCGTCCATCGGGAATTTTCTTAGATAGCTCAAGCTCGAGTAACCGGTCCCAAAATCATCAACCGCCACCTGTACCCCTCTCGCTCGCAGCGTCTTGAGGATCGATTCTGTCGCCTCTGCTTGCTTCATCAGGACACTCTCGGTCAGTTCGAGTTCAAGCGACTTAGGATTCAAGCCGGTATCCGCCAGGACTGCGAGAACACCTTCTAAAAATTTCTCGTGTCGAAATTCCATTGCGGAAATGTTTACCGCCATCGTCCCTAGCGCCAACCCCGCATCTAGCCAAGTTCGTGCCTGCTTGCAGGCCTCGCGCAAGGCCCATCTGCCGATCGGCAAAATCAGGCCGCAATCTTCGGCAACGGGAATAAATTGTGCCGGAGAGACCAAACCTCGAACCGGGTGCGTCCAACGCAATAAAGCTTCCGCACCAGTGATTTCGTGCGTCCTCAGATCAATCTTCGGCTGGTACTGCAGCGTGAATTCCTGCCGCTCGAGTGCACGCCGTAGACTCTCTTCAATGGATTGCCGTTCGACGGCACGCACGTTCATCGAAGGCTTGAAAAACTGATAGCTCTGCCGCCCGTTCTCCTTGGCTTGATACATCGCGGTGTCCGCGTTTTTAATAAGCGTTTCTGGATTCAGGCCGTCGTCGGGATACACGCTCACGCCAATGCTCGTGGTGACGTGAAGATCGTGATTATCGATGGGATGCGCCTCCGCCACCGCCTCGAGCATTCTTCTCGCGGTAATGGCGGCATCTTCGGCTTGTTCCACTTCTGAAAGCAGCACGACGAATTCATCGCCTCCCTGCCGACTTACCGTATCCGATCCTCGAACGCAATCCGAAAGACGTTTTGCGATGGACTGCAGAAGCTTGTCGCCGATCTGATGCCCCAGAGAATCGTTGATATGTTTGAAGCCATCCAAATCCAAGAAGAGCACTACCACTTTTTTCTTGTGGCGTGGCGCCGCGATGATCGCTTGCTTGATCCGGTCGCTCAGGAGCATTCGATTGGGCAAGCCGGTCAAAAAATCGTGCTGGGCCGAATGCGTCATCAGCAGAGCCATCGCCTTGGTCGCGCTGACGTCTCGAAACACGATGACCGCCCCGGTAGCGTGGCCTTGGTGATCGTGGATAGGGGCGACCGAGTCTTCAATCGGAATTTCAAATCCATCGCGGCGGATGAGCATACAGTTCGATGGCAGGCTCATGATCCGGTCTTGTCCGATTGCCAGCTGCATCGGATTTGGAATCGTTTCGCGGCTAGTGGCATCCAGAATTAGGAACACTTCGGCCATTGGCCGGCCGCATGCTTCCTGCCAGGCCCATCCCGTCATTTTCTCCGCGACTGTATTCAGGAAGGTGATATTTCCGGAAATGTCCGTGCAAATCACGGCGTCGCCGATGGAGTTTAGCGTGACCTGTGCACGCTCCTTTTCCACAAACAACGCCTCTGCCGCCTCCTTGCGTTCAGTGATATCCATGTTGACGCCGATTACACTGCCGGCATTTCCGCGCTCATCCAGAACCACCCTCTCAACTGCAGAAATAATTCGCACCGAGCCATTCGGCTGGATGATGCGGAATTCGAGAGATCCCTGACTCTTTTCTGCGACTGTTTTCTGCAGGGCCGCTTCGGTTGCAGCCAGATCATCGGGATGGACGACTGCAGCCCATCGTTCATATTGCATCGGGATCACAGGCGGAAAACCGTAGAGGTCAAACATGGTGGCGTCCCAAGCAAGCGCATTCGTGGCCAGGTCCCACCCCCAAACGCCTACTCTTGCAACTGCAGTCGCAAGCGACAGCCGCTCGGTCAGCGAGTGAAGCTTGAACTCGGCCTGTTTGCGGCCAGTGATGTCCTGGTTGATGGCGAGGATTCGGACCGGCGTGCCATCCGTGTCGCGTTGCAAGGCCCACCGACTACTCACATTTAATGGAATGCCGTCGCGGGTATAGTGAACCACCTCGCCCTCCCAGTAGCCGCGCTGGAGGAGTTGGGGCTCGATCTCTTCGAGGGGTTGAGGCAATTCAGTTTTAAGCAATTCATAGCTGTTCCTGCCCACGGCCAGTTTGGATGGCCACGCGTACATAATCTCCGCTCCGCGATTCCAGAACAAAATGCGGTTATCCATGTCGCGAACGATGACGGCCTCATGGGCCAGATCGAGCAAAGCGGCGTGTTGGGCAAGAACGGCCGTCTGAAGCTCTAAGGCACGCGTTCTCTCGGCAACTCGCGCCTCCAAGCTAATATTCAGCTCGCGGATTTCAATCTCAGCCGCGCTCCGCCGTTCGTACTCCTCGTTGATTTTGCGAGCGGTCAACCAGACCATGGCCGCAAAGACGAATGTGGTCGCGGTGGCGTATAGTGCCAAACCTAATTCCGCTCCAAACAGTCCTGCAACCTGTCCTTTTAGAGCAACCCAGCCGAGAAAAATCGGGATGAAGAGAACGGCTGGCAGCAGCCGGCGCGCCATAACGCCGCCAGATCCTTCGCTGGTGAGATCGCGGGCAATTCCGGCCCTGGGCCGGGCAAAAAGAATGGCAACACTCAACACCAATAAAGCCGACGCGGTATGCAACGCTACCTGCGTATATAGCAGGATTCGATATAAGGCTGTCGCATGGTAAATGTAGCCGATGATCGCCATCATCGCGATCATCCCTGACCACAACGTCAACACCTGAGCTGGCCGGTGGCCGCGCCGCGTGTTCCAGTCCAGGAGAAGCAGCGCCAAGCCGATCGCGAAAAATGCTGTTGCTGTCGTGGGGGCCATGCGTCCCAGGTAAGTTGTTCCTGGGGATCCGGAGTCAGGCAACAGCAGTTGGTCGATTCTCAAATCCCAGCCAAACAGGTACTCGCTCAACGTAACCGCAGATAGAAGTACGATCAGTATCGCGAGGAAACGACCGATCTGAGTTCTACGCGTAAGCGATCCACCGGGCAGCAACAACCATAGCGCCATCCCAGAAAATGCCACTCCCAACGCTGTATTGACCTTCATCGTGACAAGCCCAGGAAGAACGGATTTCAACGGCTCGACGTGGAAGACCCAGCCAGACAGAACTACACAGCCCGTTCCCACCGCGACAATTGCCGACGCGTTGCAGTACATCCGCAGAAACTCGAACCGAGGGGTCTCGGACTCAGACATCGAACCTCCAAACATCGAGGCCAATGCGCATGAAAATTCCAATCTGCCAGAGAAGGAAAGATACGGCCGCTTAACTCAGATTATTGAAGGGGAGTCCAGTGTGACCGAATGGGCACCAAATACAAGTCAGCGCAGAAGCCCTGTTGCTGAATAGGCCATCGGCCTCCCGCAATTCTCCCCAACGACGGGAGTTCTTTTGCAATTTGGTGGTCACAACAGAAAACGTGCTGTAGCATGCCGGACTTGGGGAAACGAACATCTCAATGCTCAAAACGAAATTCAAAATAGCGCGCATTCTCACAGTCGCTTTCAGCGTTGCGGCACTTCAACTTTCCGGCCTGGGAGCCTCGGCCGCGCGTGCCCAAGCGCCAAAACGCGTCATCATCGACACCGATCCAGGCACGGACGACGCGCTCGCGATACTTCTCGCATTAAATTCGCCGGAAGTTCACGTCGAAGCGGTGACGATTGTGGCCGGAAATGTCACCGAACCGATAGGCCTCGAAAACGCTCTGGGAATTACTTCTCTCGCAGGGCGATGCGATCTGCCAGTTGCTGGAGGAGCACGTGGCCCGATCCACGGGACGCTGGTTGTCGAGCCTTTCTGGAACGGCGCAAACGGACTCGGAGGCGCACAGTTGCCGGCATCTCGGTGCAAAGCCGATCCGCGATTCGGACCGGACTTGATCATCGATCTCGTGCACAAATATCCTCACGAAATCACGTTGATACCGGTTGGGCCGGAAACAAATATTGCGCTGGCGGTGCTGAAGGATCCATCGATCGTTCCGCTGGTGAAAGGGGTTGTGCTGATGGGCGGCTCGATTTCAGGCGGAAACGTGAATGGCGCGAGTGAATTCAATGTGTTTTGCGATCCCGAAGCTGCGGATGTGGTCTTCAATGCGGGATGGCCGGTCACTATGGTTGGTCTCGACGTGACGGAAATCACGCTGATGAAGAATGCCGATGTCACGGAGCTTGAGAAAAATGCAGGACCAGAAGCGAAATTCGCTGCCGCCGTGGCTCGGTTTCAGATTGGTTTGTACCAAGGAACGGGTTTCGGCGGCGGCGCAATCCACGACGCGCTTGCCGTAGGAGCTGTGATTGATCCGTCCATTCTTCAAACGAAAGCCATGCATGTGGATGTCGAAACCGCGGGGCGATTTGCGCGCGGAGAAACGATCGGAAACCGGCACGGTACAGTGGACAAGGTGATTCCTGCCGGCGATCATTTCGAATCAGTAGGCGTAAATCCGGTTCAGCCAAACGTTGACGTTGCCGTCGGGATTGATTCCGAGCGTTTCCTGAAATTCTATGTGGCGCGCCTTCAAGGAAAGTGAGAATTCAGAATCCGGGCGCACGGCCCGGAGCGCGTCTGCGATCAAGATCCGCGCAGAATTATTTTCCCGTAACCGGAAACATGTACAAAGCGATTACGGAAGGCCCGCGAAGAAGTGTCGCCTGCGCAAAAACGGGATCGGAGCGTCAAAGCCAGTGAAAAACAGAAAGTCGTGTCTGAGCGGAGTGCGTGGAATGGCGCCTGGCTCGTGTAGATTCTTTGATCCAGTCCGTTCTTGGCGGTCTGAACCTCGAACCTACACGAGCCGGCATTGAAAGCGGCTTACGCCGCAACTCTCATATTCCTAACACGACTGCCGTTACTTCTGGCAGCTGTCACTCACCATTTTGACGTCTGTCACGCGAAGATGGTTTCCTTGTGAAGTGTCGCCGGATGAGTTGTCGCCGTTGCCTTTGGACTTCTGCGACGGCGTGCCGGTGACGGTCACGGTGTGCCCGACGTGGTCGCCCAGTTTGACGGTCTTGCTGTGAAGAACCCAGACCTTGCCGCTATCGTCCGTTAGCGTATAAGCGTTTGCGGCAGTGCCTTTCGCTAAACAGCCAGTCGCTTTCTGAGTTGAATCGCTCATATTATCCTGAGCTTTGGCGGCGCCCGGTAGCGCCATCATCGCTAGTACGAAAAATCCGATCGCAAGTTTCAGTTTCATCAATTCCTCCATTTACGTCTGAAAGCCGAGCCAAGTGCCATCGCACTGGTCTTGGCACCGTCTGTAAGAATCGCGCTGATCGCGTATTTACGCGATACGGATGATTGCGTATATGGAACGCATTTTTCCGGTACTTGCGGAGCACACTTGAGCTCTTTATTTTCTCGTCGAACGCACCACCGAAAGCGATCAGATCCTCCAGACCATGCAAAAACGTACAGCGATCCCCCGATGGTTCGGCGACGTTAGTGCGTCTACATTTCTAGTGGTGAAAATTCTTCGATTCAGATTCGATTCAGAAAGGACTCTAAGCCATGGCAGACTCGAATAAGAGTGAGACCCAAACCGAGCAAATTCGGCTGCGCGCGTACGAGATATATTTGGAACGCGGCGGGACGGACGAAGACTGGATTCTTGCGGAGCGTGAGCTGACTTCGCGGCCTGAAACAAAACGGGTTACGAGCGAAAAGGCTACTGATCGCGTTACAGAGCGCGCCGGTCGCGATACGGGGCTAGACGCGGCAAAAACTTCGTTTAGCAGTGTGGTAAGCAAGCGAACCTAGACCCAGAAGCCAGTGGTTTCCGCGCCATCTCGCTTTTCGACAATTACGCACGTCATATTCAAAAAAGTACTGCAGGATTCGATGTATTGACCATCGAGTGACGATCGTTTATCAAGGATGCTGCGGCTTTGTCGCGCCGAGATGACATAACCGAAAGGGACCCTAGTCCATGACTTCGCTTGCCACCCAGACCGCAATGCTTCTTAAAACTGTGCAGAGCAGTCCGGCGGCGCAGCAACAGCAGCCTCGTGTTCTGGTTCTCTCTCCGCACTTTGAAGTCCGCCAATCGTTGCTTCGGACGCTCGAAGGGTTCTCGGCAGACGTAATCGCATGCTCGGCAGTAACGCAAGCCGTGGAAGTCCTTTCCAGACAACCAGTTGACCTCGTTTTTTGCGACGAACATCTCACCGATGGCTCCTACAGCGATTTGATAGATCCAAGTCGCTCGGAGCATAAATCCCTTCGAGTCGTCGTGGTCGCCGGAACAGGCGAATGGGAGTTTTACTTTGACGCCGTGGGTAAGGGCGCGTTCGATGTGGTGCGGAGCCCATGGTACGCGACGGATGTGGAGATGGTCGTCATCCGTGCAATGCGTGAAGTGACCAGCGCGCCGTCTCAAAAGATAGGGTGACCCACGGAGTCAATATCGCGTTCCGCCTCGGAGCTTAGACCTCGGAGGCTACGAATTTGCGGCCAGCAGCGCGATTGGGAAATTCTTCAGCGAGTCACCTACCGCCAGCCACTGCTTGCCGCCGTCACTTTTGGCCCTCGTGGCAGACGTCGTAAAGACTTCGCGCCAGGAGATGGGCGATCCTCGCGGCAAAAGAAGATTCGTTCCTTTCCAGAAATCTGCCGTCGCGGATGCATCGAAATTCGCTTGAATCTTAGCCACCCATCTCGGAATGATCGCTATCACTTGATCTTTTCCTTGCCGTCTTAAAAATGCTATGACGTGCTCGGATTTTGGCCCGACGACTTCGAGAGGAATGAACTCACCTTCTCTGAACAACGCCGGGTGGTTATGACGGTATCCGAGAGCTTTCCAGATTAGATACATCTTGAGGCGGCCATCGGGCCAAGCGGCCAAAAGTTCGCCGGCAATATTCGTCGGATTCGCGGACGTGGCATTCACTAAGTCTTGTAGCGCCTTGATACGGACGGAAAAATCGATGGGATTGCGATTGTCGGGGTCAACAAGATGAAAATCCCAGAGCTCGGAGCCTTGATAGAAATCCGGCACGCCCGGGCACGCAATTTTCAGCAGCGTCTGGCCAAGGGTGTTGATCATGCCGGCGTAGCCAATTTGTTCTTGAAAACGTGCGACGCTGCAAAGAAATTTCGGATGATTCTGGCTATCGAGAATGCGTTCAATAAATTTCGAAATCGCGCCCTCGTGAGCTTGATTCGGCTCCGCCCAGCGCGTGTTAATTTTCGCCTCGCGAATCGCTTTTACAACGTATTCCTGAAGGCGCGCGCAGATTGAAGGCAGATCGGATTCGTCACGCGGCCATAAGCCGAGCAGGGTTTGGTAGATAAGGTATTCTTCGTTGGCGTCGGGGACGTCGCGCCCGTCAACCAGCTTTTTCTCCGAGGCGTTTTCTTTCGACCACTCCGCAAGTTTCGATAGCCACTCGTCCGGGATTTCAGAAAGTACGTTCAGCCGTGCGCGAACGTCCTCGCTGCGCTTGGTGTCATGGGTCGAGCTCGCATTCAGAGTATCCGGCCATCGACGCTGCCGTTCGCGTATGAATTCGAAGAATTCATCTCGCGAAGCAATTCTCGATGGTTCGAGATTCCCGCCGACTTCATTTAACGAGAGCAAGGGATAGTAAACATACAGGGCCGTATCTTCGATCCCTTTCGCAACGATGGGCCCGGTAAATTGTTGCCAACGCATTACAAAGCTGAGGCGTTCCTCGCGCTGATCCGAACGAACGTGCGGGGGATTGGAAAGCGTCAACACATCGCGCACGAAAGCGAAGCATGCTTCGTTCAGCTCGGGGCGCCGCGCGCGAGCTACGTCGATCGCGCTTTCGATCACGACTTTGGACGACTCCGATACTTCGAGACTCCGGATATATGTCCGATAAACCGGAAAACACGCCGTCGCTTCAACCAAGACGTCCATCAATTCAGGACGCGGCAAATTTCTTGCGTATCGATCGCGAGCTGCAAGGTCAGCGAGTTGCCGGCCGAGGGACAACATTTCAACTCGCAGCAGGCTATTCATGACGAGTTTCTTTTTCTCGTAAATGACATCGGCAAAGTTCATTTCCTTGCCGATGAAATCAGCATAGCCTTTGGCCAACTTACTCGCTCCCGGCGGAAAAACGAACAGACCATTCGCGATATTCAGATACTCATATCCGGTCGTGCCGGAAACTTGCCAGTCGGCTGGCAACGACTCATCTTTGGAAAGAATCTTTTCGACGAGGACATATGGCGCCCCGGACTCCGGGGACTGTTCGAGCAGACGCTCACTGAGCCGATTCAGATAACCCACGGGGTCGCGCAAACCGTCAATGTGGTCGACCCGGACGCCTCGGATTGCATTCCTGGCGGTGAGGCGAAGAATCTGGTCATGAGTTGCCGCGAAGACGTGTGCATCCTCCACTCGAATACCAACGAGATCGGAAATGGCGAAGAAACGGCGGTAATTGATGGGTTGGTTCGGATCCAACCAATAAGCAAGCCGGTACTTTTGTTCGCTCAGCAACTGTTCGAGCAAACACAAGGACGCAGGGTCGCCTGGCCTGCCATTAAAATCCGCGACATTTTCGTCAATGAACTTGGCGATTTCCGCGTTACCCGCAACCAGGCGTTGCAAACGTTCGCAGATTGACTCCCATCGGACTCGCCTTTCGGAGTCCGTTTCGGATCCGATTCGCGTTCTTTCGGCGAATGACAACAGTCCAGCAACGATTCCCGAATACTCCTGATACGCAGACGAACTCTCAGACAGCAAATCCTTAAGTCCTTCGATACGATGTCTGAGGAGACGATGATAAAACGACGGTGTGACCGGAAAAGTCGAGTCGAAATAGTGAATAAAGAATTTCCCGCTTTCAAACGAGAGCCGTATATCGCCGCGATCCAATACTTCTCCAAACGGGCGGCCGAGGACAGGCAACAGGACCCTCCCCTCGAGAATTCGTGAAGCCGGGTGCCAGTCAATGTCGAAGTAAGAGGCGAAACTCGATTCATAGCCGTTTTCGAGAACATCCATCCACCAACGGTTCTCGCTGCTTGCCGCCATATGATTCGGAACGATATCCAGAATCAATCGCATTTGCCGTTTGATTAGTTCGTCTTGTAGGTATTCGAAATCCTGAACGGATCCAATTTCGGGATTGATCTGGTTAGGATCTGTTACGTCGTAGCCGTGCGTACTTCCTTTGCGGCTGGTCTGAATCGGCGAAGCGTAGATGTCCGAAATTCCAAGTTTCGACAAATAATCAACCAGGATGATCGCATCCGAAAATCGAAACTTGCTATTGAATTGGAGCCGGTACGTCGCGGTGAGAGCAGAAGCATCGCTCATGGATTTAAAGGCTCGCTATCTTGATCCGCTCGCTTAACTCGCGCAATTCATCTCTGAGAGGTGCTTGGGCCGCGGCGTTATCTTCCGCCGGATTGCCTTTTAACATTTGCCGCAGGGGATTGTACAAAATGTTTTGCGCGGTCCACAGGTCGATCTGAAAGGGCAGAGACAAAATGAGGTCTATAAATTGCCGGAATTTGCGCACCTGTTCGATCTGGCCCAGTTGCCCTGCGAGCTGTTCGGCTTCTCTCTCCAACCTTTTTCGGATCGCAAATTCCAGCGTGGTTACATCGATATCGATGTGGCTGGCAAGGGCCTCTCGAAGAAAGCCCTGAACGCTGGCGGTATCGAGGTCAGTCTTCTCAAATGCCAGGCGCAATTGGTTGTTCAGTACGACCTGCGCCGCGGCCTTCAGTGCAGGCGGCACCGGAATCGTCAAGTCATAAAGAAAACGAATCAAAGGAGCCTGGGTGTCGTAAATCGAGCGATAAGCAGCCGCGGCGGAAGATAGGGAATCAGCCAAAATCAGATTGGTTACCTTGCGCTGTTCGTCGCGGAAGAGGGATCGCAGCGAGAATGTGCGGACGCCAAACGTATCGTCGAAAAGGTGAATTATTTCGGCTATATCCGCGCGAAAGAAAACTTCAGACAGATTCCTCAGGAACGCGTCGTAATCATCGGAATTCGACGGACGTACGCCCGCGATGACGTTGTGTTCGCCAAGATGGACGACGGCGAATTCGAAATCCGCTGATTCGCGCGTGATTTGTGAGCTAAATCGCGCTTGTCCGACGCCTAGACGCAGCTTTCCATCGGCTTCGAGCGAAGACTTTGTGCGATCGACGCTGTAACAATAAATTGTGGATTTGTCTTCGTAATTCTCGAACAGGGAACTGATAGCAAAATGGCCGGCCACACGCTCAATATCAATGTACCCGGGCTTCACCCATTTCTCGTAGATCTGCGCGCCGTCGCCGTGCTCTGGCAGATTGCTTTTCGCCAGTTTGAGACGGGCAAGGAACTCGATTTCAAGTTCTTTTCCTGTGCATTCCTGCGCCAACCTCAGCGCGCGGCCGGCATACTGGATCACCTGAACCGTTTCGACACCTGAAATCTCGTCGAAGAACCAGCCGCAACTGGTGTACATCAGCAGCGCATGGCGCTGCATTTCGAGCAGTTTCAGAGCTCGAACATGCGCGGCATCGTCGTTGGAACCAGCTCCGTGAGCCGAAAAGAAAGAAGCTAACGACTCATCGGAGCGGTCGAGGATCGCTTGAATATATCCATCGCGCGCCTTCCACGGATCTTTTAAAACCGCCGGCGCTTGTTCCTCGAAAATAGCCGCCAGGGTGTCGCGCAGCCAGTCTAACGCGGCTCGCAGCGGCGCCCGCCATTCCTGGTTCCATTCGGAATGGCCGCCCGAGTTGCATCCGCAGTTAGAACGCCAACGCTCGACTCCGTGGGCGCAACTCCACGAACTGTCAGGAACGATTTCGACGATATGGTCCGCTGGAAATTTCTCCAGAAATTGTCCGTAGTTCGTCAACTCGGCTAGCTTCTTCTCCCTGATGTCATGGAGAGCATAAGTCAGGGCCATTTCTCCATGGCGGTGATGATGACCGTAGCTCTCACCGTCGGTCGCGATATGCGCGAGTTGCGGCCAAGTTCTGGCATCGGAAAAACCGCCCATCAAGCGGTCGGCAAATCTCTGACCATCATTTAGAAGTCCCTCGAAGGCGACGGCCTGGGAAATTGGGCCGTCGTAGAAGAAAACGCTGATTGTTTTCTTCGACGGCAAGTTCACAACGTAGGCGCGACTGGGATCAATTTTATCGCCACTCACATCAATCCACTTGCGGCCGTTTTTGCGGCGCACGCGCTTGGCTTGTCTAGGAGCCAGTATCGTGAAGCGGATTCCGCATTCTGCAAGAACTTCCAGAGTTTCGATGTCCACTGCCGTTTCTGGAAGCCACATGCCTTCGGGTTTCCGGCCAAATCGAAATTCGAAATCTCGTATCCCCCATAACACTTGAGTCAGTTTGTCGCGGCGATTAGCCAACGGCAGAATCATATGATTGTAGCCTTGCGCCATAGCCGAGCCGTGGCCCCCGAATCTTTCCTGGCTCAGCTTATCGGCGGTTTGGATCGACGCGTAGACTCTCGGCGCCATCTCCTGCATCCAAGACAGCAAAGTGGGGCCGAAATTGAAGCTGATAATTGCGTAGTTGTTGAAGAGTTCAGTAACCCGTTGCTGATTATCCAGAATGCGCGAGACAGCATTCGGTGCGTAACACTCCGCGGAGACGCGCTCGTTCCAGTCGTGATACGGATAGGCCGAATCCTGGAGTTCAATCACTTCGAGCGATGGATTCTCTCTCGGTGGCTGATAAAAATGCCCGTGCACGCACACATATCGCATTGTGTTTTAGCCTTTGTATTGCTGTCTCAATACGACAAACGAGTGGCTCGATAGGGCAATCGCGTCCTTAGAGTCCACGATTGGGGGCAGGGAACTGCCAGGCCCGAGCCATTGCGAATCTGCAGAATTGAGTTCCGTAATCCATGAGCCAGCCGGCACCCCACTCAGAAGTTCGACGTCCTTCTCTGCGAAATTGAAGATCATCAGCAATTCAGAGCCGGGCGATTTTCTGAGAACGGTCAAGACTTTCAGAATCTCGTTTTCCGTGATCTCCAGATTGGCTTCTGCTGCCAGATTGTCGGCCCGGCGAAACCGAATCAGCTCCTGATATAGCAATCGCAACGCGCGATGAGGATTTTGGTCTCGGAGTTCGTGACGCAGCCTTGAGATATTAAACGTGGCTTCGCTCTGAGGGTCGGGAATTTCAGTATCCCACCCGAATTCGACGAATTCCTCGCGCCGTCCGCGGCGAACTGCTTCAATCAAATCTTTATCTTCGTGACTGGTGAAATACTGGAACGGCGAAGTCTCCCCATACTCTTCACCCATGAATAGCAGCGGAACAAAAGGGGAGAGCAGAGTTACGCCTGCGGCGAGCTTTTGAGCTTCGAAATCCACAAGGTACGCCAGGCGATCGCCGCGTGCCCGGTTCCCGACTTGGTCGTGGTTCTGGCTGCCCACCACATGTCGCGAGCGCGAAATTCCCTCAGGAGAATTTCCGTGGCGCCGTCGGCGGTGCCTGGAATACTGTCCGTGGTAATACCATCCCTCGCGAAGAACAGTCGCGAGATGATTCAGGCTGCCGAAATCAGCGTAATACCCGGCTGTTTCGTTGGTGAGCAGCGTGTGAAGCGAATGATGGAAATCATCGCTCCACTGCGCGGCCAGCCCATGCCCGCCTTTTTCAGGCGGCAGCAATATCCGCGCGTCGTTTAGGTCGCTTTCCGCAATCAAGTAGAGCTTCCGGCCAAGCTGCTCGCTTGCCAACTCGACACGGCGCTGAAGTTCGGCGAGAAAGTGAAACGCACCAAAATCGAAAATCCCGTGAATTGCATCGAGTCGCAGAACATCGATGTGAAAGTCATTGAACCATTGCAGAGCGTTTTCGATAAAAAACTGGCGAACTGGGCCGCTCTCAGGTCCGTCGAAATTAATGGCCAAGCCCCAAGGCGTCTTGTATTTGGTTGCGAAGTATGGTCCGAATTGATTTAGATAGTTTCCTTCCGGTCCGAGGTGGTTGTAGACCACATCGAGAGCGACCGCGAGCCCGTGACCATGTGCGGCGTTCACAAATCGTTGAAGCGCGAGGGGACCGCCATAAGTATTCTGAACCGCGAAAGGATATACGCCGTCGTATCCCCAATTGCGCGATCCAGGAAACTGCGCCAGAGGCATTAGTTCGATCGTCGTGATTCCGAGATCGGCCAATTCGGTCAAGTGCGTGCACAATCCGTCGAGCGTGCCGTCTTCAGAATAGGTGCCGATGTGCAGTTCGTAGAAGATGCTGTCCTCGATACTCGGAGGTTGCCAGCCTGCGTCGGTCCAATTGAAATCAGCGAGGTCAACGATTTCGGAAGGGCCATGCACGCCATTGGGCTGAAATCGTGATGCAGGATCCGGATATTCGTTTGAATGGTCGAGACGATAGACGTAACGAGAATGCGGAGCGAGGTCGTCGACGACAGCGCGATGGTAGCCGTTCTCGTCTTTGGTCATCGTAATCGAACGATCGAGAGAAGAAGGCTCGCCGGAGCGGAGAGAAAGACGCAGGACGACGCTTTCTCGAGCCGGCGCCCATACCGAAAATTCCCACACTCTGTTTGATTTTATGTTCGCGCCTATGTGCGCTTCACTATATCCCTCGATCCATTCACTATTCGCCGCCGCCGACAGCTTCATGTCGTCGCTGCGCACATCGAGTGAGGAAATAGCCTTCGGATTGGGAAATTGTGGAGTTTTGGACATGTGGAGTTGAGCGCCGAGCGACGTCAGCGTGTTTCGTGCCGGAAAATGAGCGATTCTGGATCCATCATTTGTGGATGCGTTTCGCTCTTAGTCCAGCTGTTGCGCCTCAAATAATGAAGACGTCTACAGCTCAAAGAAACGAGAACGCAAACTAAGGGTACTTCGCTAATCCAGCTTGGCCGCCATCGATTCAAGCACAGTTTTGCCGCTTCTCAAAATATCCGCGAATGTATCTTCGCCTTTGTCCAGTAGCCGCTTCATCGACCGCCGGCTTCTGCAGCGTAACAGGTAAAGTTTCTGTCCGGCCGCGTCGCTTATCCATTCTCGTGTTTCTTCACCCGACCTTGGCGCAAATAGAAGGGCGAGCCCTAATCCGATCCCCAAGCCTGTGAGGAGTGCGACTCCCTTGCGTCCCGCATCGTTCATAAACCCTTCTTTTTCGGCGACCGACATTTACGATCCCTGTCCGAGCTTCCGCTGTCCAAAACCGAGATTAATTTAGACTTGAGGGTTGCATTACGCTATCGGGTGTTCTCTGTACGGTCAGGTGGCGCAAGCGCCGGTTTAGCGAGGTCGTCTTTGTTGCGACCACGGCCGGCGTTAGGCCTGGCTGGCTAACGCGCTCTCGACATCCGGTCGCGACGATTGCAAACCGTGTTTCCATTTCGAATGCCAAGCTTGGAAGCTCAAGGCAGTCCAGAGCCGGTCGCTCCAGTCGAATCTGCCGGTGAGATGAGCGGCCCAAAGTGCGCGAATCGGCTTGGGATTGAGAAATCCATCCTGCCGCAATTCGCGCTCGCTGAGCAGCGTCTCGGCCCACTCCCGCAGCGGCCCGCGCAGCCATTTTCCGATCGGCACACCGAATCCCATCTTCGGGCGCTCGACGAGATTCCTCGGCACGTGGCGGTCGAGAATTCGACGCAGTATAAATTTGCCCTGCCCGCGCTGAATTTTGAACGATTCGGGCAGACGGAGCGCGAACTCCACGACCCGATGGTCGAGTAGAGGAACTCGCGCCTCTAATCCGACGCTCATGCTGGCGCGATCGACTTTCGTGAGAATATCCCCCGGAAGATATGTTATGAGATCGAGCAGCATGATTCGTTCTCGATAGCTGGCTGCAGAATTTCCGTCCTGAAATCGATCGAACGCGGTTTTTAGCTCGGTTACGTTAGGAACGACTTCGCCCGGATCCTGCCACTGAGAAACCAGGAGGCAATAGAAAAGTTCCGGTTGTTCCGCCGCCAACATCTTTGCCAGCTTGTGAGCCTTGCGCCCCATAAACGAGATTCGATTTCGTTTTGCGATAAGCGGCTCAACCTGCTGATACAGCCAATCCCAACGATCGGAACTCAATAGGCGCAATGCGCGGCTCATTCCTTTCTTCATCGTTGACGGAAGGCGGCCGAATCTTGACCACGCCTGATCGCCAAGGACGTACCGCTGGTAGCCGCCAAAAAGCTCGTCGCCCCCATCACCGGACAAAGAGACGGTAACGGCGCGCCGCGCGAGTTCCGACACCAAATAAGTCGGTATCTGTGAGGAATCCGAGAATGGTTCGTCGAACATTTCCGGCAGCTTCGGAACCACGGCTTGCGCCTCTCGCGGTGTGACGTACAGTTCGGTGTGATCGGTGCCGAGATGCGCGGCCACTTCGCGCGCGTAATTCGCTTCGTTAAAATCGTCTTCTTCGAATCCGACGGTGAACGTCTTTACGGGGCGCGTGCTGGCAGCCTGCATCAGCGAAACTACGAGGGACGAGTCGATACCGCCAGATAGAAATGCTCCGAGCGGCACGTCAGCGATCATTCGCGTACTCACCGCGTCCATCAAGAGCGACTCCAGTTCGCCGGCTACATCTGCTTCCGTCCGCTCCTGTCGTGCTTGAGATTCATTATTTCTCGCAATTTCCTTTGCCGACCAGTAGCAGTGTAATTGCTGAGCTCCGAAGTTGTCTTCCTTAGCAGAGAGCTGAAGAATGTAGCCTGGCGAAAGTTTATGGACGCCTTCGTAAATCGCGTAAGGTTCGGGAATGTAACCGAAGCGGTGCAGCAGAGATACGCACGGTCGGCTGACTGCCGCGCGAAAATCCGGATGTGCGTGGAAGGCCTTCAATTCCGAAGCAAAGAGAAAGACGGAGCCGCTCCAGCCATAGTAGAGCGGCTTGATGCCCAGCCTGTCGCGCACCAGATAGAGTTGCCGCTCGCTCGCGTCCCACAGGGCAATTGCGAACATCCCGACAAAACGGGAAACCGCGTCTTGCACTCCCCACTCCGAAATGGCCGCGAGGATTACTTCGGTATCGGAGCTTCCGCGAAACCGATGGCCTGATGTTTCGAGTTGCTTGCGAAGTTCGGCATGGTTATAGACTTCGCCATTAAAAACGATCGTGTAACGGCGGCAGGCTGAGTGCATAGGCTGATGGCCTGCGGGTGACAAGTCCAAGATGGCGAGGCGGCGAAACCCGAAGGCTACGCTGTTGCTTTCTTCGGCCCAGACACCTCCGTCGTCGGGTCCGCGATGAATCAGGCTCGCAGCCATTTGCGAAGCAATTTCAAGCCGGCGCTGGCGGCCTACGGCGCGCTTATCGATGAATCCTGCAATCCCGCACATTTGCTTTATTAGATACCTCGAGTGCCGCTCAGGGTTCTTCGTGTCCGTTTTTCGTGAGCCAGTTTAGTCCATCTCGACGCAATCGCGAAATTAGCCTTCGCAACGCAGAATTGACTAGCGGAGCGATGACTTAATTAGCTCACGGTTTCATTGCGTAGCAAACAATATACGGCGATGTCCACCGATTGGGCCTAAGAAACGGAACGCGCGATTCCATGATCCAAACGAGTTTGCTCAGAACAGAACGAACGCGCACCCCGGTTGAATGAATCAACGGACGACTCTTCCAACTCTCTATATTGATAACACCCAAATTGCACGCCAGAAAATAATCGCAAAACATCACTTTCAGCCCCGCCGCGCGGTGAGCTTGCTCGAGCGCCGCACGATCGATGGGTACGTGCTTGGCGTAGACGGTTTTGTCCACCCGTCTTTGGATGGCGCCAGGAAGCCCGGTCATGTTCGGAATTAGCGTGAACAGGTGGCCGCCGGGCAAAAGATATTCCGCCATGGCTTGCAAGCAACGAGCAGTGTCCGTGAAGTGCTCGGCCACGCCAAAGGAAACTGCAACATCGAATGCCTGACGAAGGCTCGCCGGAGGCGCGAACAAATCGCCCACAACGATTTGGCCGTCAATGCCCTCAGCATCCAAAATCTTCGAGGCCAACTCGCAGCCCTTCTCGGAGTAATCGAGACCGAATACTTTGAATCCAAATTCCTTGGCCAAATACGGCAGCCATTCCGAGGAACCGCATCCTAATTCGATTAACTTCTTCCCTTGAGGATTCAGGCCAACAAAAATGGAGCGAAGGAGATCATGGAACCGCAAGATAACGTAATTGTTCAAGCCGGAATCTCGGGGGTCCATCGCTCTGCGGAAATCGATCTCTTTCCAATTTCTTTGCCAATATTCCCGCCCTGCGAGATCGGTGGCTCCCGGTTCCGAAATTGTGTTCATCGCAATTCCTTCTGTCAATCCTGGCTCATGGAAAAACCCGGCCACTGCGCTTCCGAGCCAAGGCCCGCGCCGACGCCGTCGCGGATCGAATCTTCAGATTCAACATCGACACATTGCGTAACGAAACTGTGGGCCAGCGCGAGCACCGCAAAGAACTCAAGAGCTTGCATTAAATCGGTTGTCGCACACACGGCCAGTGTGACACCAAGAACCGCACCTAACGATTTTCGTTGCGGGGGCGTCAAAGCAGCGGCCAGCGCCCATAGAATTCCGGCCAGTAGGGAAAAGCCGACCACTCCCGTGCCCGTTAAAATCTCGAGGTAAGTGTCGTGATTGGCGACGTAGTTTCCCGTGTTCTTATAATTCGTCGCTGCGAACGTCCCAATACCCGATCCGAAAACAGGGTGTTGCTCGATTAAATCAATCGCGTAGAGCGCTGCTTCCAGCCGAGAAAGATCCTCGACACCTTGGTTCACCGTCGCGGAATCCAGTGTGTTCGGATCGTCCGAATAAGTCACTCGGAAGCGGACGGACATCAATTGTCCCGTGGTCAGGATCACTACCGTGACCGCCGCGGGGATCAATGCCGCAACGAGACGCTTCAAATTCATCGTCGGATTAATTAAAAAGAACCAGTTCAACGAAATTCCCAGAATGAGCGCGGTGATGCCGCCTCGAGAAAGAGTCGATATACAGCACAACGTCCCGGCGGCGATCGCAACCGTGAGCAACTTGCGCGTCCGCACTCGATCCGGAGTTAATCCGTAACGGCGGAGCAACAAGAGAATTGAAACGCTGAGGGCGAGAAACCCCGCCAGGTAATTCGGATTTCCGAACAACCCTTCGATTCGACCGCCGCCGCCCACCGCATAACTATGGATCGCCTCCCAGAGGCCTTCGATGCTTAC
>Ga0182018_10000898_pt1 | contig 36650 bp, 33 predicted proteins | sample 812P2MmetaG_FD_120490 | JGI IMG/M metagenome (GOLD analysis project Ga0182018, IMG submission 120490) | Permafrost microbial communities from Stordalen Mire, Sweden - 812P2M metaG | ecosystem: Environmental > Terrestrial > Soil > Wetlands > Permafrost | place: Sweden: Stordalen | collected...
GTATTGATCATCCTTTTGTCTGGTGAAATACCGCCTGATCAGGTCCGGCGAAAGCCGCTGCAAGGATCGCTCGGCGTACACGCCCGCGGTGGCGGCGGCCAGGATCGCGGAGTCGATATCGGAAGCCAGGATCTCGATGTCCTGGCGATCGGCGTCGGCCCAGTTTTCCAGGATGTAGATGGCGAGCGAATAGGGTTCCTCGCCCGACGAGCACGGCACCGACCAGATGCGGATGGATTGCCCTTTGCGACGGCGCGCGGCGAGATCGGGAAGAATGCCCGTGACCAGCGCTTTCAGTTGGTAGTCCTCACGAAAGAAATAGGTTTCGTTCACCGTCATCTGGTTGACCAGACGCTGCATTTCCTCGCCGGAGGCTTCGAATCGGATGGTCGCGAAATACTCGCGGAATGTCGCGCAGCCAAGCCTGGTCATCCGATCGGTGACGCGCCGCTCCGCGAAATATTTCTTTTGCGGATCGAACATGATGCCGGTCTTGCGGTAAAAGAACTCACAAAATTTGGCGAACTCCTCATCGGAGATTACCGAGGCCGCCGATGCCAGGGGCATGTTCATGGCGGCGTGTCAGCGGCCACGGATGCGCCGAATGGCGGCATCCACGGCGAACCGGATGAACGCCACATCGGCAAAACGATTGGCCAGCTCCTCAAGTGCCGGAATCACCTCGGGCTGTCCGGCTTCGGCGAGGGCGTCCAAAGCCGCCGCGCAAACGTTGACGTGCGGGTCGAGGGTCACGACGCGGCGCAGCCATTCCGGCACCATCGGGTGCGCCAGCGCGGACAGCACATCGACGGCGAATATGCGAACATCGCTGTCGGGATCGCCGAGCATCGCTTCAACATGGGGCGCCACGTCATCGGGCATCTGTTGCAGCGCCTCGATCGCGCCATTGCGCAGGTTGGCGTCTTCGCTGCCGAGCAGCGGCAACAGACCTCGCACCACGCCTGGCGATTTATGGACGATCAATCCGGTCAAAATGATGCTGCGAACGCTGAGGCTGCGTTCGTTGGCGAGGTGGACGCAGATCGCCGCCACCGCGTCCGGCATGCGCGACAGTGCCTGAGCCGCCCGGCGTCGCATCGAAGTGTCGTCCGACGCCAGATCGGCAACCCATTGCTCCCGGCCGCGCGGGGCAACATCGCGCTCCAGGTCGGCGATCGGCGCGGCGGTGCGTCTAACGAGAGCCATGGCGGGCCTCCGCGGTTGTCCGCATCGCCGCGACCGGGGCCAGCCACGACGTCAGATGGTTGGAGATGGCAGAGGATGGCAGGACGGCATCGGCACCGCGCAGGCGGACCAGCTCCCCCGGCATACCGAACACCACCGACGTGGCCTCGTCCTGGGCGATGGTACGGCCGCCACGAGTCCGCAGCGTGGTCATGGCCTTGGCGCCGTCGTCGCCCATCCCGGTCAGCAACACGCCGATCAGCCGGTCGGGCGGCAGCGCATTCATCGCGCTTTCGACCATGCGGGTAACGCTGGGATGCCATAGATGGTTGGCGCTCGCGGGTGCCGGCAGCGCCATCATGCCAAGGACAGTCTTGGTGAACACGATGTCCGCGTCGCCTCGTGCGATATAGACGTTGCTGCCTTCGAGAACGGTCTGCCGCGTCACTTCGGTCACCGGAACCTGGCACAGCGTGGCCAGGCGGCGGGCAAACACGCCGGTGAAGCTGGCGGGCATGTGCTGGGCGATCACCACCGGCCACGGAAATCCGGCGGGCAGGAGAGGCAGGATTTCCTCGAGCGTGCCGGGGCCACCGGTGGACACGCCCACCAGCACGATCCCTAATTTATCGCGCGGCAGCGGAGGCAAGGCCGGCTCAACCCGTGTGGGGCGGCTGGAGCGCCGCTCCACCATCCGATTGGCCAGCCCGCGCGACCGGCGAACCGTCGTGGTCGCGGCGGAGCGCACCTTCAGCAGAAGTTCCCGCTCGATCCGAAGAATATCGCGCGACATGGTGCCGTCCGGTTTGTGGACGAAGTCGACCGCGCCAAGCTGGAGCGCCTCGAACGTTGCCTCGGCGCCCTGTTCGGTCAGCGAAGAAACCATCACGACTGGTTTCGGCCGCTGCACCATGATGCGCGAGAGACAGGTGAGGCCATCCATCTCGGGCATATTGATATCCAGGGTGATGACATCGGGATCGAACTCGTCCAACGCCCGCAACGCCTCCACGCCGTTGCGGACCGCTGACGTCTTGATGTCGCCGTCCTTCTCGAACAGTTGTACGAGATGGCGGCGCATCAATGCGGAATCCTCGACGATCAGAAGTTTAATCATGGCGCCACGGCTTTGCCCTGTTTGACACCGCGCACCGGCCCTGGGATCGGCGCGTCACGATCGTCAGCCATCGCCCTCCTTCAGCGCGTCGAGTTCCTTCACGTTGAGCAGTTGATTGACGTCGAGCAGCAGGATCATGCGCTTTTGCTTTTCCAGATTGGCGACCCGGCGGATCAACTTCTGCTGCTCGGCGGAAAGCTTCGGCGCCCCGTCGATGAAGCGGGCGCCAATGCGCATCACCTCCGAGACGGAGTCGACGATGAAGCCCGTCCGCACCCCGGCGATGGTAAAGACCATGATGCGCTGGCGATCGTTGCGTTCAATGCCGGCGAGGCCGAAGCGCCGTCGCTGATCGACCACCGGGAGCACGCTGCCGCGAAGATTGATGACACCCTCGATGAACGCCGGAGTCTTCGGCACCTTGGTGAGTTCTTCCGGGACGCGAACGATCTCCTGCACGGAGTCGATGGGGACGCCGTACTCCTCGTTCATCAGGCGAAACACGACGAACTGCTCTTCGTCATCGTCCGCGCCAGCCGCGACGATCGCGCCGTCGTGCACCGCGCCGTTGGCCATCGCTTCATTTCCTTCGCTCGCGCCACCCACCAGCTTGCGCACTTCGTCCACACTGAACATCTGACCCGCCGACAGAATGGAGACCAGGCGCTTGCCATCGTCCAGGCGGCAGATCGACTGGATATCGTCCAGCGAGCGGTTCTGAGTCAGCAACGATGGCATGGCGTCGATCGCCGAGCGGCCCACGCGCAGCACCTCCTTGATGCTGTCCATCACGACGCCAACCGAGGTCCCGGTACCCTCGCCCAGTGAAACGACCACGACCTTGTTGGCTTCGCGCACCTCGGCCGGGGGCAGACCGAACATCTCGCGCAGGCTGACCAGCGGCAGCAGGCGATTGCGCAATGTGATCACGCCGAGAACATGCGCGGCGGTGTTGGGAACCTCGGTGACGTGCTCGGGGAGTTGCACGATTTCCTGCACCTCCTCGATGGGGAAGGCGTATTCCTGGCCGGCCACCTCGAAACTGACCAATTGGGTCTCATCGACGGCGCTCTCGGTTGCGTTCGTCGCCGCGGCATCTCCCGTGTGCTGACCAACCGGCTCCGCGCCGTGATCGCCATTGGATTTGCCGCCGAAATCATGAAACTCGCGGTGTATGAGATTGCCGGCGTCGAGGATCATCACCATCGAGGCGCCGGCGTGACCCTTGATCATGCCGGTCACCACCTTGGTATCGACGGTGGATTGGATCGTATCGGCGGCCTCGATGTCATTGGCCTCGACGGTCACCACATTGGCCATGCGATCGACCACGAGACCGATCGGACGGCCCTGGTCGAGCACCACCACGCGCGTGGTGTCGTCGTGGTCGATCTGCTCGAAGCCAAACACGCTGCGCAGACTGACCACCGGCAACACGGTGCCCCGCAGGTTGGCGAGACCTTCGAGCGACGCCGGACTCAAGGGCATCCGCACCACGTCAGGCATGCGGATGATTTCCTTCACCTCGGCGAGCGGCACGGCGAACATTTCGTCCTTTACATGAAAGATCACGAACTGCCGGGCGTCACTGGCCGCTTCGTCCACCGTTTCACCGCCGGAACCGATGAGGCCGCCGCTTTCGGCGACGACTTCCGCCGTGGTGACACTACTGACATCAGACATCGAACTGCCTCCCGCTGGAACCGAACGGCGCGACCGAGCCATTACGCGGCCGCCTGCAATTCATCGGCCAGCGAGGCGATCTCCTCGATCGCGGAAGCCAGTTCCACGGTGCCCTTCGCCTGCTCCTTGGCCGCGTCGGTGGCCTCGGTCGAAGCGCGCCCAGCTTCTTGCGCGGCGGCGGCGACCTGCTCGACGCCGGTCTGGACCTCCTTGGTGACCCGCAGGATTTCCTCGCTGCCGGTCAGGATTTCCTTGTTGCCGGCCAGCACGACCGCCATGTCCTTGGCGACCACCTCGAGGCTGCTGGCGATCTGCCGGTTCTTCTCCACCTCGATGACGCTGGCCTCGACGATCTCCGCCAGGTCGCCACGTACCGCGACAATCTGGTCCTGAATGGCCTTCACCGTATCCTTGATGCGGTCCGCGTTCTCGGCCGACTCGCGGGCGAGGTTGCGGATGTCGGTGGAGACCACCGCGAAGCCTTTGCCGAACTCGCCGGCACGGGCCGCCTCGACCGAGCCGTTGACCGCCAGCATGTTGGTCTGGATCGATACGGTGTTGATGGCATCGACGATCTTGTCGATACGGCGGCTGATCTGCTCCAGGCCGATAATCTGCTCGCGGCTTTTGCGGCCGGCGTCGACCGACAGCGCCACCCCGGCGATCAATTCATCGACCGCGACTTTGTTGACACCCAGTAGGTCGCTGATCGCCTGGCCCTTGTCCAACCCCGCCTGAGCGAGCGTCTGGCTCGCCTGAGCGCTCTTTTCGATCTGCGCGATCGCCGCGGCGGACTCCTGACTGGCCGAACTCTGCTGCTGCGCGCCCTTGCTGATCTGGTCCAACGCCGTGGTGATCTGCGCCGCGGCACGGTTGATCTCTTCGACCGCGCTCGACAATTCCTCGGCCGCCGAAGCCACTTCCTCGGCGCTTTTGGCGATGTCCGTGGAGTTCTTTAGTTCCTCGGCCAGTTCGGACAGTTCCTGCGCCGTTTGCTCGCTCTGGGTCAGCGCCTGGGTCTGCTGATCCACGGTTTTCCGGGTTTCCTCGCAAGCGGAGCCCTGCTCCTGGGCCGCGGCGGCGATCACCTCCGAGCCCTTCTGCGCTTCCCTGGCCGCGGTGTTCGACTCCTCGGCGCCGCGCGCGATTTCACGGCTGCCGGCGATGACTTCCGCCATGTCGCCGCGGACCTGCTCCAGCGCATCGATGGTCTTCTTGCCCTTGATCATCTCCTCGCGGGCGGCGACGGCGGAGCTTTGAATGCCCTCGGCGATCACTTTGACGTCCTTTTGGATCTGAACGATCAGTTCCTGGATGTCGCGGGCGCTCTTTTCGCTGGTTTCCGCCAGCGTGCGCACTTCGTCGGCCACCACGGCGAAACCCTTACCGTGTTGACCCGCGCGCGCTGCCTCTATGGCGGCGTTCAGCGCCAACAGGTTAGTCTGGTCCGCGATGCGCGCCACCGCCTTGACCACTTCGCCAATCGTGGCGGCCTGCTTTTCCAACTCCTCGATCATCTTGACCGAGCCTTCCTGCCGCTCCGTGGTGCGGCCAATGGCCTGGATGGAGTTGCCGATTTGCCGTGCGACGTCGGCGATCACGGCCTGCAGCGCCTCGGTCTTGGCGACCGAAACATCGGCATTCTCCTTCGCCTTGAGGATCAGCGCGGCCCCATGGTTCACCGCCTTCAGCGACTGCTGGCTGGCACCGGCGGCCTCTTCGGCGCCGGACGCGATCTGGTCGGCGGCCTTACCCATCTCGATGGCGGCCGCGGAGGCCTCGGTGATGCCGCTGGCGAGCTGCGAGGTGGCGGCGGCGATGCGCTCGGCCGCCTTTTGCTGACGGGCGAAGGTTCGCGCCTTGCGCTTCTGTGCCTCGGCCAGCGCCGAGTTGGCGGCGCCGGTTGCCGCGCCCGTGTCATCGTGACCGTTGGCGGCATGCCCATTGGCGATTTCCCGCGAGGCGATCACCCCGAGGTGCCTATGCGGTGAAACGGCCGAATCACCATCGTGACTGCCTGACGTCCTGGTGAGATTGGTCCGCTTAACGAGCGCCATGGTTCGCTTTCCCTTTGCTGGTTTCGTGAAGGTCGAGTCTGCGCGCGGGCGCCAGATCCGCCCGGTTCGGGCGAACCGGGTGGATGGCGTGGATACGCTTCCGGCATCTCTGAACGGAAAGAGTTAAAAAGCCGTGTATTTGAACGGGGGAAATCCGACACGCCGAGGACCAAGGCCATCGACGTCAAATGGTCGGCGCCGTCGTAGCTCCGGTTTCCGCCATGACATCAGGCCGGGAGTTTGGTGTCCCGCGCGCTCATCGCCATATCTCAGCCGGTAAGCGTCTGGCATTTGAGTTGGATCTGGCGCTTGATGCGCAGGTCACGCATCGTCCGCTCACCAGCCAACGCAGATATTGGTGTGGCCAATAACGGTGCCTTTCCATTATCCGCTATGGAGATCCGACACCGCGACCTGGAACGACAGCCCCGCGCGCGAATCGGTCGTTGACCGTACGGGTCTTCAGCATCCAGTTTCAACCCTTATCGGTTGTAGTAGGGGTGATGCCGGTGGTGCAGATGCGGCCAGACCAGCAGGGATGCCGGATGGTGCGTCGGTGATGCGGCTTGACCCTGCGCTCCGCGCTGTCAGCGTTCGTGGCCGCAGAAAGTGGCCGTAAGTACTTCGGCCCGTCATTGGGTCGATGCGGGGTTATCCATTCGTGGGTGTGGGCACGTTCGACGTTCTGGGCGACGCCGCCGGCGGTGCCTTCATCAACACGAAGCCGGATGCCTCCAAATGCCGAACTGGGTGGTCCGCGGTAATCCGCGCCCTCATAGCGTCCGCGTGATGGACGCGCTTGCGGCCATGGAATTGGAGCGCGAATGCGAGGGCGGTTGCGATTTCATCCATCGAGGCGGCCCGAAGGTAGCTTGTGTCAGTCATGGTGGCGGGACGATAGGGGACAGCTTGGAACGTAGCGAGAACATCCTCCGAAAGTCCCAAGGTGTCCGGACTTCTGTGAAGCCCCAGTGAAGCCCAGATCAATTTTCTGCAATTATTTTTCATCGTAAAACAACATATTTTCAAGACACTATGTGAAATAAGGTCAGGGGAATCATGCGGCGGATTCGGCGGACACCTTGCCGGCGCGTATCAGCCTTGATCTTCGCGCTTTCGCGATCGCCTGGCGCGCCCTGACCACCACCTTCCGGAGTCACGTTCCTCGGCAACGCGCCATCCCGCGGCGGAATCTCGGCGCCAGTGCCGGGTGGCAGCTATTCCGACGGCGTCCCGGGATCGGCGACAAAGGAGCCGAGGCCGCCAGCCTCACCTCCCGCGACACCGGCTGTCTTTCGGCCAGCGGACCCGTTGACCGGAACGCGCCGGGGTCACGCGTCAGTTACCGGCCGCCGTCAGGGTGTTCAGGCCCAAAACACGTTGGAGCAACCAGATCACAACGCAGGAACCCACCAGAACCAGCGAGGAAATCGCCAGGATGGCGGGATTGAAATCGAACTGCATGGCGTTGAACATCGCCACGGGAAACGGCGTGACGTTTTCGCCGGTGAGCAGCATGGAGACCGGCACGTCGCCGAATGAAATAATGAACGCGTAAAGCGCGCCCGACCATACGCCTGGCAAGATTACGGGCAACGTCACACGACGAAATGTCCCCCAGTAAGTCGCGCCCAGACTGATCGCGGCCTCTTCGAGGTTCATGCTGAATCGCTGGAGAACGGCGACAACGGTGCCGATCACGAACGGCAACGTGATGAACACATGTCCAATCAACAGGCCAACGAAAGTGCCACCAGGGTTGATCCCGATCGTTGAACCAAGCAGATAGTAAAACTGCAGGAAGCCGAGTCCGATGACCACCGCGGGGATTTGTAGCGGGGCGCGCAATAACGCGACAATCAGAGCCTTACCCATGACGCGGCCTCGCACCAGACCCAGCGCGGCGGCGATTCCCAGCACCGTGCTGATCAAGGCCGCCGACGCGCCGAGTTCGCAACTGAGCAACAATGCGCGAAGATAATCGGCCGGCATGTTCCGATACCAAACCAGTGAAAGATCACGCGGAGGAAAGTTCAGAAACCCGCCCTTCGCTCCATCGAAAGACGCACCGATCACGACAACGAGGGGGGCAAACAACAATGCATAAAAAACGAGGATAAAAAGCACGGAGACCGGCCGAACAATCGCGGATCCTCTCATGCGACGCCTTGGCGGCGTCCTGCCACCGCGAGGACTGATATAATGTTGACCAGAATGGTGGCGACCAGCAAGACGCAGGCAAGCGCCCCCGACAGTCCATATTTAATTTGCACCATGGCGGTTTGCTGGATCAGCACCGGCAGCGTGAGCACGCGACCGCCGCCCAGCAGCGCGGCGGACGTGAATGAACCCATCGACAAATTAAACACGACAAGCGTGCCGCCGATCACGCCCGGGAGACTCAACGGCACGACCACGCGCATGATCGCCCGCCAACGCGACGCACCATGAATTTCGGCCGCTTCCTCCAACGAGCGCGGAATTGTACCGATCACGCTATACAAAGTCAGCAACATGAATGGCAGCGTGTAAAGCAACTGGCCCAGTACCACGCCGGCGACCGAGCCATAGGGGCTGATTGGCCGATCCGTCAGGCGAAGCGCCAGCAGCGCGCGATTGAGTAGGCCATCGGCGCTGAAAATGATGATCAGGCCGAGCACTTTAATAATGATGGTCACGAACGAAGCGGTGATCGCCAGGGCCAGCAGCACATGCGCACGCCGCGATGGCATCCGGGCCAGAAGATAGGCCATCGGCCAGGCAAGCAGCAGAGCCACACCCGCGACGATCGCCGAAATCTCGATCGTCCTCCACAAAGCAGTCAGATAGAATCCGTCCGTGAAGACCGTAACGTAGTTGGCCAAGGTCGGGGTGGTTTCCATCCTCCCGAATCTCAGGTCGCGGAATAAACTGAGCCGCAAAAACAGGAGTTGCGTCACCGCCAGCAGACCGAACGAAACCAGGCAGGCCGGCAGCAACAGCCTCTGCCACTTTATTGGAATGCCCAGGTCCGGCTCGCTCATACGGGCGCGAGTACGCGATCGAGGATCCAATTTACCGTTTTGTGTACCAGACGCTCGCGCGCCGAATAGCGGCCTTGGACGGCATATGGCGAAAGCAGGCCGCGATGTTGCAGCTCGCAGATTTCGTTGTCCTCCGCCTGAGTCATGTCGAAGCGGCGGTAATAACGAGGCGCGATCTCCCGGAAATCGGGCCGGTCGAAAACGCTGGCCGGGAAGACCGCCCCTTGCTCGACGCGGCAGCGATCCACCGCGACCGGATGCACGACGATGTACCAGGCACAGTCCATCGTGCAACTTAAATACATATTGGGAAAGATCAGTGGTGCGACCGTGCCAGGTGTATGTCCCTTTAGGCTCTCAATTTCTGGAAATCCCTGTTCGCCTCGCAACAAGGCGGCGCTTCCAGGGAATCCCATGAATGTGCTGACCACGTTGCCAGTGGTCGCCTGTACTTCGCGCCAGTATTTCGTTGTCGACGCGTAGGCGTTGATCGAGCGGGCATGGACGCTCGCCACGTGGTGCGCGTCCTTGAGGTTCTCCACGTAGAACTTCCAGTTGCACGCAACGTCAAAATCGAGTCTGCGGCCCAGCCGCATGGTCTCGCAACCATAATGCCGCAGCAATTCCGGCAGGTTGCCGAGATGAGCGGACAGGTCTGGCGCATCGTCGGTAAAATTGACGAACAGAAATCCGCCCCACGACTCCAGCCGGATCTGAATGAGATTGAAATTCGCTTTGTCGAAGCCAACCGAATCTTCCATATCCGTGGGTGCGCTGAGCAATTGACCGTCCAGGGTATAAAGCCAGGAATGGTAGGGACAGACGAAGTCCTTACGATTCCCCGCACCTCGCGCCACGATGCAGCCACGATGCCGGCAGGTATTACTGAACGCGCGCGCCACACCGTCCCTATCTCTCACCAACAACAACGGCACCTTGGCGATTTCGAGCGTCAGATAGTCGCCGGCACTCGCGATTTGCTCGGCCCGGGCGACGCACAACCACTCCTTGCGAAAGATTTGCTCAATTTCACGATCGAAGAACGCGGGCTCCACATAGCACCATGGCGGCAGATTTGAGGCCCGATCCACTGGCAGCCGGGTTGCCGCGTAATGCGCTGGATTAAACAGGTCATCCGGCGTTCGCATGATATGGTTCCTTTCCAGTCAGCCTGTCCCATCCGCGGACTCCGGCTCGAACAGTGTGCCATTGGCGGAATCCCAGGTAAGCCGCACGCGGCATCCTTGCGCGATAGGCGGATAATGGGGGCCCAGTTCGACCGTCACGCTGATGTTGTCGTTCAGTGCGACCTCGCAGCGGACCAGGTTGCCGAGAAACTGTATCGCGGCGATACGGCCGGGAAGAACGTTGGCATCGGGGCGCGCGGCCTCTTCGCGTAGCAGGCGGAAATGTTCGGGGCGCAGCGCCAGCGTCGCGGTCCCAAGCGAGGCAATGCCGGCGCTGTCCTGCCGCAATTCGTGGCCCAGAAACTCGACCACCGCGCCATTAGGTCCGATGTCACGCACCGTTACGGGAAGCATGTTGGTCCGGCCAAGGAAGTCCGCGACGAAGCGCGATACCGGATGATCGTAAAGTTCGCGCGCGGTGCCATCCTGTTCGACGCGCCCATGATTCATCACCAGGATCCGGTCGGACATGCTCATCGCCTCCGATTGGTCGTGCGTCACAAAGACCGTGGTAATCCCAAGTTCGCGCTGAAGGCTTCGGATTTCGGCCTGCATCGCCTCGCGGAGCTTCAGATCCAGTGCACCGAGCGGCTCATCCATCAGCAGAACGCGCGGGGGATGCGCGACCGCCCGCGCCAACGCCACGCGTTGCCGCTGTCCGCCACTCAACTCGGATGGATAACGTCGCCCAAGCGCGGGGAGATGGATCATTTCCAGAAGTTCGTTCACCCGGCGGCGGATTTCCATTGACGGCACACGGCGCTCACGCAGTCCGAAGCCGATGTTTTCGGCGATCGTCATGTGCGGGAACAGCGCGTAGTCCTGAAACACCATGCCGATCTGTCGTTGGTTCGGTGGCGTGTCGCTCACGTCCTCATCGTCGAACAGAATTCGCCCGGATCGCGGCCGCAGAAAGCCGGCGATCAGGCGCAATGTCGTGGTCTTGCCGCAGCCGGAAGGACCGAGCAGCGTCAGAAATTGTCCCCGCGGAATGTCCAGGTCCAGCGGGTGCAGGGCGACGACCGCGCCAAATCGGGCTGTCACGCCATGCAGGCTTACCTTGGACATGACATCGCTCCGCTCAGACCCCTCCTCCGGGCAGACAGGGCATCGCGACTCTCACGAGTGCAGCACGGTCCGGTTCCACTGATCGATCAGCGCGTCCATGTCGATTTTGGCGATATCGGGATAAAATATTCCGGCCAGCGCATTCCGGCTCAAAGGCAGAAGCGCGGCCAGTTCCTTGTCATCCTGTGCGAGGCGATCCGCCGCCTCCTGGTTGATCGGCCGGATGCCGTTGCGCCGGCCCAGTTCGATCTGAGGCTGCAATGAGAGGTAGTCGTTGATGAAGGCCAGAGCGGCGTTGCCGTTTGCCGATCCCTTGACCGGCGATAGCCATGTGTTGCTGAGCACGCCTTGCTTGCCCGCGATCCTGGGAAGCGCGAGGTCGAGTGGCACGCCAGCCTGGCGTCCACGCACCACCCAACCCGCGTGCCAATGCGCGGCCCAGACGTCACCCGACTTGAATTGCGCCAGAATCTGCGTCCAGGTGCTGTAGAACGTGCGTGGCGCCAACCGAACGATCGCCTGCATCCCAGGCTGTAAGTTGGTTTCGCTGCCGCCATTTTCATAAGCGATCGCGATCAACCCTTTAACACCTTGGGGGGTCGTGATGTCGCCAAACGCGACACGGTCGCGTAACGCCGGATGAGCGAGATCCGCGTACGTGCGCGGAGGTGGCAGACCCGCCTCCCGGTATTTCGCCGCGTTAAAGACGATACCATCGAGTGTCGAGGAGTTCGCGACCATATTGCTCAGGCGGAAATTCGCCGGAACGTCTCGCGCGTTGCTCAATCTCGCGTAATCGATCGGCTCGAGGACACCGGCGCCATCCATGCTGGTGCGATCGTTTTCGGAATACTCGATCAGGTCGATCGGCGGACGTTGCCCGCGCGCGGCGATCAGCTTCGCAAGGTTGTCGTTCGGCTGCCCAAGCACGAATTCCACTTTCGCGCCGCTCCGCTCCAGATCCGGCACCACCAGTTGCTGAAGCAACTGCATCCAGGTGCCGCCCCAGGTGGCGACCCGTAACGTGACGCCGTCGAAAAGCGCCGTCTCGGAGCGAGCCGCACTGGTCCGAAGCAGCCCCATGGTCGCACCCAGTACACCGGTCACGACAGCACGGCGCGGCGGCGATCCGGGCAATCCTGGGCGTATCATTCGGGTTCTCCTGGCGCGCGCGTATCAGATCTCGGATCCGTCAACAGCCTGCTTATCACTATCCCCTTCTCACACAAATCGCGTTGGAGGCATTCGGTGTGCTCAGTTCAGTACCGCTTATAGGGAAGAAACTTTCCGGTCATGGTCAGTTTAACGCGATCGCCTTTCTGATCGGGTTGCCGCTCCAGCGTCATGTCGAAATCGATCGCGCTCATGATGCCGTCACCGAACTCCTCCTGGATCAGTTCCTTCCAGGTGGTGCCGTAGACCTGGATCAATTCGTAGAAGCGATAGATCAAAGGATCGGCCGGCACGGCGGTTGGCAGGCTGCCGCGATACGGCGGCTCTTGCAGCAGCGCGACTTCTTCATCGTCCAATTTGAACAATTTACCGGTCTTCTCGGCCGTCGCTTCGGTCATGGACATCTGACCGAGGCAGGCGGCGCACGTCCAAACTGGCGAATGCTCCAGCTTCGCGGCGATCTCCGGCCAGGTCCATTTCTTCTTCTTCTTGATCGCCATGATTTTATGGCCGAGAGCGGTTTTCGCTTCATTCATGCCTGATCTCCTGTACGGTCGGCGGCCACGGGGGCGAAGGTGGGAATATAGGCAACGGCCCGAAAAGCGCGCAATATAGCGGTAGTCTCGCCGACCCCGCCGCGAATTGATGCAATGCGTCGGTCTGTGGTCGCGAGGCGGCACACTGCTTGCACCGCGACAGGAACTCAAAGGAGCGACTTCATGGCGGCCAGGCCATTTCATCTTGGTTGGTTTCTGCAGGGATCGAGCGCCCAGGCATGGGGGGAGCCGTGGACGGGCCATATCGGCAGAAGCTGGATGGTGCCGGAATTGTTCACCGACATGGCGCGAAGCCTGGAGCGAGCCTGCTTCGATTACCTGTTGATCGAGGATTCGTCTTATGTCGGCGAGAGCTATGGCGGTTCGACCGAGCTTTATTTGAAACATGGCATAGCGGTGCCACGGCAGGACCCGTCGGTGGTGGCGTCGATCATGAGCCAGGTTACGTCGCGGATCGGCATAGTCCCAACCTTCGGTACTTATGCTTATCCGCCCTATCTGCTGGCGCGGCTGGTGGCGACGTTGGATCAGGTGTCCTCCGGCCGTATCGGCTGGAACGCGGTCACCGGCAGTTCGGATTTCGCGGCGATGAATTTCGGGCTGTCGGGCATGCCGGAGCATGATCTGCGTTACGACATGGCTGACGAATACATGGAAGTTTGCCATCGGCTGTGGGCATCGTGGGAGCCGGACGCGATCGTCGCCGATCCGCGTAGCGGCGTTCTCGTCGATCATACCAAAGTGCATGCGGTCAATTTCGAGGGCCAGTATTTCAAAACCCGCGGCCCGTTGAATTCGGGACCTTGTCCTCAAGGTCAGCCGGTGATCGCGCAGGCCGGTGGGTCGCCGCGGGGACGGCAGTTCGCGTCACGCCATGCCGACACGATCGTGGCGCACACCAAGGGAATCGCGGCGATGAAGGCATATCGAGACGATGTCCGATCCCGCATGGTGGGGCATGGCCGCGATCCGGACTCGTGCAAGGTGCTGTTCCTGGTGGCGCCGATCATTGGCGAGACGGAAGCAGAGGCACAGGAGAAGAAACTTCAGCGTGCCGCCCGCGCCGCCGCGACAATCCCCGAGCGGCTGGCACATCTCGGCAAGGTAACGAATATCGATTTCGGCCGGTTCGATATCGATAAGCCTTTGCCGGACGACGTGACCACAAATGGGCATCAGCAAACTCTGGACGAATTCCGTCGCAAGGCGGCCGGACGGTCGATCCGGGAAACCATGGCGGACCACAATGCGACCGAACTATCGGTCGAACTGGTCGGCACGCCGGACTCGATTGCGGCCCGGATGGGCGAAATCATGGAGGAATCCGGCGGCGACGGATTTTTGTTCTCGATGCCCAATGTCAATCGCCGGACACTGGCCGAGGTGGAAGACGGTTTGGTCCCGGCGTTACAAGCCCGTGGACTGGTGCGCGCAGCTTACAGTTACCCCCGTTTCCGGGACAATCTTCTGGAGTTTTAACCGGCTTTCGCAAAGGCTCGAACAATGCAGAAGCACTATGACTTGCCTGATCGCCGCCGTTTCCTGGCGCTTGGAGCGAGTGCCGCCACCGCACCAGTACTCGGCGCAATCCCATCCTGGGCGGAGAACGCTGAACTCGTACCTGTCACGAGTATCCCGGAGAACCTGAAGGGCAGCGGCGAGGTGCGCATCGCGGCCTATGGCGGAACCGCGCAGGATGCCGAACGGACCGCCTACTTTGAGCCGTTCGAACGGTTGAGCGGTATCAAAACGCGCGATTTCGCGGGTGCCGACCTGAATAAGGTCAAGGCGATGGTCGACACCGGCAACGTCGAATGGGACGTGGTTCAACTCGGCGCCTCCTCGGTGAAGAATCTTATGAAGAAAGGTAATTACTTCGAGAAGATCGACTACGACCTGGTGGACACCGCGAACATCGACGCGATGTATCGCAACGAATACTCGCTGGACATGTTGGTATGGTCAGAAGTGATGGCTTACCGCACCGATGCGTTCAAAGGCGCGGTGCCAACGGGTTGGGCGGATTTCTGGGACGCGAAGAAATTCCCGGGCGATCGGGCTCTGGGCGGCGCGGGCCCGAGCACGCCAGAACTGGAGTTCGCGTTGATGGCCGCCGGGGTTCCACCGGACAAAATATACCCGATCGACATCGAAAAGGCTTTCGCCAGCTACGACAAAATCAAATCCAGCGTGGTGAAGTGGTGGGAAACCGGTGCGGTTCCGGTCCAGATGCTGTCCGACAAGGAAGTCGTGCTCACCTCGGTCTGGAACGGGCGCATGGCCGCGCTGCAGGCGGCCGGCGTCCCCGCCGCCATCAGTTGGGATCAAGGTCTGCTCAAGCGCGACTGCTGGGCAGTGCCGAAGGGCTCACCAAATCGGGCCAACGCGATGAAGTTCATCGCCTTCAGCACGCTGCCAATCCCGCAGGCACGGCTGTCCTCGCTGATTCCATACGGCTTCAGCAACAGCAAGGCGGCGGAATACGTGTCCGCGAAGCAGCTTGAGCAATTGCCGAGTTCGCCGGCGATCCGGTCGCGGTTGGTATCGTACAACTACGATTGGTGGGTCGACAATCGCGATACCGTCATCGCGCGCTGGAACAAATGGATTCTGGCCTGAACGGGCATTGAAGCCATGGATGCCATCGCCACCGGGACTGTTGGACGTTCAATCGCATCTCCGGGTGCGACCGTCGTCCTGACTGAAATCGAAAAGCGGTTCGACGAGGTTGGCGCGGTGCGGGGTATCTCACTCTCCGTCGGTGCCGGAGAGTTCCTGACGCTGCTCGGCCCCAGTGGATCGGGTAAGACAACGACTTTGATGATGATCGCCGGGTTCGAAACACCGACTGCAGGCGACATCACCATTGACGGAAGGTCAGTCGTGGCGCGACCGCCGCACAAGCGAAACATCGGCATGGTGTTTCAGAGCTATGCGCTGTTCCCACATCTGACGGTCGCGGAGAACATCGGTTTCCCGCTGCGTCAACGCGGCGTCGACCGAACCATGCGCGCGCGGCAAGTGGCGGAAAGCCTGGAACTGGTGCGGCTGCCAGGCTACGAGGCTCGCTATCCACGTCAACTTTCGGGTGGCCAGCAGCAGCGGGTCGCGCTGGCACGGGCCATCGTGTTTCGACCACGTCTGCTGTTGATGGACGAACCTTTGGGCGCGCTCGACAAGCAGTTGCGGGAGAGTTTGCAACTCGAAATGCGACGGCTGCATGCCGATCTTGGCATCACATTCATTTACGTGACGCATGATCAGGAAGAAGCCCTGACCATGTCGGATCGTATCGCGGTGATGAATGAGGGTCGCATCGCACAAATCGGCACGCCGGAAGATCTGTACGACCGGCCATGCGACCAGTTCGTCGCCGCGTTTATTGGTGAGTCCAACTTTCTGCCCTGTGTCATGCGCGGTTTGGAAGATGGCGCGATTGTCGCCGAACGCGGTGGAACGATATTGCGGGCGCTGGCGACACGGATGCCGCCGGCGGGCGACGAGGTGATGCTGACGATACGCCCCGAACGGATACGCTTCGCGGGCGAGGAGCCCGACGTGGCACGGGCGAACCGGCTATGGGCAACCGTCACCGAAGCGGTGTTCGCCGGCGAACGTCGCCGTTATCTTTGCTGCTACGATCACGGAGTGTCGATCGTCGTCAAGGAAGCTTCCGGTGCGACGACTCGGCGCCGCTTGGAAGGTGAGCGTGTCGAACTCGAATGGTCGGTGGCTGACACCGTCGTCGTGTGATGCCAGCCAACGTTATCGCGAGCGATGCCGGACCATCTCGGTCGGCCTGGCCGGCGAAATGGCGCATCGGACCCATCCTGCTGGTCGGACCGCTGGTCGCTTACATGCTGGTATTCTACGCGCTGCCGCTGGCGGCGATGCTGCTGAGAAGCATCGACGATCCGGCCTGGACGCTGGAGAACTACCAGCGGCTGACAGGCGACACGGTCTTCCTGATCGTGTTCTGGACAACGCTGCGAACAGCCTTGGTGGTGACCGCCGGAACGCTGCTTTTCGGCTATCCGGTCGCACTGGCGATGTCGCGACTGCCGCGCCGCGCCGCCGGCGTTGTGTTGATCATCGTTTTGTTGCCGTTTTGGACCAGCGTGCTGGTGCGCAGCTATGCGTGGATGGTGCTTCTGGGACGCAAGGGGCTGATCAATGAGGCACTGATCGCGACCGGGCTGACGGACACGCCGCTGAAACTGCTGAACACGCCCTTCGCCGTGCACATCGCGATGATCCACATTCTGCTGCCCTATATGATCCTGCCGATCGCCAGCGTGCTTCGACAGATGGACGCGGCTTTGCCGCGCGCCGCCGCGGGTCTTGGAGCCACACCCTGGAGCGTTTTTGTCCGGATCATTCTGCCATTGTCGATGCCAGGCGTCGCGGCGGGCGTTTTGCTCGTTTTCGTGCTGTCGCTGGGGTTTTACATCACACCGGCGCTGGTTGGAGGGCCGCGAGATTTCATGCTGTCAATGCTCATCGCCCAGCAGGTGGATTTGTTGAACTGGCCTTACGCGGCGTGTCTGTCCGCGACATTGCTGGCCGTGACAATGGTCATGATCGCCCTGTTCCAGCGCTTACCAGGAGTCCGGGACGTATTGCGGGCGGTGACTCGATGATGATCGGGCGCGTCTCGTTCGCCGCCCTGTGGGGCCTCGTACTGGTGTTTCTGGCATTGCCTATTCTGATCGTCGCGGTGCTGTCGTTCTCATCCGCGAGCTACCTGACATTTCCGCCGCCGGCATTTGGGCTTCGCTGGTACGCGGCCTATCTCGGAAGCGAGGAATGGCTCGCGTCAACCTGGCTCAGCCTGACCGTCGCGGGATGCGTCGTCATATTGGCGACTTCATTGGGCACGCTCGCGGCGCTCGGATTGAGCCGGCTACGAGGACCGATGCGCGCAGCGGTCGCCGCGCTGATCGTTTCACCATTGATCGTGCCCGGAATTATCGCCGCGATTGGGATCTACTACGCCTACTCGCGTTACAGACTGGTGGGAACACCGATCGGGCTCGTGCTCGCGCATACGTGCCTCGCCGTTCCGTTCGTGGTGACCAGCGTCAGCGCCAGCCTGGCCGGTTTCGACCGTCGGCTGGAGCAGGCGGCACTTAGTCTTGGCGCGACGCCGTGGGGGACGTTTCGCCAGGTGACATTGCCGCTGATCAGCCCAGGAGTGCTGGTTGGAGCGTTGTTCGCGTTCATCACGTCGTTCGATGAAGTGATCGTAGCGCTGTTCCTGTCCGGATCAGGCGCCATCACTTTGCCGCGGCGGATGTGGGATGATTTGCGTTTCGCGATCGATCCGACCATCGCCGCGGTCTCCACTCTGACGATCGCTTTGACGGCCATGCTGTTAGGTGGGGCGCAGCTGATGCGGCGGCGCGGGACGCCGGCCGAGAAACAGGAGTGACGGCAGGATTCAGGTGTTCGCGCTAAGGCGAGCCGGCAGACGCCCACTCTCCTGAAGCAACCGCAGCCCGGCGCCAGTGGCCTGCACGATCAACGTTTTGTCCTCGGCCCGGAAGCGAGCGATCAGGCCGCGATCGATGGCGTCTTCCCACACCGTCAGCCGAGGGCAGGAGGTGCGCCAGGCGTCAATCACCTCCTCATAGGGACGAGGCGCCGCCGCCACGAACGCGACAAGGTCCATAACCAATGGATCGAGCGTAGCTGACATGGCATTCCCTTCCGGACAGGGGGACGTTGACGGCCATCATACCCTGGTCACGAGTGACCAGGGACGCAGCCCGCTCGCACGGGCTTAATGGGCCAGCTTCGCCCGCATCTTCGCCTTGTACTCGTCTATCATCATGAAGCCATCACTTTGCCGGCAATGGTCCTCGGTCCAGCGCAGGATCTCGTCGTCCGAGGCCTGCAGGTCGAATTGTGCACCATGCGGTTGCGGCACATGGAAGGGCGTATCGAGGTAGGCCTCGACCGTGTTGCCCTCCGGATCCTGGAAATAACAGGACCAGGCGTTGCCGTGGCAGGTGACCCGCATGCCGGTAGCACCATTCTCGAGCGCCCGATTGTGGACCTCACGAAGCTGCGAGAGAGAATCGACCATGAAGGACATCTGCTGGATCGGGTTGAACCCCGCCGTGTCCGGACGCCCGGAAACCAGGACGAACTGGTGGTGGTTGTCCGGATTGCCGCTCATGAATGTCAGTTCGACCCCAGCGCGGCCGACGCCCTTGTCGGTGATCACCAGGCCGAGGACGGTGGTGTAGAATTTTTCCAGCAGCGCCTGATTATGGGCATAGACTCCGACGTGAGCCAGCCTGGCGTGGATCGCTCCCATGACTGTGTTCTCCTTTTAACCGAATCCCATTGAAGAACGGCTTTGGTGCGACCGCAAGTACTGGTCACATCTCAAACCGCCGGTGGTCACTCGGATGGAACCGTGTGGGCCGGCCCGGAGGCCTCGTATGTGGGCACCGACTTCTGCGCGACCTTGCCCAGGAAGAACGACGTGACAGCGCTGAAAAGCAGAGGCACCGCCGCGACGTAGAAGAGTTGATACAGCGGCAAGTGCATGCCGATGACGACTCCGCCGATCACTGGACCGGCGATCGATCCGATCTTCGCCACCGCCAATGCCGTGCCTTCGCCATCAGCGCGATACGACGTTGGATAGAACATCGGCCCAAGCGCCGTGCAGGCGAACTGCGCGCCGACAACGAAGAAACCTTGCGCGAAAACCAGTGCTTCGAGGGACCAGGTCGGCATTGGATAACCTATGACGAAGCTGATCAGCGCTCCGAGCAATGGGAACAAAGCTACCGCCTTCAGGCCAAGCCGATCCATGATGACGCCGACGCAAAGTCCTCCCACGGTCGCACCCACGGAATTCAATGCCGCGGTCAACGCCGCCTGAGTGGGCGTAAAGCCGGCCGATTGGATAAGTGTCGGCATCCAACCTGAGATAAAGAATGTCGCCATGGAGTTCGCGATATAGAACAGCCAGAGAAGAGGTGTGATCAGAACCAACGGACCCGCGAACAGCAATTTATAGGTGAACCTGTCTTGTTTCCTTTCGTGGATGGTGAAGCGCGCGTTCGCCGGAATCGTCAGTCCGGGCTTCATCTTGCTGAGAATCCCGGCCAGTTCGCCCCAACGTTCTTCGTGCTGCGTCAGGAACCTGACTGATTCTGGAATGGCGAACACGAGAATGACCGCGAGGAAGATCGGCAGGACACCGCCGAGTACGAACATGACAGGCCAGCCCGCGATCGGAATCAAACTCGCCGCGACCAGTCCGGCCACCACAACACCCAGCGTAAAGCCGGTAAACATCAAAACGACCCACGTGGCCTTATGGCGGGACGGCGCGAACTCATTGATCAAAACGATAGCGTTGGGCACGGCCGCGTAAAGGCCCATTCCAGCCAGGAAGCGCAGCGCCATCAGGACCTGAACGTTAGGCGCCCATACTGAAGCGAAGATAAAGGCACCAAACCACCAGCATCCAAGCAGCATGGTACGTTTGCGGCCGATTTTATCTCCGAGATAGCCGAAGATGATCGAACCCACCATGATGCCGAACACGCCGACACCCAGCACCGACCCAAACTCACCCACCGGAATGTGCCACTCCTGGGCCAGGTGAGGCACGACATAGGCAATGCCACCGAAGTCAAAGCCATCGAGCAACATGCACAGCCCGGTCCAAATCAGCAGTCCCCAGACAAAGGTCCCAACGCGCTGTGTTTCGATGATGTCTGTGACATCGATGACCGGAGACCCGGCCGTGTTGTCCCGCGATGCGACTGCCATGGTTTCCCCCGTACGGCAGGCGCATTGCCGAAGCGAAACATCACCGCGAGCTTTCGTTCTGCCCCTTGTGCGTTTCCCTGGCCTGGCGCGTGCCTATGCTTCCCTGGTTACTTCGACGGTTGAGGCCCCGGCGTCAACTTTGCTCCCGCCGCGGGTCGGCCGAGGCCAAGGTCGATGATCGCGGCGCAGACAGCTTCACGGTGCCGGATTGGACGCCAGGCACGGGCATAATCCGATCTGTCATCGTACCATGTTGCGGTTGGAAGACGAACAGTCCATCCTTTTGTCCGATCGCGCGGATGATAGAGCCCGCGGCTGACGCCGCACGAACGCGTAGACTACGGTTGACGGAGGCAACGGATGAACGAAACCCGCCCGGTTGCGATCGAGGGTGCACCACGCCGAAGTTTGTTTGGTCGCCTGTCTGGTGCATTGGCGGTCGGACTTTCCGGTGTGATGACGGCGTCGATGCATGCGCAAGCCGAAACGACCAAGGCTGACGGCCCGGACTGGCCGGGGAAATTGAAGGGACGCCATCGCCAGGTCGTCGATGCCTATGACGTCAATGCTGGCTTTCCACTGGCATTCGCCTACACGTTCCTGGCCCCGAACGCGGCTCCAGGCGCCGCGACGGCGGTCGTCATTTTGCGCCATGGGGCATTCCCGATCGCTCTCAACAACGCGATGTGGGCGAAATACAAGATCGGTCAATCTTTCAAGATCGACGATCCCGAGACCAAGGCGCCCGCTGTGAAAAACCCATTCCTGAACCCAAAGCCGGGCGTGCTGCCAAAGGACGAGATGGCGATCGATCGCCTGCTGGCGAAAGGCACGATCTTCGGCGGGTGCAACGTCGCGCTGACGGTCCAGAGCAAAATGCTCGCCAGCAACGCCGGCGTGACAGCGGAGGAGGCGGCGAAGGAATGGGCCGCGAATTTGGTTCCCGGAGTGACTCTGATTCCATCCGGAACATGGGGCGTGAACCGAGCCCAGGAAGCCGGATGCACGTATTGCGCGGGCGGGTGATGGCGGGCTGCCTCTTCAATCGCCGAGTAGCCGGTCGAACTCCATTTTAGCGATACCGTAGCACTCGCAGGAATGCTGCTCCAACGCGGCGCGATCGAGGATGGTGACGTGACCGCGCCTGTAACGGATGAGGCCAGCCCGTTGTAGCGCGCCCGCCGCGGTGGAAACGCCGCTCCGTTGCACTCCCAGCATCATGGCGAGAAACTCTTGTGTGAGCAAAAACTCATCTGACTCCATTCGATCGTGCGTCATCAGCAGCCATCGACAACACCGTTGCCGAAGCGAATGAAACTGATTGCACGCGGCGGATTGCGCGACCTGATTGAAGAAGGCGTGCGCGTAGTGAAGCATGACGATACGCATCGAGGCGCTTTCGGCCAGTTCCTTGGCGAACCGCGCGGCCTGCATTCTCAGGCCCGCGCCGGGGACCTGAACATAAACGCTGGTGGGAGCGCGGTGATCGCCGAGCAGAATTGGCAAGCCGACGATTCCCTCGTTGCCGATCGTTCCGACCTCCGCGGCGTCGCCATTGGCCAGGGTGTTCACCAATGAGCCGACCCCAGATTCAATGAACCATACAAACTCGATGTTTTTATCGGCTTCGTAGAGCGATTTCCTGTACTCCAGGAGAACAGGTTGAAGATGCGGCCGTAGACGCTCGTAATCCGCTGACGTCAGCAAACTGAGCAATCGGTTCGCATGCGGGCCCGTGGTATTTGGCCTGGCGGTCACCACGTTACAGTTCCCTTCGATCACCGTTAAATCGTGCCCGCCGCTCACCACGGGGAAGCGCGTCGCACTCACCTCGTTAACAGGTCGGGCCGGATAGCCATCGCTCGCGCTGTTGCAGTGGGCCGCTCGGGACGAATCGCGGAGGCGGAACCCCGATACCAGACGCGATTGACCGCGGTCAATGCCGCCGCGCGGCCATTTGAGCAGGGACCGTTCAGGGAGGCGATCAGCCCGAGGCGAACCGAACCCGATCTGATCGCGTCAGGGTCTGCTGCGATCGCCTGTGCCGTTCATACCTGCACGGCGTTGTGGCTGGTCAGAACACCGAGACTTGTCACCACGCTTGCCTGGTTTTGCAACACCGCGACGGCGCTGCCTCCACCGTGACCAAGGGGATCAAACAGCAGGACGGCATCCGCGCCCTGATCGGAAATCGTAAGATAGGAACCGAGGTTCGGCAACACGTCCTGAACGTTAAGTTGCGCGGTGGAGAACAGGCCGGTAAGGTCTAACGTGTCGCCGGCGGCCAAATTGAACCCGGCGATCTGATCCGTCCCGCCGCTATGCAACACCACTGTGTCGCCACTGACACCGGCGAGGAACTGGATGGTGTGACTACCCGCTCCCGGATCAACCACGATGTTGGAGGTCGATACAACAATCGGGTCATTGGTTGACGCAGCCGGTTGCGCGGACCCGCCCCCGGCGAGTCCTCCAATGGTCGCGCTCACGATATATAACGTTGTCGTGGTCTCGCCGGCGGTAACGGAGAAGTCGTTCAGAGACGCACCATCGACGCCATTCAACGCATTGTGCGCGGCGGTGAGAAACGCCGCTGTCGTGGGCAATCCCGATACACCCAGCCCAAGCGCGTTTGTTCTGGTGGTGAAGTCGCTCGCCACGGTGATCTTGTTTTGCAATTCAATCGAGTCGTTTCCGGTGGCCCCATTCGCGATGTCGAGTACCGCCGCGCCCAATCCAACGGCGCCGCTGGTGATCTGCCCGAGCCAGTATGTCGCACCAGCCGAATCGGCGGCACGATCAAACAGATTTTGATACACACTGGCGATGAACGTCGCCAGACCCGCCTGGGCGGTAGGCGTCGTCAGATTGGTACCGACATTCGCCAGGAACGGATACAGAGCCAGAGTCTCCGGCTGCGGCGTGAACGAGTCAGCGATGTTGGTCAGTGCCACCGCCGCGTTTTCGCCCGCGTTAATCGCCTGAGCGTCCTGACCTACCCAGAAGGTCAGCCCCGGACCATCCGCGGCACGGTTAAAGTACCCGATATAAATCAGCTCAAGCTGCTGACTGAGACTCAGATTACTAGTAACGCCGGTGCTGCCCGACATGCCTGAACTCCCGTCATCGTTGCAAAGTTACTTCTTGTCAGACAGGCGGCCGCCGATGGTTAATTCAGTATTAACCCCCCGAATGTCTCACGCACCATTTGGAGCGAAACGCCCTAGCATGTCAACTTTCTCGATCCGCCGGAACGGATTGGCCCAGCGGGGCTCTACCGGGCCTGATCGACGTCGCATCGGCGGACATCAGCTCGCGCCTGGTGCGATCGGTTCGGCATGCCGACCAGCGTGGCATCCTGCATTTGAGCGCAAGCCCGCTAATTTGGTGAATGCAAATTGTCCCCACTCATATCATGACAGCGTTATGTCTTGTCAGATCGGTAAGAGCGGTCACCGCACTTCCCAGATTCTGTAACACCGCGACGGTGGTGCCACCGCCATGCCCAAGCGGATCGAACAGCACCGAGGCGTTCGTCCCCTGGTCGACCACCGTTAGGTATGAATTCAGGTTGGGCAGAACATCCTGCACGTTCAGGTGCGCCTCAGCGAACAGGTCGCTCAAATTCAGTGCGTCGCCGCCGGCGAGATTGAAGCCGCCGATTTGGTCTGTCCCACCGCTGTGCAACATCACGGTGTCACCGCCGGCGCCCGCGATGAACTGGATCGTGTTATCGCCGGCCCCGGGATCGACCACGATGTTGGATGTCGAGACATTGACCGGCGGGTTCGGCGAACCCACCCAGTCCGCGTCACTGCTCGCGGTCAGGGCCGACGATGCCGCGGTTCCCGCCGCGGAAACATACGCAGTCGTCAAGGTCTCCGCGGCGGTGACCGACGAGTCGTTCAGCGATGTTCCGTCCACGCCATCCAGCACCTCGCGAGCAACGGTGAGGAAAGAAGCCGACGAAGACCCCGTGCCATCCAGTCCAGCCGCGTTCGTTCTGGTGGTGAAGTCAAGCGCGACCGTGACCTTGTTCTGCAATTCTGTCGCGTCGGTGCCGGTGGCGCCGTTCGCGATCGCCAGGATCGCGGCGCCGAGCCCAACTGCTCCGCTGGTGATCTGCCCCAGCCAATATGCCGTGCCGGAGGCGCCAGCCGCGTGGTCAAACAGATTTTCATAGACGTCAGAGATAAAAGTACTGAGGCCAGCCTGAGCGGTGGGGGTTGTCAGATTGGTGCCCGCGTTTACCAGGAACGGATAGAGCGCCTCGGTTTCCGCCTGAGGGGCGAACGAGTTGGCGATATTCGTTAACGCCGTCGACGCGCTCTGACCGCCGTTCTGCGCCTGAAGGTCTTGTTCCACCCAAAAGCTGAAACCGTGACCATCGGCCGCGCGGTCGAAATATCCAATATAGACCAGCTCAAGTTGTTGATTGACACTAAGACTGCTGATCAAGGGGACGTTCACTTCGAGGCCGGCGAGCGTCGTCTGAATGCCCGAGAAGCTTGCGGCACTTCCCGTTGTCTGGATTGTCGCCCCGTTCGAGTTGATCCCGGTTACCCCGAGAGCCGACGTGCTCTGGCCGGATTGCGCGGTGTAGTCGAACGCGAGTGCGGTAGCGGTCGATTGTGCCGCGTTATAGATCGCGCTGCCGCCGTCGTTCAGCGTCAGCGAAGGTGTGCCGCCTGACACCGTCACAGCCGCGGTCATGTTGACGGTCAGCGTCAGCGAGACACCCGTGGTCACGTCACCGGTGCTCGGTGACGCGGTAACCGACTGCACGGTCGCGACGGGGTTGCTGGTGACGACGCCGGCGGGCGTGTACCCGATGACGTCCATTAGCGCGAGATCAGTTGAACTCACCGGGTCAGCGGTGCCCGGCGTTGAGAACGCATCGAACGAGTCGTCCGCGACACTGGATGCCCAGTCGCCCGCATCGCCGCCGTTGGCCGCCGGGTTATTAAACTGGGCAAGCAAAGTCGTGCCGTTGATCGAGAAATATCCCGGCCCCGGGGTCAGGTCCCGCACCCCCGGCGAAGAGTAGCGAAACAAATCGAGCGGCGTGTAGGTGTTGTCGCCGTTACCGAGATCTTCGGTACGTCCCATGACCTCGGTGATTTCGTGCTCTACAACACCGAATGCGTCATACGTGCCGGCCGCCGCCCCGTTTGTGGTACCGTAGGTGAACGGTAACGTGTCGCTGATTCCGATCGCTCCTACGACGTTCGCACCACCAGGTCCGGAGGAAAGGCCAAGCGCCTCGGCTTCCGCATAGCTGACATAAAAGAAACCGCTGTTGGTCGGGTCGCTGACCGGGAGACTGGCCGCCGCGGCGACCTCGTTCGCGGTGCCCGCGCGCGCGAGCAGCGCGGACCTGAGAGCCTGATATCCAACGTCAATGCCATTCGACTCGCTTCGGCCGAGATCTGTGCCGAGCGAGGAACCGTCGATCTCACCGTAACCGACGTCAATGGTGATGGTGATCGGCGTTGAGAACTGGCTTTCCAGATAAGCGACCGCCGCGGCGACCGTGGTCTTGAACGCCGCGGGCGCGCTGGCCACGCTGGCGTCATAGTCCACGTTGATTGTCAAACCTGCCGACACGCTGACCTCCAGGCTACCGACACGGCCCGCGCTGTTCAGACGCTGGCGATATCAGATGGTGTATCCCGAACGGCCGCTCCGTTGGCGTAAAATTCGACAATGAGTGGGAAACGTGATCGGCCTGCTTCGCGTTGGACGCGAAACACACTGAGCGGCCTGTCGATCTGCCTCACCGGTAGACTCACAAGCAGCGTTAATGACCCACTTTGAACCGGAATTGGAATCGCGCCGATCCCATTGTGGGTCGGGTCAACATTGACGGAGCGGCCAGTCCGGAATGGGCGAGCCCGCCGCGCGCCCACCCCCCCGGCCGACCATGAGGCAGCCTGGCCAGGTGGCCGGCAACACCGCTCGTCGCCATCGGCGACGGGGTAGCCAACACCATCGGCCTTACCAGCGCGGGTCCGGTGGTCACCGATGCGGCAACTCCGGCCGGTGCATCTGAGGACAAGCCCGATTGAGCGGTAGCACTCGTGACACTGTACGATCCGTCAGGCCGCGCCGCCAATGTGACGACCGCCGACCCCGCGGGCCCACTCACGGCGCTGCCTCCCGAAGCCGACGCTGTGCCGTAAGGGATCGTAATTGTAACCATACCCGAATTTCCCCCACTCGCACCAGGCGCGGACGCGCCGCCACCGGTGGGTTGGCCACCAGGACTGGCGGAAACTGGCACAGGCCTGGCGCTCACGCTGATGGGTGTAAGCGACCCATCGGGCCGCGCGGCCAGCGTGACCACCTCCGATCCAGCGGCCCCACCCGTCGCGGCGCTCCCGGAGACCGGAGGAAGCTGGTAATCGATCGTAACCGTCACGACCCGGGTGCTTGCCGCCGCCCCACTCCGGGACGCGGCGGCGGCTCGGCCTGGTCTGGCCGCGGGACCGGCGGGCCCCGATGACGGACCGAACCTGGGCTCACCGTGCACCCTGATGACCGCGAAGGACCCGTCCGGCCGCGCCTGCAAGGTGATTACAGAGGGCGCATTCGGCCGAACACCCGCCCCAACTCCTGAAGCGGCTTCCGCCTTGTACCCGCCTGTCATTTTGACGACGCCGGCCTCGTATAGCGCGGTTGTTTGCAGTACGAGACGTTTTGTTTCCGGTCCGAAATAGGCCGGCGGATTGCTCATGAGCAGGTCGGGCGAAATCGAGTCCGCCACCAGAATGCCATCCTCATAGGTGCCCGACGCGACAATAAATGTGTCGATCAGGTCGCCCGGGACGCGAGCGGTCTGGATAGGTATCGAACCGATCGCGGCGACACCTTCGTCGGAGATCAAAGGCCCATGCACCAAAACCCGGCCAGCAGGCGCGGGATCCACGCGACTGGCGATGATATCGCCGTCCGGTCCTCGCAAACCACTGACCGCGACCCAGGCTCCGGGCTGGACGATCGCGTTGCCAGTGGCACTGGACGGGATCCGAACGCGCTGGCCGGCGACGACGGCGACCGCCGGGTGAACGCTCAGGACATCCTCAACCGGGCCGACGACTTCGTGGCGCGCGACGATTTTCCCGGCCCGCGGCGTTTCGCCGGGCGAACCGGCAGCGATGGCGACGAACTGGCCAACTCGCAGGGCGGCCATACTGGCTGGCTGGCCGTCGATCTCAACTGGAACGGATCCATTCGCAGCGATCTCCAAACCGTCCACGCATACGCTGGCGAAACCTTGGATCACACCGGCGATGCCGGTCCCGCCGATGCCACGCTCGGCCTCACGGGTCAGCGGGGCGCCGGTGCCCCCGATGCCCCGGTCCGCGACCGGCGGGGCTCCATCAGGGGTGGTGCGACACCCGAACGCGAGTTCCGGCGTTAACGACGCCGGTGGCGGCGTAAAGGGCACGCATGCGGCCGGAAGCAATAGCGTCAGAACCAAAGCGGCAAGGCGCCTCATGACCGCGAAGACTCCTCACCTGCGTCCTGGTCTCGATAAACATATACACCGAAATTGACCCGCGCGCGCTTTGTTTCGGCCACCTCGGCTCCGTCGGGCATCGCTTCAACAAGGGCAACCGCCGCACGATTGACTTCAAGCAGGCAGGCCTGAGATGCCTCGCGCGCGATCTGTTCCAGGGCGATGGCTGATGCCTCATCCAGTCCGTCGTAATGCACCGCGCGATCGATGAAGGGTGCCGGGCCCGCCGCCGAAACGTTAGCGGCGGCGACGGCGATGTGATCGTGCAGGTTGCGGGCGAAATAGAACATCTGTTCCTTGCCGCCACCGCGCGGGATGAAGGCGGATGTATTCAGGTGGACCGTGTCCGACTCGTCCAACGTCACAAGGCCCTGGCTGAGCCATTCATCCAGCACAGCCCGTGGCCGCACATCCGTCGTCACGGATTCCACGAGCATGTCGAAAGAAGGTCCGTCCCCCGCTGGCGCGGATCGTGGCAACGGCAACGGCTTCCCCGCCCCATCCGTATATGCCGGGAGAGCCACCCACCGGGCGATGACCTGGCTCCCAACCGTAACCGCCGGTGGAATCGGGGCGGAATCCCGCGGCAACTGACGCAATCGGCGGATTTCCTTGCGATGGACGCCGGTGATCAGGCTGACCCGGCTGTCGGTGCTGGCCTTGCGGTCGACCAGAACGTCCCGCACGGCAACCTCGACGAAAAGGGTGCGAACGAGCTCCGCGAGGACCGGAAACGTAACGCCCGCCTGTATCAGCAGCCGAATCAGCGGGCGCAACAGGCGGCGGCACGCGACCAGCAACGCGTCGGGAGGCGGCGGAAACGGTCGAACTGACTCGCCCATGCGGGTTGACTGCACCTTTGAGGTCTCTGTCATGCCACATAATCGTCGTGGGAAAAACTCCCATTTTCGATTGACGTGGGAAATTTTCCCACGTATTGAGGTTCCGTAAGGACCGGCATGACGTCGCCTCAACAGGACGCGCGAACCATGAGCGATCGAAAAAGGAAACTTCCGGCTAGCAAGCCTCGCGATGCCGTCCTCATTACCGGGATGTACCGGTCCGGTGCTTCGGCCGTCGCTGGTACGGCGATACGCCTGGGCCTGGCTCCACCCAGAACGATGCGCGCACCCGGCGCCGATAATCCGACGGGTAATTTTGAAGCGGACGCGGTCGTCGATCTGAACCGTTCGCTGCTTCGGGCGTCGGGCCGCGGGTGGCAAAGTTGCCAGTCCTTCGACCCGCGGACGCTCGGTCACGTGGCGCAATTCGGGGCGTCCTGCGGTTGCCAGCGCGTTCTGCGAGAGGAATTCGGGTGCGCGTCGGCCTTCGTCATGAAGGATCCTCGTCTCGCCCTGACCCTCCCGGTCTGGCTACCCGCGCTACGTGAGGCTCGCGCCAATGTGTCCGTGTTAATTGTGGCCCGTCATCCGACGGAGGTGGTGCGCTCGCTTGCCCGGCACGACCGGCTGCCGGAAGCCGTGGCGGCTCCCTTATGGCTACACCACATGCTGGAAGCGGAACGGGCGACCCGTTCGTTGCCACGCGCAGTGATCCTGTATGAGGATCTGCTGCGCGACTGGCGCTGGTGCATGGCATGGGCAGGAAGCTGCGCGGGAATCTCCTGGCCGACCCGGATCAATGATGTGTTGCCACATATTGACAGTTTCGTAACTCCTTCGCTTCGCCATCATGTTGTCTCAGAACCGATCGCCACCGTTGGGGCGCCGCCGGTGCGTGACCTGATTGGCACCGCGTGGCTGGCACTGCGGAAGTTACGGGATGACGTGGGATCGCGTTCGGCGCAGGATGCGCTGGATGATGTCAGGTCGCGGTTCGCGAACTGGCGAGCTTCGGAGGACACATCCAGGACGACCGAGTCGGTGGTGGATTTCGTCCCACGTGTTGCTTCGGTGCCCGCCTATCTGCGTCCAGAGGCGAGTTGGCGTCCCCGGCAGGTCATTACACAATCGTTCGCCCCGGTAGCGCTAAGGCATCAGCGGCACACCGAATCATCCGAACACCTGAGCCCTGAACTTGCCTGACGCGCTGACAGACGCGTCGCGACGCCGCGGCCGGCGCCCACGCCGTTCGAACCGACTTCCGTCGAATGATTGATTATCGCCGTGCTCGCCAATCATGCCAAAATCGCACCACGACTCGTGAGACCGCCAAGACTGGTCACGACGCCGCCCAGATCTTGCAACACCGCGACGGCGGTGCCCCCACCATGTCCAAGGGGATCGAAAAATAGCGCGGCGTCAGCCCCCTGGCCGGTGACGGTAAGATAGGAGCCCAGGTTTGATAGGACATCCTGGACATTGATTTGAGCCCCGGCGAACAGACTCCGTACATCAAGCATGTCACCCGCCCCTGAGTCGAAGCTGGTGATCTCATCCGTTCCGCCGCTGTGCAATACCACCGTGTCGGCGCCGGCTCCCGCCAGGAACTGGATCGTGTAACCGCCAGCGCCAGGGTCAATTACCGTGTTGGATGCTGAAACCATGATCGGTTCAGCGGACGCCCCAATGTCAGCGGTCGTGGCGGCAGCCGCGGCGGAGCCAGTGGCCGTGCCAGCGATGTACGCGGTCGTCGCATTCATACCGGCGGTGACAGACGCGTCGTTTAACGATGTTCCGTCGACACCGGCCAACACATTGCCAGCGGCGGTGGCGAATGACGACGACGATCCCGTCCCGGCCAGTCCCGCGGCATTCGTCCTGGTTGTGAAGTCAAGCGCGACGGCGATCTTATTTTGCACCTCGGTTGAATCGACTCCGGTGGCACCGTTGGCGATGGCCAGAATCGCCGAGCCAGGGGCGACCGCTCCACTGGCGATTTGATTCAGCCAGAACGCCGACCCGGACGCGTCAGCCGCGCGGCCAAACAGGTGTTGGTAAATATTGTTTATGAACGCCGCAAGATCGGCCTGCGCGACGGGAGTCGTCAAATTGGGCTCAGCGCTCACGAGAGACGGATACAACGCGGTGAGTTCCGGCTGCGGCAAGAAGGAATTGGCGATATTGGTCAGGGCGGTCGAGGCACTCTGGCCATCGCTCTGTGCCTCGGCATCTTGTTCCAACCAGAAGTTGAAACCAGGACCGTCGGCAGCGTGGTTGAAGTAGCCGACGTACATCAATTCAAGCTGCTGCTCGATGGTAAGTCCCGTGACGAGCGGGACGTTAATTTCCAGGCCGGTAAGCGTGGCCGGGGTCGCCTGCAGTGTGGCGTTACCACCCAACGAGTCGTGGACAATCGCGCCGTTCGTGTTCAGTCCGGTCACCGCGAGCGCCATCGTGGTCTGGCCGAGCGCCACCACGTAGTCGAATACGAGAGTATCTCCATTCGACATTTCCGGATTGTAGATCGCGCTACCGCCGTCGTTCAGTGACAAGGTTGGCGTTCCGCCCGACAGAGTCACGGCCCGGTTTAAGGCAACCGTCAGCGCCACGCAGCTTCCGGTAGTCGCGTCGCCCACGTTTGGAGCGGCGGCGAACGACACGACATTCGCCGCGACCGTGGAGACTGGCGTGTATCCGATGACATCCATCTCCCGGAGGTCGGTGGCACTGAGGACATCCGCCACGCCTGGCGAGGAGTAAGCGTCGAACGAGTCGTCCGTCACGCTCGATGCCCAATCGCCGGCATCTCCATCGTTGACTGCCGGGTTGTTAAACTGGGTGAGCAATGTGGTGCCGTTGATCGAGAAAAACCCTGGACCTGGGGTCAGGTCTCGAACACCCGAGGAACCATAACGGAACAGGTCGAGAAGCGTGTAGCTGCCGTTCTGAGTCCCGAGCATCTCGGTCCGGCCCATCACCTCGGTAATCTCATGCTCTATAAGTCCGAACGCGTCGTACGTCCCGGGTGTGGCCCCGTTTGTGGTGCCGTAGGTGAGCGGCGCGGTGTTGCTGATGCCAATCGCCCCCACCGCGACGCTTGAGTCAGGCAGCGAAAACAAGCCCAGAGCCTCCGCCTGGGCGATGCTGAGGAAGAATTGGCCGCCGCCGGTCGGGTCATTGACAGGAAGACTCGCGCCCGCCGCGATCTCATCGGCGGTGCTGGTCCGCGCACGCACAGCTGATGCAAGAGTTTGATAGTTGACGGTTGTGCCGTACTCGTCACTTTCGCTGAGTGACGACCCCAGCGACGATCCACCTACTTCTCCATAGCCAACATCAATGGTGATGGTGATCGGTGTCGAGAACTGGCTTTCGAGGTATGCCACCGCCGCGGCGACGGTTGTCTTGAACGCGGGAGGCGCGTTATCGACACTGGAGTCGTAGGCGACGTTGATCTGCAGCCCTGTGGCGGCATTGGCTTCCAGGCTTCCGGACATGACAACGCTCCCGCGGCCTTGTCGGTCTTCCCGGTAGCATGCCGGATGTCATCAGTTCGTTTTGAACCCGGCGATGGCCGGTGCCTGTGCGGGCATGGTTTCGCTGGGCTCGCCGCGAAGTGCCACTAACCGGAGGTTGAGTGCGCGACTGTTTTTGTTCCGGCCGGTTTCTGGCGGCTTCGCGCGGGACTATCTGAGACGGCGGGCACGCGATGGTATCGTTTGAGGGAGGCTGCCCGATCAGTTATGATTGAGGAGAAGCCCCAAGGGTGCCCGAATGGCTAATGTCGCCGCCAGTCCTGAACCAGAACTCCGCATGTCCCGCGAGGAATATCGGCGCTGGGCGGAGGTGCAGCTTAAAGGCCGGTTCGAGCGGATCGATGGTGTGGTCGTGACGATGGCTCACGAAGGAGCCAACCATGCCGATCGGAAGGCGCTTATCTGGCTTGCTCTGCGGCACGCGGTCGCCGCCTCTGGGCTGCCTTGCCATGTGTTTGGCGACGGGATGACTGTCGAAGTCGACGACAGCGATTTTGAGCCAGACGCTATCCTTCATTGCGGCGATCCGTTGCCGGGAGACGCGGTCGCGGTACCCGAGCCGATGGTTGTGGTCGAGGTGTTGTCTCCGAGTACTCGGGGTGGCGATTTAACCCAGAAACTGGTGGCGTATTTCCAGGTACCGTCCGTGCGGCATTATTTGGTGTTCTGGGCGGACCGGCCGCAGGTGGTGCATCACCGTCGCCAAGACGATGGGCAGGGCGTGGAGACACGGATGCTGACGGAGGGAGAGATCAGGCTCGACCCTCTGGGGATATCGATTACGCTGGCGGAGGTTTATGCTGGGTGAATTTGCGGGCAAACAGAATTGGCGCTACTTGCATTCAATCAACCTCTCCTTGACGCTGTGCGGCCACCGACAAATCGTGCTCATTCATTGAGTTGCTATCGAAATGATACTGGTGGTGGCACCAAATTTTTCCAGCAATATCTTTTGTGAAATTATTACATAGAATGCTTGCTCGGCATCCTTATATGTCCCCGATTTCCTTAGCGAATAATCTCGCAGCACTTGCAAAGCCTTGATCATGTTATCGGTAACATTCACTAATAGGAGCACAAACGTTTTACCGTCGATCGGCGCGTCATAACCATTACGTTTCAACGTATCGATCAAATCACGGTAGATTTCGATGCTTCCGTTCTTTTCTATCGTGCCGATGTCGATCTTCTTGGAACCAATGTAGTCCGGTAACTTCTTGAAGCTCTCCTCCGCGCGGTCAAAGTCGCCTATCGCTTGATTAGCTATTTCGACGTCGATGGCACGGTTAGCCTTTCGGCCGCTATTGAGCGCCGATAGAAGATCGGAGAGGCCCTTAGTCAAGTCGCCAACTGCAGAGTTTGCAGCTTCATTCGCCTTCGGGTCAGAAAACTGGAACCAGAACGATCCTTGCTCCTTGGGTTGCGCTCGTGCATTCTGGATCAACGATATGAGCACCAGAAAAGATAGGATTGCGATACGTCTGGACCGGTGTGTGCATTTCATCATAAGCAGTCCTTCGGTGCTGTTGAAGATTTATCTATGAGCCTATCCAACAACGAGAGAAACTCCGTCTGTTGCGAGTATGTGGATCGAAAACCAGGATCATTTTGCCAATTGATCTTCAGTTTGTCGGATGACGCACGTGTGAGCGCGCACCAGGTCCTCGCTTGCAAAACATAGAATTCTTCGCTAACAATCTTGCGATCCCTATAGGTCCACATCAAGTACAGGTGCGCAGTGAGTCTCGGGACGTCGTCAATTCCAACCTTGCTAAATCGGTCGTACAGATCGGAAGCTTGGCTTGATAACGAAGCCACCGCCTGGGCTTCGGCCACATTCCTTGCGTCATTCACTTGATTAAAGGCGTAGTAAGAAGAGAACGCTGCCGCAACGGCTGCCAGCGCCGTCGCCAGCGCTGTCAACAGGGCATTAGCCGCATCCCATTTGACAGCCATGTCCCTCCCCTTTGCCTTATAGAAACAACGCAATCAGATAATACACGTGCCAAACGTTATGACAATTGATTTCGTTGGCCGACTTTTCTCAGTTGGCGGACTTCGCAGAGACGTAATCCCATAGCTGATCGGATGCCCGTCAGGAGGGCTGTCTCAGGAGCCACGTTCTGATACCACTCCGACAGCACCGGGGCCTCGGCATCGCCCTTTACGAACATTGCGCCGGAGACGCTGCCCGGATGCCCGCGGAATGCCAATCCACTCGGACTTTCCCTCGCCACCATTGACATCCCCTTAATCCCCCCATACCCCGCCGCCCTCCCATCCGGACTCCCACGCCCAATGTCCCGCCGCAAACCCCGCGGCCTTCCGCTCGACGGCTGGCTGATCATCGACAAGCCGCCCGGCCTGACCAGCACGGACGTGGTCAATCGCGTCCGCCGAGCCTTCGACGCGCAAAAAGCCGGCCACGGCGGCACGCTCGACCCGCTCGCCACCGGCGTCCTGCCGATCGCGTTCGGGGCGGCGACCAAGACTGTCCCCTACGTCATGGATGGAACAAAACTGTATCGTTTCACCCTCCGCTTCGGAGAATCCCGCGACACCGACGACGCCGACGGCCAGGTCACGGGCACGACGGACGTCCGCCCCTCCGACGACCAGATCCGCGAACAACTGTCAAAATTCCGCGGCGACATCATGCAAACCCCGCCCGTGTTCTCCGCCATCAAGGTCGCCGGCGAGCGCGCCTATGACATGGCGCGCGAGGGCCGCCCTCCGGTGCTGGAACCCCGCCCCGCCCGCGTCGACAGCTTCGAACTCAAAGACCGCCCCGACCCCGATACCGCCGTCTTCGAGGTCGCCTCAGGCAAAGGCGTCTACATGCGCAGCCTCGCCCGCGACCTGGCCCGGGCCTGCGGTTCACTGGGCTTTATCGAGACCTTGAGGCGCCTGCGGGTCGGCCCGTTCACCGAAGCCCAGGCAATTACGCTGGACAAACTGCGGCAACCGGAGGATACGCTGCCTGCTTCCCCGGACCTCCTGCTTCCGGTCGCGACCGCGCTGGCCGACATCCCGGCGCTGGCCCTGACGGAATCGGAGGCCGCCGGCCTCAAACACGGCCAGGCGATCAGCCTCGTCGCGTTGATGGGCCGGATTCCGCGTTCGGCCGATCCCGCTGGGGGTCTCGCCCGGGCGATGGCGGGGGACCGCGTGGTCGGGCTGTGCCGTCTCGAGGATGGGCTGCTGCGGCCAGAGCGGATTCTCTGACCTCTCACGACAGGAGTAACCCTGATGTCGATTACGGCCGAGCGCCGGACGGCGCTTATTGGCGAATACAAGACCGGCACCACCGATACCGGCAGCCCCGAGGTTCAGGTCGCCATCCTGAGCGAACGGATCAACAACCTGACCGAACATCTGAAGATCCACGCGAAGGATTTCCACTCGCGGCGTGGACTGCTGATGATGGTTGGCCAGCGCCGCCGATTGCTGGACTACGTTAAGCGGAAGAACCAGACGCGGTATGAGACACTGATCGGGCGGCTGAGCCTGCGGCGGTAATTCCGCGGTTGGGGCGACTTTTTGCCCGACTTTAAGATGACGAAACCCCCGTCCATCCCATATAGGACGGTCAGACGACCCCGCGCTCCATCCTGGCGCGCGGGCAACGCCGCGGAATGCGGCGGACCGAAAGACCGCTGATCCGGCACGCCCCAGGAATTGGCGCGGGAACCGCGACGGCGTTTCCGGTTACATGGCCACGGCCGTGCCCGAAAATGGTACGGCCAACTTCCATGCTACCCGAGACGCCGCCTCCCGACCGAAGACCAGGGAAGTCAGGCTCAACTGGCTTGCCGTCCGTCGATGCCGCGCATCGTAAGGACTGTGAATGTTTAACTATTTCCGCAAGGAACTCGACTGGGGCGGACGCAAGCTCGTCCTGGA
>Ga0182018_10000899_pt1 | contig 36649 bp, 36 predicted proteins | sample 812P2MmetaG_FD_120490 | JGI IMG/M metagenome (GOLD analysis project Ga0182018, IMG submission 120490) | Permafrost microbial communities from Stordalen Mire, Sweden - 812P2M metaG | ecosystem: Environmental > Terrestrial > Soil > Wetlands > Permafrost | place: Sweden: Stordalen | collected...
CCGGGCTTGTCCCGGCCATCTCGCTTAAGGAGGCAGTGCCTAGGTAATCGGGATGCCCGCGACAAGCGCGGGCATGACGACTAGCGTCACTTGATCGCCAGCGGATTGGTCGGCGAGCCGACCGCGCCGGTGATCGGGATGGCCGGCGCGACGAACATGAATTCGTAAACGCTGTCGGCGGCGCAATCCTCGGCGAGGTCTTTGAGATAAAAAATCTCGCCCATGGTCATGCCCATGATCGGGATGGTGATCCAGTGCCAGGGTTGGTTGATGCCGCCCTCGGTATTGTTCGGCCGCACCTCGCAGCCCCAGGTGTCGCTGGCGAGCGCCGCCAATTGCGTGCGCGCCACGAATTCCAGTGTCTCGAAGGCAAAGCCCGGTGCGTCACCGCCGGGATAGCCGTCCCAATTGCCGGCCTTAAGACACCGCTCCATCTGACCGGTACGCACGATGATGTAATCGCCGCGCTTGAATTCGATCTTCTGTTTCTTCGCGGTGAGGTCGAGATCCTCGCAGGTGATGCCGTAGCCGTCGTCGAGGCAGTCCTTGCCGAGCGCGCGCGCCACGTCGAGGAACACGCCGCGGCCGACCATCTTGGCCTTGGTTTTCTCGATGCCACATTTCGCCGCGCCGAACGAGGACACTTCGCGGCAATCGTAGCCGTTCCACATGTTGTCCTCGTAGAACACATGGCCGAGCCCGTCCCATTGCGTGCCGCATTGCAGTGGCATCACCACCATGTCGTCGGCGGCGCGAATGCCGCGCTTGTCGAGCACGCCGGAATAGGCATCGGTGCCGGTGCGCAGCATGGTGTGCAGCGGATTGATGCGGCCGAGCACCGGATAATTGGTCTTGCCGCCCTGCGGGCCGTTGTTGTCGAAATTGAGCGCAAGCGAAATCACCTTGCCCTTACGCACTAGCCGCGCCGCGGCGATAATGTCGTCGGCCGACGTGTAATTGAGTGTGCCGATCTCGTCGTCGGGGCCCCATTTGCCCCAGTTCTTGTACTTCTCCGCAGCATCGCGGAGATCGTCTCGCGTCACTTTACGCCCGGACATGGCCTGCCTTTTTGCTACTGTGGCGGAAGAAAACCGGGGCGATGATAGCATCGCCAAAACGTCTGGGGAGGACCTTATGGCCGTTATAAATGCGGTTGCCTGCGTTATCGCCTTGGGCACGAGCCTGAGCATGGCAAGTGCGTGCTGGGCGGGCACCTATCCCGATCACCCGGTGAAGATCATCGTGCCGTTCACGGCCGGCGGCCCCAGCGATCTGATCGCGCGGCTTTTGGCCGACAAGCTGTCGCAGAGTCTGAAGCAACAGTTCTACGTCGAAAATCACACCGGCGCCGGCGGCAATATCGGCATGGCGCAGGTCGCGCGGTCCACGGCCGACGGTTACACGATCCTGGTGGCGAGTTCGAGCTACGTGGTCAATCCAAGTCTTTACGCCAACAATCCTTACGACCCGTTCAAGGACTTCGTGCCAGTGTCACTGGCCGCGGCTTCGGCGAATATTCTGGTGGTGCATCCCTCGATGCCCGCCAAGACCGTCAAGGAATTGGTCGCTCTCTTGCAAGCCGACCCCGGCAAATATGCCATTGCCAATCCGGGTCTCGGCACCACGCCGCAGCTCGCGGCCGAATTGTTCAAGCTCGACTTCAAGCTCGACCAGCCGAGCGTGCCGTATGCCGGCGGCGCGCCGGCGATCCAGGCGACGGTTGCCGGACAGACGCAGATCGGGTTTGCCAATTTGACGCCGGCCGAGCCGCAAATCGCCGGCGGCAATTTGCGCGGGCTCGCCATCACCGCGCTCAAACGGTCGGCGGCGCTGCCGGACGTGCCGACCATGCTCGAAGCCGGGGTCGAGGGCCAGGAATCGGAAACCATGCAGGGCGTGCTGGTGCCGGCCGGAACGCCGCCAGACACTATCGCCCTGCTCAACCGGGAGATCGTCAAGGCGATGCAGCTTCCGGACGTCAAGGCAAAATGCGCGGAGGTCGGCCTCGACGTCATCGCCGATACGCCGGCGGAGTTTTCAGCCTACGTCAAGAAAGAAGTCGACAAGTGGCACAAGGTCATTACCGACGCCAAGATCGCGCAGATCCAGTAAAGCTGTGAAGCGCGCCCGATGTGGACGCCGACACGCGGGACGAATTTGGCGAACACATCAAATTCCAGATGGCGCGGTCATGTCCGCGTCAGGCCGGCCGCTTTCAGCGCCGCCTCTATGATCGAGCCGGGAGCCGCGGCGGACGACGACACACGCGGAAGTTTCGGGACCGGCAGACCAGCCGCCCTGAAGGCTGCCTCTATCATCGGGCTCGGATCGTAAGCGCTGCGGGCGACCGCTTCGGCGGTCGGCTCAACCCAAGCGTCATCTGGCTCGTTCGTGCCACCGGCTGCCGCAGTAACGGCACCCTCTTCGCGGATTGCTCGCGCTTGCGTGGACGCGGCTGGCGTCATGGACGCACGCGGCGTTTCTGCAAAGTCTTGGTCCAGTCGCCAAAAGCTGGCGATGTGGTGCGTCGAGGAGATACCCGCTTCGAGGAAAAACGGGCCGGCCGCGCCCCAGCTTTCCTTGCTGATCGCCGATCCCAGCGGCACCCCGTGGCCCATGCCGCCAATGAAAAATGCCTCGATCACGGTGTTGCCGTCCGCGTCGTTCCAGACGCGGCGTTCGTGAACCCCAATTGTTTCCTGATATGCGGGCGCGCTCGAAAGACCGTGCACATCGATCCACTGCCGGATGAGGTCTTCGGAATTGGAAGGTCTTACGATCGGATCGGCGGTACCGTGCCAGACCGAGAGCTTGGGCCAAGGCCCGCGATGTTTGGAAGCCGCCCGCACGCGATTGCCCAGCACCACTTGCGCGGTCGATCGTTCGGCGAACATCGCCTCGAATGCTTGCTGGACAGTACGGGCGCACCCGTAAGGAAGTCCGGCAATGACGGCACCGCCGGCAAATACCTCCGGATAGGTTGCCAACATGACAGCCGCCATGGCGCCGCCAGCCGAGAGGCCCGTTACGAACACCCGGCGCCGATCAATGCCAAATGTCGCAATGGCGTGCTCGACCATCTGCCGGATCGAGGACGCCTCGCCATAGTCGCGCGCGGTGTCGCCGGGCAAGAACCACGAGAAACAATTCTTCGGATTGTTGGCAGGTTGCTGCTCGGGATAGAGCACCACAAACCCAAGGTGATCGGCGAGCGAAGACCAGCCAGCGCCCTGATCGTAATCGCCGGCCGTTTGACTGCAGCCATGCAATGCCACCACCAGCGACGCGCCGCTGGACAAGCGTTCCGGGACATGCACGAACATGCGCAGATTGCCCGGATTGCGGCTGAACGCTGTGATCTCCCGCAGCGCCGCCGCTGTGCGGGGACCGTCGGGTCTCGGGCGCGATGATTTCTCGCGCGCTAATTCTAGAAGTTCCTCGAACTTGCGGCGCAGAGCATGGAGCGGGGCCATTGTCTTATCGAGATTGTTCATGGGAACCTATGTTGCATTGCAATAGATTGATATTGCGCTGCAACATGGGGAGGCCGGACTGACCCGTCAAGTGCCGTTCGCCGCCTGAATGCTCATTTCAAGCGCCATCCCGTTCGATTTTCGCTAAATCTCGTCGTTTCCACGCCGAAAGGGGAAACGCCGTCAATGCGCATCGTCGACATCCGCGAAACCGCGATCCCGCTGAATTCGACGCTCGCCAATTCGAGCATCGATTTCTCCGAAATGACGACGTCGGTGGTCGCCGTCATCACCGACGTCAAGCGCGACGGCAAGCCGGTCGTGGGCTTTGCCTTCAATTCGACCGGCCGCTACGCCTGCGGCGCACAGATGCGCGCGCGTTTCATTCCGCGCGTCCTAAATGCGCCGCCGCAGTCGCTGCTCAACGACGCCGGCGACAATTTTGCGCCGGAAAAGATCCTCGCGGCGATGATGCAGAACGAAAAATCCGGCGGCCACAGCGAACGCTCGATCGGCATCGGCACCATCGAGGTCGCGGTGTGGGATGCGGTGGCCAAGATCGCGCAACAGCCGCTGCACCGCGTGCTCGCCGCGCGCTATAACAACGGCAAGGTGCCGGAAAAAGTGTTCTGCTATGTCGGCGGCGGCTGGTACGCTCCGGGCAAGACCACGCGCGACTTGCAGGACGAGATGCGGCGCCATCTCGATGCCGGTTACACCATGGTGAAAATGAAAGTCGGCGGCATGCCGCTGGCCGACGATTTGCCCCGCGTCGAGGCGGTAAAATCGATCCTGCCAAAGGGCGGCACGCTTGCGGTCGATGCCAATTCGAAATTCCACCGCGACGAGGCGCTCGCCTATGCGCGCGGGCTGAAGCCGTTCGCGCTGCGCTGGTTCGAGGAGCCGTGCGACCCGCTCGATTTTGCGCTGCTCGCCGAGATCGCCAGCGTTTACGACGCGCCGCTGTCGACCGGCGAAAATCTGTTTTCGACGCAGGACGTGGAAAACCTGGTGAGGTTCGGCGGGTTGCAGCCGCAGCGCCGCGACGTCATTCAAATCGATCCACCGCAGGCCTACGGCATCGTGCAATACGCCGGCACGCTCGACATGCTGGCGGGATACCGCTGGCCGCGCAGCCTGCTGTTTCCGCACGGCGGCAATCAGATGTCGCTGGCGATCGCCGCCGGTTTTGGCCTCGGCGGCGCGGAATCCTATCCGGGAGTGTTCGGCGATTTCGGCGGCTTTGCCGACGATGCCAAGCTTGAGGATGGCTACCTGACTTTGTCCGATCGGCCGGGCATCGGCTTCGAAGGCCAGTCGCGGCTTTACCGGATCATGCGCGAGCTTGCGGCGTGATTTTCGACGCCGGCATCAATTGAACCCGGCTCCAGACGGGTAGTCTCATGGCATGGTGTAGGGCTGTGACAGATTAAATCGCCCTACTCGCCCTTGAGGCCCTTCTCTTTGATCACACTCTTCCAATGCGCGATTTCCTCGCGCAGATAATTGCCAAATTCCTCCGGTGAGCTCGGCGCCGGCGTGGTTCCGGCCTCGCGCAACCGCTCGCGCAATTCGGGATCGTTCAGCGCCGCCACCATCGCGGCGTTGAATTTTGCGATCGCGGGCACCGGCGCGCCGGCCGGCGCCAGCACGCCCGCCCAGTTGTCGCCGACCGCGTCGGCAAAACCCTGCTCGGCGAAGGTCGCAACGCGCGGAAAAATATCGGAGCGCTCCTTCGAGGTCGTGGCGAGCGCCTTGAGCCTGCCGGCCTGCACCTGCGCCATCACCGTCGGCACGTCGCCGACCAGGCCGTCGAGATGGCCGCCGAGAATGTCGGTGATGGCTTGTGCCGCGCCGCGATAGGGCACGGACTACAACTGAATGCCGGCTGAAGCCTCGAATAGTTGCAGTCCGAGATCGGACATCGCACCTCGGCCGGTAATGCCGATGGTGATGGCGCCGGGCTTTCGCCGCGCGAGATCGGCAAGCTCGCGCGCCGAATTCGCTTTCATGTCGGCGCTGACGACCAGCATCGGCGAATTGATCGCAGCCTTGCCCACGGCGGCAAAATCCTTGAGCGGATCGTAGGGCAAATCGCTGCGGAAGGCGGGATTGATGGCGACGGCGCCGACGGTGGTGAAGAACAGCGTGTAACCGTCGGGATCGGATTGCGCCACGTATTGCGCCGCGATGGCGCCGTTGGCGCCCGGCTTGTTCTCGACGGCGACGACCGCGCCGAGCGTGTCGTGCATTTTGTCGGCGATGAGCCGCGCGGTGATATCCGTGGTGCCGCCCGGCGTGAAGGCAACGATCAGCCGCACCGACCGTGTCGGATAATCTTGCGCGAACGCGCCCCCCGCGACGGCGATGCCGACGGCCGCGGCGGCAATGGCGCGCGACACGATGCGCCGCAATGCTATGGCGAATGGACTGACCCGCATGACGCGGCCAGCATAGCGGCGATCCGGGCTATCCCGATAGCCGCTCGATCGCCGCGCCGCAGCGGCCGAGTTTGTCTTCCAGCCGCTCGAAGCCGCGATCGAGGTGATAGACGCGATTGACGATAGTCTCGCCCTCGGCGGCCAGCGCCGCGATGACGAGCGACACCGAAGCACGCAAGTCGGTCGCCATCACCGGCGCGCCCTTGAGGACTTCGACGCCTTCGATGGTGGCGCGCTCGCCGTCGAGCTGAATGCGCGCGCCGAGCCGCGCCAGCTCGCCGACGTGCATGAATCGGTTCTCGAAAATCGTCTCGGTGATGTGCGAGGTGCCGCGCGCGCGCGTCATCAGCGCCATGAACTGGGCTTGCAGATCGGTCGGAAATTCCGGAAACGGCGCCGTCGCCACGTCGACCGGCACCAGGCCGGCGCCGTTGCGCGCGATGCGGATGCCCTGGTCGGTCGGCGTGACCGTGACGCCGGTGCGCGTGAGCACGTCAAGCGCGGCCTGCAGAAGTTCGGGGCGGGCGTTCTGCAACAGGATATCGCCGCCGGCCATGGCGACTGCCATGGCATAGGTGCCGGTCTCGATACGGTCCGGCAGCACGGCGTGGCGCGCGCCGTTGAGCTTGGTCACGCCTTCCACGATGATCCGCGATGTGCCGGCGCCGGAAATGCGCGCGCCCATCTTGTTGAGGCAATCGGCGACGTCGGTGATTTCCGGTTCCCGAGCCGCGTTCTCGATGACGGTCGCGCCATTCGCAAGCGACGCCGCCATGATCGCGGTGTGAGTGCCGCCGACGGTCACCTTGGGAAAGACGATCTCGCCGCCTTTCAATCCGTGCGGCGCCCGCGCCACCACATAGCCGCCGTCAATCTCGATGTCGGCGCCGAGCCGCGCCATCGCCATGATGAGGAGATCGACCGGCCGCGTGCCGATGGCGCAGCCGCCCGGCATCGACACCCGCGCCTCGCCCATGCGCGCGACCAGCGGCGCCAGCACCCAAAAGCTCGCCCGCATCTTGGAGACAAGCTCGTAGGGCGCCGTAGTGTCGACGATGCGGGCCGCGGAAATATGCAGCGTCTGGCCGTGATCGGCAGTCTCGCCGGGTCGCTTGCCGCTCGTCATGATATCGACGCCGTGATTGCCGAGGATGCGCTCGAGCAGCCCGACATCGGCGAGCCGCGGCACATTGTCGAGGATCAAGGTCTCCTCGGTCAGCAGCGAAGCGATCATCAAGGGCAGCGTGGCGTTCTTCGCCCCGGAGATCGGTATGGTGCCGTTGAGAGGCCGGCCGCCCAGGATTCGAATCCGATCCATATTCACCCCCGCGGCCCTTCCCGGACCGAACCCTAATTTAATCGACTTTGCTTATGCATTCAGCAAACCAAGGCGCAAAGCTAATCGCCCTACTCTCGGCCCCGATTACGTCGGAAGTCGGGAACTCGCGTTTCTTTTTCGGCATTTTCCGGCGTGGATACGTCGCCGGCCGGCCGGTTGCGCGCCAAATCACCGCGTTCCCTGACTTGCTCCTTGCGCCGCTTGAGATTCTCGCGCAAAGCCGCCGACAGCCGCTCGCCGCGCGCCGCCCATTTTTCCGCTTTACCGCGTTTGACCATTTCGCTTTGCCGCCGTTTTGCGGCAGGTTCAAAGCATGCCGGCCGACGCGCCGCAACCGCCGCCTTGGCCGGTCGAGTCACGATCCGCGGGCGCGCTTGCACCCCAAACCCCGCTATGGCAAGGATCGCCGCGTTTTCACGCAGGATTTGCCGCGTGAAACGCCGAACCGGTCTGCTGCCGTAGCTCAGTGGTAGAGCACTCCCTTGGTAAGGGAGAGGTCCTCAGTTCAATCCTGAGCGGCAGCACCAGTTTTCCCGCCGCCTCAGCCTATTTGCGGCACTCAAGCCTCCAGCGTCGCCACTTGCATCGTGAGATTCAAATGGTCGAGCGGAGCGCAGTACGAAACTTTCTGTCGTGCTTGATATGCCACTCGCGACTCATCGCGTCGCTACGGGTTTTGCAGCGTTCGGAATAGAGCAAAATCCATTTCCGCCCTCGTGTCGACTTGGCGCCGCATCCCGCGTTGTGTTGCTGAAGACGTCTTTTTAGGTCAGTCGTCCACCCGACATAAGTGTGGCAATCATTTTTGCGTCGGCTTCCCAGCACATAAGCGAAAAAGCGCATTTGGTGCTTTGGAAGCGGTTTGATTTGGCTGGACAAGGCCGTAACCTTGAATCCCCGATTGCGCTACACCGCGACCTTGTCGAGGAAGCGTTCGACCTCGGCCCGCAAATTGCCGACCGAACTGTCGACCGAATGCGATGCGTTCAGCACCGTCTCGGCCGCGGCGCGTGTTCCAGCCGCGGCGTCGGAGACCTTGCCGAGCGCCGCAACCACCATGCCGGTTCCGCGCGCCGCATTCGCCGCATTGCGGCTGATCTCCGAAGTGGCCGCGTTCTGCTGCAAGATCGAAGCGGCGGCGCTCGATGCCCGGGTCGAGATTTCGTTCATGCTGTCTTCGATGCCATGCACCGCTTCGACCGCGTCGCCAGTCGATTGCTGCACCGCCAAGATATGACGCGCAATCTCTTCGGTCGCCTTTGCGGTTTCCACCGCGAGCGATTTGACTTCGGAAGCGACCACGGCAAAACCGCGTCCCGCCTCGCCGGCCCGCGCCGCCTCGATGGTGGCGTTGAGCGCCAGCAGATTGGTTTGGCCGGCGATGTTGCGGATCAGCTTGACGACGTCGCCGATCTTCTCCGCCGCCTGCGCCAACCCTTCGTATTCGCCGTTCGACGCCCTGGCCTTGGACACGGCGCCCGCCACCAATCCTGTCGTCTGCGCCAATTGCAGATTGATCTCCGCGATCGAAGCCGACAATTGCTCGGCTGAACCGGCAACCAGCGACACGTTGGCCGAGGCTTCGTTCGATTCGCGCAGCGCGCCTTCGGCATGCTGCGTGGTCTCGTGCGAAGACGCGATGAGCGCGCCTGCGGTCGATTTCATGGCGTCGGTGCTAGACGAGACGATACCCAGCATTTCTTCGACGCGTCCGCAGAAAGAAGCGATCGCGCTCTCGGTCAGCAAGCGGCGGTTTTCCTGCGCCAGCATGCTGTCGCGCTGGTTCTCAAGCTGATAGCGCTCGGTAATATCCTCATGCGTCGCGACCCAGCCACCGCCCTTCGTCGGCTGCCGGGTGACGCGGATCAAGCTGCCGTCGGCGAGCTCGTCGATGCGGCTTGAAATATTCTCGGACCAGTGTTTTCCCAACGAACCGAGTTTTTGGTCCACGACGCCAGCGTTCTTCTCGCCTTTAAGAAGGCCGTTCATGACGCGATGCGCGATGATCGCTTCGTGCGACGTGCCGACCTTCAACAATTCCGGCGGCAACTGGTACAGGCTGGCGTAGCGGTCGTTGCAAATGACCAGGCGCTTGCCGGTATCGAACATGCACAAACCGTGCGTCATATTCTCGAGCGCCGTGTCAAACCGTATATTTGTTTGTTCCACCGACATCTGGCGACGGATACCGGCCGCCATCGTGATGAACTCAAGGAGCGTCAGCAAAACAACGACGGGAAGAAAGATCGTCCGCCGCTGTTCCGGATCGGCCAACGTGCCGTGGTGATCGGCCAGCAGAAACGCGAGACCAGACCAGAATACGGCGATCATTGCCAAGCCGAGGATCGGCGCGGGCTGCAACAAGGCGCGGAGCCATTGGGACACGCGATGTGAGTTCATTTAAGCCCGGCTGGTCAACGGCTTAATGCCACAATGGAGGTTTGGATTCGGTTAAATTTTCGGTTGCGCCTTAACGAATGATTACCTGTACTATCGGTGGCAACACGTAGGAACGGAGGAAACGCCGTGCTAGCGCCCAGCGCATCCATGAAGAGCAGACTTGCCATGTACAATGGCAATGCGCTGAAAATCGGCCTGTTCGGCGCCAATTGCTCGTCCGGCCGCTCCGCCACTAAGGTGCCGGAGCGCTGGTCGGCAAGCTGGCCGGACTGCCTCGCGCTGGCGCGGCTAGCCGACGAGGCCGGGCTCGATTTCATGCTGCCGATCGCGCGCTGGAAGGGCTACGGCGGCGACACCGATTTCCATGGCCGGTCGCTGGAGACCATCACCTGGGCGGTCGGGCTTCTGGGCGCGACCAGGCACATGACCATATTCGGCACCGTCCACGCACCGCTGTTTCATCCCCTGATCGCGGCCAAGGAATTCGTCACCGCCGACCACATCGGCGAGGGCCGCGTCGGCGTCAACATCGTCGTCGGCTGGAACGAGGGCGAATTCGACATGTTCGGCGTCAAGCAGCGCGACCATGACGCCCGCTACGACTACGCGCAGGAATGGATCGATGTCGTCAAACAGGCATGGACGCGCGACGGCACATTCGATTTCGACGGCCAATATTTGCAGCTCAAGGGCGCCCGCGCTTATCCAAAACCTTATGGCGACACCCGACCGCTGTTGATGAATGCCGGCTCGTCCGACATCGGCCAAGCATTCGCGCTGCGAAACTGCGATGCGTTTTTCGTGGCGACCGTGAGCTCACGCACGTCTCTCGCCGGTAGCGCCGCCAAAGTGGCGGAGATCAAGGCTGCGGCGCAACAGCTCGGCCGGGAGATCGAGGTTTTTACCGTGGGCCAGGTAATCTGCCGCCCGACGCAAAAGGAAGCCGAAGACTATTATCAGCATGTGAACATCGATAATGCCGATTGGTACGCGATTGACGGCATGCTCGCCAACAAACACATGACGCCGCAGACCATGCCGCCCGAGGAATATGAGAAGAAGCGCCGCTATTTCGCTGCCCTCTCCATCGGCGGTTATCCGTTTGTCGGCACCCCCGATCGCGTGGCCGAGGAGCTGACCTTCATCAGCCAGGCCGGCGTGCGCGGCATCGGCCTGTCGTTCGTCAACTACCTCGCCGAAGTGACGTATTTCTGCGACGAAGTGTTGCCGCGCCTGGTACGCACCGGCGTCCGAGTGCAACGCTAGCTGCCGATTTATTTTTCATTGTTGCAAAGTTTTGAACGAGCCGAAGAAGGCATCCTTCATGGCCGTCGCTTTGTCGCGCTGCGCCCGATGAAATTGAATGAGCATCACGTATTCGACACTATGGGCTCGCACCACGTCGAAATAATTGCCGCCGCCGATAGCATCGATGAGCGTGAAAGCCAGCGTCTCCGCATTGGCCGAATGCTGATGATTCACGTCCGACAGCGTGGCGCCCGATTTTTCCTTCAATCCATTCATGAAATCTTCGACCGGCTGCGGCGCGACGCCCGGCAGGAACGGCGTCTCCGACGCGGACAATCTGACGCCGTCGGCGGTGATCCCCGTCACCATCCGCACGACAATAGTCGGAGCATCGGGATCCGCCGCGCGCATTTCCAGGTCGCTGTAGGGGACGGGGAAGAGAATCGAGAACGATGCTCCCGTCGGGGTGGCTTCGCCGGCAGGGACATCCACGCGATTGATGATCTGAGCCTGCGCGGCCGCGCTCAAGACCAGAACAAGAGCAATCGCTGCGGCACGGCGCAAAGCAATCACGGTAACCCTCTCCGACAGTTTGTCATCCTTATGTCGCGGCCGGTTCGACAGCTGGCTTGACACTGCGGTACAGCCGTAACTCAATGATGCAAGAGAGGAAACATAAATGAACATCCGCCCGCCGCGCATCGGCCCGCAGCCTTGGGAGCAGGTGCGCGGCAAGCTCGACCAGTCGCTGCCCTTCGCCAATATGCGCGACACGCCGTATTACCGCGACGCGGTGTGGGAGCAGTTCTCCAAAGCGGAATATGAGCGCCGCTACCGGGCGCTGCGGGAGAAAATGCGCGAGCACAAGCTTGACGCGCTCATCGTGCCCGGGGGACCAAGCCATTGGAGTTTCGGCGGCGGCATGCTGTGGCTCACCGGCCATTGGGAATGGCACGCGCTCGCGAGCTATGTGCTGGTGCCGCTCGATGGTGAGCCGACCATGATCTATTCGATGGGCGGCACGCATGCCGAAGCGGTGCGCCGGCAAGTCGAGGTCGCGGTCAAGGACGTGCGGCACAGCCGCGGCGGCCGTTACGCCGATATCATGGTCGAGCGTATCCGCGAACTCAAACTCGAGCGCGGCCGCATCGGGCTTATGGAGATCGATCCGCGGCACGGCGATTATCTGCCGGTTAATCAGTACAACGTATTGCGCGAAAACCTGCCCGACGCAGAGCTGGTTTTCACGCAGGGCTTCCTGCATGAGCTTCTCTCGATCCACAGCGCCGAAGAGCTCGACTGCGTGCGCAAGGCCGGCGTCTTGTGCCAGAACGCCATGGAAGCAATGGTGGCGCGCGCGCGTCCGGGCGTGAAGGAATACGAGCTGCGCGCCGCGGCCGGCGCCGCGATCCTCGAAGGCGGCGGCGATATCGACTTTTTGATCATCGGCTCGACGCCGATGGCGAATCCGGCGCAGATTTTCGGCAATCCGCGGCCTTCCGCGCGCGTGCTGCAAAAAGGCGACATCATCAATATGGAGCTGGCCGCCGGCTATCGCGGCTACACCGCGCAGATCGGCTCACCGATCTGCGTCGGCGAACCGACCGACATGGTGCGGAAATTCTGGGACGACATCACGCTGCCCGGCTACCATCGCATCGTCGCCGAGATCGCGCCAGGCAAACCGGTGGAGAATATGCGGCAGGCGAGCAAATTTTTCCGCGACAACGGCTATCAGTCGCGGCCGACGCAAACGCACGGCATCGACCTCGTCACCGACAAGCCGCATGTCGTCGCCGAGCACGTGTCGGCGGAGAAATTCGAGGAGGTGCTGAAACCCGGCATGGTGATCATGGCCGAGCCCAATCCGATCACGCCGGACGGCCTGTTCGGCATTTTCCTCGGCCACACATTCATCGTGACGGAGACCGGCCACGAAGTGGTCGATAATTTTCCGCTGGAGATCATCGACTCCCTCTCCCCGCGCGCGGGGAGAGGGTTGGGGTGAGGGGGCCTATCCGCGGGGCCGAGACTTGCGGCGCTCAGAATCGCGGCGAGGCCCCCTCACCCGCCGCGATTCGCGCGACGACCTCTCCCCGCGCAGCGGGGAGAGGTGAATCATCGCGGCATCAAAAACTTGAAATCGCAGCCTTCGTCAGCGCCGAGGATTTGTTCGGCGAACAGTTTGGCATAGCCACGTTCGGGGGCTTTCGCTTTCGCCGGCGCCGCGGCGGCGCGTTTTTTCAGTTCGGCGTCGTCGACCAGAAGCTCGATGCGGCGGCCTTGCACCGACAGCTGGATACGGTCGCCGCTCTTCACCAGCCCGAGCGGCCCGCCGGACGCGGCGTCGGGCGTGATGTGCAGCACGATGGTGCCGAAGGCGGTACCGCTCATGCGCGCGTCGGAAATCCGGATCATGTCCTTGACGCCGCGCTGCGCGAGCTTCTTCGGGATCGGCAGATAACCGGCTTCCGGCATGCAGGCGTCCCCGTGCGGTCCGGCATTCTGCAACACCAGAATGTCCTGCGGCTCAACGTCCAGCGCCGGATCGTCGATCCGCGCCGCGAGATCGTTTAGCGAAGAAAACACCACCGCTCGGCCTTCGTGCTCGAACAGCTTGGCGTCCGCGGCCGAACGCTTGAGGATCGCGCCCTTCGGCGCGAGATTGCCGAACAACGCGACCAGGCCGCCGCTCGATTCGAGCGGCTTTTTGAGCTCGGCAATGATCGTACGATCCACATAACTTTCGGCGTCGCCGTCGAGTCGCTGGCCCAAGGTTTCTCCCGTGATCGTCATGCAGTCGAGATGCAGGAGAGGTTTTAGCTCGCGCATCAGCGCGCCCATGCCGCCCGCCGCACAAAAGTCTTCCATATAGCCGTTGCCGACCGGCTTGAGATTGACGAGGACGGGCGTGGTATCCGACAGCGCGTTGAGGTGCTCAAGCGACACTTTCACGCCGGCGCGTCCGGCGATCGCAGTGAGGTGGATCACCGCGTTGGTCGAGCCGCCGAGCGCGAGCAGAACGCGCAGCGCATTCTCGACCGATTTTGCATTGATCAGCGCCGCCGGAGTGAGCTTCGAGCCGATCAATTTCACTGCCGCGGCGCCGGTGGCCTCGGCGGCTCGCAAGCGGTCGGCGTGCACGGCCGGAATCGCCGCGGTGCCGGGCAGGCAGATGCCGAGCGCCTCGGCGAGGCAGGCCATGGTCGACGCGGTACCCATGACCGCGCAGGTTCCGGCGGTCACCGCAAGCTGGCCCTCGACCTCGGAGATTTCTTCCGCATCGATATCGCCGGCGCGATAGCGCGCCCAAAAGCGCCGACAATCGGTGCAGGCGCCGAGCCGCTCGCCGCGGTACCGCCCGGTCATCATCGGCCCGGCGAACAGCGCGATGGCGGGACGGCCGGCTGACACCGCACCCATCAGCTGCGCCGGCACGGTCTTGTCGCAGCCGCCCATCAGCACGACCGCATCCATCGGCTGCGCCTGGATCATCTCCTCGGTGTCGATCGCCATGAGGTTGCGATATTTGAGGCTCGTCGGCGTAAGAAAAACCTCGCCGAGCGAGATGGTCGGAAACTCGAGCGGCAGCGCGCCAGCCGCGAGCACGCCGCGCTTCACCGCCGTGAGCAGTTCGGGGAAATGGCGATGGCAATTATTGAAGTCGGACGCGGTATAGGCGATGCCGATCACCGGCTTGTCCAACAGTGCGCGCGAATAGCCCATCGATTGCGCGAATGAGCGCCGCAGATAGCGCGAGAAATCACGGTCCCCGTAATCGGTAAGGCCGTGGTCTAGTCCGATAGAGGATTCTGACATGTTCCGGCCGTCTCCTCAGCGCCGGCCGCAAGTGGCGGCCGCCGCACATAATTTGGGCGTAACTGCCGATAATTCATGCGGTGCAGCGCAGCATTAGGAAAGGATTTAGTAATCCAATATGCGCAATTTCGCTGATGTTCTCCAGGAATTTTCCGTCAGCCGACGTCCAGCCGAAAATGGCAGCAGCAGATTTTCATAAAAACCCGTTGCCGGCCTGGATCGTCCTGCCATTTTCATCCGCCTGCGTTCTCGCGGTGCTGACGACTTGGGGAACGGGCAGCCTCTTTCTCGGACTGGCGACGGCGCTCGTCGGCGCGCTGGCGACGGCGTGGTGGTGCGAGCGCACGCTGCGCGCCGTCGTTGGGACCATCACCGAGATCGCCGGCGGCGACCGCTACGCGGCGCTGCCGGAGCGGATCCATGGCGGAGCGCTCGCCGACAGCGTTGCAGCCGCCGAAACCATGCGCCAGGCGCTGATCGATGCCGATGCGCTTGCGGTCGATCATAGGAGCCGCGAAGCCGAGACGCGGCTGCGCCACGCCAGCCGCGGCTTCTTCACGCAACGCTTCCGGGGCACCATCGAGGAGCTCACTGTTACGTTCCAAGCCGCAGGCGAGGAAATCCGCGTTACCACCGCCAATCTCGGCGCGCGCAACCAGGACATGTCGCAGCGCACGGGGCACGCCGTCGAGGCCGCCACTTGCGCCAGCCGCGACGTGGCCGCGGTGGCGGAGGCGGCGCGCGGGCTCCTCGAATTGATCGTCCAGTGCACCACCGAGGCGACCGCCGCCAAGGATGCGACCGACCGCACCATTGCCGACCTCGGCCACACCGACTTTACCGTGCGCAGCCTCGCCGCGGCGGCCGAGCGCATCGGCGCCGTGGTCAAGCTAATCGAAGCGATCGCATCGCAGACGTCGCTCCTTGCGCTTAACGCCACCATCGAGGCGGCGCGCGCCGGCGCCGCCGGCCGCGGCTTCGCCGTCGTCGCTTCCGAGGTCAAGACGCTGGCGCAGCAGACCGCGAAGGCCACCGGCGACATCAGCGCCCAGATCCATGACATCCAGCATGCGGTAAACGAAACCGTCGAGGCCATTGCCAGCGTGTCGTCAAGCGTGACGACCATGAGCAATGCCAATCGGCAACTGACCGGCATCCTCGATCACCAAGCCGACGAGATCAATCGCATCGGCAATCGCGCTGAGCAGGTCGCCGGCACCGTGGCCGGCGTGTTGCCGGAGATTTCGACGATCGCCGGCAGCGTCCAGGAGGCGGGTAACGGCGTACTTGCCACTGCCGAGGATCTGCTCGGCCGCTCGCAATGGCTGGTCAACGCGGTGACGCGATACTTCTCCGACCTCGAATTCGGCTCGATCAGGATCGGCATTCTGCACTCGCTGTCCGGCACCATGACGGCGAGCGAGCGGCCGTTGCAGGAACTTCTGGTCATGCTGATCGAGCAGCAGAATGCCCGCGGCGGACTGTTGGGCCGCCCGCTAGAGCCGGTCATCGTCAACCCGCATTCCGACCCGAAGGCCTATGCCGAATTGACGCGCAAGCTCATCGCCGAACACAAAGTCGCGGCTATCTTCGGGTGCTGGAGCTCTGCCTCACGCAAAGAAGTGCTGCCGATCGTCGAGCGCGACAACGCGCTGCTGTTTTATCCGAGCCAGTACGAGGGCGAAGAATCCTCGCGCAATATTTTCTATACCGGCGCGACGCCGCCGCAGCAGGCCATCCCGGCAGTCAATTTCCTGCGCGACCAGGGCATTCGCCGATTCTTCTTGGTCGGCACCGATTATATTTATCCGCGCACCACCAATGCCGTGCTCAAAGGTTATCTGGCGAGCCAAGGAATTTCGGAATTCGCCGAACGCTACACCGCGCTCGGCCAGACCGATTGGCGGGCGGTGGTCGAGGAGATCCGGCGCTTCGCGCGCGGCGGGCGTACCGCGATCGTGGCGACGGTGAGCGGCGACGCCAATGTGCACTTCTTCCGCGAGTTGGCGAACCAGGAGATCGGCGCCGCGGAGATTCCGGTCATGTCGCTCTCGATCAACGAGGCCGAGTTGCCCGCGCTCAAGCACTCCAAGGTCTCGGGGCATTTCGTGGCTTGGAATTATCTCCACGCCTTCGATACGCCTGAGAACCGCGCTTTCATCGACGAGTGGCGGCGCTTCAAGGGCAATTCCGGCGCCGAGACCAACGACCCGATGGAGGCGACCTGGATCGGCTTTAATCTTTGGGCCGCAGCCGTCGAGGCCGCCGGAACCACCGATGTCGACAAAGTGCGAAATTCGCTTGGCGGCCGGCGCATCACGTCGCCAAGCGGCTTCTCGGTCATGATGGACGCCAAGACGCACCATCTCTTTAAGCCGGTCATGATCGGCCGCATCACCGACGACGGCCGCATCATGCCGGTCTCGGTTACGGAAGGGCTGGTGCCACCGGACCCGTGGAGTCCGTGGCTAAAGCGCCCGGGATCGCCGGCGCCGGGGCATGCACTGCGGCTCAACGCAGCGGCCGGATAGTAGCACGGACGATTACCGCTCCGCATTCATTGCTTATCCGACGCCAGCTTTCGGTCCGGCGGAAGTGAACGAGCAGGCCGCGGCGACGGCGACTTTATCTCCCCGCGTTGCGCGGCCATGCCTATTTCCAGGCTATCGGCGATGCGATGCGCGCGCTCGATGAAATGTCTGGCCGCCGCCGGTGGGTACACCTCCTGCGCCGTTTCGACGAACAATTCCAGCCAGCGATTGAAATGCGGCGTGTCGATCGGCAACGGTAGATGCATTGCCATCGGCTGGCCGTGGTAACGGCCGCTCATCAGCACCACCGACGACCAGAAATCGCTGATCTGCGCGAAATGCGCTTCCCAATCGACGACTTTGCGCTCGAAGATCGGTCCGATCAGCGGATCGCGGCGGGCGCGGCCGTAGAAATCCCGGACCAGCCGTTGGATCATCGCTTCATCGATGCCGGTGCGGGCGACGATATCGGCGACAATCGCACTGCGACGAGCAGCTCCATCTTGCGTATTCAAACTCACTTCTGCCTCGCCAGTTAGCTAGCCCGCCACCGCAACGTGCTGATCCAATAGCAATGCGGACAGCGCCTTATGCGGCTTGATCAGATCGGCCAGGGTTTGCCTATCTAAGACGGCAAGGAATGCGCCGGTCGCATCGCGTAGGACGCCGCGGAGCACGCAAACACGCTCGATGCGGCAATAGCCTTTGCTTTCGAGGCAACCGATGACGTCGAGCCTGTCCTCAGTGTCACGCACCACTTGGCCGATATTGATATCGCGCGGCTCGCGCATCAGCCGGATGCCGCCGTTGCGGCCGCGCACGGTGTCGAGATAGCCCTTTTGGCTGAGGTCGTTCACGACCTTCATCAAATGATGCCGGGAAATCTCAAAACTTTCCGCGATTTTGTTGATCGTCGTCAGTTTGCCGTCACCTAGGCCAACTTGAATCAAAACACGCAGAGAGTAATCGGTGTGAAGCGTCAGCCGCATTTTTATCTCCATGCAGCGCCCCTCGCCGCGGACATTGTTGAGCATGCACGCTACGTGGCCTGCGCGGCCGCGCCCGAGGTTTCCGGCAATTTAGCGCCTGACCGCGTCACACTACGCCGCTTCTCGCCCTCTTTTATAAGACGTATATTATATACATGTTTATTGTTTAGAGCAATTCCATTCATTTGGCAACGTGACTAAGGGAGTTTTCACCAAGGTTGCCGGGATTCCAGCCATCCCAATCCGGCGCGACGATTTTTCGCTTGTGGGTACCTCGACAAATACCCTGGAACGCTTCTAGAAGTAATTTGCTAAGGCGCTAGACAGCTCGAACGCCGGCGAAGCCGCCGAGAACTCTTCCAAGAATTTGCCGATGAATTATCCTAAGAACTACTCCACCGATCGCCCGGACATAGACTATCGCACCTATTTCACCGATGCGCTCGCGCGGCTGCACAGTGAACGGCGTTACCGGGTCTTTGCCGACCTCGAACGTATCGCCGGACGCTTTCCGCATGCGGTGTGGCATGCGCCGGACGGGCCGAAGAATGTCGTGATCTGGTGTTCGAACGACTATCTCGGCATGGGCCAGCATCCCAAAGTGGTCGGCGCCATGGTCGAGACCGCGACGCGGATGGGCACGGGCGCCGGCGGCACCCGCAACATTGCCGGCAACAATCATCCGCTGGTCGAGCTCGAGCGCGAGCTCGCCGATTTGCACCGCAAGGAAGCGGCGCTGGTTTTCACCTCCGGCTATATCTCCAATGAAACCGGAATTTCGACGCTGGCGCGGCTGATGCCGAATTGCCTGATCCTGTCGGATGCCTGGAACCACAATTCGATGATCGAAGGCGTGCGCCAAGCGAATTGCGAGAAGCAGATATTCCGCCACAACGACATGGCGCATCTCGAAGCGCTGCTTAAGGCGGCCGATCCGCAACGGCCCAAGCTCATCGTGTTCGAAAGCCTTTATTCCATGGACGGCGACGTCGCCCATGTGAACCAGATCTGCGATCTCGCCGCGCGCTATGGCGCGATGACCTATATCGACGAAGTGCACGCGGTCGGCATGTACGGGCCGCGCGGCGGCGGCATCGCCGAGCGCGATGGCGCGATGGGTCGTATCGACGTGATCGAAGGCACGCTCGCCAAGGCGTTCGGCTGCCTCGGCGGCTACATCGCCGGCTCGACCGCGTTGATCGACGCCGTGCGCTCCTATGCGCCCGGATTCATTTTCACCACCGCGCTGCCGCCATCGGTCTGCGCGGCGGCGACCGCCGCGATCCGGCATCTCAAGACGTCAAGCTGGGAGCGCGAACGGCATCAGGATCGCGCCGCGCGGACCAAGGCCGTGCTAGCCGCCGCGCGACTTCCGGTGATGACGAGCCCGACGCATATCGTCCCCGTCTTCGTCGGCAATCCGGAGCAGTGCAAACAGGCGAGCGACCTCCTGCTTTCCGAGCACGGCATCTACCTCCAGCCGATCAATTATCCGACGGTGCCGAAGGGAACGGAGCGGCTGCGCATCACGCCCAGCCCCTATCATGATGACGTCCTCATCGACGCGCTCGCCGAAGCCCTCGTCGATGTATGGCAGCGGCTGCAACTGCCGCTCAAACCCCGCGCGCTTGCCGCGGAATGACTAATCGCGCCGTCACCAGAAATCCTCCCGCGGAATGAATTTCGGCGTTGTGCCGGTCCGGCCCGCCGGCGGAAGACAGCAGTAAGGGCATGAACCAGCCGTCAGCTCGCGACGGCCTGCATCAGCGCGGCAATCTTTATCGTCGCGAAATTAGAGAAGGTGTCGGAAACCGCGTAAGGTAAGATGATCTGGTCGCCGTGACGCATGGCGCCGCAGGTATAGACAACATTGGGCACGTAACCTTCGCGTTCGGTGGGCTCGGGTCGAACCAGCGGCTCGCGCGAGCGCGCGAGAGTTTTCGACGGATCCTTCTTATCCAGGAGAACTGCGCCGATCGAATATTTTCTGACCGGGCCAACTCCGTGTGTCAGCAGCAGCCAGCAGTCGTCCAGCTCGATGGGTGAGCCGCAATTGCCGATCTGAACGAATTCCCAAGGATATTCGGGCTGCAGGATGCAATTACCATCGTCCCATGTGTAAAGATCGTTTGAATAGATCAGATAGAGGTTCTCGTTGTCCTGCCGGCCGATCATCGCATAGCGGCCATCTATTTTCCGCGGAAATAGAGCCATCCCCTTATTGCGCGCCGCCGATCCGCCGAGCGGCGTCAGCCGGAATGTTCGGAAATCCGTCGTTTCGAGCAGCTCGGAGCGAATAGCCCTGCCGCTATACGCCGTGTAAGTTGCGTAGAAGGTTTTTCGTCCATCATCGTCATTGAATTCGACGAATCGCGCATCCTCGATGCCGTTTGATTGAGCGTCGGTGATCGGAAAGATGACGCGCTCGCTTAGCTCTTCGTCGTCCCAGAACATCACTTCGATGTTATCGCGAATTGGCGGAAACGGGCAGCTTCGGACCTTTGGGACCGCCGCGAGACGCGCGGTCGGATCGACGGCGACGCTTCCATCGGCAGCTATGGTGCCGGACCGGAACGTCAGCGATGAAATATGTCCCTCGCCGACGGCGCGCAGACTCAAGATGAAGCGACAGCCGTTTTCCGGCGCGCCAGTCTGGTCGGGGTGTCGGACGATGCTCGGGTTGAACAAGGCCGACGCCTCGAATGAGTACTCGTTGAGAAAATATGCGCCGATCAAGCGGCGTTGCGTCTTATTCAATTCGACATGCGGTTCCAGTGTGTCTTCCATTTCTGCGGCGCGCGTCTCGAAGATATCGATCAGATTCCTGTGGCGGCCTTCGAAATTGTCGAGCACATCGCTCAATTGCTGCGCTGCAGCTTCGGCATCGAGCCGTAGCACCCTGTCGGCGATATGATTGGCCCGCATCTTATCGGTGGGATTGAGGCCTCGGGGTTCAGTTGCCGGTTTGAAGGGTCTGACCACGACCCGTGCCGGGTCCGGACGCAGATATAAGCTCTGGCGATTCATGAATCGGAATTGGGACAATGAGGCTCCCTGGAGCTGTTCGAGGCGGGATCGCGCGACTAACGTCGCCATTTACGAGCTTGGATGCGGGTCTCGTTCGGTCCATCGCAGTCATACGCTTGAGCTGACGAATCTCCACAAGACTCAGAAGATACGATAGCACTGATTCCGCGCCCTTGTTCTCATTGAATCGATCCGGATGAAGCCCATCCGAGCAGCTGCCCGTTTCCGGATCGATCAGCGCTGTCTGCAGGTCGTTTTCGCCCAGAAACCATTCGAAGGCGCGTAGCGCCTCAATCGGCCACTCCGCGCCCTCATCCGCGCGCCACGCGGCAAGGCAAGCGGAAATCGTTGCCGACGCCTCGACGGGCTGCTGGTCGAACGCTTCCGGCTTCTGGCGAAGTCTGCCGAAGCTTTTGGTCCCAACCGGTCTAAAGTAGCCCGACGATGCGGTCTGCAGCGAATTGAGCCAACGCAGCGATCGGAGCCCAACCTCGACGTACGGTGGTATGTCGGTCGCCAGTCCGGTTTGGATCAGCGCCTGGGAAAGCCGCGCATTGTCGTAAGCGAGCAGATCTTCAAACCACACCCAGTCTTTGGTCTCCGTGACAGAAATCAGCGACATCAACCTGTCCGCCAATAATCTGCGCAGACGGTTGGCGAGAACGTCGCCACCGGCCAGCGTGCAATAAGCGTCCAACCCCAGGAGCGAGAACGCCCAGGCCCGCGGCGACGAGAATGCCTCGACGACGGGAAGCGCGGTCTTGAACAGCGCCACTGCCCATCTCCGACGCGACGGATCAATATCCTTCCTTGCGCATTCGCCCAATGCCCAAAGCGTCCGGCCGTGACTGTCCTCGGAGCCCTCTTCCTCCAGCCATCGGCGGTCGTAGCTCATGAAGTTTCGAAACCGCCGGGTATCCGGGTTCCAAGCATGCTGGATGAATGCCGCAAAGCGTGAGGTGATTGATTTGGACAATTGCATTTCGCCATTGTTCGCGAGCAAGCTTGCGAACAACAGCGCGCGAGCGTTGTCGTCGGCACAGTAGCCGTGGGAACGATTCGGCACCGAGTGGATAGCGTGTTGGAGGATGCCCGTACTGTCGCAGAGCGAAAGGAAATGCCCGATCTGAATTTCCGGTATGACGTGCCCGCTTCTGCCGGAGACGATCGCATCAATAGGAATTGATATTCCAGGCCGGGCATTCTCGCTCTCAGTCTCGAAGACGGTGAGATAGCGCTTGGCAGTTTGCACCCAAGTCATCGATCGGCTCGCCGCGTATGCACGTTTGCGCATGGCATGCCGGCGCACGTCGTTCGTCAGCAACCCGGCGATCTCGGTGCTCAAAGCTTTGGCGTCCGCAAAGGGAACCAGAATGCCGCACCCGTCGCTGAGCAGTTCCTCGGCGTGCCAGTAGGGCGTCGATACGACTGCCTTTCCCAATCCAAAACTGTAAGCCAGCGTGCCCGATGTCATCTGGGCCTTGTTGAGATAGGGAGTCGTGTAAACGTCACACGCTGAAATGAAGTCCAACAATGTGGCCTGATCCACGAACTTGTTGAAGAAAACGACATGGTTTCCTATGCCGAGGTCTTGCACGCGCGCCGTTAAGCTCTCGCGATAGGCCTCGCCCTGCTCCCGCACCAGCTTCGGATGAGTGGCGCCAAGAATGACATAGACGGCATTCGGGCACGATTTGATGATTCCCGGCATGGCATCGAGCATGGTCTCTATGCCTTTGTTTGGTGACAAGAGACCGAAGGTCAGAATGACCATCTTCCCGGCGAAGTTGAATTTCGCCTTGGCGTGATGCGATTCAAGGAACGGGAAATCAGGAATTCCGTGCGGTATGACCTCAATCTTGCGATTCGGCACGGCATGAACGGAATGGAGGAGTTCGTGACCTTTTTCCGACATGACTACAATTCGCGCCGAAATATCGATGATCCGGCGCATCACGTCGTGCTGGACGGCTGTCGTTTTGGCGAGCACCGTGTGCAGGGTGGTGACAATCGGCATTTCGAGGCGCGACAAGAGCTCGATGACGTTGCCACCGGCTTCACCACCGAAAATCCCGTATTCGTGTTGAAGGGAAACGACGTCGAATTCCGTGCTGTTCAGAAATTCGGCCGCCTTGGCATAATCGCCGATCATTTCGTCGTGAATCTCAAAGCGCACAGCCGGCGGATAGTCGTAGCTGCGGTCCGAATCCGTCATGGCGACAACGCATGTCTCAAGATCCGGCCGGGCGGTCGAGACTGCCCGGTGCAGGTCCTGGGTAAATGTAGCGATACCGCAACGGCGCGGAAGATAGTTTCCGATGAAGGCAACACGCTGGAGAACTTTCATTTAACCGTTTCCAGGCTGCCGTCTTTTGGGGCAGCCGCTGCTTGAGTGAGAGAGGTTGGCACCTGCGTTTCTTGTGGCCGTCTGACATTGAGTGAGCCCGGCTGTGTGAGACGCTGCAGCAGGTGCGGAACGGGGCCGCCGCCCGTGTACGCCACCAGGCCCACCATGCCGATGTCGCCGGGGTGAATATCGATGCGATCCGATTGAGCAAAAAGGGCGCCGCCCGTAACAACGTCGAACGAACCGGCGATGGCGCTGCCGGCGACAACGAGAAGCCAAGTTTCTCGTTCCGCATCCAAACGCCAAGCGGAATTTGGCGGCAGCTCGATCCGTTCGAATACGAAGTGCGGGCTGGAAACCAAAAGTCTGCGTTCTGTGGTGAGTTGGTCGGGCTGCACCTGAAAATCAGCCGGCCCGGCGTCCGCCACCGCGATGGCGTTTTCGACATGAAGCTCACGGTTCCGGCCGTAATCGAACAGACGGAACGTCGCGTCGCTCCGCTGTTGGAGCTCGGCAATGACGAGACCCGCGCCGATCGCATGAATCGTTCCAGCGGGCACGAAGATGATGTCGCCCGCCGACACCGCATGCCACGCGACAAGATCGGAGATCGAGCCATCGTCGATGGCCTCGCGGAGTTGCTGCGGTGTCAGACGCCGGCAAAGGCCGAGAGCAACCTTGGCACCGGGAGCGGCACTTAGAACGTACCAAACTTCGCTCTTGCCCCTTGGCAGACCCATCGCATGTGCAAACGTGTCGTTCGGATGCACCTGGATGGAAAGGGGCTGGCTCGTGAACAGCAACTTTAGCAAGAGCGAGGGAATTACAGCCCCGTTACCGGGTCGCTCGTACCAGATTTCGCCGATCGCGTTACCGTCCTGGGGCGCGCTACTCTGGGGACGCAGGTCTTCAACGCCCCAAGGCTTTGGTAAGGCGTGCGCGGTCGCGAGTTCGATCGCCATAACCCCACCTGATGTTCGAACGAGACAACTTATTTCGATCGCGGAGGTGCGTCGAAATCTGAATCATGAACTCCCGGTTCGACCTGGGCACTCCTCAGGCGTGATTTTGGTCTTCCGTTCCGTCATTTACTGAGCAATATTGCTCACACGGATGCACCTCTAAAGTGCTTGATGTTCCAATATCCAAGCGGGCTTGGCCGCCTATAAGGCCAAGGCGGCTCCCTGCCCACGGGCACCATCGGACACTCCCACGGAGTATTGGCATGACGAAGAAGCCCTCGCGCCCTCGTAAGACCAAGAAGAAAGCTAAGGTTGCTCATCCCGGCATGATGGGTGACGGCACCGAAGAGCAGAATCTTGGTGAGCGCGGCAACCCGGCGGCGCGCATAAAGAAGAAAGAAGTGGTCGCCGCCTTCGGCAAAAAACGCCGCAAGAAAAAATAGCTCTCGTTTCGGTAAGTAGCCCGCCCTTTGTCGCTAAGAAGATAGCGGGTCAATGGACGGGTTTTTCCCAAACCGTCATGCGTCAGCCGGTTGAGGTACTGCGACGCTGTCTTTCCGCGTGTTGGGTGACGGCGGCAAAGGCCCGTTCGCCGTTTGCGCTGCGGTGCCCTGCCCGGCCAGCGCCAGGGCCACGGCGGGATTCATGCTGTCGACCATCGAGGTCGGCATCAGGATGGTGGCGCCGCGCTCCTTGGTCGTCTCGTAGATGATATTCATGGCACGTAGCTGCAGCGCCATCGGATGATCGGCATAGATCATCGCCGCCTCGACGAACTTGCCCGCGATCGCTGCCTCAGCCGATCCGAGAATCACTCGCGCCTGCTTTTCGCGTTCCGCCTGCGCTTGCCGGGACATGGCATCCTGCAACGCCACCGGGATCGCGACGTCACGGATCTCGACGGACTTCACCGAGATGCCCCAGTCAGCGGTTTTGCGGCCGATTTCGCCGCGCAAGAGCTCGTCGGCGGCCGTGCGTTCCGACAACAGCGCCGACAGCATCGATGAACCGATCATTTCGCGAAGTGACGTTTGGGAGACGCGATCAATGGCTTCGCGGTAATTCGTGATGTTCAACGCCGCCTTTTGCGCGTCGTGAACGAACCAGAAGATGATCGCGTCCACATTCACCGGGACGGTATCCTTTGTCAGCGCCTCTTCGGCACTAAAGGCAGTGGTCTGAATGCGCTCGTCGATGACGGCCACGATGTGGTCGATAACCGGAATGATAAGAAAAAGACCGGGCCCCTTGACGCCGCGCAACTTGCCGGCGCGCAGGACGACGAACTTTTGCCAGGTATTGGCCATCTTCAGCGCGGCAGCGATGACGATCGCGGCGATAACAACAGGGATACCCACATAAAGGTACCCGGTCGCGACCAATGCCGCGCCCACGGCGAGGCAGACGATGGTCAGAAATACAGTGATGGGGTTCATGGTTTTGGCTCCCTATTCGACCGGGGCGCCCCTCAGTCACATCACATATGGTGATCTGCGGCGGAATGCGCTTCTGAGCAATATTGCACACACGAATACACCGTCGTTGTGTAAGGCCTGTGCTACAGTACGGTATGGTACCGCACGGAAAGCCATGGTATAGTGGTCAAAGGTCGAGGCTTACTCGGTCCAAAATCGTCTCTCGCCCCTGTCGCGGGCCGCCGAAGCAACGGCAGGTCCCGCAAAGGGCGGTCGGCAGCTCGTGTCATGGCGACTAAGCGCCAACCCTCATTCGATCCGAAATCGTTTCTCGCCAAGATCGGCGACGGCCGCGGCATCGGTAAATACCGCAAAGACCAGATCGTCTTTTCGCAGGGCGAGCTTGCGGATGCAGTCTTTTACGTCCAGAAGGGTAAGGTGAAGCTCACCGTCGTTTCCGAGCAAGGCAAGGAAGCTGTTATCGCGATTCTTGGAACGGATGAATTCTTCGGCGAAGGATGTCTCGCCGGGCAGGCGCAGCGTATCGCGACGGTCACGGCCATGACGGACTCCATCATCGCCCGGTTGGAAAAATCAGCGATTTTGCGGGTGATCCATCAGGAACCGGCATTCTCGGAAAAGTTCATCGCGCACCTGCTGGGCCGGAGCATCCGGGTCGAAGCGGACCTGGTCGATCAGCTCTTTAATTCGAGCGAGAAGCGTCTCGCCCGTCTACTGCTGCTATTGGCGAATTTCGGCAAGGAAGGGACACCCGAGCCGGTCATCGTGAAAATCAGCCAGGAGACGCTTGCCGAGATGATCGGCACGACGCGGTCCCGCGTGAGTTTCTTCATGAATAAATTTCCAAAACTGGGCTTCATTGAATACAACGGCGGCAGCGGCTACAGCGGCGGCATCGAAGTCCACAGTTCATTGTTGAATGTCGTTCTGCACGAGCAGCCGCAAATCAAGCAATAAGTTTTTATATTTTGAGCGGCGGCGGCGGGCGGTCGCGCTTCCAATCGGGAAGGCGGCCGCCGGTTCAAGCCATCTTCAACGGATGTAGCCACCCAAGACGCCGTTTATCACTCCACCGACAAGGGGGACGCCATAACCAGGGCATCCACCGTAGCCATAGCCCGGGCCATAAGCGTAGCCGTAACCATAGCCGGCGCAGCTGTCGTAGATCGGCCCATTGCTGTAGCCGCCACCGTATCGAGCGACATGACCGCCTCCGTATCGGGCAACATGACCGCCGCGGGCGTGGCCGGCCATGGCATGTCCGCCATGACCATGGCGGGCAGCTAAAGCCGTTGTCGCCATCGGCACGCAGCCGAGAGCGGCTGCGGTCGCGAAAGCGATGAGTGTTTTATGAAGCACGTGAGCCTCCAAATATGACTCCAACAAAAATGTGTTGTGACGATACCAACAACTCTTCGTTGCCGCGAAGGGTTGCAAGAGATGCGGACACGTTCGCGTGTGTCTGAAACCGCGATGCTATTCGTGGAGCGCGCCTAGTGACCAATTCTATACAGACCCTATCGAGCAATCTCACTTACGCTATTAATCAGCATCATTAAGCAGCATCATTTTTTTCAGAAAGAGAAATATGTTCACTGCTGAACAATATCGCGTCAAAGCGGTCGAATATTCCGAATTAGCGAAGGTCCCGGGCGGCCCCGATGAGGTACGCGAATATCAAAGGCTCGAACGCAGCTTCATCGATCTCGCGGACAATGCACAATGGGCAGCCGACAATTATGACAAGACGGTGCGTGCGAGAGGGCACGGAGCAGTCGTGGATACTAATCGGATGCCTTTATCTTCCGCTCGGAAAAGATCCAAGGTGACGGCTACTCTTGAGTCGACGTAGCATGAACTGCGAAGGTCATTAGTATGGGTTCACGCGCGATACCATCTTTCGCTTTCTGAATGCCGACGCCAAGCAGAAAAGAATATCCTCAATTTTTGTCTGCAAATAGTATTTGCGGCTTCAATTTCGATTTTGCCGGACAATGGCGTCCTTATTGCAGCAGCCAAGACCCTAATTCGCTTAGCCGAGACTTTGGCGGCATCGGCTCGGCCGCTCGATCGTCATCGATCGCGCCTCTCATCCCGAACTGGAGCCTCGCGGATATCTGAGTTGTTGCGGCGATCTGCTTCTGATCGTGGACTTGGGTCGCCTGGTAAGATTTTCGTCCCCCGCAATTCGGGCACAGCACCGAAAACTCTCGCGGCAGACTCTTTGTGTTTTGCACCAGAATTTCGCAAGAGCACGTCGGACAGCTCACGCAGCTATCGGCTCCAGCAATAGTTTTTCGGGAAGCTGCCACGTCAATCTACTTTCGTATTCACGGGGATTGATAGGTTCCTCGCCCCATAAACTTGAAATCGACGAAAGGGGCTTCGGCCAACCGGCGAAGCCCCTTCGTCATTTCCAAGCTGCTTATTTGAGCGCGGATGAAACCGATGAGAACGTCGTGTTCAGCTTCGATCCAAGACCCTGCACGACGGCGATGATCGCCACCGAGATGCCGGCGGCGATCAGTCCATATTCGATGGCGGTCGCGGCCGTTTCGTCCTTGAGAAAAGAATATGTGAGATTCTTCATTGCAAACTCCTTTTGGTCCCCATGCGGGGCCCGTGACTTTTAGATAGTTATCGATGGGTTGAATACCAGAGGCTTACTAGAAATATTCACGGAAATACTATATTACGAAGTGATACAGAAATTATCTAAAGTATTATTGGAATAATATACAATTGGGTAATGGCAATTGCCATGATGGCCGCAACGACAGGGTTTCGTTTTTGAATGTTTGCTCTGCACGGCCAGGTGCAAGCTTAGATTCTTTTATTCTGTTTACGCGGGGTTAGCGCTGCCGGGCGCCCCATTCCCGCGGCCGCGTCGATGTGAGCAATTTTGCTCAGCCTTTGCCTCAGGAAAGGTCTTTCATCAATCGATAAAGTTTGTGTCCTCCGGCGTAAGATTCGCCGATCATTAGGCTCATTCGCAGCGGAGGCGAATGGCGGGAAGTGGGAGGTTGGTCGACCGCTCGTCGTCGGCGACGAGTTGTTTGATTTTTGCGAGGGTAGACATGGACATGGAGCCGTCAAACTATCGAGAACACGACCCACCGGTGTGGGCGTTTCCCAACAGCCAGCCGATCAGAGACCTCGACGACGCGAGCGCACTCGCCCAAGCGATTGTGGATACGATCCGCGATCCCCTTCTGGTCCTCGATCAGGACCTTTGCGTCGTCACCGCAAACCGTTCTTTCTATCAGACGTTCAGGATGAACCGTCAGGACATTCACGGCCGCCCGGTTTACGGACTGGGCGATGGACAGTGGGATATCCCCGAGCTTCGGCTGCTGCTGAAGGACGTCGCGCCGCAGCACGCCGTGATGGAAGCTTACGAAGTCGAGCATGATTTTCCCGTTATCGGGCGGCGCTCGATGCTCCTGAATGCCAGGGAGGTGTTTAGCCAAAGAACTCAAAAGCTCATTCTCCTCGCGATCGAAGACGTCACCGATCGGCGCGCTGCCGAACGGCAGATGGCGGAGCTGTTGCAGCAGAAAGAGACGCTATTGCAGGAGATGCAGCATCGGGTTGCAAACAGCCTGCAGATTATCGCGAGCATCCTTCTCCTCAAGGCGCAGAAAGTGCAGTCGGAGGAGACGCGGCTGCATCTTCATGACGCACATCAGCGGGTCATGTCGGTGGCGACCGTCCAGCAGCAACTCCAAGCCTCGGGACATGGCAAGCCGATCGAGCTTGGTCCCTACCTATCCAAGCTATGCGACACCCTGGCGGCCTCCATGATTGGCGACAGCCGGCCGATCTCTGTGAAGGTGGAGGCCGGCCTCGGCACGGCTGAGTCCGGCGAAGCGGTGAGCATTGGGCTGATTACGACCGAACTCGTGATCAATGCGCTGAAGCACGGATTCCCGGGCGGCAGTGCCGGGGGCAGCGGCGGCGAAATATTGGTCAGATACGAAGTCGACGAAGCCAACTGGCGTTTATCGGTGTCTGACAACGGTGTCGGATTACAGCAGGACGGAGGTGGCCGCGGACGTACCGGCTTGGGCACCACCATCGTCGAATCGCTCGCGCATCAGCTCAAGGCCCGCGTCGAGATCACCGGCCAATCTCCGGGAATGATCGTATCGATCGTCCACACCGCGTAAGAACCAAGGGGTTACGCGTGGCAATGCAAGGGGAGCAAGCTTATGTCGTTGGGGCTCATTCTCGTTATCGTCCTCGTCATCTTCCTGTTGGGCGGCTTCAGCGGCCGCTTCGGCGGCTACGGTTACGGTTATGGACATGGTGGTGTCGGCATCATCGGAATCATCTTGATTATCATTGTCGTTCTTATGCTGCTCGGACGGATTTGACATGAGACCCGGTGCCCGAAGCAGCCCGAAAAACCATCACGTAATGACGTGAAGGTTTCAAATGGATATGAATCGCTATTCGGACCGTGATCCGGAGTCGGCCGCAAAATCGACTCGTGAGCACTGGGTTCTCTTTCTTATCGAAGGAGTGGCCCTCATTTTGTTGGGGCTTCTGGCGATCGCCGTTCCCTCAATCGCTAACGAGAACGTGACCGGTATCTTGGGCTGGCTCTTTCTACTCAGCGGAGCGACGGGGTTGGTGACAACCTACTGGGCGCGACAGGCACCGGGGCTTTTGTGGTCCCTCGTATCGGCGGTGTTGGCGATTTTCGTCGGTGTGGTGCTGATCGAGAATAAATCGCAGGATTTGTATGGCGGCCTGCTGGGTTGGCCATTTCATGACGCCGGCCCGCTACGGCTGATTTTGCTTCTTTTCTTCCTGATCGAAGGCGGAGCGTCGATCATGTTCGCTATCGAACATCGCCGTCATTTCTCTACGCGATGGGCGTTTATGTTCGCCAGCGGCGTCGTCGACATTGTCTTAGCCAGCATCATCATTTTTGCGCTGCCGGGGACTTCTGCCTGGACATTGGGACTGCTTGTCGGGATCAACATGATTTTTGGCGGCTCAGCCCTGCTCGCAACAGGGTTGCATGCGCGGACAGAGTGGGCGGTTGCCAACGAAATTCCGTCGCGCGGCCTGCGATAGATTTTGCGGATAGTATCAAATCACATCTATTCCAAGAGGCATTAGATGGTCACCGAACACAAATATCGCGCGAAGTCGAACGAACTCGGCGAACTCAGCAAGGAATCTACCGACCCCAGCCAAAGCCGCAAATTTCAAGATTCGAGCGACAGTTTCAGCTCGCTAGCCGACAACGAAGAATGGCTGGCTGACAATTTCGACAAGACTCTCCAAGCATCGGATGAAAAAGCGCCGGATGAAAAGCCATCCAGCCACGTCGCGCTTGCCGCTGAAGAGGAGCATGTTCTTCGATGTCTCGGCGCTTCGGTCATCATGCAGTGGAACACTATCCCCACGAAACTCCAGCGGGAGCTGTTTGACACTGCCGGTTCGATGGATGAGCTGTTGGCCACGGGCAAGTTGCGAGGACAGATCGCCGGGTTTCTGCACAAGCACAAAGACGACGAGTCGAAAGCGTCGAGTTAATCCTCGACGTGCCGCGCGACGCGACGCGCGGCCAGCGCCACCGAGAACGTGACCACGAGAAAACGCGCCAGATGATGCACGCCGACATAGACGGGGTCGAGATGAAGTGCGAGCGCCAGCACCATCATCGTATCCTGCGCGCCTGGCGAAAACGCGATGACGATATTCGCGATCGGAAACGGGAATAAACCCGCCACGATGAGAATGAACACCGTGGCGACCGCCATCGAGACCGCGAAAGAGCCAAGCGCGGCGCCGAGGTAACCGACCAGCATTCGCAGCGTCGTGTTGACGAAACGCGAGCCGACCAGCGCGCCGAGCGTAATCACCGAAATGCTTCCGATCCACCACGGCAGCACCGCGTGAATGAGGCCGGTGCCGTGCAGGATCGCCGTTTCGCACGGCCGAGATCAGCGTGTCGATAATCGACGGAAGCTTTTCCAGCGAAGGCGCAGCGATAGCAGCCTTACAGACAACGATATTCGCCGCGTATTTCGCATCATCGAGACGACAAGACATGCCGAGCGAAACCGATTGGCATTTGTGCTCTCCATATTTGGAGGCATGCGAGTTGGCGAGATCGCTGCTGTGAAGATTAAAGACGTGGCCAATCAGTATGGAGAAGTTCGGCGCGAGATAAAATTGACGTCAGAGCAAACCAAAGGAAGCCAGGGCCGCTCAGTTATTTTATCAGGCCGCGTTCTCAAGGAAATTGAAGCTTACCTGAAGCTGATCCCTTTTGCTCATCCAGATTGGCCGCTATTTCGCTCGCAACGGGGCCAAACATTCTCGAGCCTTACGTTGTCCATGCTGTTCAAGGAAATCTATGAACTCGCCGGAATTAGAACTTCGTCGCACTCAGGCCGGCGCACCTTTGCGACGCGACTGAATGCCAAGGGTGTGGGCATGCGGACAATTCAAAAGCTAATGGGACACCGGCATATCGGGACCACGGCCTTGTACTGCGAGGTGTCAGAGGACGTGATGAGGAATGCCGTCGAGTTGATCTAATTATTCCATTTCACCTATTGCACTCACGGTTGTCTTGGAAGAAACTTTAACCTGCCCGTTAAGGCGGGCAGGGGCTATTCCATGACAATAGGGGCGCACGCCGACGAATTTCAACACTCCCACCTCCGAGATAGTCCTGACTATCAAAAGTTCTGTACCAAATTCAAATTAAAGAATTGAGGCGGCGGCGTTCTTGAAGCATAGCCACGACAATGGACGAGGCATGGGGCTGAAAGAGAATTACGAGCGAAGCCGCGCTAAGGATGAGCGTCGAAACAAGGATGCAAAGGCGCTGATAGGGTTTGGAAAGAAGACTTTCCGACATCCAGACCGAATAATACGTTTCACTTGGTGGGTAGCGGCATTTACTTGCGGACTTGTCTTCGTCGGGTTTGTTCAAGCTTGGTCATTCATTCAAAGCGAAAGAGCTTTCGTCTCGTTAGCAACCGCTTCGTTTACGGCTGGACCGCCAAAAGGCCTTATAGATGTCGCAATAAAAAACAGTGGTCGCATTTCCGCGACAGTTCATAGAATGGCTGTAGCGATAAGTAATGAATTGCCACCTATACCGGACTATCCTCCGCTGGCACCTATCGCCCTGTCGCCAATAGTTCCAGATGGCACTATTCAATATCATTTGGAACTTGGACCAAGCGCTAATGATTCCGCGCTTATAGAAAAGATAATCCCTGGGGCGGTCACCTTCTATTTTTACGGGATGATCGAATACGAGGATGGATTTAGTATTCTGGGTTACCGAAAAAACGGATTTTGCTACCAATACAATCCCAACGGGAATCGAGTGGTGTCGGTGTTCAACACCTGCACAGAGCGCGCATATACCTATTCCCACTAATGCCGCTCGGGACGCTTTAATCAGCGTCGTTGCCTACAGTGCAAATGCTCAGGTTGGGCAGAGCGGTGAAATTTGCCAAATAGTAAAACCAAAAATGCGCTGTGGTGAAATTCCTTGATGCTTTTGTAAGTGAAACATCCTTTCAGCGTAAAGACGCTTTTCCCAGACACCATATCCGCGTCACCACCGGATCGATCCGGCGCAGCAGATGGCCCGCCGGAATGCGCCGTTCGAGGTTGAACAGGTAAAACAACTGGCTCTGGTCGCCGGTCTGCCGACCCATCATGGCAAGCCTCCGCCGCTGAACCCCTCCAGCAGATGGAATCACCGTTCGCCAAAAATCACGAGCCCTTTATCAACAGCATCGACCCACAGCGGACACGGAGTGGCCCGCTTACTCGATCACCTCGTCGGCGATCGAGAGCAGCCCTGACGGTACTTCGATGCCAAGTGCCCGCGTCATTTGAAGGTTGATGACGAACTCGAACTTGGTCGATTGCAGCACCGGCAGGTCGGCCGGCTTCGCGCCCTTGAGGATGCTGCCGGTATAGACGCCGACTTGATGAAACATATCAGCAAGGTCAGTTCCCGTCAGCAAGTTGGTGTACTGAAGCAAATATGATTTCTCCAGGGCTTTTTGAATTGCCCGATATCGAGTTTGTCAATGGAGCCTCGGGCAAGCCGTTCAATCGGCCGCAAGTCCTCTGGACTTTCGGATGGCAACAGCGTCCGGTGACAGCATAAATTTTATGAATGCGCGTGCGGCGTCCGCTTCCTTGGACTGGCTGGATACGCCAGCTACATAATTGGATTTACTTTTAGGGTCGGACGGAAAAATTGGGACGCCATCGACACCCGGTGCTAACGCTATTTCGCTAGCTTGTGCCACCCCAATTTCGGCCGTGCCATCACTGACTGGGAATATTCCTTCGCCGGCTTTTGTAGGAATAGCTTTGCGCCAGAAAATGTCATAAATCCCGAGTTGCTGGATGACACTGACAAAATAGACAGACGATGCTCCGCCATCCGCTGGATCGCTAAGTGATATTTTATTCGCTTTAAGGATGACTGCTTTCATCGCATCGGGTGTAGATATATCTGGCTTTGGTGTTCCGCGACGATAGGCGAGTGATGCGACCGTGGTGCCAACCACCGTCTCTGAACCCGCCAAGACAATATCTTGTTTGACCAAGTCATCCATCCATCTCGCGTTGGAGATTACAATATCGAAGGCTTCGCCTGATGCGGCTTTTTTCGCCACGAGAGCGACTGAATCATATTGCGCAACAACTTTGTTGCCGGACGTTTTTTCGTAAAGTGGTATGATTTCGTCGAGGGCTACTTTGGTCGCAATCGCACTCATAACCTTGATTTCACTAGCTGCAGCCGGAATATAGGTGGCGACTAATGCAGCCAAGGTCACCGCGGCGGCGTAAATTACAGAATTCGAGTTTCGCATTTTCGTTTCCCCGTTGAGCAACGCCGTTGTCTCAGCATAAATTCATTGTGCATAACCGGCGCGCCTCAAATGGCGAACAGGTGAATCGGCTTGCGCGTCTGGCGATGACGCAAAAGACCGTTCGGTGGGTCTTGGAAGACCGTCGCGATGGAAGATTGCCTAGGCAATCAGATAAAGCCTCTCCGCTCTAGCCTCATTGCGACGAAGGCTGCGCCGTTCGACATAGCTGAAACCGCTGCCGCCATACCCGCGATGCGGTTTAGCATTGCCGAATGATCGAGCCACGGTTTCAACTGAGCGATGTTGTCCCAAGCCATTTCTGGCGCTGCCGACATGGCCGACTGCATCCAAAACCACGCTGCAATGAATGCCAGAATTGCGGACGCAATTTGCAAAATTCTACTCAATCTAGTCATTACACTTTTGCCTCATGGTGTCGTTGCCAATAGCCGCCGAAATTAATACTTGATTTGCTCTTTGCCAGATTCGCAAGGCCGCTCACTTATTCGCCATCTTCACTCACCGAAGCTTTGCGGATTGAGCACTAGCTCGGTAGAGAGCTGCAGATTATGTGCACGGAATCGATTGATGCGGCACCGTCACTTATCAGGTGGAATTATTTCCTGAATACAGACCTGGTCAATTAGATGCTCTCGGCGTATGTCCATAAGGTGTGCTCGTTTCTCGTCATTCGTGAGGTGCGCGCCAATTCCGTTGACCATCACCAAAACGAGAGATCGGTCATTTAAATCCAACCAATAGGATCGACGGACGAGTTTGTCGGCGCCGTCTCGCGCGAATGGGCTGTCAATATTCTCACTTAAGTCGGGTTGGTAAAAACGTGCCATGACGCGAAATGTAGTGCAGTTTATCCCAATGCGGTAGAGTTGTGAGACCGTCGTCATTTGACCGCGCCGGCCGCAGCGGTCATTCATGCGCTTCAATGCTGCTCGAACGTCCTCCGCGCCGCACTCTGGTCGAGACTGCCGAAACGCTCGCGATTGCTCTCGCCGGCGCACTCACTTTCACGTTTTTAGGCTTGCCCGCCGGACTCGTGTCGGGCTCGGTGGTGGCGGTGGCTACCGCGGCACTGGCCGGCCGCCCGGTCAGGGTGCCGCTCGCGCTGGCTTGCATCTGCTACGTGATCGTCGGCACGCTTCTCGGCACCGTGGTGACGCCGGAAACGCTGCGCGGCATCGAAACCTGGCCGGTGAGCATCATGCTCGTGATGCTGGGCTCGATCGCCATGATGCTGGCGACCATGACCTACCTGCGTATCGTGCACCGCTGGGATCCGCTCACGGCATTGCTTGCCGCGAGTCCCGGCGCGACGGCGCAAGGCATCGCATTGGCAACCGAGCTTGGCGGTGATCTGCGCGCCATCGCCATCGTGCAGACCGTGCGCGTGCTGCTTCTTGTCGTCGGCCTGCCTAACGGGCTCGCGCTGTTCGGGTTGGTGGTGCCGTCGGTGCCGGTGGCGCGCGGGCCCGCGGGTCTTGCCGTGCTCGGCGAAATGATACTGCTCGTCGCGGTTTCAACGAGTTTCGCCATAGCGTTCCTGAAACTGCGCTTCCCCGGCGGACTGTTATTCGGCGCCATGACGGGCTCGGCGATCCTGCACGGGACCGGGTTGATCCATGCCGCACTGCCCGTTTGGATCGGCGGGGCGTCGGTCGTCACGCTCGGCGCGCTGGTCGGTTCGCGTTTTGCCAACACGACGCCGCGCATGCTGGTCGGCTATCTCGGTGCGGCGCTCGGCTC